>Ga0123519_10010113_pt1 | contig 14086 bp, 12 predicted proteins | sample YelNatPaOPRAMG02_FD_87396 | JGI IMG/M metagenome (GOLD analysis project Ga0123519, IMG submission 87396) | Hot spring microbial communities from Yellowstone National Park - Yellowstone National Park OP-RAMG-02 (version 2) | ecosystem: Environmental > Aquatic > Thermal springs > Hot (42-90C) ...
ACCGGTGTTTCGGATTTGAGGGTTGGAGAATAGAAGTAGCATATAACCCACCGGGCCACCACGATAGGTGCCATTTATGGCGATAATTGTGTTTACCCACTTCACTGCCCGCTGCTCTGTGTTCCCCCTCTTGGCATTCGGTGGAGGCCGTGGCAGTCGGTGCAGATTGCATTGGAAAGGATCAGGCGGCCATGGGGGCGACGCTTGCTTTTCCATTCAGCCAGGAATTTCTTTACTGCCTCCGGGTTTTTATGCTCGGTGTGGCATTTACGGCAGAACGGCTCCACCTCGGATCGGCCGAAGAGAATATCCGGCTTTGCGGCGGCTTCCTCATCGTTCGCGTGGACCGAGGAGACGCCATGGCAGTGGGCGCAGGTCATGCCCTGCTTAAGGTGGGTCGCGGCGATGTCCTCGGTCTCAAAGTTGATGTGGCAGACCAGGCAGATGCTGTTATCCTTGGGCAGCGGCGGATTATGGTCCTCGCCGGTGGCTGTAAGGATGATAACCAGGCAAGCGACCGATGCTATCAGCACGCAGATCGTCAGTTTCGTTTTCATACCCACTTCCACTCCCTCAGCCACTGATAATCCGGCGGTAGGTTCGCAAGCATCTCCTTCGCGGCTGCATCGAGATGAGCTGTTTCCTTAAGGTCGAGATTGCGGCGCTCTTTTACCGCTTGAACGGCGTTATCGATCTGGTGGCTGCTGATAAGACCGGGCAGTGGAGCAGTGATCGAGTCGTTTGTGAGGATATAGCGCAGAGCGAGGCGGGCGAGTTGATCGTCACCATCGGTGGATTTACCTCCGGCTCCCGCTCCATCCTTGAAGAGCGATCCGCTGGAGAATGGCTTGATGCCGAAGACTCCCACATCCTGCTTTTTGACGGCATCGAACAGGCTGTTGGTCGGTTTGACCTTGCTCGCGGCAGTGTAAGGAGTGAGGATTACCTCGACCTGCGAGTATTTCTCGATCACATGCTTAAGCCACTCGCGGCTGTGAGATGAGATGCCGAAGTGATGTGCTTTACCCTGCTTGTGGACCCGCTCGAAAGCCTCGATCATCGCTTCGACCTCGGCGTCGGTGTTCTCACCGCCCATCATCGCGCTTATTCGCCAAAGATCGACATAGTCCAAGCCGGATTCCTTAAGGCCCTGATCGAAACCCTTAACGAGCGCATCAGCGGTGCGCCATTCATCGAACCTCGGCTCCCATTCATACCAGGAAAAGCCGAAATACATTTTCTCGCGGCGACCCTTGAGAGCTTTGGCGTAAGTTATGATCTCGCTGCCCGAGCAGGCGTCGACGTAGTTGATCCCGACATCGATGCAGCGGCTGATGATATCGTGGCGGTTCTTATCGAGGACATCGAGACCCTCGGTCCCGCGATCCCAGCCCGTACCGGCAATCAAGCGCTTCCAATGGCCTCCGAGTGAGATCGCGGAGATCATAAGGCCCGATTTACCGAGCCGGCGGTATTCCATGTCCTCGTTATAGTTGAGGATTTTGGGTTTCGGTTTGCTTGGAGCGGCATCGGTGTGCGCGGCGGCGATCCCTACCGCTACCCCGGCGGCTGCAATCGCGGTGTCGCGCATAAATTCGCGCCTGGTAATTCTTCGTTTACCCATAAGTCGTACCTCTCTCGTCTGTCAATGTCCCTCTTATCTTCCGGGGAATCATTTGATGCAGATTTCGGCGGAAAGGGAGAGAAGTCCTTCGGGAGTATGAATGAAGGAATTTTATATCGAGTAGTGATTAATGAGTATTGGCTTTGAGTGGAGGTTTGTGGCAGGGATAGTTACCTGTGTTCCATGGAATAAATTCCCGGCTACATCATACAAAGTCCGTCTTCACGGACTGGGGCTCTCCATTCTGTTATCTGTTACCTTTCTTTATCGGCAGCTACAATTAGGAGTGAGTCTTTCACATAGAGATAGCCGTTTGTACTGATACAGGTACCATAGAGATCTATAGCAATGGCTGGCCTACTCAGTGCTATCGGATATCTTACTTATAGATTCAGTATCTGTGCCGTTGGTCCGGCTATAGATTGTAAGCCAGATAAAGCGCCGGATGCGGCGTAATCCAAAGGCGCTTCGCTAATTACTGGTTGACAGACCTTCAATGAAAGCCTATTCAACAATCAAAATTAAAAATTGAGAATTTTCTCTTCTGTTACCTCAATTAAGCGTTTCGCTGCCGGAGAGGCGTTCTCTTGCTTCCAGGTTATCGGGATCTACTTCCAGGGCGCGGCGATAGAATGATTTAGCGTCATCCCTCAGGCCCATCAGGTCGCAGGCTACTCCCGCATTGATGATCGCGCCGATGAAGTTCGGATTGACTTCCAGGGCGCGCTGGAACTGCTCGAAGGCTTTTTCATTCTCGCTGCAGCCCATAAGCGCAAGGCCATACCAGTTGCGGATGTCGGGATAGATAGCGTTGAGACTCAAAGCCTGCTCGAAAGCTTCAGCGGCGCCTTTATAGTCGCCGGAGCGATAAAGCTTTTTGCCTACGCCGAAATGGAAGGAGATATCGTCGACGTTGACAAGTGAGAGCTCGCTGAACTGCGCCAGCGCCCTACGGTATTCACCCTTGTTATGAGCAGCCATCGCCTCGGAATAGAGCGAAGTGGCGTATCTGGGTTCGAGTTCGGCGGCGCGAGTGATATGCTGCGCTCCTGCGGGATATTCGCCGATCTGATAGGCGAGAATGCCCAGCAGAAGAAGCGCCTTTGAATAGTCCGGATTGAGTTTCAAGGCATTTTCGAGCTCAACCATCGCCTCGTGGATAGCTCCCGAGTCGGACATGATCTGCGCGAGCTGGTAATGAAGATCAGGATATTTCGGATTCTGAGCGATAGCCTGGCGAAGGTGCTCCTCAGCCCGCTCCTGCGATCCGCGATGGATACTGTCTTCAGCCAGACGCGCGTGAATCTCGCCGATATAGAATCGGGCGAGTTTAGCCTCCGGAGAATCGGCGGTGGCGCTTTTAAGCACAGCCTCGAACTCGGAAAGTGCGTCAGTTAATAATCCCTGGTCGTAGAACTCCAGGCCCTTTGCGTATTTCTTGCTCAGCTCTTGAACTCCTATCATATCTCGCGGCGCTCCCGTAGTTGACCCTGCGGGAAGTTAAGGCAATTAAGAATTATGAATTAGGGAAGGGAGTTATAGGTTTCGGGATTTCCAGGTTGGGATGGAGATTTAGTGGGTTATATGATAACTCATCTCCCCAACCCTCAAATCCGAAACACCAGGGTCCTCTGCTCTCCACTTTCCGCTATTTCTTTTACGGCTCAGATGTCATTTCAGCATTCCTGGATTCCCGCCTTCGCGGGAATGACAGGTTTCTTGGTCCGAGATTGCAAATCCCGACCATCATGCTTGCTGCCTGTGATGATAATTACCACCAGTGAGATCACTGATAGCTGACAGCTATTCCCTTCATAATTCTCTGATTCACGCCTGGCTGGCTTTGACTGGTGGGCGTCCTACGCAGTAGTAGTCAAAGCCGAGACGGCGCATCCGCTCAGGGTCGTAAATATTCCTTCCATCAAATATTATCGGCTGCGCCATCGTTTCCTTGACCCTTACAAGGTCCAGGAACTTAAATTCGTTCCATTCTGTTACCACTACGAGCGCATCCGCGCCCTCGGCGGTCTGGTAGGCGTTCTCACAATAGTTGATCTGAGGAAAGATTCTACGGGTATTAGCCATAGCGATCGGGTCGTAAGTCTTAACGGTCGCGCCGGCAGCGAGAAGATTTGCTATAATCTCCAGAGATTTCGCGTCTCTGAGGTCGTCGGTATTCGGTTTGAATGCAAGACCGAGGACCGCGATGGTCTTGTCTTGCAAAGTTCCCAGCGCACTCGCAATCTTCTGAACGAAACGTTGAGGCTGGTCAGTGTTGATATCGATTACTGATTTTAAAAGCTGGAAATTATACCCGAGCTTATCGGCTGTGGTCACAAGGCAGGATGTATCTTTTCCAAAACAGGAACCACCATAACCGAGGCCCGCGCTCAGAAATTCTGAGCCTATTCTCTTATCGAGCCCCATTCCCTTTGCTACCTGGATAACATCAGCGCCGGCGAGCTCGCAAATATTGGAGATCGCGTTGATAAACGATATCTTTGTAGCAAGGAACGCGTTGGATGCGTATTTGATCATCTCGGCGGAGTGGACATCGGTTATGATCATCGGACGTTCGAGCGGAGCATAGAGTTCGAGGATACGCATGGCTACATTCTGGCTCGGAGCTCCGATAACTATGCGGTCGGGATAGAGAGTATCGTTGATCGCGTTACCCTCACGCAGAAACTCGGGGTTGGATACAACGTCGAACTCCACATCCGGGCGGACCTTGTTAATATCGATGATCTCTCTAACGACATCGCCGGTTCCCACCGGGACAGTGCTCTTATTTACGATAACCTTGTAGCGGTCGAGATTGCGAGCGATTATCTTGGCCACATCCTTGACTGCGCTCAGATCTGCGTAACCGTCGCTGCCGGGAGGAGTACCTACGGCGATGAATACGACCTCAGAGTTTTTAACGGCATCACCGACATCAGTCGAAAATGATAGCCTGCCATCATCGACATTATGCAGCACCATTTCCTCGAGACCGGGCTCATAGATGGGCATTGCTCCACCTTTAAGCATATCGATCTTCGAGGCATCTTTATCGCAGCATATAACATTGTTGCCAAGGTCGGCAAAGACAGTGCCGGTTACAAGTCCGACGTAGCCGGTTCCAATAACGCAGAGGTTCATCCGTAACTCCTTCCGCATCTTAAGAGCTCATGGATATTATCGGAGATGCACGTAAGAATTTTAGCATGGCTGAGGATTAGAGGCAAATATGAGTATTTACTGAGTTTCAGGTAGTGTAGTGACAATCTGGCAGGAGGCTTCGTGCACAATCTGAACTGCCGGTACGTCTTTATTATCAGAAACCCATTATGATTTTCGGCATGATGAGGCGCCAGATGAAAAATGGCGGGGCCATGTGGTCCCGCCATAACTGACAATTTTTTAATTATGAGGAGCTTAGGCTTTGCCTATCTTGAACATCTTGGTGCCGCAGGTCGGGCAAACGCCCTGGGTTGCCGGCTTGCCGTTCTTCATAGTAACGGCCTTTGCGTCCTTCATCTCCTTCTTAGACTTGCACTTAACGCAGTAAGCCTCCATCGATGACTCACCATCCTTTCCTAAGATCACGAGCCTCATAACAAGCTTGCTTGGCATTTAATTCTATAGCTTAGCCTATATATCCTTCTTAAAAACAAGCTTATCAGAAAGAAAATGTCCTAAATAAGGGGGATTTTCACTAATTCGGGCTATCATGGACCGGAGATTGTCCTGCTGGGGCGGATAAATGTCCGTGGCTCACGTTGAGCGAGGGTAAATAGCAGTCGCAGTTGCGTCACACATGTCGTCATACATGCCACATCTTGCACCGCAGGAAGAGATTAGAAATTGACATCGACGCGGGTCGAACCGGTAGTTACTTCGACGTTGTTCACCCACTTTATCGAGCCCGAGGGAGTGATAAATTCGAGGTTGTATTTTGCGTTCGGCTCCAACTGGCTGATGCAATATGCGCCCACACCAACCGCACCCATCTCAGTGCTGCCAACAGTGAGAACATTACTTCTCGGCGCCGCGGGAATGCTGTATGGGATCGGTACCGACGAGCCGTCCTGGTTGAAAATAAACACCTTAACACCCACAGCTCCGACTCCACCAATTTTGACAACTCCCTGGATCGATGCCTTTACCGGGACGCATGGAGGAGTCACGCAGCCGGTGCGCTGGTTATCGTGATGGAAAGTAGGCCATGGATACAGAGCAGGATCCGCTGTGTAAGGCGCATCGAGATGGAACAAATAAACCCCCGTGCTTGCCGCCACCAATACTTCGACTTTCCCATCACCGTCAATATCATCAATTACCGGAGCCGTGGTGATCGTAACGGATCCCTGCCCTGGTGACATACAGCTTTTCACCCACGCAATCGGACCTGTAAGCGCCCCGTTTTCCTTGTGATTTGTCCCATCGGAATAGAGCGCGTAGAGATTCCCATCATCACAACCGATCACAATCTCCAGTTTACCATCGCCATTGATATCACCCACCACAGGCGACGATTCAACAGGATAACTGCCTGAAGGATTCAATGTTATGCCACCAGCCCAACCCGGCAGCGATTGACCGAGCCAATTAAACACAAACACCTTACCTGATTTCGATCCAACAATCACATCGAGCTTGCCATCTCCATCAAGATCGGCAAGCGCAGGTGAAGCTTGCACTTCGGCTCCCGTCGGACAACCTATCCACGAGCCGTTGCTGGAAGTGCCGATATAAACGTTCCCGTCATCACTTCCTATAGCAACATCATTCTTTCCATCGCCATCGATATCGCCTATAGCAGGTGAGGATTCGCATCTGCCATTACCGGACCTGGGCCATCCGTTAATATAGAGCGGGTTCGAGATATAATCACCCCACACATCGCCAGGGAATGCGTAGAACTCAGGCTCATGGTTAGTACCCACAACCACATCGGGCATCGATTGAGCATCCGCGTTAACATCGCCCAATGCACACGACGATCCATAAATGGCAGTGCTGGGTGTGCCGGTAAGGTTGCGCCAAAGGAACGAACTGTCAGCCGAGCCCGTATTTTTCCAGTCGCCTACCGGCTGCCAGGAAAAGACATAGCAACACTCATCGCCGCCAACAATCTCTTTAACTCCATCCAGGTTTATATCCCCGATCGCAAGCGACGCCTGCACAAATCTGAAATTAGTGCCTGCCGGCCACCCCGCCAGGGTTTTTCCATCGTGTGAAAACGCATACGCTCTCTGCTGATTTTCAGCTCCGATAAAAATGCAAGGCAAGCCGGAGCGATCCTGATCGACAACCGCGCATGCCGGAGTGTTACTGCTGGCTGCGTGCATCGATGAAATCCAGATCTGATTACCATTGGAATCATACACGGCTATATCGCCGCTCGATGTAACAAGAGCAACATCTTTTTTACCATCATCCGCTTCGTGCAAGCGTTCAACAAGCGGAGAAGAATACCAGGTCGGCTGGTTGATCCATGGCGCTGTATCGAAGCTGACGGCAATCCAACCCACGGTCTGCTGATTGCATTGATTCTCGTAAGAAGCATTTACCTTCGCCGTACCGGGTGAGCTTAGAACAAGCGTAGCCTGAGCATTTCCGTTCGCATCGGTGAGTGTTGTGAAAGTGGAGTTTCCACTTTCCTGGAAAACACCGAAATCAGTAAGAAATACAATTCGCGCGTTCGGCATCGGCACGGTCGCATCGGTTAGCAGAGCTTTCACAATCGATGAGCCGGGTTGAGCCAGATGGGCATTGCAGGCGGAAAGAGATATATCAGGACCGTTGAAAGTGACCTCACGATGCGTAAAGCAAGCGGAATCAGGATAAGACTCAGCTCTAACCGAAGCCCCCCCTGCTCCATCTGCACCTGCTGAAAGATGAGCGTAAGCAAACCCGACCGCGTCTGTTGTAGTAATATATTCCCTGGCGCCGGTTTCCGTGAACAGACCCATCGTTGTAGTGAACTTGACCTGGTGTCCGGCAATACCTTTACCTTCACTGTCTCGCAGCATTGCGGAGATCAGCGAAGTCTCACTGGAGCATATACGGATGCTACTGTGATCGCAGGAAATCTCCATCATGTGGTCAGCGGGCTGGAGCGCGAAATCGACATCAGTCGCACCTCCGGCCGCATCTCTTGTGGAGGAAAGATATCCCGGCGCGCTCGCACTGACTTTATCCCCATCCACCGAGACACCCTCGAGCGTATACGGTGTCCACTGATCGGTTACATTATCAATGATTATGCTCGAATGAGCGGAATATATCCTGACTCTGGCGCCGGGAGCCGCCTGCCCCACCAGACGAACCCTCCCTGAGATCCTGGCGCGCTGAGGAGCCGGAGCGACATAGTCGGTAGGAGAAAACAGCTCGTCATATTCGCTGGTCCTTACCACCGGCATAATGAATTCATCACCAGGCACATCGCCGGGTGTCGGATCGTAGAGCTTAGTACAACAGATGCCCATCGCTACCAGGAAATTATCGCCAGGCTGCGGCGATAGTTCAGAGTAAACCCTGAGACCGTGGTAGTTGGAAAGATTACCGTCGTAAGGATGCGTTCCATCGTCGAGGTAGCAGTAAAGCGCTCCATCTTCATCGGTCTGGTCTCTTGCCGTAACAGTTCCGAATACTCGAACGAGCAGACCTACCGGCACCTGCCCCTGCACCCTGAGCCCATCAGGGTTTTTAAGGTCTACCGGCCAGCCGACGATAGCGGGCATCGCCATTCCGAGGCTGGCAATTCTGGCGGTTGCGGTTTCATCCACGGTAAGCTCGGATCGAGCGTAAATAACTCGCTCACCAGCGAGCGTTCCCATTACTCCGGACAAAGAAACAAGATTCCCCCGTGCGGCATCCGGTGGAGCATAGTATGGGATCGTCATTATGCAGATACCGGCGGATCTATCAGGCTCTTCAATATAAAGATACCCGTAGAAGAGTGCGGTAATGGTTTTTTGTGAGACAACAACCTGCGCCCCATCCGGCAGCCGTTTCATATATGCGATAGCAGTCGAATCGGCATCGTCGATAGGCATAGGGTATGTAGATGTGGTTGGAGGGATGGGAAGGCCGTCAAACTGGTATGCGGGAGGGCTCGAGCTCTGCGCATCAGCCATAACGCCTGATACGTAAAGCACGAGGAAAACCGCACTCAAAACCCCGATGCGTACAATGGGAGCTTTCAACCACAAAGCACGCAATCGAACGCCTACCTTTCCACCCGGAGCGGGAAGCGCTGTGCTCTACTCGCCTCGAGTCGCGAAACCAGTTCGCCAACAATCCTTGTGGCGGCAACAGAGCTTGAGATGCGGGGTGGGCTCTTTGATTCGCGGTTTAGCGTGAATTCATCCGGCTCCAATACCGGAATCTTTGAATGAATGATAGCATGCACGCTTTCCGTCGTCAAGCAAGCTCACCGCGATATAATTTCTACCGCACGCTATTACCGCCTACTTCTTTGTCGGTTTAGACGGCTAAAAAGTTCCCCTGTTGCAGCATCATCTAATGTTATTCCGTTAGTAGCTGAATTTAGCATTTGAGTTTTTCATATTATGGTTAAACTCTATTTACGAGGCGGGCGTGGCGATGTTCGGATGGCTGTTGAGTCGTTTAGCATTAGCAAGGGCATGGTAAATAAACTTTGGGCAACGTTAAAAGCGAAAGTAGGTGATTATGATGCGGGAATTGGACCGCGCCTTGTTATCGGAGACGGGCTTGGAGACCACTCGTGAAGACTTGAATGAATTTCCACTGCCCGTAGCCGAAGATTGGAATGACCTGGTCCACAGAGCCGAAAAGGCGGCTGAGATCATAGATAAGCATTTGGATTTCGAATCGAAGTTACAAGGCCGAGAGCTTAGACCGATGACGCTCTGCCCTGAACAAAAGGTAAGCCTGATAAGCGACCTGACGGTCGTTTAGCCAGGAATGGTGAAGTAAATGAAGAAACTCTTTCCCGAGGCGCCGGATGTTCCGCAGAGCATGGCGAACAGAGCCGCAAAGATAGTAGAGAAACATCTGAGGATACATCGAGTGGAGAGGGCGCGCGATCTTCCGGAGGAGGCGAAGGTCAGATTGTATCGTGACCTGCGTTTCTTCTTCGAAGGCGGCGGGCAACCACCAAGCTCGGGAGCCCCTGGAGTTGGATCAGCTATAAGGCGGTTCTTCTCCGGAATGTGGGGAAAAATTGAAGACTTCCTCAGTATGAGTGAGGGCTATCGAGCTGCCGGACAGGTCACGGTTTTTGCATGGGCTGCGTTCGGCGATACCGCTCGAATTGCGGTCGTTCCCTGGAGCGACAAGTAAAAAGCATGCAATATTAGCTCCAGCCTGACATAGAAAATATCGGCCGACTCGCATTATGTGGGTCGGCCGTTGTTATTTGATTTTAGATTTAGTGTGGCCGTATCGAAGCACGGGTTGATTGATAGCAGCTTCCTTCGCAGGCCGCACTTCGACTCTCGCAGCCCTGCGGCTGCTGTCGTCCGAGGGACTCTCGTGATTCCTTCGGAACACTGTCGTCCGAGGGACTCTCGTGATTCCTTCGGAACACTGTCGTCCGAGGGATACGGCCAGAAGGTAATATCAATGGCTGGCCTACTCGGTGCTATCGGAAATCTTACTTATATATTCAGTATCTGTACTGTTGGTTTGGCTATGGATTGTAAGCCAGATAAAACGCCGGACGCGGCGCAATCCAAAGGCACTTCGCTAATCGTTGAGGGTATGGATTCTGAATCGAGTTGTGAGTAATTTACTTTTCAGGGCATGATGGGATTGTGGGTCGATGGCTATTCTGCGAATTCACGTAGGAGCCATTCGTAGGTTTCATAGGCGTCGGAGTGGAAGAGGACGAAGCGGACCAGGTCAATGCCCTTGTGGATACGGAGGAAGTCAGCTACGGTTTGAATAGCGATTTCGGCGGCGGCTTCAATTGGATAACCATAAATTCCGGTGCTGATCGCGGGGAATGCGATTGATTTCGCACCGTATTCGAGGGCGAGTTCGAGGCTGCGGCGATAGGCGCTTGCGAGGAGGTCGGGTTCGCCGTGATTACCATCGCGATAGACAGGACCTACGGCGTGGATTACATATTTAGCGGCGAGATTGCCGGCGGTGGTGATTTTAGCGTCACCTGTAGCGCAGCCTCCGAGCTGGCGGCATTCCTTAAGGATTCGCGGGCCTCCCGCGCGGTGGATCGCTCCATCCACCCCACCCCCGCCGAGAAGCGACCTGTTTGCGGCATTTACGATGACGTCTGTGTCCTGGTCGGTAATGTCGCCTCTGACTATTTCAATCTCCCCATTACCGATTTTCACACGCATAATCATTCTACCTCTATCTCAGCGACCGAAGGAAGAATGCGAGTCGGGCGATACGGGAAGCGAGTCACTTCTGATTCGGTGGTGACTCCGGTCAGGACCAGGATCGTTTCGAGGCCGCTTTCTACTCCCGCAACCATATCGGTATCCATCCTGTCGCCAACCATTACTGCCTCCTCTGAATGGACCCCAAGAAAACGAAGCGCGCTGCGCATCATCAGTGGATTGGGCTTACCCACAAAGTAAGGCTTTATGGATGTGGCGGATTCGATCAGAGCAGCCATCGCTCCACATGCGGGCACGATGCCTTTTTCGCTCGGACCGGAAGGATCGGGATTAGTCGCAATGAAGCGGGCTCCGGCAGCTACCAGGCGAACAGCTCGGGAAATGCGCTCGAAGTTGTAGTTCTCCGTTTCACCAAGGACTACATAGTCGGGATCGTGGTCAGTGAGGATGTAGCCGACATCATGCAGGGCTTGCGTGAGACCGGATTCACCTATCGCGAACGCGGAACCGTTCGGCATCTGGCTGTGGAGGAACTGCGCGGTCGCCATTGCGGATGTGAACAAGCGATCCGATGGGACCTGCAGCCCCATATTAGCAAGCCTGTGCTGAAGGTCGCGCGGGGTGTGCATCGGGTTGTTCGTAAGGATTGCGAAGCGGGCGTTTGCCGCGAGAAGCCTTTCGATGAATTGCTGCGCTCCCGGGATGGGCTGATTCCCTCGCACCAGGACTCCGTCCATATCGAGAAGATAACTTTTCTTAATACTCATAACAGGGATGAGTTATATTCGGGCAAGAGGGAATCCTGCTGGAGGGAGTAATTTTGAATAGGTATGGGTGGTAGTCTGATTTTATCCTGTACCACAGTATCAATCTATATCAAGCTGCCACTGTACGTGTATCGAGCATTTATTTTTGGGAAGAGATGACTGTCAGGCTGTATGGTGGTATGATCTAACGATATTAAATTGGGGAGGGCAAGAGAGTGCATGATCCTAGAATGAAGAAACTCGCCGATGTACTGGTCGGCTATTCCGCAAAAGTTCAGCCCGGAGAACGGGTGCTGATAGAAGGTTATGAGATTCCATCGGAGATGCTGTCGCTTCTGATCGAGCGTGTGGCTGAAGCGGGCGGACTCCCGTTCGTGGATACCTATGATTCAAAGGTACGAAGATCACTCTATTTGAATGCAACCGAGGAGCAGATGAAGATCCTGGGCAAGAGAGATCTGGATTTTATGAAGGAGATGCAGGCATATATAGCGCTGCGAGGGGCTCAGAACATAAACGAGCTCTCGGACGTGCCGGATGATAAGAGGCGTATTTATCAGGAGCACTGGCAGAAACCGGTAACGGATCACAGGGTAAGCAAGACGAAGTGGGTGGTGCTGCGATGGCCGAGCCCGTCAATGGCTCAGCTGGCAGGGATGAGTACAGAGCAGTTTGAAGACTTCTATTTCAATGTGTGTACGCTCGATTATGCGAAGATGGCGGAAGCTGAGCGAGCTTTGAAGGAGAGGATGGAGCGTACGGACCGAGTGCATATCAAAGGACCGAAGGATACCGATCTGGAGTTTTCAATAAAGGGGATATCTGCGATACAGTGCGATGGTGACAGGAATATCCCCGATGGAGAGTGCTATACGGCTCCGGTGCGGGACAGCGTCAACGGGGTGATCCATTACAATGTGGGAACGGTGTATCAAGGGAAGTCGTTCGATGATGTGCGGCTGGTTTTCAAGGATGGAAAGATAGTGGAGGCGACGAGTTCGGATACGAAATCGCTTAACGATATCCTCGATACCGATGAGGGAGCAAGGTATGTGGGCGAGTTCTCACTGGGATTCAATCCGCATATCAACAGGCCGATAAGGGATATATTATTCGACGAGAAGATCGCGGGATCTCTGCATTTTACCCCTGGCCAGGCTTACGAAGAAGCGTATAACGGGAATAAGTCGAAGATCCACTGGGATCTGGTCATGATCCAGACGCCGGAGTATGGCGGTGGGGAGATATGGTTCGACGACGAGTTGATACGCAAGGACGGGCGGTTCGTGCCGGAGTATCTGCTGGGTCTGAATCCTGAGAACCTGATTTAGCGGTTTAAGTTCTTAATGTAAAAGCCCCTTCGGCGAGCTGTCCGAAGGGGCTTTTACATGGTTCAAATTGTGTGATATTTTCTCAGAGCGATCACAATATTAAGCAACGGCTTTTGCAGGGTAGTCAAGATTGGTGGGCCGTTTAATCATTATTACATCACAGTTCCAGATGCCGTGGGGAACAAAAAGCTTGCAAGAGTCGTCATTAACACGTTTCCTGAATATTTTAAGTTATCATGGCACTATTTTACTGCTATGAACGTCTTATATTGTGGCGGGCAGGCGGTATAGTATTTTCATTTCAGATACTTGATTTCAGGTTTGTTCGCTTCGTGTAATGCCAGACGCGGGGCGGGCAAAGAGTCGGTTTCGAGGTTCGATCTCTCAACTAACCCTCTCGCGAGCCTCGATGTTACCGGCATGGCTGCCTTTGCTCATTCGGTGAAGGTATCCACTCTCTCTCCTGTAAAGCTGCCGGGCATGATGCCCGGCAGTTTTACGTATTTCTCAGATAAGGTAGATGGAGTGAATTCCTGCCGCGGAACATGATCGGGGTGCAGTGCGTATTTTTCGTTAGTTCTACTTCAAGGAGTGTTTGCCCCTATGTTTGCTCTCGGCATGATGCCGATTCTTCGAATGTTTTCTATTATTTCAGTTCTTACTCAGGTTACTGCCGTAAATCCGGTTCAAGCTCAGAAAGTTACGCATCCAAAGCCCGTTGTAAAAGCCGTGCATTCAGCCAAAATAGTAAGCAATCAAGCTGAGCCCGCGGCGGGACCGATATCGGTTACGCGGACTGTGAATGGACATAAGCTGGTCGCGCTGTGTGGAGAGGCGGGGACATGCCATGTTCCGCTGCATCAGCTTCTTGCGGAGAAACAGATCGGGTCACCGCGAAATGTAGTGATCGTGATCGAGAAATCGAAGCGGCTCTTGAAGCTGGTTGTAAATGGGGAAGTAGTGAAGAGCTACGTTGTGAGCCTTGGTAAAATGCCCGATGCCGAGAAGATATCGAGAGGTGACAAG
>Ga0123519_10010118_pt1 | contig 14080 bp, 16 predicted proteins | sample YelNatPaOPRAMG02_FD_87396 | JGI IMG/M metagenome (GOLD analysis project Ga0123519, IMG submission 87396) | Hot spring microbial communities from Yellowstone National Park - Yellowstone National Park OP-RAMG-02 (version 2) | ecosystem: Environmental > Aquatic > Thermal springs > Hot (42-90C) ...
ACTAGCTGACCATTACCCGAGCATTGATGCCCTTTCAAAAGCTACCAGAGAAGATCTTATGTCAATTCCGACAATCGGGCCGAAAGTTTCTGAGTCCATTCTAGCCTATTTCAGACAGCCGCAAAACCTGAAAATACTGGAAAAACTTGCTGGTGCAGGCGTCTTAATGTCTTCACAGGAAGGCCCCAAAAAAAGCCTGCCACTTTCCGGCAAAGAATTCGTATTAACCGGCAGGCTTGAAAGCGGAAGCAGACAGGAGATGGAAAGCAAGATCAGGGAACTGGGAGGCAAAATAGCATCAGATATCACACGAAAAACAACTTACCTTGTAGTTGGTTCTGATCCGGGTTCAAAATTGGGGCGTGCACGATCCTTGGGAATAAATATTTTAAATGAAAGACAATTCCTCGACCTTCTCAAACAGGCAAACGAAGGAAAAGAACATTCACAACAGAATCCCCTGCTATGAAAATAATTCTTGGAATAGGTAATCCCGGCAAACAATATGAATCGACCCGCCACAATCTGGGTTATCGATGTATTGATAAACTTTCAAGCCTGTATCATATCGATGTTAAAAAGAAATTATGTCAATCTCTTACTGGCACAGGTATCATCGGAAATGAAAATGTAGTGTTGGCCAAACCACAGACTTATGTCAACTTAACGGGTGAGGCCACTTTATGTCTTCTTAAAAAATACAAACTATCACCTGACAATTTAATAGTTATTCATGATGATCTGGATTTACCTGCCGGCCGTCTAAGAATAAAACAGGGGGGCAGTTCGGGAGGTCATCGTGGAATACAATCAATTATCGATATCCTTGGCGACAAGGATTTTATTCGTATAAAAATCGGGATATCACATCCAGAGTTAAACAATGGAGATGAAAATAGGCAGAAAGATATTGTTGATTACGTTTTAGGAATGTTATCCGATGAAGAGGAAAGGCTAATAGCACCGGCCCTTGAGAACGCCTGTAAAGCAATTTACGATATCATTGAAGTCGGGCTGGTTGCCGCTATGAATAGGTACAACAGACGGCGTTGAAAGATTTATATCGCGACCATCATATTTGCTTATATTGCAGATGCAGCTAAATCTATGAAGATGATATAATGGCACAACCATATATAAATTTTTATATTCAATGCACCATCTGTTGATAAATTTTCATGGTTGTCTTCTTATTAAGCAAATCCTGCAAATTTAAATATTATTTTGAAAGGAAATGGCCATGAGTATAACAATCGAGGCTACTATTAAATCCATTAAGGCACGTGAAATTATAGATTCACGCGGAAATCCCACAATTGAGGTCGAGGTATTCCTGAACAACGGTATCTCCGGTAAAGCCTCAGTTCCGTCAGGGGCAAGTACCGGTAAATATGAAGCAGTAGAGTTACGCGATGGGGATAAACATCGCTATAACGGTCTTGGAGTGATCAAAGCAGTTAAAAATGTGGAAAACATCATTCAGCCTGAATTGATCGGCGTTGATGTTTTTAATCAGGAATTTATTGACAATAAAATGATTGAGATGGATGGGACGCAGGATAAATCGCATTTAGGAGCAAATGCTATTCTGGGGGTATCACTGGCTGTTGCCCAGGCAGCAGCCAGTGTAATTTCAGCGCCGCTTTATAAATACCTGGGTAAAGAAAAGGCGTCTGTCCTGCCCGTGCCTATGATGAATATTTTAAATGGTGGAAAACATGCTGAAAACTCGACTGATTTACAGGAATTCATGATTGTACCTGCCGGCGCCAGGGACTTTCACCATGCCATGCAAATGGGCTGTGAAATTTATCACGCATTGAAAAAGATCATTAAGCAAAAAAAACTCAGTACCAATGTAGGTGATGAAGGTGGTTTTGCTCCTTCATTATCCTCTAATGAAGAAGCGGTTGAGCTTATTATTTCGGCTATCGAACTGGCCTGTTATAAACCGGCTGTAGATTGTTATATTGCTATCGACCCCGCTGCAAGCAATTTTTACAAAGATGGTAAATATATACTTGAGAAAGAAGGCAAAATCCTTACGGGAAAAGAAATGGTAAGCTTTTATGTTGAATGGGTATCAAAATACCCGATCATCAGCATCGAAGATGGATTAGACGAAGATGATTGGGGCAGCTGGATTTTAATGAATGCTAAACTGGGCGATAAAATCCAGATCGTTGGGGACGATCTCTATACCACCAATGTAAACCGCATCAGAAAAGGTGTACAACTGAAGGCTTCCAATTCGGCATTGATAAAGTTAAATCAGATAGGTACCTTAACAGAAACGCTTCATGCTATAAATATTTCTAGGCAGGCCGGATGGACCACGATAATAAGCCACAGGTCCGGCGAAACAGAAGACACTACAATTGCAGATCTATCGGTTGCGGTAAATTCTGGTCAGATAAAAACAGGTGCCCCCTGTCGTAGTGAAAGGGTGGCCAAATACAATCGTCTTCTCAAAATTGAAGATGAACTAGGCAAAAAAGCAATTTACATGGGCAAAAAAGCATTTCCACATCTCAGATAAGGGGAAATCATTAATATGGAGTTATTTAAAGGCATCAATCAAATAAAGGTGCCCCTGGACGAAAAAGACAGTAATGCTGTTAACGTCTATATTATCGAGGGTACAAGTGGCAACCTCATGATAGACACCGGCTTTAATATCCCCGCATGCTTCAACATTCTTTCACAGGAGATGAAAGCAAGCGGATTTTCCATAAAAGATATAACTCACATAGCCATCACACATATACATCCCGATCATATCGGCATGGCAGGCAAAATTGCCGAATTGAGCGGAGCTAAAATATATGTTAGCGAAATCGAATATGCCCAATTAGACACAAGATACTGGCACTCTGAAAGTTTGATTAAGCAAACGAGCGATTTTCTCAGGCTAAACGGCGTTCCCGACTGGGAGCTAAAAATGTTAAGCGAAGCTTCGCTAAGTCTTGTAAATAACGTTTACCCCATATCAAGTGTAGAGTACCTGAAGCCCTTAGATCGGATTATCGTTGAACCATTTGAATTTCAACTCCTATTAACGCCGGGCCATTCAAAAGGTCATATCTGCTTTTATGAACCGAACAAGAAATATCTATTCTCAGGTGACCATGTATTACCTGAGATAATGACGACAGTTTGTTACCATCCTCAATCCGGAGAAAATCCTTTGGCAGACTATATCAACTCCTTGAACGAATTAACTAATATGGAAATACGCTTTATATTTCCGGGGCATGGAGCAGTATTCAGCGGAATAGCGCCCAAAATAGACAGCATTATGCACTGGCTCAAGGAGCAGATGCAGAGCATTCAAAAGGTTATGGGCCTTGAGATTAAGACCGCATACGATGTGGCAAAAAATCTGCTATGGTTTGCTAATGATGAACTGGTTGATTATGATAAACTACAGGCAATTAGGAGAAGACAGGCGGTACTACAAACTCTGGCGTTTTTACAATACCTTGTAACAGATAATAAATGTAAAAAACTTCATCACGAAGACACAATAACCTACTGGTTTGATGCTTAAAGACGTGAAGAAAATAGAAGATAAATTTAAAAAAATCCAGTCGTTAACCCTTAGGTATTCCGACAAACCACAGCCGGAGTTGCTAATTGTTCTACCCAATCCGTATCCGGATCACAACTATCAAATTGAAATAATAGCACCAGAATTCACAGCACTGTGCCCAGTGAATCCTTCACAGCCGGATTTTGCCACTGTAACAATCAGATATATACCCGCAAAATATATCGTTGAATTCAAGTCATTGAAGCTTTATCTTACCAGTTATAGAACAGTGAGCATTTTTTATGAGGCATCTACCAACCAAATACTTAAAGACTTGGTAAAGGCACTGAAACCGAAATCGCTGGAAGTAACTACAGACTGGAATATTCGTGGTGGGATTTCCACCAGAATAACATCGGTATATAATAAGGAACCTTCACAGGAGGCTAATAAATGAAATATAAAGTTGGTATAAATGGCTTTGGCCGGATAGGTCGTCTGGCATTTCGCGCTATCAAGCAGCATTATGGCGATAAGCTGGAAATCGCGGCCGTAAACGATCTTACCGATGCTAAAACCAATGCCCACCTGCTAAAATACGACAGCACCTATGGAATCTATCCCGGTACAGTAGAAGCTACATCAGATGCACTGATAGTCGACGGGGAAAAAACAAAGGTACTTGCTGAAAGAGAGCCTTCAAAGATACCATGGAAAGATTTCGGCGTTGATATAGTCCTTGAGTCCACAGGCCTCTTTACCGACGCAACCAAAGCAGCCGCACATTTGCAGGGTGGCACTAAAAAGGTGATAATCTCAGCTCCGGCTACAAATGAAGACATTACCATCGTAATGGGTGTAAATGAAGATACATACGACCCCAGAAAACATAATATTATTTCTAATGCATCATGCACCACCAACTGTATTGCTCCCGTAGTTAAAATATTGAATGATAATTTTGGTATTACAAAGGGACTCCTCACAACAGTTCATGCCTATACCAATGATCAGCGGCTGCTCGATATGTACCACAAAGACTTACGAAGAGCAAGATCTGCAGCCATGAACATCGTACCGACAACAACCGGTGCCGCCAAGGCAGTGGCACTGGTTATTCCCGAGGTCAAAGGAAGGCTACATGGAATTGCATTACGTGTGCCAGTCCCTACAGTATCTATCTGTGATCTGGTATGCGAACTTGCAAAAGAAGCGACAGTGGAACAAATAAATAACGCGTTTAAAGACGCCTCTCAGAATAAACTTAAAGGAATACTCGAATACTGCGAGGAACCTCTTGTCAGCAGCGACTTCAAAGGCAATCAGAGCAGCTCTATCTTTGATGCCCTACAAACGATGGTCCTGGGCGGTAACATGGTCAAAGTAATAGCATGGTATGACAATGAATGGGGCTACAGTTGCCGTATGGCAGACCTGGCGCTATTTATACTGAATAAAGGTGTATAGCAAGTGAGAATAAAATTATCCTGTGGGCGTCGTTTTCGAGGTAATAATACTAATTCGGCAAGCTCAATCAATTAGAGTTAGAAAGAACTTCTTTCAGAATATTTTTAAGTTCTTCTATATTATACGGCTTTATCAGTACACCCTTAAAACCAAATTTCCTGTAATTCGACAAAATGGGATCACCTGCATAACCACTTGATACAACGGCTTTAACCTCGGGATCGATCTTTCGTAGCTCATCTATTGCCTCTTTTCCACCCATACCTCCCAGAATGGTCAAATCCATGATAACAGCATCAATAGGTTCCTGTTTTTTCAAATATTCCCTGTATATTTCTAGGGCTTTTTGTCCTTCTTCAGCAAATAATATATAACTCGCACCCATATTTTTTAAAATCCTTCCGGTAACATCTCTAATCATCTCTTCATCATCTACCAGTAAAATCCTTTTCCCTCTTAAAAAATAGCTACAATCATCTTCATGGTTTTCTTTTACAGTGCCCTCTTCAGAGGTGGATAAGTAAACTTGTAACACTGTCCCTATAGCCATCGATGGATCGATCGTAATAGCACCACTGCGACTCCTCATTATTGAATATGACATCGCTAATCCCACCTCCAGATCCCCATTTTTAGCCAAAAAGCAGGGATCAAAAATATATTTATAATTTTTATAGAATTTCGCCTATCCGATCCTCACTTCTGATCATAGTAATCGTACTGATAACAGCCTTAACACAAGGGCTCATTTAAATAATCTGCTAAAAAACAATAGTTTAAAGCAAGTACCCTTCTCACTTTTCACGCCTTATCAGACATCACAAACGGAAGAATATCAAACTTATAAATTCTTACTCTAATTCGGCAACTTCCACTATAGCTAAAAGGTTAATTATTTTGATCCATATGGCTCATTTATAAGCACTATACTTACTGCCTGATGCCAGTTAGATTTTCACTTATTTCCCATAATTTCAAGGCAATTTCACGTTGATATGAGTACTTTGAGGACCTGGCTATGAATTTACCGGTTTTAACTTTTATTACCCTAAAGTGCTGACCCGCCTTAAAATAGCCACATGTCACATCTGTCAATTCATTCGAGCAAGCCAAAAATAGAGGCAATTCGGCTCCTTGCTCCGGGCCCTTCATAAAAGCTTTCAGCAAGGTATCCATCAACCTGCTGGAACGTGTCCATATCCGAGAGGCCACAGCGCCTGGACAAACGCAATTGACATTAACTCCCGTGCCTTCAAGCCTTCGGCCCAATTCATAGCTAAAAATTATTTCAGCTAGTTTTGATCGAGCATACGCGATATCACGATTGTAAGATTTTTCTCCCTGCAAATTGTCAAAGTCGATTTTTACTAGACGGTGGATGTCGGATGTAAGATTGATTATTCGTGAAGGAGCGGAAGATTTTAAAACGTCCAACAAAAGATTAGTTATCGTAAAATAAGCAAGATAATTTACGGCAAATGTCGTTTCAATGCCATCCACTGTAAGTATACGGTTTTTCATAATTACACCTGCATTATTAATCAGAACATGCAAATGTGAATGATTGGCTTTGTACGTTTTCACCAGTTCCCTAATCTGTTGCTGTGACGAAAGGTCGGCAATTAATAACTCGATATTTCTATTTCCCGTGGACCTAATAATATATGACCTGGCTTCCTCTCCATACACAATATCCCGGCATACCATAATAACATTGGCCCCCCTCTCAGCCAGACCCTTTGCTATTTCTCTACCTATTCCCGAACTCGCGCCGGTAACAATGCAATATTTACCATATACATCCCAAGCAGAAGGAAGCGATGATACATTTGAATTGCAGTTATATTTATCACGCATAATGATCTATACTGGTTTCTTATATTATACCCAACGTATAAGCGAAGATATAAACTTTTTATTATACGGCTACGTTTCTATATAATAGACACCAGGTATAAAGGGGTATCCTGGTGTTATCAGAAGAGCAAATAGTACGGAGAGCCGTAAATGGCGATCGTGAAGCGTTTACTTATATTTATAACCTTCACTTTGATAAGGTTTATCGCTATATTTATATTAAAGTACGGAGTCAAATAGAAGCAGAGGATTTAACTCAGGAAGTGTTTATTAAAGCTTATGAGGGCATACGAAACTACAGGTGGAAAGAACTTCCTATTACGGCCTGGCTATTTAGAATTGCACATAACCATGTTATCGATTATATTCGCAAAATATCAAAAGAGAAAAGGGCAGATCTGAGTGAGGCAGATGCTATAAGTGGTGGCGACCCCGTCTATATGACCGAACAAAATTTCGAGATATACGAATTAAAAAATGCACTCGAAAAGCTTCCGGATGCTCAGCGTGAAGTTGCCACTTTAAGATTTATCTCGGAATTATCTATTTCAGAAGTTGCATTAACGCTTGGCAAAAGTGAAGGGACGGTTAAAGCCCTTCAATTCAATGCAATAGCTTCACTGCGAAAATTGCTTTACGGTAAAATCAATGGCTATTAAAATCGAAGATGCCTTTAACGATTGTTTTGAACGGATGATGTCCGGTGAGAGCCTGGAAAGCTGTATCAGCCGTTATCCGCAATATGCTTCTGAACTGGATTTAATGCTCAGGACATCATTTGATGTTAAACGCCGCGCATATCCCATTCAACCACGGCCGGAATTTAAATACTGGGCAGGTGTCCGCATGCAGGGCGTTCAGAATTATCTTCAAAAGAGCCCTTTGCCTTATAAATCATCCTCCTATAATTTAAAACGAAATCTGGCCATCACACTCGCTGCTATGCTCGTATTCATCATAGCTACAACCACCACTGTAGCCGCTTCATCTGATGCTATGCCCGATGATCCTCTCTATGGAGTTAAACTTGCAGTAGAACAGATACAGGTTGCACTCACTCCAAATGAAATGGATAAGGCAGAGATATATGCCAAGCTTACAGAGAAAAGAGCTATAGAAATAGCAACTATGGCTGATAAAGGGAAAACTGATAAGGTAATGGCAACAACAGAAATTATGAATTATCAGCTTCAACAGATTGAGCAGAATTTGGCCAAATACGAAACTGCCGCTTCAACTATCCCCGCCCCTGCCAGATGGAGCACAATTTCCGATAATCAATCGGGCAAAACTTCTGATAAAGCTGAAGCGACAATAAAAATTACTGAAACAAACAAACAGCCGATAACTCAGGAATCCCAACGCAATATCGCCAGTATCAATAAAGCTAAAGATTCCATCAATACTAGAACAACCAAGAGCATCACAATCCTTGAAAATGCGATGAATAAGGTGCCTGAATCTATAAAGTCAAATATTAACGAAACTATCGACCGTGCTAAAACCACCAGCAAACATTTAATTAGAGATATTTCAAACCCGCCTGACAATAGGTCAACAACAGATAATAAAACGGATAACGGAACCACCAATCTTCACGAGAAACCTAAATTAAATACGCTTGATATTAACAGGTATGATAATAATGATAAACGATCCGGTCCCAATGGTCCCGATGATAAAGATAACATCAAAAAAAGATAATTGGTGTCAATATTTTGATTTTACAGGCAAAATATATAATCCCCATATCATGGAGGAAAAATGATTAAATTTAAAAGGACATTCGGTATCCTGGTTTTGATAACTATTTTATTTACTATGCTTTCTTGTGCATCATCTAACAAAGAAACCGCTCAAAGACCTGCTCCTACTGTGCCAAAGTTTGCGGGAGTGACTTCAGTTACATCCTTAGGATCCAATGTTTCGGTGGATGCTTCATCAACAGAATATACCGATAGAAAAATAGTTCGCACAGGGTCACTTACTATCGAGGTAAACGATATCAGTAAGGCCATTGATGAAATCGGTGTTATAGCTGCTCAATATGGCGGTTATGTAGTTAATTCGAGTCAGAACACAAGTACGGATATGCCCACCGGAACTATTTCAATAAGAGTGCCTGCAGGCAAATTTAACGAGACTGTGCAAAAATTGCGCACACTCGCTGTAAAGGTCATTTACGAGGGCACAAACAGCCAGGACGTAACAGAACAATATACCGACTTAAAAGCTCAACTTGCCAATTATGAAGCAACAGAGGCTCAATACCTCGAACTTCTAAAAAAAGCTGATAATGTCAAAGATATTCTGGAAGTGCAGAAGGAACTGGCCAACGTAAGAGGTAATATTGAACGTATTAAAGGCCGCATTTTATATTTGGAACGCACTTCGGAAACCTCACTGATCGATGTAAATTTGCAAAAAGCACGCCCTATAGGTGAAAGCCAGTGGGACATAGCCGGGATATTTAAATCAGCAGTCGATGGATTAATAGTATTTGGAAAGGTGTTACTTGCCATTCTAATATGGTTAATCGTATTTTGTCCGCTATGGATTGCTGTAATCATCATCGTATTGATCGTCAAGCGTAAACTTAAAAACAAAGCTATTCCGGATCAGAAATGACATCCCTGTGAATGAGTTATAATAGGAGGCGACACATAATGTGTCGCCTCCTATTATGTTTAATAAGCTACCGGTTGGAGTAAGGAATGCAACCCATTGTCTGGTCAGAAAACAAACTGATAATTCTCGATCAAACACTTCTCCCGCGTCACGAAATCTATATAGACCTCACAGATTATAGACAGGTTATTCAGGCAATTAAAAGTTTACAAGTAAGAGGAGCTCCTGCCATCGGTATTGCAGCAGCTTATGGGATAGCACTTGGGGCTATTCATACAAAATCCAACAAATATTCGCAATTTGCAGGTAAGCTCGATAGCATTATCCGGGAGTTTGCAGCATCACGTCCAACAGCAGTAAATCTATTTCACGCAGTCGACCGTATGAAGAAACTCATCCGTCGAAACAACGAGGTTGATCGGCTGCGCATGGCCATTGTCAATGAAGCCATCCAGATACATCTATCTGAGGAAAAGGCAATGGCAGCTTTAAGTGAATTAGGAGCAGTTCTGATTAAAGATGGATATTCGGTTCTCACCCATTGCAACACCGGTCAATTGGCAACGGGCGTAAATTACGGAACAGCTCTGGGGATAATAAAATATGCTACAGAACAGGGCAAAAAGGTGCACGTCTATGTGGATGAAACAAGGCCCTTATTGCAGGGCGCACGTTTAACCGCATGGGAGCTGACAAAGCTCAACATCGAAGTAATCTTGATCACAGATAATATGGCCGGATATCTTCTCAATCAAGGTAAAATAAATTGTGTTCTGGTTGGTGCTGACCGGATTGCCGCCAATGGAGATACCGCAAATAAAATCGGCACATACTCCATAAGTGTTTTATCACGTGAAAACCGAGTTCCCTTTTACATCGCTGCTCCCACAAGCACACTGGATATCAGCAAAAAAACGGGCAAAAACATCCCGATCGAAGAGCGGGATCCAAAAGAAGTTACACATTTTTACGACATCTGCATAGCACCTCCAGACGTATCCGCCATTAATCCGGCGTTCGACATTACACCCGGCCGTAATATAACAGCCATCATCACCGATAAAGGCATAATAAAGAAACCTTATAAATCCAACATAATCAAACTTTTTAAGGAGGTAAACAATGCCGGAAGCCAGAGTAGGGATAATAGGTGGTAGCGGTTTATACGAATTAGACGGTTTAAATAAGGTTCACCGCGTAAAAATTAAAACACCATTCGGAGATCCCAGCGATGATATCATACTGGGAAATCTTGAAAATGTTGGAGTAGCTTTTTTGCCCAGACATGGAACAGGACATAGAATCAGCCCTACTGAGCTACCTTCGCGTGCTAACATATACGCAATGAAAACCCTAGGTGTCGAATTTATTATTGCCATATCGACGGTAGGTAGCCTTAAGGAAAAAATCAAACCGATGGATTTTGTTATACCCGACCAGATAATCGACAGAACTACCCTGAGACAAAATACTTTTTTTGGAAACGGTATTGTCGGCCATGTTGCTTTTGCTGATCCATTCTGTCCTGTATTAGCCGATGTACTATACGATGCAGCCCGCAAGACCAGTGTACGTGTGCATGATGGGGGTATATGCATAGTGATGGAAGGTCCACAATTCTCGACCAGAGCTGAATCGGAACTGTATCGGTCCTGGGGTGCTGATATTATTTTAATGACCGCACTCCCAGAGGCCAAACTGGCACGTGAAGCAGAGATATGCTACGCCATGCTGGCAGTTGTAACCGATTATGATTGCTGGAACGAATTATCTGAATCAGTCTCAGCTGAAATGGTTATAAATAACCTTAAAAAAAGCATAAGTACTGCCAAGAATATCTTAAAAAACGCATTATCCGGCTTACCTAAGGTGAGAAATTGTGTTTGTAAAAACGCCCTTGAAAATGCGATAATCACCGATCCCGGATCGATACCTGAGAAAATAAAGAATGACCTGAGGCCAATCATCGGAAAATATATTAAGTAGGAACAAAATGGCATCAATTGACTTTAACTGCATGGCAACTATGATAGGCAGTGTTCCTTACGAGGAACCTGACTTAGCATGCAAAACTGTAAACAGATTTTTAAAAGAGTGGCCTGCGTGGCCGCAAATGCCGCGTCGATCCAATCTTGAGAGCATGTATGTCCAATTTACCGAAGGATTTCCCGGCCTTATCATCAAAGAAGACAAAGTAGAATTTGAGCGTCCCGCCGATATAGACCGGTGGATAGAGAAAGTCTTTATTGACAGTCAGGAAAATAACTATAGCAGTTACTCTATAGGAAACGAATATGCTGCCGGATTTCACTATTGTATAAATCATGCTGCCTCCCATATAAAAGCTATAAAAGGACAGATTACAGGGCCAGTAAGTCTGGGGCTGTGTATTACAGATGCAAACGGTCAGGGTGTTGTTTATGATGACGTACTGGCCGAAGCGTTAGCCAGGTTTCTCAAGCTCAAAGCTTCATGGCAGGAAGCAAAGCTCCGCAAAAAGGTTAAAAACACCTGTATATTTATTGATGAGCCATATTTGACTTCTTTAGGATCTGCTTTTATAGCCTTGTCCACCAGCCAGATCTCCTCTTTAATTAACGAGGTTTTAAGCGGAATTAAAGGACTCAAAGGATTACATTGTTGTGGAAGTACAGATTGGTCTATGCTTTTGAAACTTCCCATCGATATTATAAGCTTTGATTCTTATAGTTATCTTGATTCTTTTATATGCTATCCTGATGAAATCTCCAGTTTCTTAAAGAAGGGGAAAGCAATAGCCTGGGGGATTGTTCCCAACGATGAGGAAAAATTAGAAAAAGAAACGCCAAATGAGCTTTTTGATAGATTATGCGAATCGATAAATAAACTTGTTAGTCCCGATTTTGCATTTAAAGATGTGCTAAGTAGAAGTATAATAACACCCAGTTGCGGTCTGGCATATCTTGATTATGAATCTACTGAATATGTATTAAGCTTACTGGGTGAATTAAGTGGTAGGATCAGAAAAAAATACTGTCAGTAAAGTTGGCGATTTGAAATTAGAAGTCGCTTAAGCGATAATACATATCAAATTTTTTACGAAAAGTGTAAAGTTGGGTGACGGAAAATGAATAAGACTAAGAGGATGGCGATTTTAAAGCATCGCCGCAAACGAAAAAAATTAGAGGAAAAACGGAAAGCATTATTACTTGCATCAGGAACTGGTGTAAACACAACAGTTCATAAGAAAGAGATAGCTAAACCGGTTAAAGCAATTACAGAGATACTTAAACCTAAAAAAGAAGGGACTCCGGCTGTTAAGAAAACAGGTACCGGCAAAGAAAAAATAGAAACCGCTGTATTAGAGGCTGTGGAAAAGGTAACCAAAAAGGTTCCTGCCAGAAGGAAAAAAACCGAGGTTGCGGTTGAAGTCAATCAGGAAGTAAAGACGGAGGCCGTTAAAAAAAGGACCAGCAGGAAAAAGAAACCTGAGTCAGGCAACGAGGTTTAATGGGTCAGGCTTATCTGCTTACCGGAATGCCCGGGACAGGTAAAACAAGTATTATTCGGCAGGCAATTGAGCAATCTAAATGCAATGCCGGTGGTTTTTATACACAGGAAATCAGAAACGTAGGCATCCGGGAAGGATTTTACATTGTCACACTCGACGGTAGACAGGAAATACTTGCACACATCGCAATTGATAGCCCATTCCGTGTAGGAAAATATGCTGTAGATATAAATGTACTTGAAGAAATAGGTGTTCAGGCAATATACAGGGCAATTGAAAACAATGATGTGATCGTTATAGATGAGATTGGAAAAATGGAGCTGTTTTCCTCCAAATTTATCCAGGCGGTAGCCGATGCTTTAAGCAGCCCTAAAAAAGTTCTGGGAACTATAACTTTAAAACCACATCCACTGGCAAATTCAATCAAACAGAATCCCAATATACTTGTGACAGAATTGACAAGGCGCAACCAGAAACAGGTTTTGGCCCAGTTACTTGCCTGGTTGAGATAGCTTCTAAATGGAAATCGAAATCCGTCCATTTGGTGAAATTGAAGGGGTTTTGCTACACAATTTAAGCCATCGCCTCAATCAAATTCTCAGCTGTAACATCCATATAAATAAACCACTTCCCATACCGAAACAAGCGTATGACAATGTGAGAAAACAATATCTCGCCGACCGGTTTATTGAATTTTTAGCGGGTTTAAAATCAGATATAGCCTATATTCTCGGAATTACGGATGTAGATTTATTCACACCCGGATTGAATTTTGTTTTTGGTGAGGCGAGCTTTTCATATGGAGTCGCTATAATATCTACATTTCTGCTTTCTAACTGTGATAAACCCTCGGATCATATTTTATTGCTGGACAGAGTAACCAAAGAAGCCGTACATGAAATCGGACATCTGCTGGGATTGAGCCACTGTTCTAACAGCCTTTGTGTCATGCATTTTTCCAATAGCTTAATGGATACCGATTTTAAACAATATTTTTTCTGCAATAATTGCCAGCCAAGACTGATTGTGTAAGATACAGTGACAGTTTTGTCGGTGGCAGTTGTAAAAACAAGAGAGACCCCCCAAAATAAATCTGACTTAAAAAT
>Ga0123519_10010119_pt1 | contig 14080 bp, 11 predicted proteins | sample YelNatPaOPRAMG02_FD_87396 | JGI IMG/M metagenome (GOLD analysis project Ga0123519, IMG submission 87396) | Hot spring microbial communities from Yellowstone National Park - Yellowstone National Park OP-RAMG-02 (version 2) | ecosystem: Environmental > Aquatic > Thermal springs > Hot (42-90C) ...
CGGCTCACGTGCCGCAATTGAGTCTCTGAAAGGTCGCGGGCCTTCAACTGTCTGATTCCATGTTTTGCCATCGCAGGCATCAGACTTCGGTTCCACAAATCGTATTGGGCGGCGATCATATGGCGGACGCGCCTGCCTATTTCCGCCAGCTGCGCTGAAGGCGTCATGCCGGACGGGTCGGGCCGGTTGTTGCCGCTTTCGCTCAGCATTTGCAGTCCGCCCACCCTGACCATGAAGAACTCATCGAGGTTTGAAGCCGTTATGGAGAGAAACTTCACTCTCTCCAGAAGAGGCCTGTCGGAATCTGCCGCAAGGCTGAGTACCCGCTTGTTGAATTCCAGCCAGCTCAGTTCGCGGTTGAGGAATAAGCCTTCCTTCATCCCGGACTTTGAGTCGGAAAAAGTCGCGGAGTTTCTATTCATTCCTTCTGTCGCGGATGTTGCGATTGGGCCGGGCGCGGCTGATGCTCCGGCGCACATCCGCATCCCCATGCCGCAGGCGTCTTGACCCGCATCGGGTCCCAGCACCGTGTTTTTCCAGAAAAGTCATGCAATCCGGCCATTTTTCAAATACAGAATCCGGGTTTATTCCCTGGGCCGCAGGAGAACATCCATTCCGTATATATCCTGAAACATCGGGCCTTTCTGGCGCAGGGCCATGTCCTCCAGGGACAGGTCTCCGGCGCCCGGTATCTCGATCACGAGGTGTCCTTCCTCACGGTGGCAGGAAATGTTCTTTATCCGCTGTGTATGAGAAACGTCCAGGGCGTCCGCCACCCTCAGAATGCCGGCCAGCAGGCAGACTTCAAGGCGCTGTTCGCGCGTAAGAGCCATGAATTCGACGTGGGTAGGTCTGGGCGGCGCTCGGCGGTGGTATCTTGCCAGATGCGCGACGAGAGTCAGATCTTCAGCGCTCAGTCCAAAAAGCTCGCTGTTCTGGATGAGGTACATCGAATGCTTGTGGTGGCTTGCTGTGCTTATGAATGTGCCTATGTCGTGCAGCAGCGCGCCCACCTTCAGAAGCAGTTCGTGGCGTTTGCCGAGTCTGTGTTCCGACGCAAGGTCCGTGAACAGTGCGGCGCTCAGTTCTGCCACGTGCTCAGCGTGCGCCTCGTCATGGCGATACTTTCGGCCGATATCCCTCGCTGCCCGCAGAATCTGCCGCTGAAAGGCCTCGGTCCATTCGGACACGGAAGCCATTTCGTCGAGAAGGCCGTGGCGCATTGTGACCGGACTGACCAGCAGATGCCTGAGGCTGTAGGAGCGCGCCAGGCGCGCGTAGAAGAGGAGCGCCGGTCCTATGGTATCGGCGTCGGAAAGAGGCATCTTGTACCGCTCCGCTATGGTCTCGACCGGCGTTTCCAGCAGCTTTGAGGCGAGCGATGCTACGGATCTGACGGGAAGCCCGATCATTCCTTCCGGCGCTTGCTCTCCGGTCAGCGCCTGGACGGCATATCGCGCGTCTCCGCCGAGGGCCACCACGTGGACCCCGCCGCGTTTGGGCACGGAAAATCTTATGTGATCTATGGCGCGGTCCATGGCGTTTTCCATCAGTTCGCGGGTCTGGGCCGCCGGCGCCCTGAGCTGCTCGGCCGTCTGGCGGAGCCGCAGCGCTCCGAGCCGGTACGTGTTGGAAAGGATGACGTTCTCTCCCCGAACGGCAAGGACTTCGGTGGTGCCTCCGCCCATTTCCACTATGATCACAGTGGAGCGCGCAAGATGGTTCTCGCGGCGAACATGCGGCAGCATGCTCAGATACGTGAGCCTGGTGGTGTCCGCCTCGCTCAACACATTCACGTCAAAGCCGGTGGCCATGTATATCCGGTCCAGAAAAACATCCCTGTTGGCCGCTTCCCTCACGGCGGTGGTGGCCACGGCCCTTATCGCGCCCCGGTCGCGCAAGCCATGCTCGTCGAGGAATTTTCTGAAACTTCGCAGGACTCTTACGCACTCCTCTATTCTGTCCTTGTGGATTGATCCACAGGTGAAAACATCCTTTCCCAGAGCCACGGACTGCTGGAGGGTGTCCAGCACGCGGACATTTCCATCGCGAATTTCCGCAAGGCTCATCCGTATTGACGAACTGCCGATGTCAATCACGGCCACAGGCTGGGCGCCTGGCCGGTCCGTCGGCGCGAACGGAGCCGCGGCATTGCCCGTGTCGCGTTCGTTCTTCGCATTCATGACTCCGCCTGTTCCGCAAGCGCGGCCGCGCCAAGGACGACCGCATCGTCGCCGAGAGAAGCTCTCTTGACTTTAAAACAGTTTCTATAAGTTGACATGCACAAACTCCTTGCCGTCCTCTCCGCTTCTTCAATGTAGGAACGAGGCATCGCCTCCACAAGCCCTCCGCCGAGAATGACCGCATCGGGCGCCAGCAGATTGACAACAGTGGCAATGCCGCGCCCGAGCCATCTGGCGGATTGGAGGACGATTTCCGCCACAGCCTTGTCGCCGGCCCGGAGGGATTCCGCCAGCGTTCCGCTTCTCATGGCGGCCACATCCGCTCCGGCGCATCGCTGCAGGCAGGGGGCTTTTCCCCTGTGTGATGCCAGAGCCGCCGCGGCAGCGACTGCGAGCCTGCTCGCAAGGGCTTCGAGGCAGCCGCGTCTGCCGCATCCGCAGACAGGGCCTTCCGGCTGAACGGGGATATGGCCGATCTCCATGCAGGAATAAACGCTTCCCCGAAGAATGCGACCCTCGTAGATACAGGCTCCCCCGATGCCGGTTCCCGGAAATATGCCGACTGCGCAACGGGCGCCTCTTGCCGCCCCGAACATGTATTCGCCGAAAAGCCCGGCGTCCACATCGTTTGCCACCACGACCCTGCACTTGAAGGCCTTCTCCATGGCGTCCCTGACGCGGGCCCTTGTCCATCCGAGGTTAGGCGCTTCCAGCACGATGCCGCGTTTCATGTCAACCGGTCCGGGGCAGCCCAGGCCGATTCCGCGCAGGCGGCCTGGCTTGACGCCGGCCGCCGCGAGACCGTCCTGAATGGTTCGGACCATTCTCTCAATGCCGGGCTTGAAACCCTCGGATGGCTTTGTCTTCTTCCTCTCGCGCGCCAATTCCCTGAACCGTCCGTCGTAGATCGCCGCCATCATTTTGGTGCCGCCCAGGTCGAACCCGGCCCAGCATGCTCCATGACCCCCGGCCTGCGCCATGTTCCGTGCTCCTTTCCTTGCCAGTGTTGCAGCCTTCTGGTACCACAACAACGCTGCCGGTGCAATACCATCGGCTTCTCAACCGGACGATTTCGGCTGTCGAGAGGAAGGGACAATGGTTGTTGATCGCATTGAGAATCTGGCGGAATATGAGGGAATTCTTCCGGGACTCCGTGAAGTTTACCATTTCCTTCGCGCGCGCAAACCCGGCCGGCTGGCGCCTGGCCGGTATTCGATCAAGGATGAAACTGTTTACGCGGTTTTGGCCGAAGCAGGGGGCCGTCCGGCCGCCCGGGCGAGGCTCGAGGCGCATCGGAAATACGCTGACGTGCATCTTCTCCTCGAAGGGTCGGAAGACATCGGATGGAGTCTGCCCGGATCCTGTGCGACAGTTCTGCGAAGATACGATCCAAAGGCTGATATGGAGGAGTTTTCCGGGCGTCCCGGCATGTGGGTACGGCTGCGGCCGCGCTGGTTCGCAATTTTCATGCCTGGTGAGCCTCATGCTCCGCTCGTTTCGGATGGAGTCGTCAGGAAGATCGTGTTCAAGGTCAAATGCGCAGGGGGATTCCGCCGCCTTCGGGCAGGGCATCGCGCAGGATCCCCGCGCCGGACAGCGGCGCGAAGATGAACCCGGATTGGCGCAGGCGGAGGCTCCTGATGCTGTTCGTGGACGGGCTGGGGATGGGCCAGCCTGATGCGGCGATCAATCCTCTTTTCAGAGGAGACTGTCCGGTTCTGGCCGGCCTGCTGCAGACCGCGGCGTTTCCTGTTGACGCCACGCTGGGCGTTCCCGGCGTTCCTCAAAGCGCCACCGGAACGACAACGCTGCTGACCGGATTGAATGCCGCCCTGATCGCCGGCAGGCATGTCGAGGGATTCCCCGGTCCGATGCTCAGGGAGGCCCTTTCGAGTGAGAATATTTTTCTCAAGCTCAGGGCTGCCGGGCTTGCGTGCGCCTTTGCCAATGCATACGGAGCGGGTTCGCTGGAGGAAGCTTCGTCGGGCAGGCGGCTTTCCGCCACCACGGTTGCCGCGCTGACCGGAATCGGCAGGCTGCGGCTTCTGGATGATCTTCTTGCCGGAAGGGCAGTGTATCACGATTTGACGAGAGAAGAGCTTCGCGAGAGGGGATTTGCCGTTCCGCTGATCTCTCCGGAAGAAGCCGCGACGCATCTGGCCGGCATCGCATGTGAACACGACTTCACGCTGTTCGAGTATTTCCAGACCGACAGGGCCGGACACGCATCGGATCCGGACAGAAAGAAAAAAGTTCTGTCGCTCTTTGACCTGTTTCTTGCCACTGTTCTCCGGCTTGGTTCGTCCAGGGGCTTTTCGGTAATCCTGACGAGCGATCATGGCAACATTGAGGACGGTCTCAGCGCCGCCCATACAATGAATCCAGTGCCGTTCATCGCCGTCGAAGCCGCCGGGCGAGGTCCGGAGGGCGCGGCATGCTTTTCCTGGAGGGATCGAATAAGGTCCCTGTCGGATGTGGCTCCCGCGATATTGGATTTCTTGCAGCCGGCAGATGCCGACTCGCTGAATGGAAAGGGGGAATACTGTGGGGTTTGACAGCGGCAGTTTGACTTTCAGGATGTACTATCCGACCGGGGCGCTGCCCGGCGACGCGGTGCGGAGATTTGCCTCTGATGCGGCGCCGCCTTTGAACATGCTGGGACCCGGCGGAATGTCCGGCTGGGTCACGGGCAGACACCTGCTTGACAGGGAGATCACCGAGGCGAAGGCGCGGATCGGGGGATACCTGTGGCTCACGCTCATGAAGGCCGAAAGAAAAATTCCGCCGGCGTTGTTGCGCGCCGAATGCATGCTGGCCGAACTGGCGCGCCAGCAGCGGGACGGCGGGGCGATGAACCGAAGCGCCAGGGCGGAAATCAGGCGCGAGGTGACCGACCGCCGCCTGCCTGACATGCCGCCCCAGCTCTCCGGAATATCGTTCGTGCTGGACGCCGCCGGGGAGTGGCTGTATGCGACGGCGCTTTCTCCCAAAGCTTCGGAAACTCTCGCGGCGGCTTTCAAGAAGACCACCGGCGCTGACATCCTGGAAGCGACGCCGGCGGCAATCGCTCTGAAGCGAAAACAGAAGAACGTGCGCGATATGGATCCGGCGAGTTTTTCTCCGGAAGTGCCTGATTCCGAGGCGGAACCCAGCCTGGGACAGGATTTTCTGACATGGCTCTGGTTCGTCATGGAAACAAGGGGAGGCTCCATCAATGCGCCCGGAAGAGGCGAATTCGGATTCATGATCGAAGGCCCGCTCGTGTTTGTCGCCGAGGGGAACGGCGCCCACCAGGCTGTTCTCAACAAGGGGACTCCGCTTCTGAGCGCGGAGGCCAAGACCGCCCTTTTGTCTGGAAAGAAACTCTGCGCAGCCCGGCTGACTATGGCGAGGGAGAATGACAAGTGGAGCGTGTACCTGGACTCTGAAACGTTCGGTTTCAGAAGCTTGAAATTTCCGAAAACAGCGCCTGCGGGCCTTGAAGGCCGTTTCATGGAGAGGATGTCCCTTCTGGAAACTTTCAGGGACGCGTTTCTCGCGATGTTCGACGCCTTTGTTGACGAGCGTTTCAACGCCGCGACATGGCGCGAAACCTGCCGCGAGATGAAGAAATGGGTCGCCGGCAGGCAAGCCAGACGGTGATCCTCCATTCGATCGGAGCGCGACGAAACGTGGCGGCGGCGGGAGTGCTTCTCGGATTGACGGCGGCTTTGTGCCAGTCCCTGTCGTATGTGGGCTCAAGGTGGTTCCTTGTTTCCCGGCCGGGCGGTGTTGCGGCGTTGTTTCCCGCGTCGCATTTTGTGATGGCTGTCCTTTCGCTGTTTGCGTTGCCGTTCCTCCGATGGTCTGAAATGCCGGAACCAGGGCGCTACATTGTTCCGCTTTGCGGGGCCGCAGGTTTCTACCTGGCTGGCCAGGCATCTCTTTTCGTGGCGCTGAAAAGAGTCGAGTCGTCGCGCATAGCCCCTCTGCTGGGGCTGAAAATCGTCGTGCTTGCGGGGATTGCGACGCTGTTTCTCCACGAATCGCTTGCGATGCGTCAGTGGATCGCGGTTGCAATGTGCGCCTCGGCCGCGGCCATTCTCGGCATTTCAGGCGGCGCCGCTCCGTTTGTGTCCATGGCGTGGCTGTTCGGAGCGTGCGTATGGTATTCGCTTTCCGATTTGAGCATTGCGCTGTTGATCAGGCGTCTGGAACCATTGCAGCTTGCTGACGCTTCAGTTGCAGGTGTGGCCATGAGTTATCTGCTCTGCGGAGTGTCAGTTCTGCCCGTTGTCCTTTTGCGCAGCGGCTGCCGCTCATTCTGGGCGGATACGGCGGCGTCCATTCCTTATTCAGTGATGTGGCTCCTGGGGATGGTGTTTCTCTATGCGTGTTTCGGGGCTGTCGGGGCTGTTTACGGAAACATACTTCAGTCAACCAGAGGCATCATGTCGGTTGCAATAGGCGCGGCAGTGGCGCGTCTCGGCTTCACAGGCATCGAGCGCCGGGCCGGACCGGCGGTCTGGCTCGGCAGACTGGCGGCTGCGGGGCTCATGACGGCCGCGATATGGGTGTTTCATTCAGCGTCCCGCGGTTGAAAATGGACATCCGTCCGAAAGAGCCGGCATTTGGGCGAGTCCCTGTCTTGCGATTGCACGGCCGCGGCAAACGCGAGAAGCGACTCTGTATGCCCATACCCGGCCGTCGCGCGACAAAGCAGATGCTGCGCTCCAGGCCAATCCTCCGCGGTTTGAGAACTGACACCTTTCTCCCGTTGCGCTCATTCGTCTTGACCGCAGACCAGGTTGCGGGGAGAGTCATGGCGTCATGAAGAGGGGATTTCAACCCGGGTTCACCCGCGGCCTGGGCGCTGCCGAGAGGCAGGATGGGCCGCGGCTGAGCGGTCCGCGCCACGCGCGTCTGCCGCGCCCGGGTAAATCGCGGGACCCGGCTTGAACTGAGAATCAGCATGAAGGATTTCTTTGTGTGCTTCATTCAAATGTTCGTGGCCGTCGACGCGATAGGCGTGCTGCCATTGTTTGTGGCCTTGACCGAGGAACTGACGCCACGCCGGAAACGCACGGTCGTTATTCAGTCTGTCAGCACGGCAACAATTGTTGCGATAGTCTTCCTGCTGGCGGGGCCGCATATTCTGCGGCTGCTGGCAATCACGGTTCCTGATTTCATGGTGGCCGGCGGCCTGCTTCTTTTCGTGATAGCAATGGGCCATATTCTGGGGGAGCGCAGACACGTCGGCAAATCGGACTTTGACACTCTTGGAGCCGTGCCCATCGGAGTTCCGCTGATCACCGGGCCGGCTGTGCTCACGACCGGCCTGCTGCTGATGAGCCAGCACAGCGTGGGGATTGTCATCCTGGCCACGGCGGTCAATACGGTCCTTGCCGGCATGATGTTCATGGCCGCAGGCGCCATTGCGCGCCTGCTCGGCCACGCGGGCGTCAGGACAGTCTCGAAAATTGCCGAGTTGCTGCTCGCTTCAATTGCGGTGATGATGGTCAGAAGAGGCCTGTTTTTCATGGTTCGGGAATTCATGGAGAAATGATGTGAAGATGCGCATTTCCTCATCAGCGGCTGCGTTTTGCCTGGCTGGGTGCCTTCTGTCGTTCGGGGCGGATGAAATTCCGTTTCCTGTGGCCACGAATCTGCCGGGTGACCCTCCGCAGGGTGGGGTGCGATACTGGAAAGGGCCGTTTGTCCGAATGGCGGCGGACGGTTGTTACGTGTCGGCCATCGTTTCCACGAACGGCGGAAAGAGGCAGTGGGAGTTGTGGCAGAATACATGGGGCGATGGAGGGGCGCCGGACAGGAAAATTGTTGTGCGGCGCGGGCCTTCGCTCGATGAACTCGGCCCTGAAGAAACGGTGTGCGACGGGACCGTCATTGACGATGTTCCCCCAAAAGGCTCCACAAACTCGCTTGCGCCCGGCCGGGGTTTCACAAGGCCTTTTGTGCTTCAGGATGCCGAGTTCGGCCGCGTGGTGATGGCGTGCGTCTGTCCCGACTATCTGCCCGGTTCGGTGCTGCTCATGCCGGCGATCCTCACCTGTTCCGCGGACGGGCGCGGCCTTGCGTATCATGGAATGATCCGCGGGGAGCCGCGCGAGGAGACGGCAGGGAGGATCGTGTGGAGCGACGGAGGTTCTCTTTTCCGTCTTCCCAACGGCAAATGGCGGATGTATCTGAACGGATTCGGCCAGGTCATGACTGCGGTCGAGAGCGACAATCTTGACGGCGAATGGCGTTTCGTCAGGGACAGGGAAGGCCGTCCTGTGGAAATGCTGGGGGAATTCCCTAAAGATCGGGACCGCGGCGGATGTTTTCCCACGGTCCTGCGCGTGTCGGAAAAGGAGTGGCACGCATGGATCACAGACACCTGGCCGCCTCAGTCAATATGGCATTTCTGGTCCGGCGACGGACTCGAATGGCGCATGTACGGCAGGCAGCCGGAAATCACACGCACGGCGGTCTCCAACCGGGCGATCAAGTGCCTTCGGGCGTTCTGCGATCCGGACAGCGGCGAAATCGTGGGATTGCTTTCCGTATGGGTTCAGGGCATGGACGGCGCGATGAGGTGGGGCCTTCATTCGGCGCGGATGCCGGCTGGCCCGCCGCCCGACTGAAGGCGGTTCTGCGGCTGGCTCTGGTCCGCCGCATGCGATGGCTGCAGCTCATGGAATCAGGCCATTTCCCGAATGCAAAGGGGGGATGAAACGCTGGAGGCCATTCTCATGGACAGAATCAGGATCGGTTTGTACGGGGTTAACGGGCATCAGATTCACAGGGAGGCCCTTTCTCTGCATACGGCTGAAATTGTGGCTGTGGCGGCTTTTCCAGATCACATTGCGGCCGAGCTTGGACAAAAGGTGCCGGGCTTGCGCTGCCATGACACTCTTGACGATCTTCTCGCGGACGAGGCCGTGCAATTGGTGTCTCTTTGTTCGCCGAGGCGGCGCGAACAGGCCTCCGACGCGGTGAAATGTTTGACGGCCGGCAGACATGTTTATGCGGAAAAGCCTTGCGCAATGACGGAAAAGGATCTTGACCTTATCCTGGCGGCCGCGGAGCGGTCGGGCTGCCAATTTCATGAAATGGCCGGCACGGCTCTCGAAGCGCCGTACCTTGCGATGGCCAGCATAGCCCGATCCGGCCGGCTGGGCCCTGTTGTTCAGGTGCTGGCTCAGAAATCGTATCCATATTATGAAGGCAGGCCGCAGGACGAGGATGTTGACGGAGGGCTTACGCTTCAGGTCGGGGTCCATGCATTCAGAATGATTGAGCACGTGGCCGGGACGCGGATCGCAGAGGTTGCGGCGTTTGAGACGCGGCTCGGCAACCCTGCCGAAGGAAATTTGAAGATGGCTGTTTCCATAGCCGCGAGGCTCGAAAACGGCGGGGTGGCATCTGTTCTTGCAAACTATCTGAATCAGCCAGGGTTCGGCAAATGGGGGAACGAGACGCTGAGGATATTCGGAACCCGGGGTTTTGTCGAAGCGGTGGACGGCGGCGCCAGGACAAGGCTTGTGATCGGAGACAGGGATCTTGGCGCTTTGCCAGACGCGGGCGGGAGTCAGTCCTTCCTCGGGTTGTATCTCGAATCGCTCTTGGGCAGGGGATCAATGCCGTTTTCGCTGGAAGAGGAAGTTCACCCCACAAGGATGATAATTAAGGCGAGAGAAATCGCCAGGAAGAGCTCTGCGGCCGTCGAAAGAAGCCTGTGCACGGAAAATACGCATTCATGATGAAGACCGGGCAGGCTTGACAACTGACGTTCCCCCTGATCGCGAAGCCTCGCGCATTGCCTCGATGATGCGCAACCCAGCCACGATTTCTTCGGGTTTCAGGTCCTCATGGCCTGGGCCCTCAGCAACTGCCCGATGGAAATCCTCCCAGGAATAGGCGCCGCTGCCGTGCTCACAGGAATGTTCGGCTGCTATCGAGCGTCCGGTTTCGTTTGTTCCCATGACCAGAGAAAGTTCAGTGACTCCTCTCCCGGAACCGCGTCTTGTCGGGCCGACGTTTCTGTACACAGTGCCGCGCTCGAAGTTGAGTATCATGCTGTTCTGGTATATGTCGCCGTCCTCCACGCAGAAGGAGGCCATCACGCTTCCCAGAGAGCCATTCCTGAAACTTATGGCCAGCAGGGCATGATCGTCAGTGGGTCGGCCTGTGAAGAGCCGGCTGGCGTGGACGCTGACCCGCCCCGCTTCGCCCATGAGCCTGACCATGTCGTTGATCAGGTAAATGCCGAGCCGGAACACAGGCGCAACAGGGCACAGGAGCGGGTCGTCGTACCATGAGCCGTCCTGCTTTTCCCTGTATCTGACCCATACGCTCGTCTGACACGCGAGCGGCCGGCCCAGATTGCGGCTCTCCTGCCATTTTCTTATCACTGCCAGATCCGGAGGCAGGGACGGCGAAGGCGAGTTCATGTGCACGGCCAGGCCCTTCTCACGCGCCATGTCCAGAACGGCCATTGCTGCCTCCGGATCGTTTTCGAATGGCTTTGTGGTGATAACGTGGCGACCTGCTTCAAGGATCTGCCTGATGAGGGCCGCGCGGCCGACAGGGCCGGTGAAAAGACCGATTGCGGGAGCATCGCATTGCTCGAGCAGTTCTCCGATGTCCGTGAAGCCGGGCACTCCGGTTTCAGAGCTGACGGCTCTGACGCGCTCCGGATTGATGTCGCAGACAGCCGCCAGTCGGAACAGGTCCGACGCAGGACGCTTCGACAGTTCGCCGATTATGTGCCTGCCGAAATTCAGGCCGATGACCGCTATGGATATGGTTTTCATCCCGGATACCTGTCTGGCAAAGGACTGCGCGGTCGCCCGCGCGACTCGATTTTATCCCTGTTTCTGTTTGAGATTCATGAGAGGCTTGCTGAGGAACTCCTTCAGAGTCTTGTTCTTTTCGAAAGCGCGGTCGTCTCTTGCGGGCGCCGATGTGGCCGGCACGGCAGTCTGCAGCCGCTGCGGGAGAGACTTGCGGACGATGCGGCCGTTGTCCAGATTGGCAATTGCGTGTTCGATCGTCTTTTCCAGTTCGCTCACGTTGCCGGGCCAGGTGTATGCTCTGAGGGTTGCCTGGGCGTCCGGTGCGATCTGGGGGATTGGAGCGTCATTCCCGAGCCGTTTTTTCAGCATGAAGATTGCAAGCGGCAATATGTCATCGGGCCTTTCGCGCAGTGGAGGAATTCTGATCTCCACCGCCTTGATCCTGCGGAAAAGGTGGTCGCCGGCGGCCGGCCGGGAAAGAGTCTCCGTAATGGTGGCGATGTATCTCGAATCCAAAGCCGGCTGTTTTTCGTTTTTCCCCTTCGGAGATGCTCCTTGTCTGGCTATGACAGATTCCAGCTTCTCCTGTATTTCAGCGGGCATCATGTTAATGTCCTTCAGCAGGACCGTTCCGCCGGCGCCTGACTGCGGCATTGAGCCGTCGCCGAAGAGGGCTGCTTCAAGCAGGGGTGGCGGAAGCTCGCCGCACGAAAGGGCGATGAATTTTGCGTCCTTCCTGGGGGAACAGGAGTGGATTGTGCGCGCCACGGTTTGTCGGCCGGATCCGAATTCCCCGCTGAGCAGAACCGGCACGTCAATAGGTATCACGCGGCGCAGAACGGAGCAGACTTCCGACATGGATTTGCTTGCGGCAACAAGTCCTTCGAATGGGCAGGCCGCGGAGACATCGAGGGCGATCTCGCCGCCTGCGATGGTCTGGCCGTATTTCAGGGCCTGATTCACAACATGTAGGAAATCCTGAACGCGTATGGGCTTTGGGATGTAGTCGAACACGTCGAGATGAAGCGCCTCGATCGCTGATTTGACTGTGCCGTATCCAGTCATGAGGATGACCGGAAGCGACGGGGTTACCGCCCGGATCCGCCGCAGCAGCTCAATGCCGTCAATGGGGATCATTCTGATGTCGGATATGACCAGGTCGAAGGTTTTTGCCTGGATTTCCCTGATGGCCTGTTCGCCGTCCTGGCTGGACACAACCTCGTGACCGTCGCTTGTGAGGACGGTTTTCAGCACGTTGAGGATGAGCACCTCGTCGTCAACCAATAGTATCCTGGCCATGGCCACTCGGGCTGGTTCCTGTGCCGCAACCCTTCCACCCGAGTAATCGGGTGGGTATGCGCACAAGCTCTCACAACGCCTGAGCTTCGGTCAATCCGAATTTTTTCGTTTGAGGCTTCATTTTGCGTTTGATAAATGGCCGGGTTGTACAACATGCTGAAAGACACAGTGACGTGAGTGCAAATCGGCTTGAACCCTGATTTTGCGCTCGGCCCGGACGGGCGTCTGCCGCATGAGGGCCAACCGCCGCATGGGGGGCCATGCGACTGAGGGGAGAAGGAAATGACTTACAGGGAACAGTTCAGGGCGATCATGTTTTATGAGGAAAACCACACCATGCCTGTTCTCCACTGGACCGGGTGGCCGGAAACCATGGAACGGTGGTACAATGAGGGCCTGCCGCGCGATTGCAAAGACATCCATGCCTTCCTTGGCACAAAACCGCTGTGGACATGCATATGGTGCAACCTTGGGCTGATGCCCCAGTTCGAGGAGGAAACGTTCGAGGAAACCGCAGAGTACCGCGTGTTCCGGGACAGGGACGGTGTCATCTGCAAGGCATGGAAGAAGCAGAGCTGCATCCCGCAGTATCTGGACTTCACCCTGAAGACGGCGGACGACTGGCCAGAGTACAAGAAAAGGCTGCAGCCGGACCCGGCCCGGCTGCCTCAAAATCTTGACAAGGTAATAGCGGACACCGAAGCCTCTGGCCTTCCGATCCAGATGTGGACAGCCTCGCTCATGGGCTGGATCCGGAACTGGATGGGCGTTGAGAACATGTGCTATCTCATGCACGACGACCCGGAAGTTTACGGCGACATGGTGATGACCATAGCCGACCTCGTCTGCTGGGCGTGCGACCAGGTTCTGCCGAAGGCAAAGGTGGATTTCGGGTTCGGATGGGAGGACATCTGCGGCAGAAGCGGCCCGCTTGTGAGTCCCGACATATTCAGGAAATACGTGGCGCCCGGTTACGAGAAGATACGGCGCAAGCTCGAACAGTACGGGTGCACGCTGTATGGGATAGATTCTGACGGCGATGTCACCGCCCTTCTGAAGCCCTGGCTGGATGCAGGCGTGAACCTGCAGTTTCCGATAGAAGTTGGGCCATGGAAGGGCGACGCCATGAAATTCAGAAAGATCTACGGCCGGGAGCTGAGAGTCGTAGGCAACTTCGACAAGCTTGCTCTTGAGCGCGGACGGGCCGACGTTCTGGCGGAAATTGAGCGTCTCAAGCCGCTCATGAGAGACGGCGGATTCATCATGGTTCCGGATCACTTGATAACGCCGGGCGTATCGCTGGCTGATTATCGCTGGTATCTCGATCAGGTGCGAAATTTGAGGTTCTGACCGGACGGCGGAGCCCGCAGGAGGAAATCCATAAATGAGTCGGGATTCTGCGCCTGCGTTGTGCAATCCGGCCATTTTTCAAAAGCGAAATCCGGCATGAGCGGTTTGCCTGAAACTCCAGACAACGGGAACCCGGCGGCCGGGCAGGGCGCCGGCGAGGGACGCCGCATTTTCCGGTGCGGCCTGGCTGCGCTGGTGGGCCGGACGAACGCCGGCAAATCAACCATTCTCAACGCGCTCACCGGGTCAAAGATCACCATCGTGTCTCCGAAACCGCAGACGACCCGTGAAAACATTCATGGAATAGTCAACAGGCCCGAAGGCCAGATCGTATTCGTTGACACGCCTGGCTTCTACGACGCTGGAGGCTTCAAGCTCGCCATGACGCTGCACGAAAAAGCGCGGCAGGCGCTGAAGGATGTTGACGCGATTGTCCATGTTGCAGACCCTTCCCGCGCAATCGGGAGGGAA
>Ga0123519_10010124_pt1 | contig 14076 bp, 21 predicted proteins | sample YelNatPaOPRAMG02_FD_87396 | JGI IMG/M metagenome (GOLD analysis project Ga0123519, IMG submission 87396) | Hot spring microbial communities from Yellowstone National Park - Yellowstone National Park OP-RAMG-02 (version 2) | ecosystem: Environmental > Aquatic > Thermal springs > Hot (42-90C) ...
AGATGCCGCGTCCGCCGCTGCGGGAGGAGGGTGGGGCGTCATGACCCAAAAAACTCGGCAGGCGCCGGGCGGAAATTGGAGCGGGTGATGGGAATCGGAAAACAAGCAAATTTGCGGCCTAGGACACCGCGGTGCGTAATTTTTGCGGAGACCGGGCTGCGTCAACTTCTTCGATCGGGAGTAGTCCGAAGCGGTTCAGCCGCAGCGAGCCCGCTGCAATCATACGGCTGATCGTATGGCGACTGACTCCCAGCATATCCGCAGCCTGGGCCTGTGTGACGTGCGTGGGGCGAGGATGAGTCTCGGCATACAACCGAACTGCAGCGACAGCTGCTGCGATGATCGGGTCGGTCTTGTCCATGTTCTCAACTCCGTCTGGGCTTTTTGTCGAGAGTTACACATTCAAAACGCACGCCAGGCGATGTATTGCATCATTGGCTGTTGGCAAAATCGGAAAGCTGCAGGACAACATCAGGTTCAGAGGCAAGCCAAAATCTTCAACAAATCCGTCGTCGAGCTTGTCACGGATGCGGCCCTTTCCGTCACGATAGACCTTGCGCAGCACCGCTGTGCGTTCAACCGTGTCCCAGTAATCTCCTATCCAGCCGGCAACTGGCTTGCCGATCGCTGTAGCGAAGGCAGCCTCGAATACAGAGCCGCTGTCCGGTTCAGCGCCGCGAAAAGGACTGAGATTCACCAGCACTGCGTCGCAGCGTCGCAGCAGAGACATATCGTGCTGGTAGATCTGTTCTGCTGCCGTCAGTGGCCCTTCGGTATGCAATTCAAGCCCGTCTACAGGCGCCACTGCATCAAGGCCCTCGTGATCGCAAGCTGAACGCAACCGGTCATAGCGCACCTGGCTATCGGCGAAAAACAAATCCGGCCCGGCCAGATAGATGCGTGGTCTGGTCATCGTCTTCTCCCGAAAAATCGTGTGCCGATCCATACTGCGGCAATCACCACCGCCGCAACGATGACTGTCTGCAACACCGTCAGGTGTCGCGTGGCCTTGAAAATCACGTCGTAGATCAGCCCGTGTACCAGGGAGCTGACGACCATGTGTGCGAGGTCCACGTGCATCACGCATCCTCCAAGACAGTGCCGACGGACATGAGAGAGCCTAGGCAGCGGACTGCTGAGATGCAGACCTGCTGGCTCGGGATGTGCCCGTGTCGGAGAGAGATGAGCGCTGCTCGTGCTGACTCCAGCCCAATATCCCCGTGACCGCCAGCACGCATTTCGCTGCGCGCCTTTTCGAGATAGCGGATTGCCCGCTCGATGTCAGCATGAGAAGGCCGCACGCCGATGCGTGCGAACGCAATGAGCCTTTGCGGGAGTTCGAGCAGTTCGTTGTGCATGGCGTGGGCCTCCGTTCAATCAAGCCGCGTCGCGTGCGGCAAGCGCCTTGGCGATCTTCTTGTCCGTCTTGTATTGGCTGAGCGCATACACCGCCCAGATCGTGGCCGGAAGCCAGCCAATGACGGTCAACTGCAGGACGAGACAAATCACACCGGAGATAGGCCGCTTGATGGTGAAGAACACCAGCCACGGGAGGAAGAGGGCAATGAGAAGTCGCATGATGGTTTTCTTGAAGAGTGAGAATCAGAATGCGCCAGGACGTGTCTTGGCGTTCATGACGCGGCTGTACCAGGCGCTGGATGCGATGTCGCACGCCGGGTCATAGGTTTTGGCTTGCTCTTTGACCGATGGATCAAAGTAGCCGTTGTTTGCCTTGCACCAGGCGTTCTCTGCGTCGTTTTCCTTGGGGTGGGCGACGAACCATGCCTTGTCGTGGCCGCTGTAGGGGCTGGGACCACTGGCAACCGCCCCTCCCCCAGGGGGGGGCGATTTTCCGCATCCAGCCAGCACCCCGGCGGATAGCAGCACCGCAAACACAAAGACGCGTTTCATTGAAAACTCCTTTCAATCCATAACAGTGGAAGAACAGGCTTCACAAGCCTCCCGCAGCGCCACGAATCGCGCCAGGAAGACCTCGGCCCACTGGTGGTGCGTCGCCTTAGTCGGAATCGCATGCCCTTCGTTTGGCGCAACTCCGTCGAGTATTACCCACGGCCGGTTGACGCCTATGTCAAACTGCAACAAATCCCGCCGCTCCGTGGCCAGCGCAACACGATCCGCATGCTTCACGATGTCGCACCAGTCGTTCATGGCCTCACGCAAGCCGAATGCGCTCAATACCACGTCCTCAGCCTGATGCTCCAGGTCAGCCCAGGCCTGACATAGCATTGCCTTGATCGGGGTCGGCACATCGCCGACATAGGCCTCGTGGGCGTCATGCATCAAGCCGCAGAGCTGGGCTTCGGCAGGCGCACCCATGTCCTCCAGGATGCGCGCCACCAAGAGGCTATGCTGCGCCACCGAGTAATGCTCGACACAATGCCCGCCAAACCGGCAGATCAGCGACAGCGCATGGGCGATGTCGGCGATCCGCACATCACGCACACGCAGTGCCCCCGGCACGTAATCGATGCCGGAGTGAGTCATCATGTGCGCTGATGGCTTGCCGCATTGCCGACTCCCCAGCCAAGCCGAAGCCTCGGCCTCTGCGTTGGCATAGGCGAGCCAGGATGCGTCATCCTCGACGTCGGAGGGGTACTCAAGAAGCGGAAACACACCGCCACCAACCTCCTCACCCTTCTCAAACAGGCGAAGCCGCCAACCACCGCACAGCTTGTCAGGCCGCGATTCGATCTCGTAGCTATAGTCCGTCACGGCCGCGCCTCCGCAACTGGACGCTCGACGACAGGCATCGGCAGAGAACCTTGCGCAATGCGCTCCGCGCGCGCCAGCAACCCCTGCGCATAACCGCGCCGATAGGCCTCGCGCCGCCAGAGGGAAGCATCTGCCGGGCGTCCGGCGAATCCGTCTCGTTCGCCGACGAGGGCGTAATCCACTGCTAAGCGATTGAGGATCATGTCGCGCTCCCGTCCGAGGTCGTCCCCAGCTCGGGCCAGGCGAGCTCGTCGCCATGGGCGGCGGCCAAAGCCGCTGCCGTCTCGGGTTTGTCTTTCTCACGCTTGCCGAGCAAGATCAGATCGTCGGCAACGATCTCAGTCGAGTAGCGCTCGACCCCATCCTTATCTGCCCATTTGCGGGTGCGAAGTTGGCCTTCGACGTAAGCCTGCGCGCCCTTGGCGAGAAAGTCTGCGGCAACCTCTGCCAGCCGCCCGAACAGCACCACCCGCGACCATTCCGTCTCCTCATGACGTTCCCCGGCCCTGTCCTTCCAGGAACGCGAGGTAGCAATCGCAAGTGTGGCGACGGCCACGCCGTCTGCCGTGTAGCGCACCTCGGGGTCTCGCCCGAGGTGGCCGATGAGCTGAACCTTGTTGAGAGAGGGCATGCTTCACTCCATCGCAGGAATGGAGTGAATATTAGCAAATTGCCATTAAATGGCAACAGCTAATAGCGAATATATGTAACAAATCACGAAGATGTGATCTCCAAAGGATACGAATCAGACTTCTCGCCCACCCCATACCCACACAACTCGTCCGTGAACGAGCAGGTCATCCTCTTGTGGGGTGATCTCCCAAGAGTCATAGGCCTTGTTATCAGACATGACTTTGATGGACTGTGGCAGCTTTTGCAGGCGCTTCACAAAGGTCGAGTCTCCAAGGGTGAAGACGTACACGCCATCTCGGTCAACATTGCGCGCTGAATAATCAACTACCACGATGTCGCCGTTGCGTAGCGTCGGTTCCATCGAGTCGCCAGCGACCGTGATCAGTGCGAGGGATGTGAGTGCGACTCCGGCGTGCCGTTGAATACGTTCCGCAATGTCTTTTCCAATCCGCACGCTATCCACTTGAATCAGAGCATCTACAAAGCGCCCATGCCCAGCAGCTGCCTCCAAGTCAAGTTTTCGGAAAAGCACTTGACCATCCTCGACACCTTCGCCTGAATGCACGTTGTCCATCCATCCGCGTTCCAGATGGAAGGCTTTTTCAAGGGCGCGCGCCGTCGCGTCTCCCATCGCACGCGGCTTGCCGGTTGCACTGTTTTTAGCGGATGTACGGATTTGACTGATTTGCGAGTGTGAACGCCCTATCGCATCAGCCACTTTCTGCACTGAACCTGCCAATTGCACTAGAGCAGATAGGTTTCTTCGGCGAATTTCGTCAATGGTTTGCATTGCGGTATTGGAATGCGCGCAGCAAAAACGACAAATGCGCTCTTTGCTCACAAATAATTATGTTTTTGCTAATATGCAATCCATGCACCTCCTGACCTACGTCCGCCTCCGCCGCGGTCGCGCCGCCGCGCTCGCCGATGCGCTCGGCTGCGCGCGACCGTTGATATCGCAATGGAGTCACGGCGTTCGGCCTGTGCCCGTGATGGCTGCTTTGGAAATCGAGCGCCACACCCAAGGCGCCGTGATGCGCTGGGACCTCCGACCTGACGACTGGCACCTGATCTGGCCGGAGCTGGCCGACGCCGCAGGCGCGCCTCCAGTGCCACCGCCAGCCACTCCCAAGCCATGATCTCCGCTCTCATCCAAGGAACCCTGCACAAACCCGCCGTGCAGCGCATGGGCAAAGTCCCATTCGTCACGGCCGTCGTGCGAACGCCACATGACGACAACGAGGCCATCTTCGTGCAAGTCATTGCGTTTGAGGAAACGGCCTGTCGCGCCTTGCTCGCCCTCCACGACCGAGCGCCCGTGGCCCTGGCCGGGACGCTGAGCGTGGGCATCTGGATGCAAGACGATGGCACGGCGAGGCCACAGTTGAAGATGGTGGCCAACGCCGTCCTGACCCTTGCCAGCGCCCGCCGCCAGCGCGGGGCGCAAAGCAGGCCATACCGCACCTCTCCCCCAAGGAGCACCCGCGATGAATGCTGACTTTGAATTCGCCGGAGATTTCAGCGTGGAACCCCTCACCCCGCCGCACTGCGACCTGCGCGCCATGCCCCACATGCCGTTGGATGTGACGCGGATGCTCAACTCTGACTTCATCGCCCAGAGCGACTGCTCAGCCTTCAAGGCCGGGCTGACGCTGATGATGACGAGCTGGCAGCAAGTGCCCGCTGCCAGCCTGCCCGCGGATGACAAATCCCTGGCTTGGCTGGCCCATGTCACGCCGCAGCGTTGGAAACGGATCAAGGAGCAGGCACTACGGGGCTGGATTCTCTGCAGCGACGGCCGTCTGTATCATCCAGTCATCGCCGAATTCGCCCTGGATGCCTTCGACAAAGTGCGCGACCGGCTCGACGACAGCGCGCCGGCCAGGCGAGTGAGCAGCAGCGCCGAACGCATGCGCCGCCTGCGCGCACGGCAGAAAGCTGAGCGTGACGCCGCGTCACAAGCGTCACATGTGACGCACGATGTGACGCATGGCAGCGTCACATGTGACGCGTCACAGCCGTCACATGTGACGCCCCCTCCCCACACCCCACCCCTTAAAGAAGAAGAGAAAAAGGAAGGGAGTGACGCGCGAGCAGCGTCACATGTGACGCACGATGTGACGCCGGAAGTGACGCCCGTCACAGCGTCACAGGCACAGCGCCACTTGCCGATCCTGCAAGCCATGCCTGCGGCTGCAGGCGCTCACGCGCCTTCGCCGCCCCCCGTTTCTCAGACACAACCCACAACCCAGGCAAATGCAACGGCATGGGATGCGGGCAAGAAGGCGCCAAAGCTGACGCCACTGGAGAGACAAATCGCCGAGCAGCTGTGGACGCGCTACGCGCAGGACTTCGAGGAACGCTACAACGCTCCACCGCTGCGCGATGGCAGGGTGAACTACCAACTTGCAGCCCTGACCCGAAGCCTGCGGGAGCGAGCGCCCGATGTGGCCGCGCACTACCTGCGGAGCAATCACGACTGGTACGTCAAGAAGGCACACGATCTGGGCACGTTACTCGCGGATGCCAGCAAGGTGCGTGCAGAAATGCTCGCTGCGGAGAAGAACGCCGCCAGGCTCGCCGAGATTGCCAGGAAGAACCATCAACCCGTGTCGGGCGGGCCAATGCCAGTCGCGGCGCCAGAGGTTGTGCGCGCCGCATTGGGCTCACTGCGGCAGAAATGGACACAGACACGATCCACCGGCACTTGAGCCGCAAATGCACCACCACGATCATCATCCACGGCACCACCATGAGCACGACCAAAGCACTTCCACTCGACTTCGGCGCATCGGGCGCAGAGCAACAACTTCGGTCGGTTGCACTCGAAGCCATTCGCATCGATGCCGATTTCCCTGTCCGGCGTACGGATGACGAAGCCCTCGACTCCCTGGCCAAGAGCATGGAGATCGTTGGCCAACTTCAACCCATTGGGGTGCGCGCTGCTGGACCGGTCTGGTCACTGATCTACGGCGAGCGCCGACTGCGCGCAGCACGGCTGCTGGGCTGGACCGCCTTGATCGCGCGCGTCTATTCACCCATCGGTGCCGTGCCGGTGGTGCTACGGGCCACGGAGAACATGCACCGGCAGGAATTTGGTCTGGAGGATGCAGCCGACACTGTTGTGCGCCTGGTCGAGGCAGGCATGTCGCCGCCCAGTATCGCCAAAGCGCTCGCGCGTAGCGAGGGCTGGGTCAGTAGCGTGCTGAGCATCGCGCGCAACCCAATCGCCCGCGAACTGGTGGACCTAGGACGGGTGCAGTCGGCCTCCGCATGGGAAGCGTTCGCAGCTCTATCCGCGGACGCCCAGCGCATCGTGCTCGATTCCAGCGACACCATCACCGTCGGCCGCTGCGAGGAGGCCCGCCAGGCGGTGAAACAGCGCGAGGAGCGCCGGCAACGCAGCCTGACACAACTTACGGCAAAAACCCCGCTGGAACGTGCCCCGAGCCCTGACGGCGATCACATCGGCGCCCGCGAAGAACCTGCAGAGCAGGCATGCGTAGCCGAAGCTCCTGTAACCGCCTATGCAACCAGCGAATCTGCTATCGGCGACGCCGTGCTGGTTCTGACTATAACCAAGACCCTGCATGCCGACATCATGCGGGTTGCCTCACAGCTCCGACTCACGGTGCAACAGCTCATCACGACGGCAGTGGAATCTTTCATCGCAACTCACGAAGAAAGCAGCGACCATGCATGAAGCCCAGGCCCTTTACGACCTGTTACGCGGCGAGGCGAGTAAGTTTGCCGCCGTGAGCACACTCAGTTTGGATGACGTGCGTCAAACCTTATACCTCATGTGTCTTGAGCACGTGGCTGGACAGGATTCCTACAACCCCTTACTCGGAACTCCGGAGAACTACATCATGGGAAGACTGTGGGGCCTTGTGGAGCGCTGGCGACCGTATCGACCGCTAGAGGAAAACGACCATTGCCTGCCGGACAACCTCAAGGTGCCTGGTGTGGATGAGTTGCTCATTGACGCCGCCCAGCGCCTTGTGGAGGAGCGCGTTCGTGACGACCTGGCGTCGGCGGATCGCAAGGCTGCGTTCGGCGTACCGACCTCAGTGGCACTGGTGACACATGGCGATCGAACCGTCAGCGAAGTAGCCCGTTTGTGGGGCAAGAGCAGGTGGCGAGTTCGCAAAGCCGTTCACCAACATCGCATCACGCTGGAAACGGGTGGAGAGTTCGCCGGACAATCCGCAGTATGAGAAACAAGCGAGGGCATGGCCCAGCTCGCAGCGGAGCGGCAAGGTGAAAGAGATGTCTGACGGCTTGGTTCATTTTGACGGCGCCTTGTGCGCCTCAACGTAGGAGCGCAAGACGGCATTCATGCGCGACTGATACCGCTTGCCGGTGTGCTTGAAGAACTCCAACACCTCGGCATCAATACGCAGTGTGATTTGCTTCTTGGTGTGGGGCAACTGCTCCGCCGCCTTCATCCAGGCGGCACCAGGTAGGCCAGGCGCGTCGCTGTAGTCGATCTGCTCATCCGGCATCGCGGCCACGGCATCCAGTCGCGTCTTCTGCTCGGCGCTCAATTGTGGCGGCTTCTTGAGGTCAAGAGTTCGCTTCACGATATTGCTTTCTTTCGTCGGCATTTGCTTTTCTCGCAGAGATAAGGCGGATGGTTTCCTCGTGTCGAACGGTATAGACCACATACAGGACAGCGGAATAGGCAAGGCCAATCGTGGCCCAACGATCTTCCCCGTAGTCCTCGCGTCCGTCGTAGGCTTCAATTCGCCCGGAGTCGTAAAAAACAAGCGCGGCATCCTCGAAAGAAACGCCGTGCTTTTTCAGGTTTCGTGCCGCTTTATCGGCGTCCCATTCAAGTTCCATTGGGTTCTTATTGTAGATTCGTTTTGTAGATACGTCAATCTTTATTGAGCCGAACGATGCTGCGGTCTCCAAATACATGAGGAGTTTGACAGCTCTCCATTCTCGGTTCTGGTGCCGACGCGCAGGCGCTGGGCGTTGCTCAAGGAGGCACGGCGTGCAACGAGCGCTGAAAACACTCACCACCGCACCGCCAGACCATCCCCTCTCGGCGCCAATGGACTGGCCTGCGGCGTCCAGGTGACGGGAGGCCGCACCGGCGGCAGCACTGCACCAACGGTGGCCCACTGCGCCATCTGCCCGCCGGGAATCGCTGGAACCGTCACCCCGGCTTTGCCGTAGACCGAGGCGCCATACTTCAGTCCAACAGGGCTGGCCAACCTCCCCGTGTTGTACGCCGACAGCGTGGCGCGCAGGTCGCCCGAGCGCTTCCAGCCGTCGAGCAGCACCGCCTGCGCCGCACGCAGGTTGTCACAAGGTTGTAGCACCTGCTCGACGGTCATGCTCAGACGCGGCAGATTGCGGCTGTTGATCTGGGCCAGGCCAATATCCACCGAGTGACCCTGCGCGATCAGATCGCGAGCAAGCCGGGCGGCTTCCGCGAAGGAAGCAGGTTTGTAACTCTTGCCTGTCGTGTTGTCGTGAAGCGCCAGCGGATTGCCTCCGCTTTCCTGCTGCACCACTGCGGCGAGAGTCACCGGCGCGATGGTTGGAGCGCACTGCTGCATGAGTGCAACCGGCGTCACATCAGGCCTCGGCTGGTATGGCTGCGGTCGATGTTGGCGTTTCCGGCGCCGTGGCCAGCCTGCGGGTCAGACCGCCGACCCATCCAACGATAGAGCATGGCCGTGAAGGCGACGCTGGTCAACAGAATCGCAAAGAGGAGGTAGGTGACGGTTTGCATGGCAGTGCTGTGTGATTGAGGGGGCACCAGGTATTGGCGCCCCTACGCCGATTCTGCGGAGTGGGGACAAGTCCTTCTGTCCCCACCCTGCAGAGTCTCCATACCGGCCCGAAGCAGTGACGCAGCGGGCCTCTCACTGGAGACACAGCATGCGCCTCATCATTGCCGAAAAGCCCTCAGTCGCCCAAGCCATCGCCGGTGTTCTCGGCAGCCCGCGTCGGGCAGACGGCTACATCGAATGCGCCGGATCAACCCGTGTGACCTGGTGCTTCGGCCACCTACTGGAGCAGGCCAAGCCCGAGGAATACGTGCCCGGCGGCAAGGTGTTGCCCGCGCACCTGCCGGTCGTTCCCGACAAGTGGCTTCTTGCTCCCCGTGACGGCGGCGCAGGCAAGCAGATCAGAATCATCCGCGACCTGCTCAAGGAAGCAGCGGAGGTCGTCAACGCTGGCGACGCCGACCGTGAAGGCCAGCTGCTGGTCGATGAAGTCCTGCTGTTCCTGAACTGGAAGGGTAAGACGCTGCGCCTGTGGCTGTCCAGCCTGGACGATGAAAGCGTGCGGCGGGCGTTGGCCACCATCAAGAGCAACGATGCCATGCGCCCTCTCTACGAGTCTGCCCTGGCCCGCCAGCGTGCTGACTGGCTCATGGGCCTGAACTGCTCTATTGCCCTGAGCCGCAACCTGCAGGCCTGCGGCGTGCAAGGCGCCTGGAGCGTCGGTCGCGTGCAGACCCCAACCCTGGCCCTGCTGGTAGATCGCCAGCGCGAGATCGCCAACTTCATGCCGCGCGATCACTACCAGGTGCACGCTTTGCTGGAGGGTGGCATCCGTGCGCAGTGGCTGCCGCCGGATGATGTGCTCACCCAGGACGGCCTGTTGCTGGACAAGGCTGTAGCAGACGCCACCGCTGCCGCCGTGCAGGGCCAGCGGGCGGTCGTCGCATCCTTCATCTGCAAGACCGGCGAGCGCCAGGCCCCCATGCCCTATGTGCTCAGCACCCTGCAGAAAGCCGCCAGCAGCCACCTGGGCCTGTCGGCCAAGGACACGCTGGCGGCGGCGCAGGAACTCTACGAGGCCAAGCTGGCCACCTACCCGCGTTCTGACTGCCCCTATCTTCCCGTGGAGATGCACGCCGACGCAGCGCGCATCCTCGCCGCTCTGGGGGGGCAAGACATCTCTGGCATCGCCTTCGAGCGTCGGCATCCGGCGTGGAACACGTCCAAGGTCGAGGCCCACCACGGCATCATCCCCACCGGGCGCAGCCCTGCCGAGGTATCCGGGCTGTCGGAGGACGCGAAGAAGGTGTACGGACTGCTGCGAGAGTCCTTCCTGCGGCTGTTCATGCCACCAGAAACTTTCGAGACCCGTGAAGCGCAGCTCGCTTTCGCCAGCGGCGAGCGATTCAAAGCTAGCGCCCGCATCGTGCAAGAGCCCGGCTGGACGCAACTGGGGCAAAGCGAAGACGGTGCGGACAACGACCAGACCGAGCAGCCCATCAGGTTGCCGATCTTGGCCGAGGGCCAGCATCTGCCCTGTCAGTCGGCGCAGGTCGTGGCACGACGCACTATGCCGCCCAAGCCTTATACCGACGGCACGCTGATCGCCGCCATGACGGGTGTGCACAAGCTGGTGACCGATCCCAAACTCAAGGCCCGGCTGAAAGAGACCTCAGGTCTCGGCACCGAGGCGACCCGCGCCTCGACGATTGAAGTCCTCATCGCCCGCGGATACGCCGAGCGACGCAAGAAAGAGATCCACCCGACAGAACGCGGCGTGCAGCTCATCGATATGTTGCGTGCGATTGCACCTGACCTGGCCGACCCCGGCTACACCGCCTTACAAGAAGATGCCCTGGCGGATATCGCGTGTGGCCGTCAGAGCCTCGATGTTTTCGTGCAGAGTCAGCTCGCCACCCTGCGCGAGTCCACCCGCAAGCTCCTGGAAGGGCAACTCGGCGCCAAAGCCACCTTCAACATCTGCCCGGCCTGCGGCGGCAGTCGGTGCGCCAAGCTCACCAGCAAAGCAGGGAACGCCTATCACCGCTGCATAGACTGTGAGGCCGCGTTCGGCGATGACGGCGGCAAACCCGGCAGGCGCTTCGAGGACAAGCCGCAAGGCGAGACGGCAGTGGCGAAGCAGGCCGGGAGCGGCCCGAAGTGCCCGGCCTGCAAAAAGCCCACGTTCAAAAACGAGACCAGGACCGGCAAGGCCTATTACCGGTGTGGCAGCTGCCATGGCGCCTGGTGGCCGGATCGCCAGGATGGTGGCAAGCTGGGGGCGAAGTGGGATGGCGGACCAAAGCGTGACTCCTAAAATCGTCCCATGATTCAAAGCCTGTCCAAACTGCTCAAGCAAGTCGATGCGAGGAAATCGCAGCTTGATGCTCTGCGCCCGTTGCCGCCAGCAACGGTTGCGAGTCTGCATGACAAACTTGCTCTGGAATGGACTTATCACTCCAATGCCATTGAGGGCAACACGCTTTCGCTGCGCGAAACCCAGATCGTGCTCGAAGGCGTCACGGTTGGTGGCAGGTCGTTGCGCGAACACCTCGAAGCGATCAATCACCGCGCCGCTATCGCCTGGGTTGAAGAACTGCTACAGGCCGGCAAGCCGATCACCGAATGGGATGTGCGTCAACTCCATCAGCTCGTACTCAAGGGCATAGATCCCGATCACGCGGGTCGCTATCGCACCGAGAACGTGGCGATTGTCGGGGCGAGCCATACACCTCCGGCTGCGGTTCTGGTGCCTGAGCAGATGGCTGAGCTGTTGCGGTGGTACAGCAGTGCTGCATGCAGTTTGCATCCGATCGAACGCGCGGCAGAGTTTCATACACGCTTCGAACAAATCCATCCTTTCATTGATGGCAACGGCCGCACGGGGCGGTTGCTGATGAATTTTTCTCTGATGCGAGACGGTTATCCTCCCGCTGTGCTGCGCAAGGAAAACCGTCTCAACTACTACCAGGCGCTGGACATCGCCGCTACACGACGGGACTACAGCGCCATCGTTGCCTTGGTAGCCAAAGAAGTGGGCCGCTCTCTGGATATCTATCTTGAAGTGATTCAGGGCAAAGCACCACGACACGCGCGTCAAACCAAAAAGAGCGTCGGGCGCGGCGATGAGTGGTAGTCACCGATTCACCGCCACCACCACTGGCACCCCCATCAACCGCACCCATGCCCGAGTGCTCGCCTCCTGAATCCTCGGCGCGGCGCTTTCTGGTGCAGCCCACCAGACATTCGACTGCGCCAGAATCAGCGTAGGCTGTTGCCACAGCGCCTCCAGCCACGTCCACGGTTGTACCTGTTCCACGCAAATCGCCGCCCAAACCCTCTGCCCATCCTGCACGAAAACATGCTGCCACCAAGCGGGGCGCAGCGATCGAGGGTTCCACGGTTGCCAGTCGCCGCCCAGCAGAAGGCCGGCAGAGACGGCAACGGGTTCAACATCGGCATGTCCATGCTCGACCCTCACCACGGCGTCGCGCAAACCCGCCTGCAGGCCCAACAGCCAGACCTGGCCGGGCGGCACGGCAGCCGTGAACTGTGCCCGCGTGCCTGCGTACCAGTCTTGCAAAATCGCCTCGGGAAACACCACGACACGGGTGCCGGCACCTTGCCGCAACCCCTCTGCGATGACGGCTTGGTTGTTCTGGATCTCGGCAAGAATGTCGCCATCGCCTGGACGGATGCGCGTCTGCACCGCAACCCAGCCGTGAGGCGATGCCGGCCAGTCCATGTTGCCGTTTGCTGCCATGGCGTTGGCGGCAATGGCACCGGTGAGTACAGCGCCCATCGCAACCCTGCGCCAGCGTGCTCGAAGGGGTAACGGCGTCGCCATAAAGGTGACAAGCAGCGAGATGCCCAACACCCCCAGCCACCCCGTCCCAGGGAAGAGCACCCCGGAGGCAGTCAACGGCGACAGCCAGCCGATGACCCCCAAGGGGGGCAACGCGGTCAGCAGCAGCGCCGCAAGCATGCCGCCTGGTTTGGGCGGCAAGCCCCAGGGCAGGGCGAGCAGGGCCGATGCCCCAAGCCATGCCGCGACTCCCGTTCCTGCCTGGAAAGCGCCCCAGTACCCCATTACCGCGTCGATGATGGGCCACCCGCCGACCATGTAATAAGCCATCGCCACCGCGATGCGTTGGCGTGGCGTCGGCAGCCTGCTCACGAGCAGCGGTAGCGACAGCGACAAGGCCGGCCCGACAAGACTGGAACCACCCCACAGCCAGGCACTGCTTGCCAAACCCGAGGCAAGCGCCGCCGCCCAGAATCGCCATCGAGACGAATCGGGAATCACTTGATCTTCCCAGCTTCAGTAGTTGCCGTCAGCTTCTGGATCATCTGCTGCTGCAGCTGAACCGTCGCATCCAACTGGTGTTTGCCCCACCAGGAACCCACAAATAGCGATCCGGCGATGACCACACCAAGAATCGCCATCGAGGTCAGCGAGATCGGCTCTCGCAAGGCCTGCGCCACGGCATTCTTGACCGCCGCATCATCCACCTTCACGGACACCGGCCGAGCTGCCGCATCCCGCAGCGCGCGCAACTCCTGCAGCACCGGCGCCAAGTCCACAGGTGGCACCTCGGCCTTGCCCGATTCCATTACCGCGGCCCTCACTGCGGCCAGCACGTCAGCCCTTGGCGTGCTGCGCGCCCATCCCCAGGCGAACAACGTGACGTGAGGCGCGTTGGTCGGGTCGTCCACCGCGAATCCGGCGCGCTGGAGAGTGCCGAGAAGCGATTTGATCTCCTTCCGTTCCGCCTCGCTGGGGATGTATCCGAGTACATCCATGAACACCTGTTCCGAATTGCTGTAAGCCATCACGCCACTCCCAGTTCAACGGTTTCGATCTTCTCCAGCGCCGCCCCTGCGCGCTTGAGCCAGGACTGCAGTGCCAGCCGGTAGCCGTAGGGAAGAGGGCGGCCGTCGATGCCGGACGCCAGCACCTCATGGA
>Ga0123519_10010126_pt1 | contig 14074 bp, 12 predicted proteins | sample YelNatPaOPRAMG02_FD_87396 | JGI IMG/M metagenome (GOLD analysis project Ga0123519, IMG submission 87396) | Hot spring microbial communities from Yellowstone National Park - Yellowstone National Park OP-RAMG-02 (version 2) | ecosystem: Environmental > Aquatic > Thermal springs > Hot (42-90C) ...
TCGCCAATAAGTCTGTCTTTTATTTCATCTAATATTATAAATGTTCCTTTTTCTATGTTGGGTTTTATCAGCATATAGGTTGGCACAAATTCTTCGGGTCTTCGTAAAATTTGGATTGTAGTAAGAACTTTATTAGTCATAAGAGTGTATGTCTCTAGGATATCACTCATGTTTTCACCTTTACTTTAGGATATCCTATCAAAGGATATTCTATTTCAATTAATCCTCTGTTTTCAAGTACTTTTAACAGATCTTCAATGTCTTTGATGTTCATTTTGACTTCTTTTGATAAGTTTTTTATGTTTATAGTTCCTTTATTTCTGATTACAGATAAAACTAAATCAACACTGCTGTCTATAATATTTCCGCCGCCTCTCTTCATTGATTTGATAAAGAATTCGGTTGTCAAACCTTTCAATACGTCTTCCCTTGTTATTATTCCAACCGTCTTGTTGTTGTCATCTACTACTATTAGTCTATTAACATCATTTTTTATCATAAGATCGCTGGCGTCTGTTATTTTCTCATTTTGGTTTATTGTTATAGGAGGTCTGCGCATTATAGACTCTACTTTGATTTTTTCAAGTTCTTGAAGATTCACTTCATCTTTCACAGGATCTAAAATTCCTTTGGCTTTCATTATTTTCATTATATCTGCGTCGCTTATCACACCAACGACTCTATTTCCCTGTTTGACGGGTGCTCCTGTTATCTCAAACTCTCCAAGCAACTCTATAACTTCTCTTAAATTTTGCCCAACTTCCACAACTCTTAGATTTGTGCTCATTATGTTTTTAACTGGTGTGTCTATATCAATAGAACCAGATTTTATTTCACTTTCTATAATTTTTCTTATATTTTCCTTTTTTTTCAGATCAGGCGTTATTTCTATATTGTTTTTAGCTTTTTTTATAAAAGATTTTATTTTATCATGTTTTTTAATCTTCTTCCTTTCATGTTTATTGACATACTTTCTTGTTTTTGTTTTATTTCTAATTTTTTTCTTCATAAACAATTACCTATATCATTATCTGTGATTTCTATTTAATAATAATTAATTCTAAAAGAATAATATTTCAGAGAGTATGAAATCGCAAGCTGCATTGGAATATTTCACCATAGTAACTGTCGGTTTAGTAATTATAATACCAATGATTATATATCTAAATGACGCATACCTATCATACAAGGATGAAAACAAAATTTCTTTGGCAAGAATAGCAGTTGACAAGATAAGCAACTCTGCTAATTGGGTTTTTTCTCAAGGACCACCTGCAAAAATAAAAATAGAAGTTTCTCTACCAGAAGGTATAGAAAGTATATCTTTTGCTAACAATACTGTGAACTTCAGAATTAGAACAAAGAGTGGATATACAGATGTTTACAAAGAAACTAATATGCCTATAGTTGGTAACATAAGCACTGACAGTGGTTATTATATAATCTCTCTCGTAGCTTTCGACGATTATGTTGGTATAAGTGTGGTTTAATGAAAAGCCAAGCTGGCATAGAATTCTTAGTATATAGCTCTTTGTTAATACTAATTCTCATAATTTTTTTGTTATCTTCTTCGTCAAAGCAACAAGAATTGATAATTCTGAAAATTGATAATGAAATGAAAGATATAGCAAGTGATATCGCATTTGAAATAAACGAAGCTGTTAGAGCTGGAGATGGATATGAAAGGAGGTTCAATTTAAACAAATATGACATCAAAAATTTTGAAATAATAATTGAAGATTCCACACTAATTGTTAAAAAAGGAGAAAGAAGAGCTTATGCAAACATAATAACAAGCAACATAATAGGTAATTTCACTGGAAATTGGAATAGAATAAACAATACAAGAGGAATTATATATGTCAATTAAAGGACAATTGCTTTCAAGTGATTTTCTAATAGCTTCTTCTATATTTATAATAGTAACAGCTATTATTTTTTCTTATTGGACATATACAACTATTCAAATTGAAGAAAATAGAAAAATCGATGATATCATAGATGCAGCCTTTCTTGCTTCTAATGTTTGGATGAGAGAGGGAACGCCTAACTATTGGAATAGCACAAATGTTGTTGATATAGGGCTACAAAACAACCATCGATTCAATGAAACAAAGTTGGTTTATTTGAATGAAATTGGATATAGCAAAGTTAAATCAATGATAGGATTAACGCAATACAATCTCTATTTGAGAATATACGATTTCAACAACAACACTTTTTTCACCTTTGGAAATTTTAGTTCAAACGCAGAAAATGTTGTGAAAATTAAAAGAATTGGTTTGCTGAATAACACTATAGTTTATGTAGATACGGTGGTTTGGGAGTGAAAAAAGGCGTTATATTCACAATGGATGTTCTCATTGGTTTAATTTTATTAGCAATAATAATTATTAGTATAAAAAACACTAGAATCGAATCTAGCTTGCCAGAAAGAAGATTTGAAAGACTAAACATAATGTCGAACGATATAATGACTGTTCTATCCAATTTGAATGTGCAGGATGTTAGAAATTATCCAACAATAAATAACTTGATTTCTTCCGATGTGATAAAGGAAGATGATTATAATAAAACTGTATTGGATTTAATAACGAGTCTTTGGTATTCAGGTAACAAAAGCATATCTCAAAATATATCTTACGAAATTTTGGGAAACATAACAAATGATGTTTGTGTAGCGATATTTGTTGAAAACCAATCTATCTTTTCTTCATGCGAGTTCAACAGCGAGAAAGAAGCTTCTGTCACAAGCAGAATAGAAACAGGATATGAAGTTGGGAGACCAAGTTATGGTTACATATCGCGTGCGTTCCTAACAGGAATAAAAAACAAAATAACTTCAGAATATGTTTATTTTGGTGGGTATGAAGGTGATGGAAATTTAACAAAGATTTTACAAATGCCAGAAGATTTTAACATAACAAGTCTTTATTTGGAAGGTTCTTTTGGTAACAACTTTAGTCTTTTCATAAATGATACATGGGTTGGTTTATACAATGTAAGCTATAATGCTTCCGCAAATGATATGAAATCGATTTCATGGATTATTTGCAACACAACATTTAATTTTGACAAATGCTCTCTGATAAAACCAGGAAACAATATAATAAAAATCAATTTTACAGACAGCATGTACAATTTTGTTGGTGGTGGGTTCATAAGAGCAACTTACAAAACTTCACAACTTTCAGAAGAAACTCTTAATCAAAGCAAATACATATTTCCTGGAATAAACGGTTTGATAAACTTGTATTCATCTCTATATATACCAGGCAACTTAAATGGAATGGATATTTATCTACACCTAAAAAACAATTATACAACTTTTTTTTCTATAGGAAACACAACAGTTTGGAAAGGTAATGCTACAAGTGAGATTAAGATAAATGTTAATAATGCAACCCTTTCAGGAATTTTAAATTACAATTCTCTTAGCAACAAAACAGTACCTTTAAGATTGGGTACAGAAGCTTTTGTTAGCACTATTGGAGGTAAGGCTGATGTCATCCTTATAACTGACGTTTCTGGCAGTATGGGGTGGCAATTAAATAATAGCTCTCCTGGAATAGATTATGAATGTGATCGGTTGAATGAATCAAACACAAACAGAATAAGTTTGGCAAAATGTCTTGACAAAGAATTTGTTAGTATAGTTTTAAATGTTTCTGGCAATAGAATTGGTTTAGTTTCATATAGCGGTATACCAAACACTATTCCCACAGCAAATAGTCAAATAATAAGATCTACGCATAATTTGAGCACAAATGTTACCTCATTGAACAATCAAATAAATAGCTATACGCCAAGTGGAGCTACTGGTATATGTGGTGCTTTGAGACAAGCAAGAAAAATGCTTCAAGATCAAAGCAATAGCTCAAGAAACAAATTTATTGTTTTAATGACAGATGGTTTGGCAAATGTTCAATGTAGTCCAACAAACCCAAATCAAACCAGTGGGTGCATACCACGAATTTGTCCTAATCAGGGTTACTGTCCTGGTGGTGGATGTTTGTACTCAACTTGTGGAGATTGGATTTCTGATAGAGCTACTAATGATGCCATACAAGAAGCATGCAACGCAGCAAATTATAGCATAGTTACGTACAGCATCGGCTTCGGTCCCGTTGCTCTATGCCCTGCTAGCAATTACACACTTAGTGAAATAGCTTCATGTGGTAATGGAAAATATTATAGTAGCACAAATGCAACTGAGCTTCAAGAAATATATAGAAGAATCGCAGGTGAGATAGTAAGCATAAGCTATGAGACGCAACGAATAAATATAACAGGTAATGTGAGTATGAATAATATTCTATATCCAGATTCTTATATCAGCTACAACTATTCTTCTAATGTTATGCCATTAGAATATGGGGAAATCACAATGACAAGAGAAACTAACAAAATAGGAGAAATGATTAACTATACTTATAATTCATCTTTTGTTCAAGGTGGCTTTGAAATTCCCAACGTTAAAAGAATTATAGATGCAAAGGCAACTTCATACTCTTCTGAATATTGGACAGATAATGTTATGGTTAGAACAAATACCAGCTCGTGGAACAATTTTTATAAGCTTAGCTATTATGGTAACAACTATCAACTTCTTGGGGATCCATTTATAGTTCAAATTCCATCTAATTTGTTAGAAACAGGAAAAATGAACTATATTGCAATTGGAACAGGCCTGTCGCCAATGAACAGCACAGGTGGTTCGCCAGATGATAAAGTTATTTACAAATTTGTAGTTAGTGGCATTGTAGGCTATGGCGATGTTTTCAATTCATCTGAAGATGCAGTAAATGATGCAAAACAAAGACTTTATAATCAAATAGGCGGATATGTTGATATTGAAAATCAAAATATAGAAATAGAAGAAAAAAGTATAGGAGGAATACAATGGATGTGGGGCCCAAGTCTTTTGAAAGTGATTGTATGGGAAAAATAATTTGGTTGATAATATCAGTTTTAATAATATCTAGCGTAACTGCTTCAAGTATTGAAGAACATTTCAAAGAAGTCAACGGTGACGAATGGAGTGTAGAAGTAGCAGACTGGGGATATATAACAAACGCGGCAAAACCCAGACCAATTGAAGTAAATCAACCAATAGATCAAAATCAAGCAATTCAAAATGCTGTGAATTTTTTGAATCAAAATTTGAATTTTTTTGGAATGGAACATGTGAATTATACAGAATCTGCTAAAATAACTGAAAGAAATGGTCTAAAGTCTTGGGTGGTTGTTTTTGAAGGACAAAAGCTTGAAGGGTTGCCTATTACAGATACACACACAACTGTGATTCTAACAGAAGATGGTCAAGTTTTTGCTGTAGCTAATCTAAGATATTACTTTGAAGAAGAAGTATTAACTGAACAACTTATATCAAAAGAAGAAGCTATAGAAAAAGCCCAAGAATTTTTACAAACCGAACAAAAACCGAACAATGTTGAAAAGACAATAAAAGATGTTATAAAAGAAAACAACGAATTAGAGCCAAGATTGGTTTGGAATGTTGTTTTTGGTTGTCCAAATCCAAAGTCTATTAACATTGATGCAAAAACTGGAGATATTTTGAATGTTGAAAATTTAAATAAAAATTGTAATGCCATAAACAATATTGTTATATATTTAGTTATAGCTTTATCAACTATCATATCTTTTGTTTTCATAGTTATATCAAGAAAAAGAAAAAAGGGTGTTGTTTTTGGTTTTATAATCGTTTTTATTGCATTAACTCTTCTTTCTCTAATTGTTTTACAGCAAAATATTGTTTACAAACAGAAAGAAAGAATGTATATACAAAACAGAATTAATGACATAAACAGTATGTATGAAAGCATAATGAGAGACGTCAACAAAGCAGTGGAAATAACAACTAAAAGAGCCATGGGTGCAGCAATAAGTTCTATCATCACTACAGGAAACCCTCTAGATATGGCTGACTATAGATTGAAAGAACTTGTTTTAGAAGGAAAACTCTATGGAAAGGACGAGCCGCTCATGGAAAACGCAACTTTGCCAGATTGGGTAAAAAAAGTCGAGGAAGTTGGAAGTCTTAAAGGATATTATGTTAATCTGAGTTTCAAAAATTTTGAAATCAAACCTTACGATAGTTTCAATCTTGTAGCTTTATCGGAAATTAGTGCTAATATAACAGATAAAAACGGTGCTGCAAGTATAGTAAGAAAATGGAATCTACAAAAAACTGTTTCTATAACTGGTTTAGAAGATCCAATCTATTCTTTAAACACAAATGGAAAAGCTACAAATATTTTTAGGAAAAGCAAACATCAAAGCAATTATACAATACTGCTAGTTACTGGTAATGGTACAGGCTCGTGGAGATATGGTTTAAGTGTTGTTTTGCCTACTTCGAAATTAGACGAAATCAATTCGTTGCCTGATAAAACAACAAAAATACTAGTGACAGATGACGCTAGTGTTATACCTTCTGAAATTTTGAATCAATTTTTGGGAGTTGTATCAGAAAATGATGTTGCAGCTGGAACTACAGTAAGTTATGTGAAAGAAGCAGCGGAAGCTATGAAAAGATTACCAAACAACACAAACATATTATTAGATTCTCCTAATGGTAAGGTTTGGTTTATAGAAAATTTCAAAGAACATGCTGAACAATCTTACTATGCGCCAAGTTCAAATGGCGGGAGTTTCTTAGATAGATTGGAAGGTAAATTAAATGTACAGACAAAATATTCATCACAAACAGCGAATGTAATAGGTTTGGAAAGTTTTGTAAACAAAGAATATTTTTCATCAGTTGGAATTTCGCCGAAAAGTGGAACAAACATTGATTATCTTTATTTTTCAAGTTCAACATATCCGGGTGATAAAGTTAAAGCTATGAGCAATAGCTTTGAAATAGATGACGAGTCGTCGTTGGGCAGCACACACCAAATGATTTATGGTGTTTCGGAAATATTGACTTGATTATCTTCTCATTAATATAAACACACCCACAAGTATTACAATAAATGCTATGCTCGCTAATATTTTTTTCGTCGGTGAAGATGATTTTTTTTCTTGTATTGTGGTTTTTAATATTGTTGTAGTTGAATGAAAAGTTGTTTTTTCAACTGTGGTTGTCACGACAGTTGTTGTAGTGCTAGAAATATTTGCTTTAATCACAGTAACATTAAAAGTGTATTTTGGACTTTGAATATAATTTGATCCTATTTGATTTGCTGACTCACCCCATAGAACAACATTGTAAGTTCCATTTGATATGGAAGTTGCCTTTATGCTAAATTTTATTCCGCCCCTTTTACCTGGAAATAATTCTTCTATTCCATTTGGGTTTTGTATAGCTTCTATACCTGCTGGTAATTGAAATTTCAAAATTATGTTATAAAGAGTTTCATTATAATTGTTTTCAAAAACAACCATTGTTGAATTTGATTGACCCTGCGTGACAACTATGTTTTTTGGATAATAAAAGTATTTTATTTTAACATATTCTTGAGCATTTACAAAGGAAAGTGAAAATAAAAATATAATAAATATTACTTCTATTCTCATAATCTAATTTTCTTTTTTTAATATTAAATTTCTGTTACTCTTTCTATTTTACTAACACCGTCTAAATCTTTATCTCTATGAATTCTATAAAGTTCACCTGTAGCCGCATTTTCTAAATTTTTCTCGTGTGTTATTAGAAATATTTGTTCAACAAAATCTCCTATCCTATTTCTCAATGTTTCGCTCAAATCTTCAATTGATTTTGCATCCAAATTGTGGGTTGGTTCGTCAAGTATAAGCCAATTTAGATGAGGAACAAGAACTAAAGAAAGAGCTATTCTTAAAACGAGACAAGCTATGTTTCTCTCACCACCTGACAATCTTTCAACATCAAACCACATTCCAGACTTGTCGCTTAATTGTAAAGAATAATCTCCCTCTTCTATTGATAATCTTATGTTTGTATAATCAGAATATGGATATATATCTGGCCAAATTTCACTCATTTGATGATTAACAGCTTGAATAAATTCTTCTCGAAGCTGTATTTGTGTTCTTTCCAAAGCTAAAGCAAATATTTCGAGATTTTTAGATATTTTTTCTAACCTTAATATTTCATTCTTTTCTTTTTTTATCATTGCGTACTGATCTTTTAATTCTTCCAACCTTTTTTTCATCTCTTTTATCAGTTTCTCTCTTTCTTCAATTCTTGTAAACAATTCAGAATCTTTTCCTATAGTCTTTCTGTATTGGTCTTTCAAAAATTTGAAATTGTCTTCATTGAAATTCTTTCTTTCTTCTTCTAAATCTTTTTTAATTTCTTTCATTTTTTCGTTTAATTTTTCCAGTCTATTTTCCTTCTCATTTAATTCTGATGCTCTGAGATACAATATTTCTTTTTGATTTTTTTCTAAAGCTAATTCTTTCAACTCAGCTTGAAGCTTTTTCAATTCTTCTTTCGTTGATTCTAAATTTTTGTTTATTTCTCTCTCTTTTCCATTTAATTCTTCAATGTTTTTCTCTATCGTCTCAATTTCAATTGTATTTTTCTCAATATCTTCCGCGCTAGCTTCTAATTTTTCCAATTTTTCTACAACACTTTCATAATCGTTAATTTCTTCAAGCAATTTTTTCTTATTCGACGTTTTCTTGTCCAAATCATCTTTTATCAATTTCATACTCTCTTTTCTGGAATGTATCAAATGCTCTCTTTTAGTTGAAGTTATTTCAGAATCGCATACAGGACATCTGTTGCCAAGATTCTCAATTCGTGATACTATTTGTTTTAAATCCTCCAAAGTGTGTTCTAAAGATAATATTTCAGAATTTATTTTTTCAAACTCTTCTTTTTTAATTTTTAAAACTTGTTTTGGATCAGAACCATACTTGTTTTGGATTTTTTCTATTTCCATTTTTTTCTTTTTCTTTTCTTCCATAATTTGATTGAGTTTTTCCTTTTCTTTTTTTAAATAGTCTATTTTTGTTTTATATTCAGACAATAAAGAAAATAATTTTTTGTTTTCTTCTAATTTTTTCTCAAGTTCATGTTCCTTTTCTTCAATTTGTTTTTTTGTCTTTTCAAGATCTTCCTCGATTTCTTTTAATTTCTTATCTTTGAGCAACAATTTCATTTCTTTTATATCTCTTATATTTTCCTCCACATTTGTCTGCATTGATTTTAGTTGTTGATCTAGTGTAATTATTTTTCTCTCTCTTTCTTCCAATTCTTTAATTTTTTTCTCCAATGAAGCTATGGTTTCTCTGTTTTTATTATATTCTTCTTTAATTAAAGATACTTCTTCAATAGATTCGTTTAATGATTTGTTCAAATTAGAAATGTCTTTTTCTAGAGCTACCATATCTATTTGTTCTATTAGACTTTGTTTACCTCTTTTCATATCATTAATTTTGTTTTTTAATGTAACAGCAGAACTTCTAACTTGCTCAAACTTGTCAATTCTCAATAAATTATCTATTTTTTTCATTCTTTCTCCTTTTGACAATCTTAAAAAGTAATCTAATGCATTTTGCTCTGAATATATAGCTTTACTAAAAAGTTCATAATCTATTTTCAATAGTTTCTGAATTGTTTCAGTAACTCTTTGAGAGTTTGGTGATTCGATTAAAGTATCACCCTCTCTTATTTCAGAATAAGTTGTTCCACGTCCCCTCTCTATTTGTCTGATAACAGTATAATCTTTACCATTATAAGAAAACGTTAACTTAACTCTAGCTTCGTCTTTTATATTCGGTTTGCTCATTATTATTTCATCGAGTTTCATTTTTTTTGATTGAAGAGCTGGAAAAGTTCCGAATAAAGCGAAAGATATAGCGTCCATTATCGAACTTTTACCTGCACCTATTATTCCTGTAAGTACATTAACACCTCCAGAAAAATCTATGTTTGAATCTATGTGTGAACGCCAATTTGTGATTTTTACATTCTTTATCATAATTCATCTTCCTCTTTCTCTTCTAAAACAGTTTTCAATGTCTTTTGTTCGCCTATCAATATATTCAAAGCTGTATCTATTTCCTCTTCTGAAAGTAGTTTGAATAATAAATTGGAATCTAATTCACTAGAAAAATTAAGTTTTTTAAGATTCTCTGATAATATCTTTACTCCAATTTCATCAATAGATATCATTTCTTCTCTTGCTTTTCTCAGAAGATCTATTTTCTCATCAACATCAAGTGTTTCTGTGTGTTTTGAGTACTTTATTATCGCTTTGTTAGCATACTCTTCCTCAATTTTTTTTAATTCTTTGTCCAAAACTCCTGATTTTCTGGCGATTATTTTCAACCTTATTATAGGCGGTTTTTTAAAATCGATTTTAAAGATACTATCTAATCTGTCTTTTATTTGTTCTTTTATTAGCTTGTCATCAAATAGCTTTATTTCTTCATAAAAAAATTGTCTTGCATTCTCCAATTTAATAAAATTCAATTTATTTTCAGGTAAATTCAATACATATATGCCTTTTGGCGCTTGTTCTTCTTTCTTTGTTTGAGTTATAACAGTGCTGCCTGGAAATAGAAGTCTTGTTTTTCCAATCTCTTCTATTTTTGAAGTATGAATGTGCCCGTCAACAATAAGGTCAAACCCTTCAGGAAGATTAGAAATATTCAATGTAGGCGGTTCCTGAGGGGAATAAACAAATGGATCAATACTTTGATGCAAAAGCAAAATATTATAGCAACCTTCTATAGGTTTGGGGTTCCACTTATCTATTATTTGCTTAGCATATCTTTCAGGAACACCTGACATACCCTGTATTGCAACTTTTATTCCATCTTTTTCAAATACAACACCATTACAATGCAAATGAATAAGCAAACCCGCTGATTCAATTATCTGTACACTGTTTAGCTGATCTTTACCCAATCTTTCATGAGTGCCGTGTAAAGCTATAATTGGTATACCATTAAGCGTTCTTTCATATATTTTTTCTATTTTTTTTCCTATAGTGTCCACGAGTTTGATTTTTGATTTAATCATTGAAGGCCGAGATAAAATTTTTATAGCTCTCGCTATTACATCAGATCTTGGGGATCTTGTGTCAAACATATCGCCACATATTAAGATTAGATCTGAATCTAAACTTTTGTCTATAGCTTCACTCGCGTTATCAAAGCTATCATTCTCCACTTTTGAATTTGCTCCGTATCCAAAATGCAAATCTGAAAATATAGATATCCTCATGAATAGATTATTGAAGGTAAATGACTAATAGTTTTTGTCAAGTCAAAATTTTTGAAACATATCTTATTGATTTTTGAAAAACCTCTTTTTTTGTCCCTTTTATGTGTATAATAGGTGTTTTGTTCTCTTTAGAAAATTTTCTAACTATTTTGAATATTCTTTTATGCATTTCTACTCTCCAAACGGGATCCACAGATCTGAAATTGTCATCTTCTATTGTGTTTCCCTCAAATGGGTGTAAAAACAATAGCATATCATAGCCTTTTGTATGTTCGAATACTTCTTTCTCTTTTTGTTTTATTTCTTTTTTGCTCAAATTGTTCATTTCAGCCACTCTTTGCCAATAAGCAAAGTTGTCTATAAGTCCTCTGTCCATTAAAATTATGTCATGTTTGCCGTCCAGTTCAGACTCTCTCCTTTTTTGTTCGTTCAGTATCCAATCTTGCGCGTTTAAGGTTGCTATTTCATTAACAGGATGTGGACAATCTCTTACCACTTCTGTTATTATTCCGACTCTATATTTCCTTTTCTTTAATTCTTCGGAAAGGAATTTTATTAACGTTGTTTTTCCGACATAATGAGTTCCTATTACAGCAATTTTTTTTGATGACATCAATTAAATTAGGTTTTTGTGAATTTTAACAATTTTGATGAAATTTTTTAATAGAAAAATTTTCTATAAAAGAGATTAACAGATTTGGTTTAACAAATTTTAAAATAAAAATTAAATAATAGAAATAAATGATTAAAAAAGCAAGCATAAAAATTTTCTCAAAAGAAAATTTTCTAATTTTCTCAGTTTTTTTCCTATCTACTTTGTTTTTTATCTATCAACATTCAAGTGGCCTATCTTGGGACTTCTCTGTTTATGTGTTGAATGCAAAACATTTCTTTTCTAATAAAGGATACTTTGAATGGTTAAGGCCTCCACTTGCACCATTTTTGTTAGGTGTTTTTAGCGTTTTTGGTTGGAATATTTCAGAATATATTTTCATAATTTTTACTTCATGTTTATTTCTTTTTTCAAGTATAAAACTTTGCGAAAAACTGAACATACCAAAAGAAATATATTATCTCTGTTCTATGAGTTTTTACACATTAACTTTTTCATTTTCTGCTGGAACTGAATTACTATCTTTATCCTTGTTACAGCTGACTGCTGCTTACATAAAAGAATGGTCATCTGGCTTGTTTTTAACATTAGCATTTCTTACAAGATATAACAATATTATATATTTTCCATTGCTTTTTATTTATAAAGATTGGAAAAGGATTCTAATTGCAATTTCTGTCGGAGCTATATTATTGTCGCCTTGGTTACTTTATAATTTTTTGAAATCAGGCGATCCGTTTCTTAGTTTTACTGATTTTTATTTCATGAATATAAAATTCAGAGGTGATTTAAGAGAGAATGTTGAATTGAAAAACTTTTTAATTGTTGGTAATTTTTTCACTCCATTGATTCTTTTAGGAGCAATTAATTTTTTTAAATCTAAGAATAAAGTTTCTTGGTTGATTGTTCTTTTTATAATTCTATCTCTATTATCATATTTTCTAGGCGCTTTCAAAGACAAAAGATATTTATTCAACTTGGTTATGCCTTTTAGTTACTTGTGTTGTTTTGCTTTTGAAAGAAAATTTGATTTTGTTCAAATTTCTCTCTTTTTTCTTAGCTTCATAGCAGCGATAGCTTATTTTGTGCCTTTTGACAGCCCTGAAATTTACAAAGAATTAGCAATGAAACTAGATAAATGTGAAACTAGATCTAATGGTTGGGTATATTTAAACTATTTTGGATTTGAATCTGGACCTATCCCTTGGAAACATCAAATCGAAAATATGACAAACGAAGGTGTTAGATTTTTGGTTTTTAGAGGAATAAAAGATCCTGACTTTGGCAGTTTTTGGGACAAACTTCCAAAAATAGAAGATGGTAAGGAATATTTTATTGTTGGAAACAATTCTATTTGCAAACCACCAAAAAGTTTTTCCAAAAGTTACTTTGATTTAGTTGCTGAAGCGTGTGGAATTGATATTGGAAGATATGAATCTTTGTTCTTTGATGATAAATTATGTTCTAGTATAAAATATTGTGATGAGTTTAAGAGCCATATATGCCATTAGTTTTTAACAAAAGCAGTTTGTTTTAATTGTTTTCAGATTTCTCTTCAAACAGTTCAGCCTTAACTGTGCCGTCATCTTCTTTTGTCACTTTAACCCTAATTTTTCTAATAGGATTAGTAATTCCTCTTTGCCATATTTTTTCATTTATAGATTTGTCTATCTTAACCTCTTCAACTTTCATATGTTTCTTCAAATAGTTTCTAACAAATTTGGACGCATAATTGCTCTTGTTCCATCTAGGTTTGTCTATTATTCCTCTTCTAATATTTATTGTGTAGATTCTTTCTTCCATTTTTATCACATAAAATAAACCATCATTTTTGGTTACCAGCTTTAGCAATTTAGACCTCTCGGGTGATTAGTAACAGTAGGCTTAACATCTCGGGCGCACCCTTGATGCTTACACCTCTGTCCTATCAATCCCATCGTCTATGGGTACCCTCGTCACACTACCGCTTGTCGCCAAGCAGCGGTGTGAACTGTCGTCTCTTATTTGAGGATGGCTTCCCGCTTAGATGCTTTCAGCGGTTATCCATTACGGCGTAGCTACTCGGCAATGCAATGTACAACCGATCCACCAGAGGCCGCGAACGGGTGTTCCTTTCGTACTCGCCCGTCCTTCCTCTCAGACGACAAACACTCCCAATAGATAGCGACCGAACTGTCTCACGACGTTCTGAACCCAGCTAACGTCCCCTTTTAACTAGTGGACACCTATACCCTTGGCTGCTACTGCACAGCCAGGTGAGGGGGAGCCGACAGCGA
>Ga0123519_10010132_pt1 | contig 14070 bp, 6 predicted proteins | sample YelNatPaOPRAMG02_FD_87396 | JGI IMG/M metagenome (GOLD analysis project Ga0123519, IMG submission 87396) | Hot spring microbial communities from Yellowstone National Park - Yellowstone National Park OP-RAMG-02 (version 2) | ecosystem: Environmental > Aquatic > Thermal springs > Hot (42-90C) ...
CAAGTAGCTTCTAAAGGCGGAACCGGACAGGTAAATAGTCTATCACTATTAGACTACTCTGGTTCAACGCCAAAAGAGTTTAAATGCTTGGAAACAAATAAACCCATAGTATCGGGTACAACAATAACAATGTCTGTTTTATGGTCGGGCACAATAACAAATATTAATAAAGATTATAAAAACAATCACAAATCTTCTAAATATTTTTTGGCATATCCTAACATAGCAAATAGGTTTTGTAAAAATATAAAATTTTCTTTTGTAAATTCATCCTGCCAAAATTTAGAGATAAAAGATATAAGCGGTCATACAATATTTAGTAAATCAATTAATCCAGATGAAAAGGAATTTTTATGGAATCTAAAAACATCTAATAACAAACGAATTTCACCGGGAATTTATATAGCAACATTAACAGACAACCAATTTATTTCTAAAAAAGAACATGTAAAATTTATTATAAATGAATAAAATATTCGTCCTCCCCCCTTTTGCCCCGAATTCCTGCGAGTTTTATTTATGCTATAAACCGCAGGGAGTCGGGGTTTATTTTACTTTTATGAATGCTATCAAATTTGCTGACTAATATTAAAAAGGAGGTGTATTATGTTTATAAAAAATCTCATTATTATTCTAATTCTAATGTTTGGTTTATCTGCCGTAGCCTGGCAGAGTTCTTTATATCCATCAAACTGGCAAAATAATGTTAATGCTAATTTTTATACAGATAAATTTATTCAGGATTTTTCTTATGCAGGATATCATAGAGGAGAAACGGCAATTCCATTTATTAACCAAAATGTTATAGACGTCACAAAATCACCTTATAATGCAGATAATAAGGGTGTGAATGATGCAACAAATGCAATACAAAAAGCCATAGATGATGTTTCTTTATCAGGTGGTGTGGTTTATTTACCAGAAGGTATTTATAAACTAAATCCATCAGACAGAAATTATTGTCTTAGAATTACCAAAAGCAACATAGTAATAAGAGGACAGGATACTGGCAAGACAAGGCTTTTATGCACTGCTACTTATATGCGTTCAAAGAGTATTATTCTCATTGAGCCTTTAAATTCTTCTTGGTGGCATTCTGTGCCATCTACAGGCATAGTCACTGTTACAAAAAATTTAACAGGTCCAACAAATATCATTCCTTTATCAGATGTTTCTAATTTTAAAAAAAACGATTGGGTTATTCTACGTAATTCTATAACAGATGCTTGGATAACAGAACATAACGAACCTAACTGGCTTGGTTATGGCTCTACCCTAATAGGAATTCTTTATTGCCGGCAGATTTTAGATATTAACACAAGCAATAAAACAGTAACAATAGACGTTCCTATTAGATATTCGCTTTTAACAAGAGATAATGTAATAATGTATCGTGCACCAGCAATGCTAGAAGAAGTTGGAATAGAAAATCTTTCTATTGGCAATGTAGAAAACACAAAAGCTTCTGGATGGGGCGAAGAAGATTACAATACAAACGGCACAGCAGCATACGATTGTCATAATGCTTATTGCATAGAAATAAACAATTCCAGAAACTGCTGGATAAGAAATGTTAGTTCTTTTAAACCCGACAATAATAAATCGGGTTGTCATTTTCTATCGTGTGGGATTTTTCTTTACCAATGTCGTGCTGTTACTTTAGAAAACTGCCGTTTTGGCTATGTTCAATATGGTGGTGGTGGAGGAAACGGATATATTTACAGAATCTCAAGCAACGAATGCCTCCTTAAAAACTGCATAGCCGAATATTCGCGTCATGGCTATGTTTTTGCCCTTATGTCTGCAAGCGGAAATGTAATAACGGGATGCTGGGATATAAAAACAAAATTCCAAACAGGAATAACGGGCAACGAGAGTAATTCTGGTGGAGCAAGTGACCATCATATGCATTTTAGCCACTCTAACCTAATTGATTCATGCTTTACAAAAGATAGTTACTTTGCCGCGGCCTACAGGCCTTATGGTTCAACGCCTCAGCATCTTATTACTGCTGCACACTCTGTTTACTGGAATATAAATGGCTCTGGTACTTTGTATTCCTATTGTGTCTGGTCTCAACAGGCGCGCTATGGATATGTTATTGGTACAAGCGGATCTGTTTATAGCGTTAGAACAAACGAAACATCGGCAGGTTCGGCAAGCAGAACAGATCCCGTAGATCATACAGAAGGTATTGGCAGCGGCAGTTCTTTAACGCCTCAATCTTTATACAATGATCAATTATTAAAACGTATTTCAACAAAAACAATAAATGTATCAGACAATATTTTTCAAGATAAATTTTTAGATATTCAATTAAATTCAAAAGGAATTTATATTAAGAATAATTCAAATCAAAAAATAGATTATCAAATCACAAATTTAACAGGACAGGTTATTGTTAAAAAGATCTTTTTGCCCAACGAAATATTTTTCTTAAAGAACAGGCTTAAATCTTCTGTTTTTATAATAACAGAAAAAAATAATATCAAAGAAAAAAGCTATAAATTGATATTTAGAGAATAATAAAATAATAAGAAAAATATTTATTGTTAGATAGTTTATAAATTATAGTATTATATATTATTTAAACTTTACAAATAAAAATTAATTTATTCAGGTGGGGAAAGTCTCCCCCTAAGCTTCATCCACGGCCAAAGTCCCGCTTTAGCGGGATACCCCCACTGCAAGGGGGCTCGCACTATATTGCTCCGATTACGCTTCGCATTGCTCGCCCCCTCGCAACGCTCCCCGCCTAGGAAAATTCTTGACACCACCAATCAAATATTTAAAATATTTATCTACATCTTTTTAAAAGAATAATAGTTTTGATAAGTTAAATAAAATTTTTTTTCTAATGAATAATTTGGGATAATTATTTTTTATCTAACTTAACATCTTTATTATAATCCATTAAAAAGGAGTAATCTAAATGCCAGAAACAATCTACTTTGATAAACCCGGGCCTGCTAATACACAAAAAACACTTGAATTAGCCTATAAAAGGTCAAAAGAATTGTCAATAGATAAAATTGTATTATCATCTTCTTCTGGTTCTACTGCTGTTGCGGCATCAAAAATCTTTAAGCCACAATCCCTTGTTATAGTAACACATTCAACAGGTTTTGAAGAAAAAGATGTTCAGGAATTTCCCGATAAATTACGTAAAGATTTAGAAAAATCAGGATGCAGAGTATTAACATGTCAGCACGCACTTGGTGGCATAAATAGAGCCGTAAGAAGAAAATTAAATACCTACCAGCTTGATGAAATTATAGCATATACTTTAAGAATATTGGGACAGGGATTTAAAGTATGTTTAGAAATTGCCTGTATGACAGCAGATGCTGGTCTTGTTTCTGTTAAAAAAGAATGCATTTGCATTGGCGGCACAGGAACTGGTGCAGATACTGCCATTGTTCTTACCCCTGCTAATGCTCAATCTTTTTTTGACCTGAAAGTTCATGAGATTATTTGCAAGCCTCGTTTATAACTTTTTTTAAAATTATTATTATGGCTGGAGCGGGAGACGGGGCTCGAACCCGCGGCCTTCACCTTGGGAAGGTGACACTCTACCGTTGAGTTACTCCCGCTTATTTAGAATTGGTTATTTAAAGATAACTATTATTTCTTTTTATTGTCAATATTTTAATCTTGAAATTAACAAAAACTCTGGAGTATTTTTATAAAAATTTAATTTAATCTTAAAAATAAAATATATAAAGGAATTTAATATTAATTATGACAAATATTATCTCAATACAAAATAAAGTTCTTAATGTTCCTGATAAACCTATTATACCTTTTATAGAAGGCGATGGAATTGGACCCGACATCTGGCGCGCAACAAAATATGTTATAGATAATGCAGTAAACAAGGCATATTCTTCTAAAAGAAGCATTCAATGGATAGAAGTACTTGCAGGCGAAAAAGCATACAACAAAACAAAAAACTGGTTACCACAAGAAACTCTTGATGCCTTTAAAAAATATCTGGTTGGCTTAAAAGGTCCCCTTACCACTCCAATTGGGGGTGGAATACGTTCATTAAATGTGGCATTACGTCAGCTTTTAGATTTATATGTTTGTTTAAGACCAGTTCGTTATTTTAACGGTGTTCCTTCTCCTGTAAAACATCCAGAAAAAGTAAACATGGTCGTATTTAGAGAAAATACAGAAGATGTTTATAGCGGCAAAGAATTAGAACCAAAAACCGATAAAACCAAAAATCTATTAAATTTTTTAAAAAAAGAATTTAACTGGGAAATACGTGAAGATTCTGGAATAGGCATAAAACCAATTTCAGAATTTGGATCTAAAAGACTGGTTAGGGCTGCAATAAATTATGCAATACAAAACAAAAGAAAAAGTGTTACTCTGGTACATAAAGGAAATATTCAAAAATTTACAGAAGGTGCTTTTTGTAGATGGGGTTACGAAGTAGCAAAAGAAGAATTTGGAGAAATTACTATTTCGTGGGCAGAATGCAATGGAAATATACCAAACGGTAAAATTTTAATAAAAGATACAATAGCCGATATTTTCTTTCAGCAATCAATAACACGTGCAGAAGAATTTGATGTAATAGCAACAACAAATTTAAATGGCGATTATATTTCCGATGCTCTTGCTGCACAGGTAGGAGGAATTGGAATAGCACCTGGAGCAAATATTAACTACGAAACGGGTCATGCAATTTTTGAAGCCACTCATGGAACAGCGCCAAAATATGCAAATTTAGACAAGGTTAATCCCACATCATTAATTTTATCTGGTGAAATGATGTTAAGATATCTAAAATGGTATGAGGCTGCAGATTTGATAATAAAGGGGTTAGAAAAAACAATAGAGCAAAAAAAGGTTACTTATGATTTTGCAAGGCTAATGGATAATTCACAAGAAGTTTCTTGTTCTGACTTTGGCAATCTAATTGTAAAAAACATGTAATTTGTTGTATATATTAAATTATATTTCAAAATACAATTACTTTTTAACTTATAGAAATATTTAAAAATATGTCTTTATTATTAGCAATTTTTGGAATACTGCTTCTTCTAACGGCACTTCTTTTAGCCATTAAAATAGGTGTAAATAAAACAAAAAAAGAAGAAGAGGTTCCCACACCTGTTATCCATGCCAGCGGCATATATTCAATTATCCGGCGTTCACCTAAAGAAAACATTAGCGATTACAAACCATCTCAAGAAGAAATTCGTAAATATCTTTTTGAGAAAACCGTAAATATTACAGAAGAGGAAAAAGAGAAAATAATTACTCTCTGGAATCAACATTTGGAAGCAAATATATTGGAAGTAGAATCTGGAGATAAAGAGGGTATAGAATTTTATTATTTTGGTTTTAAATGGGAAGACCCCGTTTGTGAAAAAATAATAAAAAAAGGTAGATTTGTCACAAGAGAACAAATTTTCCAGTATCCATATATTATTCCACCCTTCCACCTTGGATGTGGATGTGTTTTATATAAATATGTGGGGAAAGAAAAAATTCATGAAACAACAGAACTTGGTATGTTACCTCTTTTTACAAATGGCGACATGATTAAGTTGCCAGACTGGAAGGAAATAAACTATAACTGTCTTAAAGGAAATTTATAACAAAAAAAATGCTTTTATGCCATTTGTCAAGAATTTTTTAAAAATCTTTCTTTTTATATATTATGTAAAAATAATAAACTATATAAAATCGTATTATTTAGCTGTTGCCAATTATTAAAAAGGACATATTCATGTTTCTTTTACATCACAAAATTTATTTTTTTGCAATCGCTGTTTTATTTTTATGCTTTCAGATATTTGCCGTTGGTCAATCTGCTGTTATTACTCTCGTATTTCCTCCTGGTGCACGAGCCACGGGTTTGGGAGAAGCCTTTACTGCAATAGCCGACGATGCAAATGCAACTTATTTTAATCCTGCAGGACTTGGTCAATCTCCCCTCGCAAATTCTTGGAAAAATTTTTCTGCAAACAAAGATTTAATTATTACTTCTATTACTTCAAAAAAGAAAAAAGAATTATCCACTCAAGACAAAATATGGTTAGGAACCAACAAAGGACTTTTTAAATTTAACGGAAAGTCATGGTTAGAATATGAAAGATATTTAATAGTTCAGGGAGATAATTTAGAAAGTATAGCAAAAAAATATATTAATACCGATAATGATGAACTTATAAAAAAGGCTATAAAAGTTATAAAAGACTATAACAAATTAGAATCAAACAGAAAAAAAATGCTTAAAGAATATCTACAAAAAGAAATAACAGATTCTATTCTTCAAGTCAAAAAATATTCAATTGACAGCCTCGTTGATGAAATACTAGATATGTCTAAATCAGACAGAACTCCACCAAAAATATATGCAAAAATATCCAACAAAATAGATTCTGCAAAAGCATACAATATGTCTGACAATATCTCTTTAATTTTACAAAAAAAAGATATTCAATTAGAAGATCTTGTTGAGCTTAAAATTCCATATACTATTTCTGTAAAAGATACTATTAATTGTTTGCTTTTAGACTCATTAGAAAGATTATGGATTGGCACCAATAGTGGATTATGGAGATTTGATGGTTCTGTTTTTAAATATTTTAGCGAAACTGATGGTTTACCATCAAATAAAATTTTATGTTTAACTACAAATTCGTCAAATGATATTGCTGTTGGAACAGATTCGGGCATTGCCTTATATTCTGACGGAAAATGGTCTAAATTAGAAATTAAAGACAATGTTAAAACGCCGGTATTTTCTCTGGCTTATGGAAAAAATAAAGAGCTTTATATTGGAACTCAAAATGGATTGTTTATTAAAAAAGATTCCGAATGGAATAATTTTGACACTTCCAATGGCTTATTTACAAATGATGTTCTGGCATTATTTGTAGATTCAAAATCCAGAGTATGGGTTGGTGGCAAAGACGGAATATGTATTTTAGAAGAAAATTCACTTAAAAGATATAAATTTCCCCAAACGATTGTTACTTCTTTTACAGAACATTCAAACGGCGTTGTGTGGATAGGAACCCAAAATGGTGCAATTTCTTATAAATCGGGCAAGAAAAAAACAGATTCCAGCGGTAAAATAAAAGAATCTCCTCCAGAATGGAAAGTCTTTCACTCCAAAAATGCTCTTTTAGGAAATGATGTTACAGGCATTACAACACACGGAAATGACGTTTGGATATCTACAAAAAACGGAATAAACAAATACGATTATGCAGAACGTCAAGTTTTTCTATTTTATGAACAGCTACTTCCTGCTTTTAAAATTCCAGACTTGTGGCATGCTTATCTTTCTGGTATTATTCCTACAGAAGACTGGGGCACATTAGGCGTATTTGTTAATTTTATAAATTTTGGAATAAATCAAATGACCGACGAACAGGGACGCGAAATAGCCCAGTTTAGATCTTGGGAAGGTGTTTTTGGTTTGTCTTATGGATTGCTTCTTGCAGAAGACTTATCTGCTGGTGTAAATATTAAATATGCGCATAGTGCTCTTGCACCTGGTTATGGTCCTGGCGATGAGGGTATAGGAAGAACATTTGCCATAGATGCATCAATATTAAAAAGAAACTTATTTATAAATAATTTTGATATTGGTTTTATGCTACAAAACATGGGACCTTCTATATTTTATATTTCCCGTGAAGAGGCTGATCCTATTCCTTTTACAATAAGACTAGGACTTGCATACAAAGCAATTCAAACACCTTATTTGGATCTAAAAATTCTTTTTGATGCCGACAGAGAAATTGTAAAAAATTATCCCGACAAACGCCCCGATCCTTTTTATAAGGCAATATGGACCGGCTTTCTCAACGACACTACTTTAACCTTTAGAGAAAAAATGGAGGAAATTAATCTTCATGGAGGAATAGAATTATGGTATGCAAATCTTCTCGCTTTAAGGCTTGGTCATCTCTTTGATTATGCAGGAAGACGCTTTGAGTTAACAATTGGTTTTGGAATAAATTATGCAAATTTAAATTTTGACTGGTCTTTTATTTATTCCCCCGAAGGATTTATGAAAGGAATTGTTTTGGATGGAAGTAATGGCTCAAGACACGGTCAATGGAGAGCATCATTTATTTTCAATTTTTAACATTAAAATATTAAACATTTTTTGCAATGATTTTTAAAATATTATCAAATCTTTATAAATTTATATTGCCTCTGATATTTATTTATGTAAGCACCTTTTCAAATACTTTTAATTTATCAAAGCTTATTTCCTCATATTCGCAAAAACGAATCGTGGAAACCGCTGCAGATCATAATGGCTCGCTACTTTTTAAGAAAAGCGTAAATGACACAGATATTATAAATATTATTGCCTTTAGAGTAGAGTTTAAAAGTGATACAAATCCGCTAACAACAGGAGATGGTCTTTTTGGAATGATGCATGATCAGGCAGAACAAAAATATTATAATTCAGATACAATCTACAAATTTGATGCACTTCCACATAAACAGCCTTATTTTACAGCCAAATTTGAATTTGTAAAGAAATATTTTTTAACAGTTTCAAGAGGCAAATTAAAAATTAATTATTCAATCTATCCCCTTTCAGATAATCTGCCAATGTATTCTGTTCCCAATCCAATGAGTGTATATTCTCCCGGTTATAAAAAGAAAAAAGAATCATGGGACGAATATTACCAGCGTAAAACAATCGGCCTTATGAAATTTGTTGCAGACGCAATAAAATCTGCAGACAAAAAAGATGGACCCTTTTCTGATCTTAGATTTTCTAATGGATATATTATAAACTCAGAAGGTCATAAAACAATTTTTATGATAATTCATGCCGGTGCTTCTTTTCTTACAGATGGTGGAATTAACGGATCAATTGCAAGAAATTCACCTTCTGATATGATAGATGTTTTTATTTCCAAACAATTTTTTTCTTATTTTAAAGATTCTTTACAACTGGATACTTCTGGCGTTTGGGTAAATGGTTATTTAGGGCAAAAAATATTAATAGATGAAATAATGATGTGTTCAGAAACATCAAATCAGGACCAGCTTAATTTTGGAATCCACGGAATAATGGTTAATCAAATAGCCCGTCAATTAGGAGTTCCAGACCTATACTCAACATCCAGTGGAATGACTGCTGTAGGTGGTTTTTGCATAATGGACCCCTATGGATATTCTGCAGCAAACGGATTTATTCCGCCATGGCCATCTGCTTGGGTTAGAGCATTTATGGGCTGGGACAAGCCTGTTATCTGCGAAATTGGCAAATCTGCATCTTTAAAATGCAAAGCTCTTTGTGAATCGGGTCCTAACGATACAACAATAATTATGGTACCTATTAACGACCACGAATATTATTTAATAGAAAACAGGCAGAGAAATCTTACAAACGACAGGAATGTATTTAAATGGGATACCTCAGAAAACAAAGATACTTTTTTTATTTCTGCATATTCTTCTGTTAATCTATCTTCTTCAAATGTTGTTGACTCTGTTTCTAATGATGGTTCTCGCTCAATAATTTCTGTAAAAAACTACGATGTTGGAATTCCGGCATCGGGGCTTTTAGTATGGCATATAGACGAGAGAATAATTAGAGACAGACTTAAATACAATATGATTAATGCAGATTCAAATTATAAGGCAGTATGTTTAGAAGAAGCAGATGGAGTAAATGATTTAGGAATAATGGGAAGGGATATTTTTTATGAGCCTGTTTTTGATTTTGGCGGTGCAGAAGATATTTTTCCTCATTTTACAAAAACATCAAAAAGTTCTTTTTATGTGAACAAAATGGGACCTTGGACAAAACCTTCAACACATTCAAACGACGGTGGACAATCTTTTTTAACCATGTATTTTGATACATTGCCTTATAATAATCCCTCTATAAGAAAACAAAGAACAGAAACTTATAAAATTGGCGATAGGACAGTTTACAATTATTCTGATACATTCTTTAATGTTTCTGTATCGTGGGATTTTGTTCCACAGGGATGGCCCAAACGCATATTAGCAGAAAAAATGTTTGAGCCTTTAGTTTTTGGTTCATCTGATAATAAAAAATTCTGCGTCTTATCACAAAGCGGAAGATTTTATGTTTGGTCTTTAAAAAACAATGTAATCAAACAGAGTAAAACAGCTATAATTCCTTATTTAAAAACAAGGCTCTATAATCAAAACAATACAAATTATTTTCTAGACACTGTTTCTTATCAAACAATATATTACGATTCTTTTCCAGATGTTTATACTTTTCCTACAGTTATAAATGATAGAGCAATTGTTCCTTCAAAAAGCAAAAGATTTTATTTAATTTCATCTGCATCTGATTCATCTATTTTAATTGATTCTACTTTACAATTTGCTTTTACTCCTTCTACATATATATGTAAACTTTATGGAAAGAACTGGGCAGTTGGAAGTGAGAATGGAGTAGTTTACATTGGAGATACTTTAAATTATTCTACTATAACAGATTCTGTTGTTCTTAATTCTAAAAGCCCCGTTTGTGCAATTGCTGTTTTAGCAAATGTAACCGACAGCTTTGTATGTATTCAAAACAATGGTGTTCTTTCTTTGGTTAAGGCAGGAAATTCTTCTTATCTTATTTCTACACAAATAGATAGTGGAATAGCTCCTTATTCTCTTGTTACTGCAGATTTAAATAAAGACAACTATCCCGAAATTGTTGTTTGCGACAGCAGAAAAGGAATATGGGTATACAAAATAAACCTTACTCTGTCTGAAGGATGGAACAAAACACCAAACGACTGGCCAACTGCAATATTATCTGAATCTAACAGAAATAATTTACCAATAAACCCATCACCGCCTGCTATAGCCGATATCAATGGTGATGGTTATCTTGATATTATTGTTTCTGGAAGCAGTGGAATTTATGTACTTAATTATAAAGGTGTAACTCCTCTTGGCTGGCCTGCAATATTAGATAATAGATACTGGCGTGGGAATATACAGTCTTCTCCTGTTATTATAAAATCCAGTAATAATTCTTTAATGTCTCCATTTGTAATATATCATTCTGAGACAGGGCAAAACGAAACATGGGAAATAGATTCTATTATTTCTGTAAACAAATCTTTGGGCAAAATAGTTTTTATTAGGCAAGACGGAACAAAAGACAGCATTACCGGAATAAGCAGTAGCTTTATAGATTCGGCACTTGTTTTTGGTGATTCTCTTATTCTTCCTATTGTTTTACCGGGTGGTTATATTGATGCCCTGAATAAAAACGGGAAAAGGCCTCTTTATACAATAGGTAGCAATCAGCTATATTCTTACTTTCCGCTAACAACTGGGGCTTCTGCAAATGCTTCTCCCCTTCTTGATTACTCAGATAATTTGAAGAAAATTAATTTATTCGCCGTTGCCTCAAATGGCTGGATTTACAGGTGGGAACTACCATCAGATGTTATTGGTGATACAATTATATGGGCACAGGTTGGTTACAACGGTGGTAGATCTTTTGCTTTTTTAGGCTCATTGCCAGATGCAAGTATTTCTGAAAGCAGGGCTATTACATTTTTTTCTTATCCAAATCCAACAAATGGCGCAAAATATGTTGTATTTAAATATAAATTTTCTGGCCCTGCAAAAGACGTAAGGCTTGATATTTTTACAATATCAGGAATGCATGTTTTTTCTAAAACAAATCTTTCTGGCAGCTATCCCGATTTTAATGAACTACCACCACTATCTTTAGAAACCTTTGCACCCGGTGTTTACAGATGCAGACTACAAGCAACAATAAATGGCTCAAAATATGTTTCAACATGGAAAATGGCTGTTGTAAAATGACTTTTCATTTAAAAAAAGATTTTTTTTCCCGTTTGAAAAAATTTATTTTTTCCCTAAACATTTTATTTGTTTTTTTTTCTTTTTATCCTGCTTTTTCTCAGGATTTTGAACAAAGAAAATGGAACGGATTTGGACAAACTTTTTTTACAATTGAATCTTCTCATTTTATTATTCATTATTCCAAAGGTTTAGAACAGGTTGCAAAACAATCTGCCTATTTTTTTGAAAATCTTTACAAAATTTATTCTAAGACTTATGATTACAAACTTCCTAATAAAACAAAAGTATTAATCATAGATGGTGAGATAACCAACGGACTTGCCGACCCTATTCATAATTTTATAATCTTATGGCCACATGATTTTGATGTGAATTTGAGAGGGACTCACGATTGGCTTAAGGGTGTAATTGCTCATGAATTTGCTCATATATATTCTATTCCAGCTGCATTTAAAATGCCCGATGCAATTCCCGCCATTCAAATAGGCTTTTTTACTCATCCCAACGAGCCATTAAGAACCGAGGCTTTGCATATTTTTCCAAACGAAATTCTGCCTCCATGGTTTACAGAAGGAATTGCACAATACGAAGATTCAAGAAGTGGTTCAGACTCGTGGGATACTCATCGCGACATGATTTTACGAACTTTAACAATATCTGGCAGGCTACTTCCCTACGACAGGCTATTTGAATTTAGCGGTAATGGCGAAGATTTAGAAAAAACCTATAATCATGGTTTTTCTATTGTTAAATATGTTTCAGAGAACTATGGTTATGATAAAATAGTTTCTATTACCAAAGAATGTGCCAGATTTTTTAGAGTGAATTTTGATGGAGCTATAAAAAAGATTTTGGGAATTTCTGGCAGGCAATTATATGAGGAATGGAAAACATATTTAGAAAAAAAATATAAAGAACAAATAAAAAACATAGGGAAACAGGTTTATGGAAAAAAAATAAATAAAGAAGGATACGACAATTATTGGCCTAAATTTTCTTCTGATGAAAAAAAAATCTTTTTTGTTTCTAATGGTAAAGCAGATTTTTCTTTTCTTTTTAAGGCCCTTTATTCCTACAATTTAAGCGACACTGTAAAAGAAGATAAAAAAATTAAAATAGAAAAAAACATTTCTTCTTTTTATTCTATTAATAAAAAGTCTAATCTTATTTTATTTACAAGCATTAAATCTTCTAAATCTACTATGCCAGCCTCAAAGGGTGGATTAAGAACATTAGATGTATTTATTGACACACTTCCATCAGAAAAGAAAAAATTTAATTTATTTAAGAAGAAAACCGAACGTCAGATTACAAAAAAAGAGAGTATAATTGGAGCAGTTTTTTCTCCTTCTGGAGACAAAATTGCAGGCATTAAAAGAATAATAGATAGATATTATTTATGTATGTTTGATACGAACGGGAATAATCTTAAAATTTTGTATCCCGATAGTTTAAATAATTCTTTTAGCTATATTTACAGCTTAGATTGGTCAGCGCGGGGTAATCTTATTGCCATTAGTTTTATAGATAGCGGTTTTAGAAAAATAGGAATTTACGATACTACTTCAAAAGAATTTTTTGTTTTAAAAAATTCTCGTCATGACGACAGAGATCCAAGGTTTAGTGATAATGGAGAAAATTTATATTTTTCTTCCGACAGAACCGGAATTTTTAATATTTATCGTTATAATTTTAAAGATAGTGTTCTTCAAAAAATTACCAATGTCTCGGGTGGTGCATTTTGCCCCGATGTTGACAAAAAAGAAAAAAGACTGGTTTATGCAAATTACGACAAAGATGGTTATGGAATATATTTAATAGATTCTATTTATGCAATAGAAGAAACAAAAGAAGATTCTTTCATTATTCCTTATAATAAAAAATTAATAAATATTTCAACTGTAAGTAGCAACCCTCGCCCCTATCTTAGAGTACCAAACATGTTTATGCTTGCCCCAACTTTTATGATGGAACAGGCAATACCTCAGGCAGGAAATGTATTTAAGGGTTTATCTGTTTACAAGGCCGGGGCAGTAATGTATTTAGAAGAGCCATTGGCATCTGCGGGAATGGGAACACAAATTGGAGCATATCTTCTTTTAGAGCCCAACAAAATATTTAACCTCATAGACTTAGACAAAGGTGGCTGGGGCAGAAAGGTCAGCTATGATCTTGGAGCTTTTGTTTCTACCAAAGCCCTTCCAATAGAACTATCTTCAGATTTTTATCAACGCCAAATTCCCGGAAGCG
>Ga0123519_10010133_pt1 | contig 14069 bp, 20 predicted proteins | sample YelNatPaOPRAMG02_FD_87396 | JGI IMG/M metagenome (GOLD analysis project Ga0123519, IMG submission 87396) | Hot spring microbial communities from Yellowstone National Park - Yellowstone National Park OP-RAMG-02 (version 2) | ecosystem: Environmental > Aquatic > Thermal springs > Hot (42-90C) ...
AACTTAAATCCGTCATTTACAACTTATGCGATATATGAACCGAGATTAGCCAAATATGTACAAGCTGATGGAACATTGGGAAATACTGCGGTATGGCAAACACGCACGACATGGGGAACCGTTACAATAAAAGGCTTAACTCCAAATACAGAATATTCATTTAAAGTCAAAGCAAGAAACGGAAATAACATAGAAACCGAATTTTCAACAGCATCCTCTTCTGTAAAAACAAATAATGAAGGGGGATATACTGTGCTTCCATCAACTACAACCAATACATGTACGCCAAATTATAAATACAGTGAATGGAGCGAATGCGTAAACGGAAAACAATCAAGAACAAAAACCGATTTAAATCAATGCTCGGCTCCTTACACAACTACAGAAATAAAAACCTGTACTGTAACAACTCCATGTGTTGAAAACTGGGAATGCACAGATTGGAGTCCATGTATCAATAATACGCAAACGCGATCGTGCGTTGATAAAAATTCATGTGGAACAATTAAACAAAAACCCGCGGAAACACAACCCTGCATAAATACAGCGTCTCAACCAAAAGAATGCGAGGAGTCTTGGAAATGCACGGCATGGAGCGTGTGTGAAAATAATAAACAAATACGGGCGTGTGTTGATGAAAACAATTGCGGCACAACAAAACAAAAACCCGCGGAAGAACAATCTTGTACGGTTAGCGCCCCTCAAACATCGCAAACGGGAGGCGGCGGAAGCGGCGGCAGTGAACAATCTTCACAGCTTATCACCAAAAACGATTTTGAAAAACAAATTGAACAGCTTAAAAAATCAATACCTTTAAACACGCTCACAAGAGATGAATTTTTGGCATACATAGTAACGGATCTGAATCTCGCGGATTTAAGACAGGATTACATAGATAAATGCAAACAAGATAAAACACAATGCATCGCCATGCTGAATCTCGGCCAAATTGCGGTGTTAAAATCCAGTGAAAAATATCAAAAGGAAATAGACCTGGCGAATCAATTGGGATTAACAAGTGTATTTGCGGAAGAAAACAATACAGAATTGCAGCCAAACGCAACAGTAACAAAAGCAGAAGCGTTAAAAGTTGTCTTGCTTGCGCTTGATATCATAAAACCGCAGACATGCGATGAAATAATAATTGAGGTTGGAGGAGAAAACGCGCTGATGAATCAAAAAACACCATTCAAAGATGTTGGTCCCGGCAATATCAAAAAATGCTGGCTGCCGAAAGTAATCAATGCCGCGTGCAACGCAAAATTGATTGATTGTTCTCCTGGACAAACATTTAATCCGGATTCATATATAACAAAAGAAGATTTCAATCAAATCATAGAAAAAGCAAAACAATATATAACAAATAAAAAACTAAAATTAAAACTCCAGCTTGACAGCGATCATGATGGTCTAACAGACACAATAGAAAAAGAAATATATTATACAAATCCATTAAAAGCAGATACTGACGGAGACGGTCTTTCAGATTACGACGAGATATTTAAATACCACACAAATCCTCTCAAAGCAGATTCCGATGAAGATACTATTACAGATAAAGAAGAAATTAAGAAATATAAGACTGACCCATTAAAACAAGATACGGATGGAGACGGATTTAACGACAATATAGAAATATCAGCCGGAACCAATCCTCTTGATGTAAATGATTATCCAAAAGATACAAAAGGAGTTGGGGTCGCGGATACATGGCAGAAAAAATATAAGATTGAAATTAAAAACGGCATCAATGACACGGATGGAGACGGACTCTCTGATAAGCTTGAATATCAATATGGAACAGACCCAAACAATCCGGATACCGATGGAGATGGTCTTAGCGATGGACAAGAAGTGCTGGATTTGCATACAGATCCTCTTAAACCAACAACGCTTAAAAAAGTTGAACTAAACATCACTAATATTTCTGAAGGTCAAATCATTGGCACATCTTCATTCTATGTAAAAGGAACAGCGTCAGCAGGCTCGCTTGTGCAAATTTATGTGAGAAACGAATTCGGCAGAGAAAAGGTGATAGGAACTGCTACAGCGGATGATAACAATATCTTTGATGCGCAAACAGAAGAAATAAAAGACGGAAAGTATCTTCTTCTCGCAAAGTCATTTGATAAAAAAACAACCCAAATAATATCCTCGATGCCGATCAGAATTGAAATTAATAGTTCTCTGAATGTTGAACCGCCGTCTCTCATTTCTTTGGGAAATAAAATTATCACAAACATAAATGAAACAATAGAAACATCGCCTGTTCCGGAAATAAGAGGCAAAACTGAGTTTGGAAACGATGTTGTAATCTCATGGAAAAGCCTTATATCAACATCAGCTCTAATAGCTGATACACCGACGGGAGAATTTACAATAAGACCTTTAAAACCTCTGGATGAAGGAGATCATCGTGTAATCGTCTATTCTATAAGAAAAAAGGATAAGGTGATTAGCAAGCCGATAGCATTAAACTTTGTTGTGAAAAAAGATATAACTGAAAGCGGAATATCCGATGAAGTAGCGGCAAAGATATTGAAAGAAAAAGTCGGTTTTGTAAGAAAAAATTCTGTAAAAGAAGCGTTTTATAAAACACTCTGGGTAATTGGCGGAATAGCCTTGATATGGATTCTTATAATACTTTACAAAAAATATAAAGAATACAAAGAAAATATTAAAAGGAATCACAATAATAATGCGCGGAATTAATTAAGATGTTATGGACTCACTCGTTTTGTTAAAATCTCTTGACTTCCATCTCTAAAAACTATAAATTAATACGGCCAATAGGATTATGTTCTATTGTTCTTGCGGGTTTGCCGAAAATCTGCGAGAACCAAGGCAAAGAACCTCTAACCACCAAATATTATGGCAGGTATACTCGGCAAAAAAATCGGTATGACTCGTCTTATCCAAGACGATGGCCGCGTGATCCCAATAACTGCTGTGTTTTGCGCTCCAAATACAATAGTGCAGATTAAAACACCAGAAAAAGACGGATATCCGGCGATAGTCCTGGGCTTTGATGCGCTTAAAAAACCGACAAAGACGCGGAAGTTTCGTTATTTAAAAGAATTTAAGATTAAACAGGAAGATTTGGGAAAATATAAAAAAGGAGATCAGATCACGCTGGATGTGTTAAAAGATGTAAAAGAGGTTACAATTACAGGAATATCAAAAGGCAAGGGATTTCAGGGAGTAGTTAAAAGACACGGATTTTCAAGAGGGCCGATGTCTCATGGCTCACATCAGCACAGAGAACCGGGCTCAATAGGAACTCGCGCGAAACCGGGACGCGTATTGAAAGGAAAACGCATGGCAGGCCATATGGGATTAAAAACAGTTACTCTCAAAAAAGTGCCTGTTGTGCATATCGATCCAGAAAAACATTTATTGGCTTTAAAAGGTCCTTTGCCGGGTGGGAAAAACAGCTTAATCACGATAAAAATTACATAATAAACGGTGTCAATTTCCTGCGGAAACTGACACTTAAAACCCAAAACACATGAAGTTAGACTTATACAATCAGAAAGGCGAAAAACTAGGAACAGTTGAAGCTCCAAAACAATTTTTTGAAAAACCTTTCAATAAGGATTTAATTCATCAGGCCCTTGTATTGCAAATGGCAAACGCAAGGCATCCAATTGCTCACACAAAAACAAAAGGAGAAGTAAGCGGTGGAGGCAAAAAGCCTTACAGTCAAAAAGGAACAGGGCATGCGCGGCAAGGATCAACACGCAATCCTCATTTTATAGGAGGAGGTGTCGCGTTTGGACCAAGAAATACAAGAAACTTTTCAAAAAATATGCCGCGCGCTCAGCGTCGTGCAGCTTTATTTTCTGCGCTTTCAGAAAAAGCTCGCGAAAACCAGATAATAGTATTGGATAAATATGAAACAGAAGCGGCAAAAACAAAACTTTTCGCGCAGATGTTAAAAAAACTGCCTGTGAAAAACGATGTGCTGGTTGTATTGCCGGAAAAAAACGAAGTAATAACGCGTTCAACAAATAATTTAAAAAATGTAAAAACGATTCTTGTAAATTATTTGAATGTTTATGACCTTACGAAATACGAAACTGTGCTTTTTCTAGAAAAAGCGCTGAAAAAAATGGAAGAAATATTTGTCTAAAACACTAATATGAAATTTACCAAAATAATAAAACCGATCATTACTGAAAAAGCAACTCGTCTTAGCGCAAATAAACAATATACATTCTGGGTTGCAAGAGACGCCACAAAAGTAGATGTCGCGCACGCATTTAAAGAAATGTACGGTGAAAAACCTGTATCTGTAAATATAATTAATGTTAATAAAAAAACAAGAATTGTCGGCCGCGGAAGAATCATGACAAAAAGGCCGTATATGAAAAAGGCCATAGTGCGTGTGGCTGGCAAAAAAGGAATTGATATAAATAAATTTAAATTTGAATCATGAGCATAAAAGTTTACAAAAAAACAACACCGGGGCGAAGACAAATGAGCGTTCTTACATACGAAGAAATTACTTCAACGAAACCATATAAAAAACTTTTGAAACGTATAAAAAAACATGCCGGCCGCAACAATTACGGCAAACTCACAATAAGACATCAGGGCGGCGGCTATATCAAGCAATACAGAATCATAGATTTCAAACAAAAAGATAAAATCAATATTCCTGGCAAAGTTGAAACAATAGAATACGATCCAAACAGATCGGCGTTTATTATGCTTGTAAAATATGCCGACGGAGAAAGAAGATATCATCTCGCTCCGGAAGGTATAAAAGTTGGGGAAGAGATAATCACAAAAATAAAAGCAAAAGTAAAAACTGGGAACAGAATGGCTTTAAAACATATACCAATAGGCTATCCAATATATAATCTGGAGCTCACGGAAGGACGCGGAGGCCAGTTGATAAGAGCAGCGGGGTCAAGCGGAAAAGTTGTTTCTCTTGAAGGCGATATGGCGCAGGTTCAGCTTCCATCGGGAGAAATAAGAATGGTGAGAAAAGAATGTTTCGCAAGTATCGGAGTGGTAAGCAATATAGATCACGGGAATGTTATTTTTGGAAAAGCTGGACGCAAACGCCTTATGGGTATCAGGCCGACTGTCAGAGGAAAAGCAATGAATCCGGTTGACCATCCGCATGGAGGAGGTGAAGGAAATCAGCCTATAGGATTGCCGGGGCCAAAAACGCCGTGGGGAATGCCGGCTCTGGGATATAAAACAAGAAACCGCAGGAAATACAGCAATAAATGGATTGTAAAACGCAGAAAATAATATAAACTGGGAGCGGTTATCCAAAAAATCCGCCAAAATTAAAATAATTAACAATATATGTCAAGAAGCTTAAAAAAAGGACCGTATATCGATAAAAAATTGATGAAAAAAATCGAAAAAATGAACATGTCCGGAGAAAAAAAGCCAATTAAGACATGGGCAAGAGATTGCGATATACCACCTGAATTTGTGGGGCATACAATCGCTGTGCACAACGGAAAACAGCATATTCCCGTATTTATAACCGAACAAATGGTAGGTCATAAACTCGGTGAATTCGCGCCAACAAGAAAATTCAAAGGACACGGTGGAAAACTCGCAAAACTCACTGGCACTGATCAAGAAACAATGGCAAAAACCGAGGGAATAGCTAAAAAATAACCAATAACTAACTAATGAAAGCGATAACAAAATACATCAAGATCTCTCCAAAAAAATTGAGCCTTGTAGCCGATATGGTAAGAGGAAAAGATGTCAAACAGGCTCTGGCGCTTTTGAAATTTATCCCGAAAAAAGCCGCGGAAATAATCAAAAAATCGCTTGATTCTGCAATAGCGAACGCGGAAAATAACTTAAAACAATCAAAAGAAAATTTATATATACGCGAGATACATGTAAGCGAGGGGCCAAAATTAAAAAGATATATACCTGTTTCGCGCGGGAGAGCTCATCCTATATTAAAAAGAATGTCGCACTTAAAAATAGAACTCGCCGCAAGACAAGAAAAACCAGCGGCAAAAGAAAATAAATCACCTAAAACCAAATCATAATGGGACAAAAAGTAGATCCAAACATAATGAGAATAGGAATAATAAGAACATGGGATTCTAAATGGTTCGCTGTGAAAAAAACATATACTTCCCTGCTCCACAAAGATCTGGCGATCAAAAAGTTCATTGATAAAAAGCTTAAAGAAGCCGGTGTGTCAAAAATAGAAATATTGCGCAGTCCTACAAAAGTAACTCTTGTGATTTATACGGCAAAACCGGGAACTGTCATCGGTCATCAAGGAGAAATGGTTGAAGATTTGCGCGCGACTCTTGAAAAAGAATTCGGAGAAAAATTCGGCATAGAAATTAAAGAAATCAAAAATCCGGCGCTGGACGCAAAATTATTAGCGGAAAATATAGCTCAACAAATAGAAAAAAGAGTTTCGTACAGAAGGGCGGCAAAAATGGCGCTGGATAAAGCGATGGAAGCTGGAGCAAAAGGAATAAAAATACTGGTTAAAGGAAGGTTAAACGGTGTCGAAATCGCAAGAAGTGAATTGTTTATAAAAGGAAAACTGCCGTTGCAAACATTTAGAGCTGATATTGATTACGCCTACTCTCCGGCATTGACAACCTATGGAATTATTGGCATAAAAGTATGGATATATAAAGGCGATATATTTAAAAAAGATCTAGAAAACAATGTTACAACCTAAAAAAACAAAGCACAGGAAGCAGTTTAGAAACCGCGGTGGATTGCGTGGACCGGCGCAAAGAGGCGCGCAACTCGCTTTCGGAACATATGGATTAAAAGCAATATCAGCGGGGGAAATAACGGCAAGACAATTAGAAGCCGCAAGAAAAGCAATGTCAAGATTCACAAAAAAAGGCGGCAAAATATGGATTAGAGTATTCCCTGATAAAATCATAACAAGAAAAGCCGCAGAAGTCCCTATGGGAGCAGGAAAAGGAACGCCCGAATTTTTCGCGACCGAGGTGCAAGCTGGAAAAATTATATTTGAAATTGATGGAATCTCGGAGGAAAACGCAAAAAGAGCCGTATATCTGGCTTCGCAAAAACTGCCTGTAAAATGCAAATTTATAAATAAACACGCGTTAATTTAAAAATATGTACACTATTGAAGAATTAAGAAAAATGAAACCGGAGCAATTGCAAAAAGCTTTAAAAGAAGCAAGGATAGATCTTGCAAAAGCAAGACTTGAATCGCGCACAGGACAAACAAAAGATCATCATAAGGTTAAATTGGCGCGCATTCAAACAGCGCGGATATTAACAATATTAAATCAAAAACAACATGAGAACTAAAAAAGGCATTGTTGTAAGCGATAAAATGGAAAAAACAATCGTTGTAAAGGTTGATTCATATAAAATGCATGAAAAGTATAAAAAAAGATTTAAAACATCAAAAAAATATTACGCGCACGACCCCGAAAAAAAATACAAAGTCGGAGACGAAGTAGTAATATACGAAACACGTCCACTCAGCAAACTAAAGAGATGGACGACAATAAAACCGCATAAAACCCAATCAGAAACATGATACAACTTAGAACACATTTAACGATAGCAGACAATACTGGAGCGCACATGGCGACATGCATACAAGTGCTCGGAGGCACGCGCAGAAGATACGGAGGACTTGGAGATATAGTGATGATGACAATAAAAGATGCCGCTCCAAAAGGAATTGTAAAGAAAAAATCCGTTGAAATGGGAGTAATTATAAGATGCAAAAGCAAAACCAGACGGCCTGACGGAACCTATATCAGATTTGATGATAATGCCGTCGTAATTATCGGAAAAGATTTTATGCCTAAGGGAACGCGCATTTTTGGACCGGTAGCAAGAGAATTGCGCGAAAACCCGGCATTTCAAAAAATTATTTCTTTAGCGCCTGAAGTATTATGAAAATTAAAATAAACGACAATGTGCTTGTGATAGCGGGAAAAGACAGAGGTAAAACTGGAAAAGTCCTGCGCGTCGACAGGAAAAGAGGAAAAGTTGTGGTTGAAAAAATCAATTTAATCACAAAGCACATCAAAAAAAGCAAAACAAGCAAAGGTGAAAAAATAAGATTTGAAGCGCCTATTGATGCGTCTAATGTGATGATCATATGTCCGCACTGCTCAAAACCAACGCGTGTATCGTATATGGTAGAGAAAAAGGTCAAAACAAGAATTTGCAAAATATGCAAAGAGTCTGTTGATCAAAAAGTTGACAGCGCAGCAATTAAAATTAAAAAATAACACACTGATAAAATAAAACAATATGCCCAAATTAATGGATTTAAAAACAAGATTCTTTAAAGAAATTATGCCTGCATTAAAAGAAAAATTAGGCATAAAGAACATAATGGCAGTACCAAGAATCAAAAAAGTGACAATAAATGTCGGCATTGGAACATATATGAATAAGGTTGGAAAGGATTATACGGAAGTAATGAACAATATAGCGGCCATAAGCGGACAAAAACCGGTGGCAACAAGAACAACAAAATCAATTTCAAATTTTAAAATAAAGGAAGGTCAAGTTGTAGGCATAAAAGTGACGCTGAGAGGCAAAAGAATGTATGATTTTATCAATAAATTGGTAAATATCGCTCTGCCGCGCGTAAGGGATTTTCGTGGAATATCAAGAAAAGCGTTTGATGAACACGGCAATTACTCAATCGGTTTAAAAGAATATACGGTATTTCCAGAAGCAACAATCGAAGATGTAACGCATATGCACGGTTTACAGATTATTATCTCAACAAGCGCTAAAAATAAAGAACAGGCATTCGAATTATTGCAAGCGATGGGATTCCCGTTTAAAAAAGAAGGAGCTGAAGCTCAAAAAACAAAGAAAAAAGGAAGCAAAGATGAATTTGCGGAGCTTGCTCTAACCGGTAAAGAACGCGAGGAACAGACAAAACCACGCAATAAATAAATTAATAATAATCAAATGGCAAGAAAAGCATTAATAGTTAAAGCGGAAAAATTGGAGAAAAAATATTTAAGCGCGCTAGCCGCTGGGAAAAAACCAAAATTCCCGACGCGAATATATCACAGATGCAAAATTTGCGGAAGAAACAGAGGATATATGAGTAAATTTGATATGTGCAGAATATGCTTCAGGGAAAACGCAAGAAAAGGCCTTATTCCCGGTGTAAAAAAATCATCTTGGTAATTTATGAATAACTAAACAACTATGCATACAGACCCAATCGCAGATTTGTTTACAAGAATAAAAAACGCTTCACGCGCTCGCCATGAATTTGTGACAGTTTCCTATTCAAAAATCAAAGAAAATATAGCAAATATAATGGCGAAAAATGGATTTATAGAAAAAGCTGAAGTACAAGAAGAAAAAAACTTTAAAGAGTTAAAAATAACGCTTAAAAAAGATAAAAACGATATATCAATAAAAAGAATCAGCAAGCCGGGCCAAAGAATATATGTAGGAAAAGATGAAATTAAGCCTGTCAGGCACGGACTTGGAATATCCATATTATCAACTTCGCAAGGCATCATGACAGGTAAAGAAGCCAAAAAATTAAAAATAGGCGGAGAATTAATATGTGAAATATATTAAAAATAACCAATAACACATTATGTCGCGAATAGGAAAATTGCCGGTACAACTATTAAACGGAGTTGAAGCAAAAATAGAAGGCTCTGTCGTGAAAATCAAAGGACCAAAAGGAGAATTGAGTCAAACAATTCCGCATGGATTAAAGGTGAAAATTAAAGAAAATAAAATCTTTGTCACAAGACAAAACGATATCTATAAAAATCTGCATGGTACAATAAGAACGCTGTTGAATAATATGGTTGAAGGAGTAACAAAAGGATTTGAAAAACGGCTTGATATTCAGGGGGTTGGCTTTAAAGCGCAGGTAAAAGGCAAAAATCTTGAATTAAATCTCGGTTTTTCGCATCCTATTAATGTAGATACGCCGCAAGGCATTACAGTTGAAATAGACAAAGAAAAAAAGAATATAATTATTGTAAAAGGCATAGATAAACAGGCGGTTGGAGAATTTGCCGCAAAATTGAGAAGCTTGAAGAAACCTGAGCCTTATAAAGGAAAAGGAATAAGATACGAAGGAGAAATAATAAAACAAAAAGCCGGGAAAACGGTAGCGGGAGTCGCCGGTGAAGCAAAATAACACTAGCAAACCATGAAAACATCTAATAAAATATTGGCAAAACACAGAAGGCATATACGAATCAAAGCGCGCATGCGCGGCACAGCAACATGTCCAAGGCTTGTTGTCTTCAGAAGCAATAAAAGAATATATGCCCAGCTTGTGGATGACGAAGCAAGAAAAACGCTTGTAAGCGCGAGCGATATAAAAAACGCAGCGGTTGTCAAAAAAACAGAAAGCGCAAGAAAAGTCGGCCTTGAATTGGCAAAAAAAGCCATAGAAAAAGGAATAGAAAGATGCGTTTTTGATAGAGCGGGATATAAATACCATGGAAGGGTTAAGAGTTTAGCCGAAGGCGCGCGCGAAGGAGGATTAAAATTTTAAAAAATAATTAAACAATACATGTCAAAAAAAGCGCATAAATCATCATTGCCGCAGATAACAAAAGAATACGAAGAGGAAGTTATACAAATCAGCAGGGTCACACGCGTTGTGGCAGGAGGCCGGAGATTAAGATTCAGGGCAACGGTAGTTATAGGCAATAGAAAAGGAAAAATAGGACTCGGAATAAGCAAAGCGGCGGAAGTGACAACGGCGATTCAAAAAGCAATAGTGCAGGCAAAGAAAAATTTGATCACAGTGCCTATTTGGAAAGAAACAATTCCGCATGAAACAAAGGTTAAATTTGGAAGCGCGAAAATACTGCTGATTCCGGCGGGACCGGGCACGGGAATTATTGCTGGAGGTCCTGTAAGAAAAATTTTGGAGCTCGCGGGAATAAAAAACATCTTGGCAAAATGCTTGGGTTCAAATAATAAAATCAATAACAGCTACGCGGCTTTTAAAGCGCTTGAAAGCCTAAAAGCCCTGCCGGCAGAAAATAACAATACACAGAAAAAACCGGTTAAAACAGTTAAAGAAACAACTAAATCTTAACATTCAATATGTCTTTGCTTAATTTATCTCCAAATATCAAAAAAAAGCGGAAAAGGGTTGGACGCGGCAACAGCTCTGGACACGGCAATTATTCAGGAAGAGGAATCAAAGGCCAAAACTCAAGAACCGGAGGAGGAGTAAGACCCGGATTTGAAGGAGGACAAATGCCAATCGCAAGAAGACTTCCAAAATTGCGCGGATTTAAAAATCCATGCGTCGTAAAATATCAAATAATAAATCTGGATATATTGGAGAAAAAATATTCCGATGGAGAAACTGTTGATATAGTATCTCTTGTGGAAAAAGGTATAATAAAAAACAAGAAACAGCCTGTTAAAATTCTCGGTGACGGCGAACTGAAGAAAAAATTGACTGTAAAAATTGATAAAGCGTCAAAACAGGCAATAGAAAAAATCAAAAAAGCTGGCGGCACGATTGAAGTATTTGTCAAAACTAATCAATAAACCTCATGTGGCAATACCTAATTCAAATCTGGAATTCAAAAGATTTAAGAAATAAAATTCTTCTTACGCTTTTGATACTCGCGATATACAGATTACTTTCCCAGATAAGCATTCCGGGGGCAAATCTTGTTGCTTTAAAAGAAATATTCAGCAAAAGCCAAATATTTGGCGCGTTCAGCATGCTCACAGGAGGAAGCGCAGAAAATTTCTCAATTATGCTGATGGGGCTTTCGCCGTATATCAACGCTTCAATCATTATTCAGTTATTAACGGTTGTCATACCAAAACTTGAAGCGCTTTCAAAAGAAGGAGAACAAGGCTATAGAAAAATAAATCAATATACGCGCTGGGCAACAGTGCCAATCGCCTTTCTTCAATCTTACGGCATGATAGCTCTTTTAAGCTCGCAGTCACAGACGCCGATTATAGAAAATATACGCGATCCAAAAATAATACTTCCGATAATGCTTACTGTTACGGCAGGAACAGTCTTATGCATGTGGCTCGGGGAATTAATTTCCGAATACGGCATCGGAAACGGAATTTCAATCATAATCTTTGTAAACATAATAACAAACATTCCTCCGATTATCGCCCAAAGCTTGTTTCAGGCGCAGCAAAATGCGGATAAGTTGGTTCCTTTTGTGATTACTGTTTTGGTTACCGCTCTGATGACGGTTTTTGTAATCATCGTCACGGACGCTGTAAGAAAAATACCAATAACATACGCGGGTAATCATCTGCACGCAAGAGCAGAACAATCGTTTCTTCCGATAAGGGTAAATCAGGCGGGGATGATACCGATTATATTCGCGGTTTCGCTTGTATCTCTCCCCTCTTTGCTTTCGCAATTGATGAAAAACGCGACATCACAATGGCTTAGGAACATAGCTGATTTTATTGGAAGATTTTTTAGCATCCAGTCTGTGCCGTATATGATTTTATATTTTATTATGATTGTTATATTCACATATTTTTATGTTGGCATAACATTTAAACCTGATCAGGTTGCGGAAAACATCCAAAAGCGCGGAGGATATATTCCCGGCATTCGTCCGGGCAGACAAACAGCGGAATATATAGCAAAAATTTCAAGTTATATGAATCTATACGGAGGACTGTTTATCGCGATTGTCGCTGTGTTCCCAATGCTTATACAAAAGTTTTTCAGCAAGCTGGAATTTGGCGCGATTCCTATGCTATTAAGCGGCGCCGGCATTATTATCGTTGCGGGCGTTGTTTTGGAGCTGGTGCGTCAAATAAACACACAGCTTGTAATGCATGATTATAAAAAATTCTATTGATGGACTTTGTTTTATTTGGAATTCAAGGTTCAGGCAAAGGCACTCAAAGTAAATTTTTAGCTGAAAAATACGGTTTAAAGATTTTTGAAACCGGAGCGGAGCTTCGCGCGCTCGCTCAGGAAAATTCAGAATTAGGCAGAAAGGTAAAAGAAATCACAACTGCCGGAAATCTTGTTCCGACAAAAATAGTGATGGAAATCATAGAAAATTTTATAAAGCGCGCGACTGAAGAAGATAGTGTAATATTTGATGGAATCCCGCGATCAATGGAACAGGCCGATCAATTTGAAGCATTGATGAAAAAATATAATAGAGATTTTATAGGTATTTATTTTAATCTGCCGCGTGAAGAAGCGATAAAACGGCTTACAACAAGACGAATCTGCGAAAAATGCAAAACAGTCTATCCTGCAACATATAAAGAAGATGTGTGTTCTGTGTGCGGCGGAAAACTTACTGTGCGCGCGGATGATAATTTAGCAAGCATAGAAAATCGTATAAATGCTTTTTACAAAGAAACTGAACCAGTAATAAAAAAATACGCGTCAGTAGGCCGCATTATAGAAATTGACGCGGCTCCGCCGATTGAAAAAGTTAAAGAAGATATGTTTGCGAAGGTTGAAAATTTTTTGGTTAAGAAAAATTAAATGTAAGGCCGCATCGCGGCTAATTTTTATCGCATGAAAATATTTATCAAATCGCCGGATGAAATAGCATCAATGAGACAAGGCGGCAAAATATTGGGGCTTATTTTAAATGAACTCAAAGAAATTGTCGCGCCGGGAATAAAAACGCGTGATATTGAAAAGCACGCCGATGAATTATTCAAAAAATATAATGTAAAACCTTCATTTTTGGGATATCATGGCTTCCCTTCTTCAATATGCGCGGCCGTAAACGAAGAAGTGGTTCACTCAATCCCCGGAGATAAAATTCTGCGTAATGGTGACATAATCAGTATAGATGCGGGCGTGTTTTTTGAAGGACTGCATACGGATTCTGCGATTACAGTTGGAGTAGGTTCAATCGCGCCCGAAGTAAAAAGATTCATCTTGGCAGGCGAAGAAGCTCTTTCAAAAGCCATTTCAATAGCGCGGCCGGGAGCGCGCCTCGCGGAAATTTCACGGATAATCGAAAAAACAATTCGCGGATACGGCTATGCGCCTGTAAAAGAATTAACAGGTCACGGCGTCGGAAGACTGCTGCATGAGGATCCTATGGTTTTAAATTATGTTGATA
>Ga0123519_10010134_pt1 | contig 14068 bp, 7 predicted proteins | sample YelNatPaOPRAMG02_FD_87396 | JGI IMG/M metagenome (GOLD analysis project Ga0123519, IMG submission 87396) | Hot spring microbial communities from Yellowstone National Park - Yellowstone National Park OP-RAMG-02 (version 2) | ecosystem: Environmental > Aquatic > Thermal springs > Hot (42-90C) ...
ATTCTTTCTCCTGAAAAACCCGTATCTGCTGAAGTTTCAATACCTGTATTACCACGAGGCACATATTTTACAGATATCCGCATCAGGACAAAGTCAGGCAGTGTATTATCCTTTGCTTCTGCTGCGTTCCGCGTGGAAACACCGGTTACTGTGGCAAAGATAGAGACAGATAAACCTTATTACCAGAAGGGTGAAACCATAAAGGGGAAGGTTTTCTTCAGCCAGCCAATTGGTGAGGGAGAGAAAGCTGAAGCAATAGCCATAGATACATGGGGTAGAACGGTTGCCCGTGAGCAGGTATCCATATCTTCTGACAGGAAAGAAGGAGCCTTTACAATCCCTGTAAAGAATCCACTCAGCCGTCTGTGGGATATATCTGTTGAGATAAAGGATGGTGCAGGTACTGTCTCTGAAGATAAGATATGGGTAGGGCTCCCTGACTGGGACTTTGATGACTACTATATCCCGCTTATATTCAGCGCAGGTCCTGTACCAAGTGATGGCTGGCGTGGCTATCTTTATACCCAGCAGGTACGTAAGTATGGTATAAATGCCAATAATACATATCTCATTTATGGACTTACAGACCAGTACGAGCATAATGAAAGGGCACATCTTGTAAACGTAACATACGGAGAACATCTTGGTGAAAACGGACTTGGAACAGGAACGCAGTTTTTCAGCCAGGAGACAAGGGATACTGAATATACAGGTCCTTCACTTGCTGAACTTATTGATATGATGGATGATGCGCTTTCACGCGATGGGAAGATTGATACCAGTAAATTTCCTGAAATGCTTGATTTTGGTGCTTATAAGATAGGGGGTGGATGGATTAATACCCGTATGGAGTCCTACAAAGAAATACTGAAATTTGGTACGCCTTATGCCTTCCTTACAGGAGAGAATTATCTTCTTGGAGAACCTAATGGTTATGAGATATCAGGTTTTTCTCCTGCAAGTACAAGAAGGTTCCAGCAGTGGTGTAAAGAAGAGTATAAGGGAGACCTGGATGCCCTGAATGCTGAATGGGGAACAGATTTTAAGGACTGGGGAGAGATACGTGGAATACTTTTTAAAGATGCCTATAAGGCAAAGCAGATGCCAAGATGGGTTGCCTTCAGATATTTTATGCGTTCCCGTGTCTGGAGCGAGTTTTTTATCAAGTACACGGAGATGATAAGGAAGAATATCGGATATCAATATCTTCTTACAGGTACAAATGGACATGAACACCACGACCACAGCAGATACAGGGATGCTATGACATCCGGGAAACTCTATGTGGGACAGGAGCCAAACTGGGAGTATCGTAGATGTGCAGGAGAAGAACTGCGGCAGTCATTCTCGGGTGATAAGAGTTTCCTTCTTGCATCCCAGTCAATGATGATGTTGAATTTTGACCAGGAGACACCTTTAAATAATCATCGGTTACCATGGAAGGCATTATTTGCAGGGTACAGGGGTTTTGACTGGGAGGCGGGCTCTGCCAGTTCAAACTCTCTTGGTGGTATGTGCTGTATGACACCTGATTTTTCCGAGCCGTTACCGTTTTTCAAAAATATCAGTGAAGAGGTCTTATATCTCCAGCGTGGCATAGGAAAACTGTGTATTACTTCAAAGCCATATCGTTCAGAAGTGGCGATTTTATGGAGTTTGCCCAACCACTATATTTCAAGGTTATATCCACGGCAGGAGCAGGGATTTTCCGGTGGATGGCTTTATAATATAGATGTGGATGGAGGAGCCATAACAGATATACTTGTGCTTATGAAAAACATCAGGATAAGACCAACATTTATAGCCCCTGAAGATGTTGTTGCGGGTGACCTTATAAAACGGGGCTTCAAGGCGTTAATACTTCCATATAACAAGGGAATGTCTGATGATGAGGCAAAGGCTATAAGGGCTTTTGTAGAACAGGGAGGACTTGTCATAGCGGATAATCAGCCAGGTATATTTACCCGTTTCGGGAAACGGAGAGACAAGCCGGTTCTTGCTGATTTATTTCCTGTAACAGACAGTGAAAATATCATCCATTACGGTAAGGGCGTAGCTGTATATATGCCGGGTGTTATCAACGGGTATCTCTCACGGATGGAGAAGGGGGATTACGCAGGAAGTGATTCTATATCGCTTCTTCTTGAAAAATATGCAGGGATAAGACCTTTTGCAGAACTGATAGATGGCAATGGCAAACCAAGGAGGGATACCCTTATGCCTGTCTATATAAACGGGACATCAAGATTTCTTGGTATGCTCAGGGCTGATACCAGTGCTGGCAGGGAAACAGAAGAGACAAGGGTGGTATTGAACGGGAAGTATCACATATGGAATGTAAGGGAAGGAAAATATATAGGATACACTGACAGTTTTGATATGAAACTTGATATGTATCCGAAGTTTTTTGCTCTTCTGCCGGCAAACCCTGATGGTATAATGGTGAAAACAGATAGGTTGAGTGTAAAACAGGGAGATTCTGTAAAGGCAGAGGTTAATGTGAAGTTCAGAGATGGCAGTCCTGGTGAGATAAAAGAGATGGGGCAGGTAATACACCTTGCAGTATACAGTCCTGAAGGAGAGGAACTTTCCTGGTATGGAAAGAATATCCATTTCTATGGAGACAGGGTGGAGATAGAAATCCCCGTATCCTATACAGAAAAGCCGGGAACATATAAGATAGTGATTGAATATCCTATAACAGGGATGAAGGCATCTACAGATATTAATGTGATAAAATAGAGAGGAGGTATTTTATTATGGTTAGAGAAAAATTAAAAGTGGCAGTTGTGGTTGTGATGTGTTTTATCGGTACCCTTTTTGCCAATGGAGAGCAGAAGAATAAAGAAGAGCAGAAGAATATGGTAGAGGAAGGTGGAGTGGAGGTGGTAAAGGAACATATGGCAACTTCTTTTACCACTGCCTTAAAGGATGGATGGGACTTCGGGGATGATATTATGATTACACTGCCTGTATTTTATGACCAGTTATCAGGGAATCCCGGAAAGATATTGGTGGTTGAAGGAGAGGAAGGATGTACTGTATATAAAGGGAAGAAAGGGCTTTATATGGAAGGTAACTTCTCAGGTTTCTATATAAGGGTTTCTCCGAGACATTCCCGAAAAGGTGAGAAATACCGTATGAAGTTCTGGGCTAAAGGAGAAGGCAAGATAAGTGTTAATCTTGTCGGCTTTGACGGTGTTACTGGCAAGGCGTGTGAGATTATCCCTAAGTCAGTGAATATATCCGACAGATGGACAGAATATGTAATGGATTTTGAGGTTACTAAAGAAGAGGTTACCGATATTGGTCCTGCAATTTATGTTACGGGCAAGGCGTGGGTGGATGAAATCTTTTTCGGCAAACCCGAATAATGGTGCTAAAAATTCTAACAGAAGGACAGATTACAAGGATACATAGTGCTTCTCTGGAGATACTGGAAAGGTGCGGTGTGGTTGTTCCCCATAAGAAAGTCCTGGAACTTTTTGCCGATGCAGGTGCAGATGTTTCTTTTGATACCCAGAGAGTAAAAATCCCACCGGATATTGTTATGAATCTACTGGAGAAAGCGGGTAAATCTTTCACTATTTACGGCAGGGATATTTCCCATACTGCTGAATTTGGTAAAGGGAAACGTAATTACAACAGCATAGCAGGGGAAGCAATGTGGGTGGACAGTCCAGGAGGGGAACGTCGTTATGCAACACTTCAGGATGTTGCTGTTGCATCCCGTTTTGCAGATGCTCTGGACTCCATCAATATAGTTGGTGCAATGGCTGACCCGTATGAACTTTCTGTTGAGTGGCGGAGTGTTGCTGTTGTTGCTGAGATGATACGTAATACCGTTAAACCCATAACATTCTGGTTCTATGACAGGCCATCTGCTTCATATATTATGGAAATTCTCATTGCGTTACGGGGAGATGAGATACAGGCACAGAGGTATCCACTTTTTTATCCCTTTCTTGAACCTATAAGCCCTCTCCGTTTTCCATTTAATGGTCTGGACATCCTTTTTGAAACCTCTCGCTTGAACCTACCTGTTGCTATAGGTCCTATGGCACAGACAGGACTTTCTGCACCAGCAACCCTTGCAGGGACCATTGTACAGGAAAATGCAGAACTGCTGGCAGGTATCTGTGTTACACAACTTATAAAACCGGGGATTTCTGTATGTTATGGTGGTATATGCCATACCTTTGATATGTCAACAACACAGATGGTCTTTGGAGGCCCGGAACAGGCAATATACGGTGTTGCTATGACACAGATGGGTAAGTATTACGGACTGCCTGTATACATCAATGTAGGACTGACAGATTCAAAGGTTCCAGATGCACAGGCAGGCATGGAGATTGGGATAACACTTGCTTTTGGTGCAGCTGCAGGGGCAGATATCTTCGGACATATGGGTATTTCAGGTGTTGACCAGGCATCTTCCCTGGATATGCTTGTTTTACAGAATGAGGTAATTGCCTATGTAGAAAGGATACTATATAATCTTGAAGTTAGTGATGAAACCCTTGCTATCAAAGAAATACTTGAAGTTGGACCTGGAGGAAATTTTATAGACAGGGAATATACAGTGAGACACTTCAGGAAAGAACTCTGGTTTCCCCGTCTGCTTGACAGGAAATACTATCAGCAGTGGTATGAACTGGGGGCGATGGATATGAAGGAACGTTGTCGTCTGGGAAAGGAAAAGATTTTGAAAAATCACAGAGTAGAACCTTGCCCTTCTGAATTATCTCGTGAGATGGACAGGATTGTAGCTTCTGCAAGGGAAAATCTTGGATAAAGGAGTTGATGATGGAGAAAAAACAGATAGCAGGATTTATTGTTTCACCCGACTGGATAGAAAAACCTCTTCTTTCTGAAAGGTATATAAAAGAAATGGCAGAGCATGGATATCTTGCAGCAGTCCTTTTTGTCAGACATCAGAAAAGGTCTGTTCTTGATGAAAAGGTCCGTGATGCAGTCAGAGAGATAGTAGATTTATGTCACAGATATAGTTTAAAGGTCATACTTGATACAGACCCGACATTCTGGGCACCTGCCTTTGTAGAGGTCCATCCAGAAGCAGCCCTTCATGTCATCAAGGGTATTGATACAAAGTCCATTGATGGCTTGTTTGAGTTTCGTGTCCCACTGCCATCTCCAGAAATGACACCCTATATCTTCAGTAGTATAGTTGCGGTTTTCAAAGAGGATGGAGCATCTTATAAATATATCCAGGAAAAGGATATCTCTTATGAATGGATGAGTATCTATCAGGGGGTATTGATAAAAGGTTCAGTAAAAGGTGGATATTCAGGAAGCCTTGTTTTTTATGTGGCATTCAAAACATTTGCCCTCGCTGACCTTTCACATCCTTTATATCTTGAAGGGCAGAAAAAACTCCTTGATATGTACAAAGGGATACCGCTTGATGGTTTCGGATGGGATGAACCTGGAAAATATGCAGCACAGGGTTATCTAAAGTCAGGAGAATTTTTCCCTGAGTTTTTCCGCAGGATGAATGGTTATGATTTCTATCAACATTTAATATATATGGACCATTATGATAATACTTCAGAAGCAGTGAAGGTAAGATGTAACTACTATCGTACACTTTCGGAGATGAATTTTATTGCACAGAAGGAGCATAACGACTACGCACGTTCATTGTTTGGAGGAGGTCTTATATTTGGTACACACCAGACCTGGTCAGGTATTCCTGCTGACCTTGCCGGTGGGGTTATGGACTACTTCAGGCTTGGCAGGGTATTAACTGCTTCCTGGACAGATGGTTCATGGGACTGTTCTCAATTCAAGTACCAGGCATATTTTTTTATGCTTGCTGAAAGTATTAAAAAAGAACTTGGTTTCAGGGATGCGTATTACAATGACTGGGGAACTATCTTTCCACCTGTGGAAAATATGCGGCTTGCCAATAGATTTAAGATGCTATTCCATATAAACTGGTTTAACATATTTTTTTCGGATTCAAGTGAAACTCTTTTTAACTACAGGATGGAACCACTGAAAAGTTATGCGAAGGAGGATGTAAAAAACCTTGATGCCTTTGATGACTTTATAGGAGATAAATTTTATCCTCACACAGATGTGGCCATCTTATATTCCTGGGAGTCCATTGCTGCTGCACCAAAGTGGCTTGCCCGCCTGTATTATATGTTATTTGCAAATATCTCTTTAAATCTTGTGGATGGCGGACTCTTTGGGGTTCAGATGTCCTGTGATACACTGTCAGATGCAAAGGTGGAAAAAGGGGTTTTTACAGTGGGCAGGTATAGATACCGTCTTCTTATTGTTCCCTATGGATATGTTTTACCTTCTGCTGTTTATAGTAAGATTAAAGAGTTATTGGAATTAGATGTGCCTGTGATTTTTTTAGGTCCTGCTCCAGAGTTTGAATCGGAAAGTGGTAAAAGTATTTTATATGACTTTGCCGGATATGCAGGGTTTAAGCCGGTTTCTTTTATGGATTATCAGCAACTGTATGCCTTGCAGAAAGGACTTCCTTCTCCTTATGAGTGGGAACCATCGTGGTCTGACTTTTCTTATCCTGTCTCAGCAAAAGATGCAGAAGTTATTATGGACGGGGAAGGCCGTATTCTATATCTTAAGGCAAAGGATAAACCGTTGTATTATATGCCTCAGACAGACCCGAGGGAAGATATTGTAAATCTTGTAAAAAAGATTTTACATACGGATATAGAGGTTTTTTCAGACGGGACATATTACAGATTTTATTATAGTTTTGAAGAAAAAGGCCCACTTATTGTTGTGGCGGTTGCCAAGGGGCATATCCCCGGGTTTGACCTTACACCTGCAAGTTATGGCGCTGGACTGCGTGCACCCGTAAAGGAACACCATATAAAGGTTCTTTTCAGGTGTAAAAATTGGGAACTTGTAATGAGAGGGGGAACCTGGTGTGCGGTTAAGGTTTCTGAAAGGGGCATTGTAGAAAAGATAGGTGACTGTCCGGATGTTATATGGGAAAAGAAATGACACCGAGAGAAAGGGTTGAAAAGGTGCTAAGGAAGGAGGGAGCAGACCGTATTCCTTTCACCATTTATGAAGGACTTATGCCACGCTCTACAGTTGAAAGGCAGCTGCGGAATGAAGGGCTGTGTCTTATATCAGGTATAAGTGTTTTCAGGATGCATCTTCTTGATGTAAAAGAACACAGTGATGGATTTTATAAAGATGGGGTATGGCATGAAAGGTGGTACTGGGAGACGCCTTTTGGCATTCTCACTTCCCTCCGTGTTCCTAAAGGATTTACTCTATGGACGAAGGAAAAGATGTTCAAGTCAAAAGAGGACTATAAGGCAGTTGCATTCTTGATTAAAAACAGGGTTTATGAACCAGCATACGATGAGTTTCTGAAAACAGGGGAAGAGAAGGGGAGTGATTATTTCTGCACAACAGGGATAGGATATGAGCCACTGCAGGAATTGATTATTGGTATTATGGGGGTTGAAACATTCTGCATAGAATGGGCGGAAAGGCGGGATGAGGTTTTAAAACTGTATGACCTTCTTGTGGAGGAGAGACGTAAAATCTATAAGATTGTTGCAGAATCACCTGCTCTCTATGTAGGATATGGGGGTAATGTTTCTCCTGAGATAATAGGACCTGAGAGATTCAGAAAATATTTTGTTCCCAATTACAATGAAGCAGCAGAAATCCTTCATAAATATGGAAAGTTGATAGGTGTTCACTTTGATGCAAACAATAAACTTTTCGCCCCTTATGTTGCAAAGACCGAACTTGATTGTATAGAGGCATTTACACCCCCTCCTGACTGTGATATGTCTGTAAAAGAAGCACTGGATATATGGCCTGATAAGATATTATGGATTAATTTTCCTTCTTCCGTCCACTGTGCGGAGGAATATGTTATAAGACAAACTATGGAAGGTATCTTAAAAGAGGCAGGGACAGGAGAACGGCTGATAGTAGGAATTACAGAAGATGTTCCTTCTGAACACTACCGTAAAAGTATGACGACCATTTCAAGGGTTCTTATTGAAAAAGGTAAGATACCGTTATCTCTATAAACATTTAGAGGAAAGAGAAATGGCATCAAAAAAGATTGCCTGTCTTGGAGCGGGAAGTTTGTATTTTATGAGCGGGATTCCTGATATAATCCTTGCTGATGGACTTTCTGGCTCAGAGATATGCCTATATGATATTGAAAGAGAAAAGGCACGCCTTATGGCAGATGCCTGCCGCAGGATTGCAGTATCCATTGGGGCCGATTTTAAGATAAAGGTTGCATCCTCTCTTTCAGAAGCAGTTGACTCTGCAGATTTTGTTGTTACATCCATAGGTGGAAGTGGTGCTGACATAAGCAGCAATGTCTATAGTTCTTATTACCATGCAGTGGATATGCATATATCTGCAAAATACGGTATCCATCAGATTATAGGAGATACCTGTGGTCCTGCAGGTATGATGATGGCTTTCCGTTCTATTCCGGTATATATGGAAGTATGTAAGGAAATGGAGAAGAGATGTCCGAAGGCGGTTCTTTTCAATCATTCAAATCCTATGGCTGTTCTATGTCGTGCAATGCGAAAATATAGTTGTATACATACTATAGGTATATGTCATGGTGTCCAGGCAGGAATTCTCTATGCGGCTAAACTTCTTGATGTGAAACCTGAAGAGCTTGAGTGTACCTGGGTAGGGACAAATCACTACTACTGGTTTACCAGTGTTTTTCATAAAAAAGAGGATATGTATCCTGTCTTAAGAGAACGGCTCATCCATACAGAGAAACAGGAAGGGAGGATATTGAGTGCGGAACTTTCCAGGATATATGGATACCATATTGTTTATCCAAGCGATGACCATATAATTGAGTTTTACCCTTTCCTTACCCAGTTTCCATCAGGACAGGACCTTCTTCCATACGGTCTGGCAAAAAGTGCGAGGGCGCATGGGTTTGATGAACGGCAATCTTTTCCTGTGAGAGAGCCAAAGACAGAGAAGACAAGGCAGGAGTTTTTTAAGAAGTATAAAGAGATACTTTCTGGTATAAAGGTACCGGAGCAAAGAGTTAATAAGATATACGGTGAAGCAATAGGCTCCATTATTGAGTCAATTGCTCTTGGGCACAGGGATATATATATACTCAATATCCCGAATGAAGGTGCAATTCCAAATCTTCCTTCTCATTCAATAGTGGAGATAGAAGCAGTTACGGATTCAAGGGGAGTCCGACCGGTAGTTATGGGTGGTGCCCCACCTGTCCTTAGAGGGATTCTTGAAAAAAGGTTTGTCTGGCAGGAACTTGTTGTTGATGCAGGTGTAAAGGGTGACCGCAATCTTGCTTTACAGGCACTTATGGTGGATGAGATGGCGATTATACCGGAGAAAGCGGAGAAGATGCTTGATGAATTACTTGTGGCATCAAAGGAACTTCTGCCGCAGTTCTTTAAGAAAGCGGGTAAAATAATTTTATGAGATTATACAGAAAGGATATCATTTCTTCACATAACCTGATATTTGAAACTGCTCCTGATATCTGGCAGAATGGTTTTCCTGTAGGCAATGGCCATTTTGGAGCAATGGTATACCAGCCGGAAGGCAGCATAGAATTTGCAGTTTCAAAACTTGATGTCTGGGATAGAAGGGCAGACCTGCCTCCCAGGGTGCCTTTTTCAGAGATAAAACGGATTATTGCAGAAGAACCGGAGAACCTCATCCCGTTACTTGCAACTGAGTCAAAACGGATGTCCGGACAGTTGCCGGGTCCAAAGCCCTGCGGGAAACTCAATATATCTTTTGATAAGGGATTTATTGAACCAACGATTTTTGACAAAACACAGACACTCAATCTTTATGAAGGAATCTGTCAGGGCAGTTACGAAATTTCAACCAAACAGATGGGATTTACTGCGTTTGTCAGTCCTTATAAAAATCTGCTTGTTGTTAAGATGGAAGACCTGTGGACAGATGATAAGCTGAAGTTTGCCTACATACAGGAGATTACATTATCCAGGGAGATTGACCATAACCTTGGGATGCCTGCCGTATTTCATAAAGACGGGCTCTCTTATATAAGATATAAATTTCCTGATGGTTTTGAATATGCTATGGCTTTTCTGGTTGACGGCATAGATGTTCATCAAATGGAACTATATCCTGACTCTTTAAAGATAAAAGTAATGCTTGACTACCAGAAGAAAAGAAGATACTCATACTACATATATCTTGCGGTTGCCACCTCCATTGACTCTGAAGATCCTCAGGACCGCGTCTGTGACATCCTTAAAACAGCAAAGGAGGAAGGATATATAGTGACTGAAAGGAAACACAAAAGATGGTGGAGAACTTTCTGGGAGAAGTCAGCGGTCCAGTTTGATAATAAGTTTATTGAGGCACTCTGGTATTTTTCCCTTTATCAGTTTGCATCTTCTTCGCGTGGAGATGTAGCACCTGGACTTTTTGGCCTGTGGAATGCAAGTAAAAATCCTCCCTGGTGCGGAGATTATCATGGTGATATAAATATGGCTATGACCTACTGGTCTATCTTTTCCACCAACCATATAGAACTGGGTGAGCCATTTTTTAAGACATTTGGCAAACTTTTACCAGTTTTTAAAAAACAGACACAGGAATTATATCAGATAGATGGTGTAAAATTTCCTATTGCTACACTTGATACAGGGGTGGAACTGTGTGGAGATTACTACAGGATGATGCAGTGCACAACAGGTTTTTACGCTCTTATCTTCTGGAACTGGTATCTCTATACAAAAGATAAAAAGGTCCTTGAAAAAGATATATTCCCCGTACTTGAAGAAGGGGCAAAGTTCTATCTTGCACTGACAGAAGAAAAGGATGGTTGTGTTATTATAGGTCCCTCCTGGGCACCTGAACAGGGACCGATTCCTGCATATAATGTGAATAATGACCTCGGGCTTATAAAACCGCTATGGAAGGCATATGTGGAGGCGTGTGATATTTTAAAGAAAAGTTCTCCTTACAGAGAAAAAGTGGAGTATTATCTCCGGAGATTCCCTGAATATCCACAGAAAGACGGAGAGTTTCTTGATTCCCTTACTGCAGGAGATTTCATAGGATTATGCCACCCGGGACTGCTGGCGATGGTTGTCCCCGGTAATGATGTTGATTCTGAATCTCCGCTTGCTCCTGTTGCATTAAAGACACTCCATAACTTTCTATCTGAAAGAACAATCAGAAGGTCTTTTAGGGGAAGAATAAGCAGTGCTTGTGATTTAACCTGGCCATGGCTTCTTGCAGTATCAGTCAGGTTAAGAGACATATCATATGCAGAACATATCCTTATGGATATTGCTATCAGTGAATTTCTTAAACCCAATGGGATGTTTGCTTTTATAGGTGGAGGAATTTTCAGGTCAAGAGAAGAAAAACGTATGGCATATAAACCTGAAGGGGCACCTGTTCCTTATATTTCACCTTCAGAATTTATCCCTGCTGGTAAATGTGTGGCTATACATGCACTTTTTGCTCTCTCTTGTTCAAAAAGGGGAAAAGAGCAGATGATGTCAATGCTCCAGCAACCATCAGGATTTTTATATGCAATAGATGAGATGCTTTTGCAATCCTACGGGGGTTGCATCAGGATTTTTCCTGCTGTTCCTCTCTGCCTTGGTAAAAACTGTGCATTTGATAAACTTCTTGCTGAAGGAGGATTTGAGGTTTCAGCCACTATGGAGGATAGAAAAACGGTATATGTAAAAATCAGGAGTTTGTGCGGGGGAATATGCAGGTTGAAGATGTATAATATAAAAGAAGAAAAGATTGTTTTTAAGACATCCACAGGTAAGGTGGTTAAACCGGAAAAACTTTCTGATGGTATATATCAATGGGATACTGTTAAAGGCGAGACATATATATGGAAAGGCAGGGGATTTAAAAAAGTTATTCAGAAGGTGGAATCTCCATCTGTAAAGGTATTTATAGATTTACGAGGAAATCCCATAACCTATGGTAAAAAGGGACATATCTTTGAAGAATAGAGAAAAAATGAAAGGAGAGTACCAGATATGATGACAGATTTAATTTCTATTGGAAAAGGTAATCCTTACAGGAACTGGTTAAACTCTGGAAGACTTATAGGTATCTCTGCTGATGGTTTAACTGTGAAGGACTTTCAGAAAGGATTAAAGGTTATATCTGCCAATAGAAAGAGAAGTGGCTGTGAAACTATTGTGGATATAAGGTGGGCACATCCCTCAGGTATAGAGGCAGATGTTGAATACCACATCTACAGTGATACAGAGGTCATAGAATGGGAAGGCAGGGTCTATAACAGGGGTAAACATACCGTGAGAGATATCAAACCATTTTCACTTTTTCTGGATGGCTATGTATATGATGCCGGTATCCCCCATATAACTACCGTTTATGGAGGGGCAAGTACTTCAGAGGCATATCCTCCACCTTCATACAGGGTATTTGAACAGGATGGGGCTGTTGAACTTATATGCGGAAGGGAGGGAGGTCGTTCTACTGAGACATTCATACCCACACTTATAGTGAACGACTATTCTACAGGTAAGGGTTTTTTCCTTGCATATGAGTGGCCCTGCCGTTCAATAATACAGATGGGTTCACGCCGTATCTCAAGCAAAAAGATGGAGATGCATATATGGGCACATCCTGGCTGGGTGATGTTTGACTTAAAACCAGGCGAAAGTATATATCTCCCGCGGGTGAATATAGGATTTTTTGATGGGGATGGGGTCAGTGGAAGCAATGCCTTACGCAGACATATAAAAAGACATATATTAAAACCTGTAAAGGATGGAAGTCCCCTTCCTCCTGTTTTTTACAACCACTATTTCGGATGGGGAAATGAATTTACAGAAAAAGATTTAAAAAGAGAAGCAGATATTTATTCAGAGCTTGGCATAGAATATTTCGTTGTGGATGCCGGCTGGTTTGCAGGTAATTTCCGCAAGGGTATAGGTAACTGGGATATAGTGGACAGTAAAAAGTTTCCAGAAGGGATGGAAAGTTTTTCAAGATATGTTGAGAAAAAGGGAATGAAGTTTGGTGCATGGATAGAGATAGAGTTTGCTGAGAAGGATTCAGAATGGGTTAAAAAACATCCTGACTGGTTCTATAATGCAGGAGGTTTCCAGAACCCGGGATATTACTCTAAAGAATTCACAGACCGCCTTTTGAAACTTGATGATAGTTCTGTCAGGGATAAAGTTGCTGACTGGTTAGAATCCTGGGTGAAGAGGTACAATATAAAATGGATTAGATGGGACTTTAACAATACTCCACTTCCTTTCTGGGTAGCAAATGAAAAAGACCAGATGGGCAAGATACATATTGAATATGGAGAGGGGCTACTTTCTCTTCTGGATGAGTTTATGCAAAGGTGTCCTGATGTACATATTGAGGCATGCGCAGGAGGTGGACACAGGGCAGACATTGGAACACTTAGAAGGGCGCACTCCCTGTGGATGAATGATAATTCCCATTCTTATAATACAATAAGAAGATTTCAGGCAGGACTTAACAGGGTTCTGACGGCAAATTACGGTAATTCCTGCTTTCTGTATGGTACCCACGAACGGCAGAGAGTCCAGAGTATATCTTCTATCAGAAAATACGGGTATCCTTTAGCAGTTCTACGTTCGCGGATGGGTGGCAGTTTAGGATTTGCAGAGAAGACATGGTTCTGGACATCTGGAATAAAAAGATATCTTAAAAAGGAAATTGAAAGATATAAGTCGGTCAGGCATCTCCTTATGGAGGACTACTACCCGCTTTTCTCCCCACGCAGTATAAAAGAATTTGATGGGTGGCAGTTTCATTCCCCTGATAGGGGGGAAGGGTTTTTTATGGTTTTCAGATGTGAGTCTCCTTCACCAGAGGTTAATGTATTACTCCAGGGTTGGAAACCGGGTGAGAAATATGAGATAATTAATGTGGATACAGGGAAGAAAATGAAGGTTGTAGCAGGGAAGGAGATACCTCTTTATATTGAAAATTTAGAGGGAGTGGAGTGGTTCAGATACAGAATAGTATGAGCAGGGGTAGTATAAAAAAG
>Ga0123519_10010140_pt1 | contig 14063 bp, 11 predicted proteins | sample YelNatPaOPRAMG02_FD_87396 | JGI IMG/M metagenome (GOLD analysis project Ga0123519, IMG submission 87396) | Hot spring microbial communities from Yellowstone National Park - Yellowstone National Park OP-RAMG-02 (version 2) | ecosystem: Environmental > Aquatic > Thermal springs > Hot (42-90C) ...
AATGAGAAGAACACATGAAATTATATGGAAATTATATGGAGATTATAATAATCGAGCCTTCCAAAGGAAGTCTCGTGTTAACCATTTTAAACTTGGTACTGATTGAACTGATCAAGAGGATCAAGAGTTTAGTTAAAAATGGTAATGGAAAAAAAAGTTTTTTTTAGTCTATGGTATTAGCTCACAGAAAAAATTTTTTGGTTTTAAGTTTTTAACTCTTTTAAGAGCTAACTTTTTATGGTTTTTTCTAAAAAGTGTATTGTTCTCAGAGCTTCCTTCTTTGGCTTATAAGCTATTAAGATTATTATAAGAATATTCCGAGTTTTGTGGTGTTCTTAGTATTATTAACGGAGTTTTTTTAAGGACTTTTTCGGATATGGTTTAAAAACAAAAAAACGCAGGATCTGCGTTTTTTTAGATCAAAACCATCAATTTAATTTAAAAACTACTTGCTATCTTGAGTGAGCTGGAAAGAAATAACTTCAGATCTCTAAGATTGGTAGCGTATCCCTTTTCCCTCCTGACACAAGGAATTATACATTACCGGACAGCCTTTCCCATTTTGGGTTAATTTTTAACTTATTTTTCTCATTTTGTTAGCTGCAATAAAAAAGATACCAAATCTGGTATTTAAAAAAGAATAAAAAATAAGATTGAAAAATTTATTATCCTAAGAAATTAAAAAAGTGATTTATTACTGGGTGGTTCTTAATAAAAAAATTAACTTTGTCATATTTGGAATCCTTTCCTTTTTCATTAAAAATGGTTTTAAGAATATTTAATTTTTAAAAAATTAATTTAAAATATGTTGAATTTATTTTTTAATAATAAATATTTATAAAAAATGTTCATTTTATAATTTTTTTATTGACAATTTAACAAAAATATATTACCAATTTTAAAAATTAATTTAAAAAAATTTATTAAATGACCTTAAAAGAACGGCATAAGGAAATCTTAGAAATTCTTGACCTCAATGGCTCAACTTCAGTTTCTCAACTTGCTGCTCGATTTCAAGTTTCTGAAATGACTATAAGGCGAGATTTAGTAATACTTGAAAAACAAGGATTTCTTCAAAGAATTCACGGGGGAGCGGTAAGTAATAGAGGACGGAGTTATGAGCCCCCATTTATCATCCGTCAGGTAAAAAAAATAGATGAAAAAAGACGGATTGGAGAAGCGGCAGCTGCTTTGGTCAATATTGGGGAAAGCTTAATTCTTGATGTCGGAACAACTACTTTAGAGATGGCAAAGCATTTAATTAAAAAACATAACATTACTGTGATAACGCCAAGCTTACATATTATCAATTTGTTATTGGAACAACCCGGAATAAGATTAATAGTGCCTGGGGGGATAATTCGAAAAGGAGAGCTTTCTCTAGTTGGAAATTTAACAGAAAGAACCTTTCAAGATTTTTTTGTTGATAAACTTTTTTTAGGAGTTGGAGCAATTGATACTCAGGTCGGACTGACCGAGTTTAATTTAGAAGATGCTGAAGTAAAAAAAGCGATGTTACGAAGTGCAAAGGAAATTATTGTTCTCGCCGATTCAAGCAAATTCGGCCAAGTCGCATTTGCATCAATTTGTCCTTTAAGAATGGTTAATCGTATTATAACAGATCGATATCTTGAACCTTCTATTTTTGAAGAACTCCGGTCCCAAAAAATTGAAGTAATTTTAGTATAAGGGATCTATTTAAAAAAACATTAAGATAAACTCGGAGGAGTAGAAACTATGCCAGAAATGCTATTAAAAATGTTTGGAGTAAAGAAACCCGTCATTGCTATGGCGCATTTTCCCGCTTTGCCAGGCACTCCCCGATACGATTCTACCTTGGGGATTGAAGGAATTTTAGAAAAGCTAAATAGGGATATAGTCAATTTATTAAATGGCGGAGTAGACGGTTTATTATTTTGCAACGAGGATGACCGTCCTTATTCGTTAAAGGCAGATTTTGAAGCGATATCAGTCATGACCCGCGTTATCACCGAGCTTAGACCCAAAAATGTTCCTTTTGGTGTCGATTTTTTATGGGATGCTAAGGCCCCTTTGGCAATAGCCAAAGCGACCGGTGCTTCATTTATAAGGGAGGTGGTTACTGGAGTATATGAAAGTGATATGGGAATTTTAGCCCCTGATCCATCCGAGATCTTCAGATATCGAAAGAAGATTGATGCCGAGAATATCAAAATTTTTGGAAATATCACTCCCGAATTCGCATCTCCTTTAGGGACTCGTAGCTTGAGTCAAAGAGCCAAAAGTGCAGTAACTTCATCCCTTCTGGATGCGGTTCTAATTTCTGGTCCAATGGCTGGGACTGAACCAGATCTTTCTTGGTTGAAAGAAGCTAAAGATGCAGTGGGAAAAGATTTTCCAGTGATTCTTAATACGGGTGCAAAGGCAGAAAACATTGAAAAATTCCTTTTAATTGCTGATGGCGTTATTGTTGGTTCAAGTTTAAAAAAAGATGGATATACTTGGAATCCTGTAGATCCGGAGAGAGTTAAAGCTTTTATGAAGGTAGTAAATGGAATAAGGAAGGAGTTGAAGTAATCGTAAAGATTTTAAATATTCTTAAAATGGAATTTATGGAAAATGGGAGATTTTCTTTTAGGAATTGACATAGGTACGACATCTACTAAAGCAATTTTACTGCATGGGGAGAAAGGAATCGTAGCTGACTCAGAAGCGCCTGCGCATCTGATTTCTCGTAAGGCTGGTTGGGCTGAAGAAAATCCTGAGGAATGGTGGCACAATGTAGGAAAAGTGACGAAGGAATGTCTCCAGAAAACTGGTATAAGTGGGGAAAATATAGAAGCAGTTGGTGTTAGTGGGATGGTTCCTACCATCATCTTAGTTAATGAAAAAGGGGAGCTCTTGAGACTATCTATTCAGCAAAATGACGCCAGAAGCTTTGAAGAAATTAAAGAATTTAAGGATAGAGTTGATGAAAATGAAATTTTAAAAAAAACTGGAAGCCCCATTTCTCAACAAAGTGTTGGTCCAAAACTGCTTTGGCTGCGCCGATATGAACCGGAAGTAATGAAAAGTATTGCCCATATAATGGGCTCATATGATTATATCGTATATAAGCTTACCGGCTCTTTCTCATGTGAAAGAAATTGGGCATTAGAAAGCGGTCTTTTTGATTTATACAAAGACGATTGGGATAATGATTTACTATCATTGAGTCAAATAGAAAGAAGTTTTTTAGGGAAAGTTTATTGGCCGAGTGATGTGGTAGGTGAAGTGAATTCTCAAGCAGCTGAACATACTGGTTTAAAGAAAGGAACGGCAGTAGTAGCAGGAAGTGCAGATCATATTGCATCAGCTTTCTCAGCGGGGGTTAAAAATCAAGGAGATCTTTTGATAAAATTGGGAGGAGCTGGAGATATATTATACGCTCTTGATCGGCCAATTGTAGATTCCCGTCTCTTTTTAGACTATCATGTGATTCCAAGTAAATTTTTGATTAATGGATGTATGGCTGCAAGCGGTTCTATTATTAAATGGTTTAAGAACAATTTTTTCTCCCAAAATGAATATTCTTATTTGGACAAAGAGGTTATGACAATACCTAGCGGAAGTGAAGGGTTAATTCTTTTACCTTATTTTTTGGGAGAGAAAACTCCTATAAATGATCCATTAGCTAGAGGTGTAATATTTGGACTTAATTTGAGTCATTCGTGGAAACATATATACAGAGCTATTCTTGAGGGTATTTCCTTTGGTTTTAAACATCACATAGCAGTTTTACAAGAACATGATTTACCAATTAAAAAGACAAGAGTTACGAATGGGGGCGCCCGATCTATTCTTTGGAAGCAAATTACTTCGGATATACTTGGAATTCAATTAGAGGAAGTGGCTAATCATCCTGGTTCTTCATTAGGAGCTGCGTTTATTGCCGGAATGGGTATTGGCAAATTTAAAGAATGGAATGAAATAGAACGTTTTATTAAGATTTCGAGCATAATTATTCCCAATATGGAAGCTAATAAGCAATACCAAGAGTTATATTTAATTTATAGAGCGCTTTATGAATCTTTGAAAGATAAATTTCCTATGCTACAAAAAGCTATTGGGGGGAAGTAATTGAAAATATTGCAAGGGAAAGTTGCAGCAGTAACAGGAGGTGGAGCAGGAATTGGGCGTGGTATTGCTATAACCCTAGCTAAAGCAGGAGCAAAAGTAGCCATTTTGGATATCAATCAAGAATGGGGCAATAAAGTAGGGAAGGAAATAGCTGCTCTAGGCTTAGATGCAATGGCCATAAAGTTAGATGTTACCAAGAAGACAGAGATTAAAAAGGTAATTAAAAAAATAATAAATGAGTGGGCTCAATTAGATATTTGGGTCAATAATGCTGGGGTTAGCACCATGAGACCTTTTTTAGATTTAACGGAAAATGATTGGAATTTCAATATAAATGTGAATGCCAAAGGCACCTTTTTATGCACTCAAATTGCAGCCATGCAAATGGCCCAACAGCATATTAGCAATAAGAATGGACTCAGGGGGAAGATTATTAATATTGCAAGTATGGCTGGCAAAAGGGGTAATGCTCCTTTTCTGGCTCATTACGTAGCTTCTAAATTTGCTGTAATAGGATTAACACAAGCTGCGGCTGGGGAGTTAGCTCATCTGCGTATAACAGTGAACGCGGTCTGCCCAGGATATGTGAGAACAATGATGCAGCAGAGGGAAATAGAATGGGAAGCAAATATAAGAGGTATTCCAAAAAAAGAGGTCATAAAACTATATTTAAATGATACACCCTTAAATAGATTGGCAATGCCAGAAGATGTTGCAGGTGCTGTTTTATTTCTTGCTTCTCCTCTAGCAGATTTCATTACCGGGTCTTGTATTCATGTTAATGGCGGAGCATGGATGGAATAGACATGTCAAAAATAGTATTAGGGGTTAATAATGGATTTGCTATAAAAAATTGGCCTGAGCCTTCTAATTGGGCAAAAATAATATCTGATGAATTGAAGATTAAGGAAGTACAATTTTCATTCGACCTTTTAGACCCTAGAACGCCAGAACCTCAACGGAGTATATTTTGTGAGGAAATTTTAAAAGAAACAAAAAAAAGGGAGATTATAATTCGGACAACTTTTACCGGCCTTATTATCTACTCGCAAAATCATTTGGCGCATCCAAACAGTTGGAATAGAGAACAGGCTTTTCAGTGGTTCAAATCTGCATTGGAACTTACTAGTAAACTCGGTGCGGAAGGCGCAGGTGGCTATATTGGCGGAATGAGTATTTCAGATTTACATAATGCAGCGCGGAAAAAAGTTATTTACTCAGCGATGCTTAGCGCGGTTAAAGAATTAACAAAAGTAGCTTCAGTATTAGGCTTAAAATATTTTTTATGGGAATTGATGCCAAAGCCTGGTGAAATACCGCATACTCCGGAAGAAGCTCTCGAATTAGTGGAAGAATTGAATACTGATTCAAATGTCCCAGTTCAAATTTGTTTTGATTTGGGACATACCTCCTCATATGATTTAGAGAGTGCTGGAAATCCTTACATTTGGCTTGAAAAACTTCTGCCCGTTACATCCATGATTCATCTTCAGCAGACGGATGGTAAAGGAGATCGACATTGGCCATTTACTCCAGAGTTTAATAGTAAAGGAATAATTGAACCAAAAAGAGTAGTTGAGATTGTCAAAACATCAAGATTGGAAAAAATTGATTTAATATTGGAATTAAGCCATCCTTTAGATGTTCATCCCCAGAAAATCATAGATGATTATAAGTATAGTATTGAAAAATGGTTGGAATGCATTTAATAAAATTAAATAGAAGTACGTAGACTGTTTTTTAAAAGTGCAAAAAATGAATGGCAATTCAGAAAGAATCAAAAATATTTTTTTAAAAGCAGCTTTATCAGGAGGGAAAATTCTAAAAGAAAATTTTTTATCGGAAAATTTGCGAAGCAGTAGAAAGTCGAGTATTTCTGATATAGTAACCGAAATAGATAAAAAAGTTCAAGAATATATTATTGATATTATTTCGAAAGAATTGCCAGAGGTTCGGATTATTGCAGAAGAAAATGAATTTAAAGGAGATAATTCTTCAAATAATGTGATCTATTTAGACCCGGTAGATGGAACTCTAAATTTTTATCATGGACAAAGGCAGTTTGCCATTTCTATTGGATATTGGGAAAACGATAAGCCAATAGTGGGGGTGGTTTTTAATCCTATTGATGATGATTTATTCTTTGCGATTTCTGGGAGAGGAGCTTATAGAAATGGCCGCCGAATTATGGTTTCTCAATGCAAGAGTCTTGATTCTTCGATTTTGGCGACAGGGTGGCCATATGACAAAAAGGAAATTTCGCGGGTTTTGAGGTCATTAGAATTTCTTATGCCAGTAACACAAGAAGTTCGTATTTGGGGGACATCTGCCCTAACCATCTGTTATTTAGCAGCTGGGGCGTTAGAAGGATATTGGGAATGGGGATTATATCCATGGGACATAGCCGGCGGATTAGTTGTTGCAAAGGAAGCGGGAAGCACGATTTCATCAATAAATGGAGAACCTTTTGAATTAGCGAGCGGTGAAATACTAGTAACAAATGGCCGAATTCATGAAGAGATTTTGTATTATCTTCAAAAAACAGTAAAATAAAATTAGGTGCTTTTTATTAATATTAAAGGAGTAACAGCTTATTAAAAACAAAAAGAAAGGAGAAAAGAAATGAAAAAAATGTGGAAAACTTTATTGATTGCTTTATTTTTGGGATTTATTTGGGGGTGGCTCATTACGGATAGTCACAGTGCACCATTTGGAAAGGTTACCTTCGTAATAGATTCAGATGCGCCAACCATGGATCCCCATAAACACGCTGAAAGATCAGGAGTAACAGTGAATTGGCAAATATTTGATTCAATTATGTTTCGGAACAATGATATGAAAGTAGTTCCAGGATTAGCAGAGAGTTATAAAATTATCACACCAACTTTGATACAAATCAATTTAAGAAAGAATGTTCAATTTCATAATGGGGAACCATTTAATGCACGAGCTGTTAAATTCAGTTTAGAGAGAGTTCTTGACCCAAAAACTAAATCCCCAAGGGTACCATCAGTAAATTGGCTCAAATCAGTAGAAATAGTAGATGATTATACGGTAAAGCTCAATCTTATAAACCCCCATCCGCTTTGGATGGAAGATCTTCATAATTTAGCTATGGTCCCTCCCAAGTATTTACAAGAAAAGGGAGATTCATATTTTGCTGAAAACCCAGTAGGGACCGGTCCATATAAATTTGTAAAGTGGACTCGGGGGCAGGAAATTCAGCTAGTGGCTAATCCAAAATACTTTAAGGGTGTTCCTCGTATTGAAAACGGAATAATAAAAATTATTCCAGACGCTTCAACTAAGGTGGCTGCATTGCTTTCAGGGGCAGTAGATCTTATAAGAGGAGTTTCTCCGGAAGAAATCCCCGTAATAAAAGCTAATCCAAATTTGCGGGTTTCGACAGTTCCCATTCTTCGTTTTCAGTGGTTTTATTTGTCTGATGCTCTCAATCCGGAATCTCCACTTTATAAAAAGAAAGTGCGGCAAGCAATTAATTACGCGGTGAATGTGCAGGAAATAGTAGATAATATTGTAGGTGGATTGGGTACTCCTACAGTAGTTTTAAATCCCATGCATTTTGGTTTTGATCCTGCTGTTAAGCCATATCCTTATGACCCTGAGAAAGCAAAAGCTTTATTAAAGGAAGCTGGTTATGCCCAAGGCTTTGATATGACAATTCATTATACTACTGCAAATATGATAAAAGGAGACGAGGTGTGTCAGGCCATTCAAGCTTACCTTGGGCGAGTGGGCATAAAAGTGAAGTTACAAAAATGGTCGCCTACCGGTTATATGGATATTATTAAAGGCGGAAGGGCCAAGCCTTGTTTTGGGCTAAATTGGGGAAGCTTCGGGGTGTTTGATGGAGATGCTATTTTGACGCCATTTTTCCGTTCAGGTCAGCAATATGCTTTCTTCCATACGCCTGAGCTGGATAAAATAATCGATGCTCAGCGACAGGAAATGGATCCTGAAAAAAGGAAAGAATTAATGAGTAAAGCTCAACAAATCATTAGAGAAGAGGCTCCTTGGATTTTTATGTATGCTTTCAAAACCGTTGAAGGAGCAAATGCCAAATTAGATTATAAATCGCGATCGGATGAAATATTCTCCTTCTATGAAATTGGGTTTAAAAAATGATATTTTAATTTAAAAAAAATTGCCTTTTAGGAGCCTTGGCTCCCAACAATCCTTTTATTTTATAGGATTGATAAAAAAATTAAAAAACTAATAAAGTGGGTAAATATCTATTAAGAAATTTAGTACAGCTTATTCTGGTTTGCTTTGGGGTGGCTAGCCTAGTTTTTATGTTAGTTTTTATAAGCGGAGATCCTGTAATGTTAATGGTTCCAATGACTGCCACCCCAGAGGAAATTCAAAATTTACGTGTTGCTATGGGATTAGATAAACCTTTATGGGTTCAATATTTAATGTATATGTCTAGGTTGATAAGAGGAGACTTTGGGAATTCTATTCGTATCGAAATACCAGCTATTCGTCTTTTTTTAGAGAGAGTTCCTGCCACATTGGAGCTGGGCGTAGCTGGCATGGTACTAGCGACCATAATAGGGGTTTCAGTAGGAATAATATCAGCAATGAGAAGGGATACCTGGATAGATGCAATTGGAAGAATTTTAGCTTTAGGAAGCCAATCAATGCCTGTCTTTTGGCTAGCTCTTATGCTGATCATCATTTTCTCTGTTTATTTAAAGCTACTTCCTCCTTTTGGCCGCGGCGGAATTAAAGAATTAATCATGCCAGCTATCACGCTTGCTACATACAATATTCCATTGATCTTACGTCTTACTCGATCAACTTTCTTTGATATAATCCACCAAGACTATATTCGGACAGCAAGAGCTAAGGGTCTTCCCGATTGGGTTATAGTTTACCAGCATATTTTGAGAAATGCGGCAATTCCTATCATTACAGTTACTGGAATGAATTTTGGAAGAATATTGGGAGGAGCGATTATTACTGAAACAGTCTTTGCTTGGCCCGGAGTTGGTTTGCTGACTGTAGACGCTATTTTTACTGCGGATTATCCAGTTATTATGGCTTCAACAGTTATATTAGTAGTTAGTGTTGTTGTCGTTAACTTTTTAACTGATATTGTTTATGCCATTTTGGATCCGAGAATAAAATATGGTTGAGAATAATGATAAGTGATTTAATTTAGACTAAAAAATGACAACAAAATTAAATAATGGAATTAAAGAATTAAAATTTCTTTGGTGGAATTTGGAAGGAGTTCGCTTACCTCGCTATGTTAGGGCGATAATTCGGAGCAAAACAGCCATTTTTGGAATTATTTTTGTATTCCTTGCATTGCTATCAGCTTTTTTTGCACCGTATCTAGCTCCGCATGATCCATATAAACAAAACATTACTGAAAGAATGAAGCCCCCCGCTTGGGTTAAGGAGGGTAGTTCAAAATATTTTTTGGGAACAGATCAATTAGGGAGATGCGTTTTCTCAAGATTGATTTATGGAGCGAGGATTTCTTTGATCGTAGCTGCTGTAGCTGTACTCATTGCCGCAGTTGTCGGTGTTGTTTTGGGCCTTATTGCGGGATATTTTGGAGGATGGATAGATCAAGGAATTACAGGGATTACCAACTTTTTTCTTAGTTTTCCATATGTATTATTAGCTATTGCAGTAATGGGGATAGTGGGACCAGGTTTTAGTACCTTAATTCTGGTCCTTGGACTTACCTCTTGGCCTGTCTACACCAGAATAATACGGTCTGAAGTTTTAAGCATCAAGGAGTTAGAATTTGTGGATGCCGCTAGGGCTTTAGGCGTTCGGGAGCACAGAATTTTAATTAGGCATATCCTTCCTAATGTAGTAAATTCTGTGATGGTAACAGCGAGCTTAGAGACTGCTCGCATGATTATTAATGAAGCCTTTTTTAGTTTCCTTGGATTAGGAATCCAACCGCCTATTCCATCATGGGGTAATATGTTAAATGATGGGAAAGCATATATTTTTGTTACCTGGTGGCTGGTAACTTTTCCTGGAATTGCTATTTTTTTAACTACTTTAGGAATTAATTTGATTGGAGATTGGTTGAGAGACTTGTTCGATCCTCATATGGTATTTTAGAAAAATAAGGATTCTATCAGAATAAATTTATTCTCTGAATATAAACAACTGACTACGGTAAAGGAGAATTAAAATGGGTGACATGCGTCAAAATTTGTTTGAATTAGTTCAAATTCCAGGGCCTTCTGGTTTTGAAAATGATGTAGCTAAATACATTAAGAAGGAAATTGAGCCATTCATTTCGAGAATTGATATAGATGGTATGGGAAATCTTCTGGCAAAGAAGGAAGGTCCAGAAGAGGCTCCAATTTTTCTCTTAATGGCTCATATGGATGAGGTAAGCATGGTTACAACCTACGTTAAAGATAGTTTTGTTCGTTTCGACTACGTAGGGACTATTAATCCTTCCGTGGCCGTAGGGCAACCCATGCTTGTTATTACAAAGGAAAGAAAGATTCCAGGGGTAGTATGTTCCCCGAGTGTGCATTTGTCCCAAACTGTTGGGGACTTATGGCTAGATGTGGGATCAAGAGGCAATTTTATAGAACCAGGAGATCCAATAATTTTTGATACTAAACCAAGGTGGCTAGATGATAGAGAAAAGATTTTAGCTTCAAAATCAATTGATGACAGAGCGGGATGCGCCGTCCTCTTAGATGTAGCCAGGAAGCTAAGGGATACATCGTTAAAGATAAATTTAATTTTTGCTTTTACTGTTCAGGAAGAAGTAGGAAGCCGGGGGGCAGAATATGTCGCTCGCCACCTTCACCCTGCTTGGGCGATAGCTGTTGACACTTCTTATGCGATCGACGCGTTTACGGATGAAACAAAAGCTATTCCTTTAGGAGAGGGGCCGTTAATACGTAAGTTTGAATCTGCAAAACCAGGAAGAGGGATGGCCATTCAATTTGCTGACCAGCAGCTCGTAGAGGCCTTACGGCTTGCAGCGAAGGAAATTAGCATTCCAGTAAAAGTAGATGCCAGATTTAACCTTTATACTGATTCTTCTGGAGTATATGAGGCATTTTCTGATGTTAAATGCACATCTGTTACTATTCCTCGTCGATACTCCCATTCTCCTTACGAAGTTATCCATCTCGATAGTCTAGAAAAAACTTCTTCAATTTTAACGCAATATTTCAAGTCTAATTGGGAAAAGTAAAGATACCTTAAAATTTTTATAATCTATATGAAACCCATAAATAAAAGGGAATGAATATATAAAAATATGTAGTTTTATAAATTCATACATTTTTGGAGAATTTTTTGGCTAAAAAGCTATTAGAAGTTTTTAACTTAAAAACTCATTTTTTTACAAATAATGGGATTGTCCATGCAGTAGATGGGGTTGATTTCTATTTAATGCCAGGTGAAACTTTAGGGATTGTTGGAGAGTCTGGTTCTGGGAAAAGTGTAACGGCCTATTCTATCCTTAGGTTAATATCTTATCCAGGTCGCGTGGTTGAGGGACAAATCATTTTTCAAGGAGAAGATTTATTGAAGAAATCCATGGAAGAAATGAAATTAATTCAGGGTAATAAAATTGCCATGGTTTTTCAAGAACCAATGACTAGTTTAAATCCGGTGTTTAACATAGGCTGGCAAATAATGGAACCTCTTATATATCATAAAGGGTTTTCAAAAAGTGAAGCCAAATTCGAAGCTATCAACTTATTGAAATTAGTTGGTATACCTTCTGCCGAGACTCGTGTTAATGAATATCCCCATCAACTTAGCGGAGGTATGCGTCAAAGGGTAATGATTGCTATGGCTTTGGCTTGTCGTCCAGACTTACTAATTGCTGACGAACCTACAACGGCATTGGATGTTACTATTCAAGCCCAAATCCTTAGCCTTATGAAAAAATTGCAGAAAGATTTCGGAATGGCAATTATTCTGATAACGCATAACCTAGGTGTGGTAGCTCAGATGGTCGATCGAGTAGTTGTTATGTATGCAGGACAAGTTGTCGAATCTGGGAAAGTGGACCATATTTTTGATAAGCCTGCTCATCCATATACTATTGCTTTGCTTGGATCCATTCCGAAGCTAAATGAACAAAGAGAAAAATTACAGGTCATTGAGGGTATGGTGCCCAGCCCAATTAATATGCCACAGGGTTGCCGTTTTCATCCTCGCTGTCCAGATGTAATGGATATATGCAGAAGTAATATGCCCCCTTTAACAAAGAGCGAAACAGGTCGTGAAGTGCGATGCTGGCTCTACAAAGATATAAACACCAAAAAATTATTAAAAAATGAAGAAATTTCGATAGTCTTTCTTGGTAATGATTTTGGTAAGGCAGATTTAAGGAAATATAACGTCCCTTTATTAGAAGTTAAAAATTTAGTAAAATACTTCCCGCAAAAATCTGGGTTATTTTTTAAAAAGCCTGTGACAGTTAAAGCAGTTGATGGGGTAAGCTTTAATTTATATCGAGGTGAAACAATGGGATTGGTGGGAGAGTCAGGATGTGGCAAAACGACCTTGGGCAGAATTATACTTTCGCTTCTCCCACCTACATCAGGAGAAATAATATTTGAGGGGCGTAACATTTTTCTATTAAATAAAGAAGAAATTCGAAAATTACGCAAAGATATACAAATTATTTTCCAGGATCCATATGCATGTTTAAATCCGCGTATGAGAGTTGGTCAGATTATAGGTGAAGCTTTAAAAATTCATCATCAAATGATAGGGAAAAAGGCAGAAGAAAAGACTTTAGAGCTTTTGGAAGCTGTAGGAATGAATGCGGAACATATATCTCGTTACCCTCATGAATTCAGTGGGGGACAACGCCAAAGAATAGGTATAGCTCGTGCTCTTGCAGTTCAACCTAAGCTGATTATATGCGATGAACCAGTTTCTGCTCTAGATGTCTCTGTTCAAGCCCAAGTTCTTAATTTACTTCAGGATTTGAAACAAACCTTTAACTTAACTTATCTCTTTATCGCCCATGATTTGGCAGTTGTCCGGCATGTAAGCGATCGTATTGCTGTCATGTATCTTGGAAAAATCGTGGAATTGGCAGACAAAAATACAATCTATGAAAATCCCTTACATCCATATACTAAGGCTCTTCTTCAGGCTGTTCCCATACCAAATCCCCATATAAAAAAAGAATATAAAGAAATTGAGGGAGAACTTCCAAGTCCTTTAAATATACCAAATGGATGTAGGTTTAATACACGTTGTGATAAAGTCATGAATATTTGCAAAGAAAAAGAACCTCTGCTTGTTGAAATAAAAAAATACCACTGTGTGGCATGTCATCTTTATTGTTAACCTGAATTATTAACGACAGCTGTTCGTATATAATGGGAAATGTTTTAAAGATCCGTTTTATTTTGCACTTAAGCCTATTTATTTCTAGTTAAACTTTATATCGAGTTTTAAAATCATAAGGTCAAGGAACCTTCGGTTTGATTCCTTCGGAACAGAGTTTCTCGGGCATGTTTTCATAGTGCCTTTTTAGGATATCGGGGTTGGGGGAAGGATAAAGAAACACTTCAGGCTCTGATGACTTTTTTGACAATGAATGTAAAGAGGATGGCGAAGTTGTTCTTGATGAGGAGGCAGAGAGAAGGGATTTTAGAAACATGGTAAGATAAAAGGAAAGGAGCGGAAAATAAAGATAGAAAAAAAGAGATTGACCCAGAAATTAACAACCTCCAGTCCATAATTTAGCCTTTCCCTTTACTCCCAAAATGAGATTACTCGCTAAAATATAGGGCTTTTCAGAGCTCTCGAGGTAATGTCAATATTTTTGTGTCAGGCTGGGAAAAGGAGTATAAGTATTTTCTTTTAAGTTTTCATAAGTGAAGACAGAAAAAATAATTCTTTCTACGCTTGTATGATTACTGAATACTCCCATGGGCCTAGTTCTCCTTCTAACTTCCCGGAACCTTCTCTCA
>Ga0123519_10010151_pt1 | contig 14056 bp, 13 predicted proteins | sample YelNatPaOPRAMG02_FD_87396 | JGI IMG/M metagenome (GOLD analysis project Ga0123519, IMG submission 87396) | Hot spring microbial communities from Yellowstone National Park - Yellowstone National Park OP-RAMG-02 (version 2) | ecosystem: Environmental > Aquatic > Thermal springs > Hot (42-90C) ...
GATATGGTGAAGAAGGGCATCATCGACCCGGCGAAGGTGACTCGTTCGGCCTTGGAGAACGGGGCCTCGATTGCGGCGATGATTCTCACCACCGAAGCCCTCGTTACCGACCTGCCCGAAAAGCAGGAAGCATCGGGCAGCGGCATGGGCCCCGGCATGCAGATGCCTCAGTACTAGCCACTAGCAAACGTCGAACGCTGGCGGCGGTGCATCTTGTCCGCCGGCCGCCACGATCGGCGCCAGCACATTCGGAACGGCGCACCCGCTGCAGCGGGTGCGCCGTCTTCGTCTCTTCCGCCCGCTCGGCATTCCTCGCCTCGACAAACGCTGTCGAGGGCCGGAGTCGCTTTCTCTTTCGTGCTTCACGGGAGTTCGATTGACTTTTGAGCCCTGCCTCTGGTAGAATGCTGACGGGAAAAACGAATATGCGAGCCAAGGGTGCCCCGGCACCTGCCTTTGGCGGTTCGGTTTCGCACGCTGGTGGGCTGGCCTTTCCTCCTTGTCTTTCAGTTGGAGGTCGTGCGGAAGCGGGGCGCGAAGGTGGGTAGCAATCGGCCGTCTCGGTCGAGGGGCTCTGAAGGGGAAGCGCGGTGTGAGGCCGCCACTGTCCCGCAACTGTGAGCCGATCGGTCTGCCCACCGGCGGCGAGTCAGATCACCTGCCCTTGGGAAGCGCCGTACACCTTCGAGAGAAAGGGGAAAGGCCGACGTGTTCAGATCGCTCACCAGCTCCCTTGTTCCTCGCCGGACAAGGGCTTTTCTTTGTCGGTAGCCCAGCGGCGAGCGTGGGCCTGTTGACCGGTTGGCCGAGATGGCTGCGCTCCAAGGGCTCGGCTTCGTGAGTGTGTCGGAACACCGCCAGTCGCACAGCATGTACGAACCAGCTTCACGTCTCTCTGCCTCCACTCGCATGGCCCCAGCGTCTTCTGCATCGTTGCCCACGCCGTCGGCTTGCCTGTACCGCGGCGAACCCCTCCTTGGCCTTCGCCGGGTGCCGGTTTTCCTGGGAAGGGTCCTGCTTGTGCTTTCTGCCTTCGTCTTGGCTCTGGCCCTGGTTGCCTGTGCCTCCCAGCCCGGCGCTGGTATCTCTGGTGCGACCACTACCCCGCCGACGCAAGCGAACGCCGGCGGCGCTGTAACGACACCCACTGCCACCAAGCCTGTGACCACTGAAGCGGCCACCGGGACGACAGCCGCTTCCCCGATCGCCCGGTCCGTTTTCCCTCTGAAGATCACGGATGATGTGGGCCGCCAGGTAACCATCAAATCTACTCCTCGCAAGATCGTCTCCCTCACTCCCGCGCATACGGAGACGCTGTATGCTCTGGGCTTGGCCGATCGGGTGGTGGGCGTGGATGAGTATTCCAACTATCCGGCCGACGCTCAGAGCAAGCCCAAGGTCGGCGCCTATGCGCAGATCAGCGTGGAGAAAGTGGTCGCTCTGGGACCCGACCTGGTGCTGGCTGACACTATTCACAAGCAGGTCGTGCCAGAGCTTGAGCGGCAAGGCATTGCCGTCGTCGTGCTGAGGCCCGGCAACATCGAGGCGGTGCTGAAGGAGATCGAGACCGTGGGCCAGATCACTGGCCAGCAGAAGAAGGCCGATGCTCTGGTGTCGCAGATGCGCAAGCGTATCGCTGCTGTAGAGGACAAGCTGAAGGGCACCACCGAGAAGCCTCGGGTGTTCTACGAGATAGACGAGACGCTCTTCACCGCTGGGCCCGGGTCATTCATCGACGATGTTCTCACTCGCGCTGGTGGTGCCAACGTGGCGGCCGATGCCGGCACTCCGTGGCCACAGCTCACGCTCGAAGCTCTGGTGGCCAAAGATCCGCAGGTCGTCTTGCTGGCAGACAAGGAGTCAGGGCAGACCCCAGAGGTCGTGAAGGCGCGCCCGGGATGGGCCGGGATCAGCGCTGTCAAGGAAGGCCGGGTCGTGAACATCAACCCTGACCTCTGCAGCCGCCCTGGACCGCGGGTGGTTGATGGTCTGGAAGAGATCGCGCGGGCTCTCCATCCCGAGCTTTTCCCGCAGGGCTGAGTCAACATGGCAGGAAGCGCGAGCATAGGTAGCCTGGTCGTGGACCGCTTGAAAACGCGAGGAGAGTCTCGCTGGCCCTATCTGGCGCTCGGTACTGTGGCCATCCTAGCGACGATGGTGATCGCGGTCGCGCAAGGAGCAGTTGCCATTCCCGCGCCCCTACTTCTGGAGATGACCTGGGCTCGGCTGCCCTTCGCTTCCGTCAATCCGAGTTGGCCGGCAACCTTCGAGACCATCGTCTTCGAGATCCGTCTGCCACGGGTCGTATTGGGGGCGCTAGTGGGGGCTGCCCTTGCCACCGCTGGCGCCACCTACCAAGGCTTGTTTCGCAACCCCCTGGCTGACCCCTACCTCCTCGGTGTGGCCTCGGGGGCAGCGCTGGGCGCCGTTCTGGCGATGTCGCTGGCTCTGCCGGTGGCGGTTCTGGGGCTGGAGCTCGTGCCTTTGGCCGCCTTCCTTGGCGCCCTGGCAACCGTAGCCCTCGTCTACCTGATCGGCCGTGTGGGCAGAACGACGCCGATGACCACGCTGCTGCTGGCGGGTGTGGCCCTCGGCTCCTTCTTTTCATCGGTTACCTATACTTTGATGTTGGTGGAAAGCAATCGCTTGCACGCCACCTTCTCTTGGCTCCTCGGCGGCCTCTACTTGAGCAATTGGCAGCAGGTGCTGGCCATCAGCCCCTATGTCGCTGGAGGAACTGCGGTCATCTGGCTCTGCGCACGGGCCCTCAACGTAATGCAGTTGGAAGAGGAGCAGGCTCAACAGCTGGGTCTCGATGTCGACCGGTTGAAGCTGTTTCTGGTCGCGGCAGCTTCGCTGGTTACTGCGGCCGCCGTGTCGGTGGCTGGGCTGATCGGCTTCGTCGGCCTCATCGTGCCCCACCTGGTACGACTCATCTGGGGTCCCGACCACCGCTTTCTATTACCCATGTCTGCCCTTATCGGCGCTGTCTTTCTGATGCTGGCGGATACGCTGGCACGTACCGCGTTCGCTCCCAACGAGTTGCCCGTTGGTATCGTTACCGCTCTCTGTGGAGTACCCTTCTTCATCTATCTGTTGCGGCAGAAGAAGCGGGAAGTGTTCTAGCATGGACATCATACTGGAGGCCCGAGGAGCTAGCTTTGGTTACGGAGGTGTCCCCATCCTCAAACGCCTTTGCCTCGCCATACGGCGCGGCGAGATGGTGGGTGTCATCGGCCCTAACGGCGGTGGCAAGTCCACCCTTGTGCGCGGCCTGAGTCGAGTGCTGCCACCTCTGGAGGGCGAGGTGCGGCTGGACGACGTGAATCTGGCGCGCGTTCGTCGAGGCGAGCTGGCGCGGCGGTTGGCTGTCGTGCCACAATCAGCAAACCTCCCCAGTCTCTTCACCGTGCAGGAAGTCGTGCTGATGGGACGCACCCCCTACCTCGGCCTGCTGGGGGCAGAGAAACCTCGCGATCGACAAATAGCCGAGCAAGCTATGCGACTGACTCACACGTTGGAGTTGGCCGAGCGTCGCGTCGGAGACCTGTCGGGCGGCGAGCGGCAACGAGTGGTGGTAGCGCGCGCTCTGGCTCAGGAGCCGGAAGTGCTTCTCCTCGATGAGCCTACCGCTCACCTCGACATTGCTCACCAACTCGGCCTCCTGAACTTGCTCAAAAAGCTGAACAGCCAGCAGGGGCTGACGGTGCTGGCCGTCTTCCACGATCTGAACCTAGCCGCGCAGTACTGCGAGCGACTGCTGCTCCTGGCGGACGGGACGATCCTTGCCGAAGGCAGCCCCGAGGACGTGATCACCCCTGCCAACATCCACAGAGCCTATGGGGCCGAGGTGCAGGTCTTCTCACATCCACTGAACCAGCGCCCGGTAACGCTCCTCTGCCCACCCAACGGCAAGGCGATGGGGGCTGCTGAAAGCGTGCCGGCCAGCTCCCTCGACCGGGAAACCGCTGACGTTTCCCAGACACGCTGGTGGAGATCGGATACGCACAAGGAGGGCTGTAATTGAGCGATAATCGTGCTGATGCTTGTTTGCTCGCCTCGGCGGTGGCGAATCAGCCTCGTCTTGGCCTCCTAGTCGCCAGATTGGGTTTGCTGACCGGCCCACGCTCCGACCGTAAGAGAGCGGCCAGACTGCTGGTTTACTGGCTTGGCTCCGTTTTGTTCACCCTGTTCTCGGTGCTGGGAGCTTATGCTGCGATCTGGCTGCCTTTCAGCCCGGTGCCTATTACCTTGCAGTTGCTTCCTGTTCTCACCGCTGGCCTGGTCCTGGGGCCGCGCTGGGGTGCCTGGAGCCAGGTCCAGTATCTGCTCCTGGGGTTGGTCGGCTGGCCGGTATTCGCGGCCGCTGCGCCCGGCCCAGCCGCCTTTGCCAGCCCCAGCGCTGGCTATCTGCTGGGCTTCGTTCTCGGCGCTTATACCACCGGCCGGGCCGGGCGTTGGCTGGCGCGATGGCAATGGTTCGGCGCATTAGCCTCCTCCTACCTAGGAATCATCGCCGTTTACTGCTGCGGGGCCGCTTGGCTAGGCATCTGGCTGGCCGCGTTCGCCTCTGTACCTCTACGTGCTGCTCTGGCAGAAGCCTGGCTCGCGGGCGTAGCCCCCTTCATAGTAGTGGATGTGGCCAAAGCGGTACTCGCGGCGTCTGCGTGGAGAGGTAGCTGTCGGTGCTGGAGCTTGCTCTGGCCTTCCAGTTCCTGACTACACTGCCGGTACCGATCTGGCGCAAGCCGACCGCCGAGCAGATGGGGCGTGCCCAGCGCTATTTCCCCCTGGTTGGCGTTTTCGGGGGCGCCCTGGCCATCGCCACCGATGCGCTCTTCAGTTCCTTTCTCCCTGCTATGGCGGTGGCAGCGCTCTTGCTGGCCTCCCAGGCAGTGCTCACCGGTGCACTGCATCTGGACGGTTTTGCCGACTGTTGCGATGCGCTCCTTGGCTTCAAAGACGTCGAGCGACGACTGCAAATCCTCAAGGACAGTCGGATAGGCAGTTACGGCAGCGTTGGACTCATTTGTCTGCTGCTGCTAAAATGGGCTGCGCTGGCGAGCCTCGTTTCGCCTTGGCGCTGGGGGGCCTTCTTGGTGGCGCCGACGCTAGGGCGCTGGGCCATGGTATGCGCCCTCATCGCTTTTCCTTATGCTCGCGTCGCTGGCACCGGGAGTCTCTTCAAGCAGCACTCGTCGGTTCCGTCGTTCGTGGTGGCAACGGCCTTCGCCCTGGTGGTCTCTCTGGCTGCCTTGCGAGCGTGGGGGCTGATTATGCTGTTGGCTGCTGGGGCGGTCGCCTGGCTTCTGGGGCGCTGGATGTTGACTCGCATTCCCGGCCTTACTGGCGACTGTTACGGGGCGGTCAACGAAGTGGTAGAGTCGTTCATTCTGCTGTTTGCGCTGGCGTTATCGGCGAGAGCTATCCCCTAGGCGTGACCCTTTGACGTGTTATCATTTCCAGTCAGAGAGACTCTGGTTTTCACCAGAAGCACGGTGGTGACAAGTGTCCTCAGCGCCGGTCCAATTCACGTACTCTGGAGCTCTTTCCTATCTATACAGTTTTGCCGACTACGAGCGTGCAGCTGGCAGCCGCCAAGTGCCGGCCGAGTTCAACTTGGAGCGGACCCGTGTCCTTCTCGATGTGTTGGGTAACCCTCAGGTTCGCTTCCCGTCGGTACTCGTAGCTGGCACCAAAGGCAAGGGTTCCACAGCGGCGATGATAGCCACCATACTGCGGTCCGCCGGGCTATCAGTTGGGCTCTATTCACAGCCTCACCTGCACACTTATCGCGAGCGCATTCGAGTGGATGACGAACTCATTCCCACCGAGGTTCTGGCCCGCTATGTCAGCGACATCCGCTCGGCTGTGGATGAGACGCATCGCCAAGCGCCCGCGCTGGGGAGGCTGACTACGTACGAGATCGGAACTGCCCTGGCCTTCCAATACCTGGCAGACAAGGCAATCGACCTGGCGGTACTGGAGGTGGGGCTGGGAGGCCGGCTCGACTCCACCAACATCGTGCGTCCTCTCGTCTCCGTGATTACCCCGATCAGCCTGGACCACACCCAGATTCTTGGAGACACCATCGCCCAGATCGCCGCTGAGAAGGCTGGCATCATCAAGGACAAGGGCATCGTGGTAAGCGCTCCCCAAGTCTCAGCCGCCCGATTCGTTATCCAGCAGACGGCGCAGGCGCGTGGAGCCAGAGCGATCTTCGTCGACCCTGATCGGCTAGAGATATCGGGCCGTGGCAAGCCGGCAGGTGATGGAGAGCGAGGTGCCTATCGCTTCTCATTCCGCACTCAGCGTGCGCACTACACCGACCTGGAGGTGAGCCTGCGCGGGCAGCATCAGCTCCTCAACGCCGCTACGGCTATCACAGTCATAGAGGAGCTGACTGCTCAAGGCTACCGAGTAACCGCAGAGCAGGTGCGGCAGGGCCTCGCCAATGTCCATTGGCCAGGGCGGCTGGAGGTGCTGGGACGTTCGCCCTTGGTTGTCGTCGACGGTGCCCACAACGGGGATTCGGCGGCTTGCCTTCGCCACGCGCTCGGCGACTGCTTCGAGTTCGAGCGCCTCCTGCTTCTACTAGGAACGACCGCCGACAAAGACATCGCCGCCATTGTCCGCGAGCTCGTGCCTCCAGCGGACCAGGTCTTCCTCTGCCGCTCACGGCATCCTCGCGCCGCTTCGTTGGAGACTCTGCAGCGCGAATGCGCTGAATATGAGAGGAGCCTATCCGTCTCTGGCGCGGTCGCTGCTGCCCTCGACGCTGCCTTATCGGCAGCCAGCCGACGCGACCTCGTGCTGGCCGCTGGCTCGCTGTTCGTGGTGGCGGAAGTGCGCGAGGCAATGGGAATCGCCAAGGGTGAGGACTGATGGGAGCTACCGAGTTCATCTTGGTGCTGGGTGGCGCGCGCAGCGGCAAGAGCACTTTCGCCGCTAGACTTGCTGGCGAGCACGGCGGTCGCGTCATTTTCGTCGCCACCGCCACGGCTCTTGACCAAGAGATGGAGCAGCGGATCGCTAAGCATCGCCAGGAGCGTCCCTCCAGCTGGGTGACGATCGAGGCTCCCACCCATCTCGCCTCCGCCCTGGAAGGAAAGCTCCTATCGGGCGACGTGGTGTTGCTGGATTGCCTCACGCTCGCCGTCTTCAACCTGATGGCCGAGATCGCCGGCAACCACCTGGACGATGCCTCATTCGACGCGACCCACGTTCGCCGCCACTTGCAGACAGATCTTGATGCCCTCTTGCAGGCCTGCCGTCGGGCTGAGGCCACCCTGATCGTCGTTTCCAATGAGGTTGGCCTCGGTCTGGTTCCCCCCTATCCGCTTGGCCGCGTCTACCGTGACCTTCTCGGCTTTGCCAACCAGTGGCTAGCGCAGAAGGCGGAGCGGGTGTACCTGCTAGTTGCTGGCTTGCCAGTCGAAGTCAAAGCGCTGGTGGCTGCGCTTGACAAGGAGAGGGCCGGCAACTAAACTAGTCTCAATAGAGTCAGCCTTCGGGAACAGGTGATGCGCTTGGCCAGCGTGGTCGATGGCTGCTGGCGGCGCTTAGTCCTAACCGGCGGTAGAGCCCGCGAGCCCGGCCAGAGCCGGGCAGATCTGGGGAAGTTCCAGAGCCGACGGTAAAGTCCGGATGGGAGAAGGCGCGGGCCGTGAGTTTGGTCGCTGGTGGTCCGTCTACCCGAAGGTGCAGCGCGCCTTCGGGTTTTTGCTGCTCACCGATTGTCACGATATGGAGCGCAAAGTGGATTACATGGCACGTGCGCTGGAGCTAGCGCGTCGGGCGCTGGGGAGAACCAGCCCCAACCCCGCTGTCGGCGCTGTCATCGTCAAAGACGGCCGGATCGTGGGCGAAGGCTTCACGCAGCCGGCCGGATCTTGGCATGCGGAAGTGATGGCGATTAGGCAGGCCGGGGAGAGTGCTCGCGGCGCTACGCTATACGTAACCCTCGAACCTTGCTGCCACTATGGACGCACGCCTCCCTGCACCCTAGCCATCCAAGAGGCGGGCTTGGCCGAAGTGCACGTTGCCACTCTGGACCCTAACCCGCTAGTGGCCGGCCAGGGTGCGCGTAGCCTGTCCGCGGCCGGAATCCGGGTGACGTTGGGGGAGCGAGAATCAGAGGCGCGGCGCCTGAACGAAGCTTTTTTCACCTACATCCAGCGGCGTACACCCTTTGTAGCGGCCAAGTGGGCGATGAGCCTCGATGGAAAGATAGCCACCCGCTCGGGCGCCTCACGCTGGATCAGCGGCCCTCAGGCCCGAGCCCTCGTCCATCGCCTGCGCGATACTGTCGATGCAGTCGCCGTTGGTGTGCAGACCGTAATCGCCGACGATCCCTTGCTCACCCGGCGCCTGGCCGAGCCCGAGGGAGGTCGTCCCCCACGTGCGCGGCCGCTCTTGCGCATTATCTTCGATAGTGCTGGCCGTACTCCCCCCACGGCGAGGGTACTGGCTCCTACCGCTGACGCCGAAACGCTCGTAATCACAACAGAGGCCTGTCCACAGCCGGTGGCCGGCCGACTGGAGGCCGCCGGCGCGAACGTCCTGGTTTGCCCTGCCCGAGAGGGGCGGGTTGACCTAGCGGCCGCGCTGGCGCTGCTGGGTCGCCGAGAGATCGTGAGCCTTTTGGTAGAAGGTGGTGGCACTTTGCTCTCGAGCCTCTTCGCTCAGAGGCTAGTTGACAAAGTGTACGCCTTCATCGCTCCCCTGATTGTAGGCGGAAGCGACGCGCTCTCGCCGGTGGAGGGCCGGGGTGCCGAGACCTTGGCCGATGCCCTTCCTCTGAAAGACGTTACCTATGAACCTATCGGGCCCGACCTTCTCATCACTGGCTATGCGCTCATCACCGGCCACGCGCCTGTCGATGTGATTGCAAGAACAACAATGCCCTCAGTGCAGTCGCCGGCGCACGGCCGCGGCTAGGAAGCGGGAACGAGAACAACCATGTTCACTGGTATCGTGGAAGAAGTGGGCACTGTCCGCTTAGTCAGTTCGCACAGCCTGGCTGTCAGCGCCCGGACCATCATTGAAGACCTCAAGCTAGGAGATAGCATCTGCGTCAACGGCGCCTGCCTCACCGTGACCAGCATCGCGTCGGACGCCTTCACGGTTGGCCTTATGCCGGAGACGCTGCGCCGCACCAATATCGGCCGCCTGCGCCCTGGGGAAGCCGTGAACCTGGAGCGCGCCCTGCGGGCCGATGGGCGCCTGGGAGGCCATTTCGTGCAGGGCCATGTCGATGGCACCGGGGAGCTGCTCTCCACCTGGGATGAGGGCGATGCTCGTTGGCTGCGCATCTCGGCACCACTATCGGTGTCTCGGTACCTCGTCCCCAAGGGCTTCGTGGCTGTGGATGGCGTAAGCTTGACCGTCGTCGACTGCGACGACCGATCGTTTACGGTCTCCCTGGTCACTTTCACTCAACAGAATGCAACGCTGAGCCGGCGATGCCCAGGTTGGGTTTTCAACCTGGAGGCTGACGTGCTTGGCAAGTACGTGGAGAAGTTCGTTCGCGGGCAAGCCACCAGCAGTGCACTTACCTCGCAATTCCTGGCCGAACACGGCTTCGAGTAGGCTTCGGTTTGTCAGCGCATTCTCTTGGCAATGCAGTCTCTGGGTAAGGTACCTCTCGGCAAGGTGGTCTATCCCCCGCTGAGGGCGATGGAGTGGCGAAATGAAACAGGCAAGCATCGAAGAGATACTGGAGGATTTGCGTCGTGGCCGCTTCGTGATCGTGGTGGACGACGAGGAACCTTCTAGTGGTGGAGACCTCCTACTGGCGGCGTCCCGAGTGACGCCAGAAGCCTTGCTGCAAATGGCACGTTATGGCGGCGGTCTAGTGCATCTCGCTCTCACTGCCGAACGGCTCGATCAGCTGCGCATACCACTGGCAGCGCCGGAGGGCGAGGCTTCGCGCGACCCGGCCTACTGCGTCTCGGTAGCGAGTCGCCGCGTTCACCGTGGCAGCTCGGCCGCTACCGATAGAGTAACGACGATCGAAGCCTTGCTTGATCCGGAAACGAAGCCTGAGGACTTTGTGCGGCCAGGGCACGTTCATCCCATTCGCGCTCGGAGGGGCGGCGTGCTGGTGCGGGCGGGCCATACGGAGGCGGCGGTTGACCTTGCTCAGTTGGCCGGCCTGTATCCGGCCGGCTTGATCTGCCAGGTGCTGAATGAGCGCGGCGAGGCTGCTCGCATGGCGGAGCTGGAATCCCTGGCCGCTAAGCTCGGCTTGCGCCTGGTGAGCCTGAGTCAGATCATCCAGCATCGCTGCCGTCACGAGAAGCTCGTCAGCAAGCGCGCTGAGGCCAGGCTTCCCACCAAGTACGGCGAGTTTACCGCCATCGCCTATGAAAGCCTGCTCGACGACGGCCAGCATGTTGCCCTAGTAATGGGCGACCTCGCATCCTCCGAGGCCGTTACTGTCAGAGTGCACTCCGAGTGTCTCACTGGCGACGTGTTCGGATCCCTGCGCTGCGATTGCGGTGAGCAACTGCAGCGCGCGCTGCAAATCATCGCTGCCGAAGGCCGTGGAGTTCTGCTTTACATGCGGCAGGAGGGCCGAGGCATCGGCCTTCACAACAAGATCAGAGCCTACGCTCTACAAGACCAGGGTCAGGATACGGTGGAAGCTAACCTTTCCTTAGGCTTCCCGCCCGACCTGCGAGATTATGGCATCGGCGCCCAGATTCTGGCTGACCTGGGATTGCGCGAGATCAGGCTACTCACCAACAATCCACGCAAAGTGGTGGGGCTGGAAGGCTATGGCCTGAGAGTGGTGGAACGCGTGCCACTGGTGGTCGACCCCAACCCGGCCAACCTGAAGTACTTGGTCACAAAACAGCAGAAGCTGGGGCACCTCCTGGCGATAGATGACCTAGCGGCACCGACCGAGGACGAGGCCGCGACGACGAGGGGGTAAATTGCCGCCAAGCCTCGGTAGCGGCGGCGGAACCGGCCGGGCAACGAGTGGCGACAAGAAGATGGTCCGACTGAGGTCATTAGTCGGGAACAACCTGGGAACAACGGTGGAGGTAGCTGAGGTCAATGGTCAAGACGTTTGAGGGCAGGCTGGTCGGCGAAGGGCTGCGGTTCGGCATCGTAGTCTCGCGCTTCAACGAACTCTTCACGAGTAAGCTGCTGAGTGGTGCCCAGGATGCCCTGGTGCGTCACGGCGTGAGCGAACATGACATCGAGGTGGCTTGGGTGCCCGGTGCTTTCGAGATACCGGTGACCGCCAAGCTGATGGCCACGTCGGGGCGCTACGCGGCCGTCATTTGCCTGGGAGCGGTCATCCGTGGGGCTACTCCCCACTTTGAGTACGTGGCGGCCGAGGTCTCGAAGGGCATCGCCAACGTCTCCTTGGCCACGGGCGTTCCTGTTATCTACGGCATCGTTACCGCCGACAACCTGGAGCAGGCCATCGAGCGCGCCGGCACCAAGAGCGGCAACCGAGGTTTCGACGCCGCTGTTTCTGCCATCGAAATGGCCAACCTGCTGCGAACGATGCAAGAGCTGCGCTAGCGTCCATTCCCTTGCACGCGGGCACCGACGATTTTGGACGAGGCAGCCGGCCATTGCTGGTTCGGCTACCTCGTCTTGCGTTCGCAAGAGGGTTCCCTTATGGCAGAACGCGGCGAGCACCCGCATAATGCTGGGGCCACAATCCCTCGTCTAGGCTGCTGATTGTTACCCCCGTCCATTCATCGACGGCGTGGACGAACTTCCCGTTGCCAACGTAGATGCCGACGTGCGAGATGCCCCAGATATAGGTGTTACGGAAGAACACCAGGTCGCCTGGGCGCAACGCCGATCGATCTACCGCTGCCCCACGCGACCATTGTCCGGCCGCGTCGCGCGGGAGGTCGATGCCGTGGGGGCGATAAACGAAGTAGACCAAACCCGCGCAATCGAAAGCGTTGGGGCCCGCACCCCCCATCCGATAGGGACGTCCCACTAAAGAGAGTGCCTGCTCGACGATCGCGTTTGCCACTTCCCCATCCTGGCGGCCGTCGCGCCCTGAGGCATCAGGCCGTTCGCCAGTTTGAGAAGCCGTTCCTGTGGGAGTAGAGGCAGCCGTCGCGCCGGCATCGGAGGCCGGCGGCGTGGGGATGTTTTGCTCGTTCGCCTGTGCTTCTTGCTCGGAAGACGCTGTTGGCGTCACGAGGTCGAGGTACTGGGAAGCCACCCACCCTGTGACCTCGCCGAAAGTAACCTGGCGCCACTCGCGCCCTGCGATCACTATCGGTTCTCCGCTCACTTTCAATTGTGCTCCTTGGGGAGCCACTGCCAGCACGGAGTGCCCGACACCGGGCTCGGCTCTCACGCGCAAGCCCAAGCCGTAAGTTCGGTTTACCGTTCCTATGGCGTCGGAATCTGCTGCCACGGGGGCGGCCGCCATAGTGACGATGCTCGCCACTGCCATCACGACCGCCCAGACGCGCTTGCTATCCAACCCTTTCACCTCCCCGAGCCACCACCCCACAGGCAAGGCGCCGGCTCTGTGACTTGATTTCACCTCCTGCTTGTTGGGCCGCTTATGGGCGGCATTCTACCAGCCCTACCCTAGCAAGTCAACCTCTTGACCATGGTGCCTGGCGATCGCCTACTCGGCCACCAGCGACACGCTGGACGTTCGCGATGGCAGCGTCAGGCTGAACGCGGCCGCTGCGAAGGCGATGAGGGCTGAGGCCGCCAGCGCAGGCGCAAATGAGCCCGTCTGGTCCGCCACATAGCCGCCTAAGCCGGGCCCGATCGCCTGCCCGATACCGAAAAGCACGGTCACGAAGCCGAGGCCGGCCGGGGCGAGGCGCGGCCCAGCCAGATCGCCCGTCAGGGCAGCAATGAGAGCGGGAATAGGCCAGACGGACAGCCCGAACAGCGCTGTAGCCAGAATCGCGCCCGGCGCGCTACGGGTGGACGCAAAGATGGTCAATGAGGTGCCCATAATGGCAAACGAAGCAGCCAGGCCCCGGCTGCGCCCGATGCTGTCGGAGACGGCACCGAACAGGGCCGGGCTGAAGATGCTGATGAACCCGGCTGTGGACCATAGGCTGCCAGCTTCCACCTCCGTCATTCCCACCTCGGCTTGGAGGTACGCAACGAAGAAGGTCCCCGCCACCACGTAGGCGAGGCCGAAAGCGAAGTAAGCTAGTCCGCAGCGCCAGAGCACGGGTGACGTGTACGCCACCCGCCACTCCGGCCTGGATTTCATTCGCTCGTTCCTCTCGTGAGTCTCGCGGTTCTCGTCATTTCCATCCTTTTTGTTTTTGGCCTCTGCCCCCAATGGCAGTAGTCCCATCAGCGAGGGGCGATCGCGAGCGATCAAGAAAGCTAGGCCAGCTACCATCAGCACGATGGCTGAGAGGCAGAACCAAGCGTAGCGCCAGCCTTCATTGCCATACGACGACACCACCATCGGCACCAGCACGCCGCTCAGAGAGATGCCCAGTCCGGAGCCGCCTACGATCACGCCTACCGCTAGCCCCCGCCGCGAGGGCGCGAACCAGGCCGTGGCTAAGCCCAGCGTGGCCACATTAGCAATGGCGCTGCCCAGCCCGGTCAGAGTGCGGCCAGCGGCCGCGGCCATAAAGCTCCCCGCGAGGCCAGTGAAAAGCATGGAAGAGCCCACCAGTGCCAGGCCCAGCACCTCCAGACGCCGTAGCCCCACCCGACTGGCAATGGTTCCCCCCAACAACGAGAAGACAACGTAGCCGGTGAAATTCGCAGTGGCCAGCAGCCCCGTCTGCGTGTAGTCCAGGCCCAGCCCGTCGCGCATCGGCGGCAGGATTACTGCATAAGCAAAACGGCCGAAACCGTGCGAGGAGAGGTTGAAGAGCACGCCGGCGGCCATAATCACAAGACCGTAATGCAAGGGCCGGCATGGCCGGAGCGACGGTGTCAAGGCTGTCCTTTCTGTCGGGGCAGTGCGAGACTTGAGCGAACGGATTATAGCCTCTCAAGCTTGCCTCCACAAGGTCCGGCTGGCGCTCGGTTCGCACTCTTGTCGATGAACCTGACCCGGCGCATAATGGAGCGA
>Ga0123519_10010153_pt1 | contig 14055 bp, 10 predicted proteins | sample YelNatPaOPRAMG02_FD_87396 | JGI IMG/M metagenome (GOLD analysis project Ga0123519, IMG submission 87396) | Hot spring microbial communities from Yellowstone National Park - Yellowstone National Park OP-RAMG-02 (version 2) | ecosystem: Environmental > Aquatic > Thermal springs > Hot (42-90C) ...
TCTGGGAAGCGAGGTGCCGCGGCGGTGCCAGTACTTGCGGGTCATCGTGTCGGAGCTGGCCCGCATTGGCGACCATCTGGTGTGCAACGCGGCGGTGGGGCTTGATACGGGGGCATTCACGTTTTTCATGTACGCCTTCAATCCGCGGGAACTGATCTACGATATTTTCGAGGCGCTGTGCGGCGCGCGATTCACGAACAGCTATACGCGGGTGGGAGGCCTGTTGTATGACGCCACGCCCGAGGCCATCGCCCTCATCCGCCGCTTCGTAAGGGAGTTTCCCCGGGCGCTGACGGATATGCGGCGGTTGTTGGACCGCAACCGGGTCTTTGTAGATCGGACCAAAGGGATCGGCGTATTGACCAAGGAGGAGGCGATCAACCGGGGGGCCACGGGCCCGATTGCCCGGGCCAGCGGCGTAACCCGCGACCTCCGGAAGGACGAGCCGTACCTCGCCTACCCGGACTTCGACTTTCGCGTGTGCTGCGCCACGGAAGGGGACTGCTACGCCCGCTACTTGGTGCGGATGGCGGAGATGGAGGAAAGCCTGAAGATTATCGACCAGGCCATCGAGAATTTGCCCCCCGGCCCGGTCAACGTGGGGATCGATGAGCGACTGGCGTTGCCAGACAAGCGGCAGGTGTATCTGACGATCGAGGGGCTGATCACGCACTTCGAGCTGACCATGCCCAACCGGGGTTTTGTCGTCCCCTGCGAGGAGGTGTACCAGGCGGTAGAGGCGCCCAATGGGGAGTTGGGGTTCTACATCGTGGGGGATGGCACCGATACGGCGTACCGGGCGCGATGCCGGCCACCCTCGTTCGTCCACTTTGCCTTGTTCCCGCATTTGATTCGCGGCCATACCCTGAGCGATGTGGTGGCGGTATTGGGCAGCCTGAACATTATCGCGGCGGAGTTGGACCGATGAGCCAGCGGCTGTTGAGTCCGGAGGTGGTGGAGCGGATCCGGGGCTACTTTCCGCGGTATCCCACACGGCGCGCTGTGCTGCTGCCGGCACTGCACATCGTCAACGAGCAGTTGGGCTACGTGCCCCCGCAGGCGGTGGTCGAAATCGCCGAACTGCTGGACTTGGCGCCGGCCGAAGTCCAAGACACGCTATCGTTCTACGGGTTCTTCAAGCAGGATGCCCCGGCTGGCACCATGCGCGTATGGGTGTGCCGGTCGCTCAGTTGTGCGGCCTGCGGCGGCGAAGAGCTGCTGGAATACCTGTGCCAGCGGCTGGGGATCCGGCCAGGCCAAACCACGCCCGATGGCCGCATTACCGTGGAATATGCCGAATGCCTGGGCGCGTGCGACTTTGCGCCGGCGGCCTTGGCCGGCCGGGTGCTGCTGAAGAACCTCACCAAGGAGAAGATCGACCAGTGGCTTCAATCGCTGGGTGCAGGAGGCAACGGCCAGACGACTTAGGCCTTTCCATGTGGATGGGGAATCCCCGTTCCCCGGCCAAAGTGGATGGAACGAAGGGCTAACCCACGTGCCGCAGTACGAGTTGGTTCTTTTGGCGAATGTAGGCAAGCCCGATAGCCACACGCTGGCCGGCTACCAAGCCAGCGGGGGCTATGCCACCGTGCGCCGCGTGCTGCGCGAAATGGCCCCCGCCCAGGTGCTCAACGAGGTCCGGCGGAGCAATCTCCGCGGGCGGGGCGGGGCGGGATTCCCTACCGGCCTGAAATGGTCGTTCCTGCCCGCCGAGCACCCCGGGCCCATCTATCTCTGTGTCAATGCCGACGAAAGCGAGCCGGGCACCTTCTGCAATCGGGTGCTTCTGGAGCACGACCCGCACCAAGTCCTCGAAGGCACTATCCTCAGTGCGTACGCCACGCGCGCCCGCGTCGCTTACGTATACTTGCGGTACGAGTATCCGTTGGCGATGGAGCGGCTCGAGCGGGCCATCGACGAGTGCTACCAGGCGGGCCTTTTGGGCCAAAACATTCTGGGCACACCGTTTTCCCTGGATGTTTACATCCACCGGGGCGCGGGGGCCTACATTTGCGGAGAAGAAACGGGGCTGATCGAAAGTCTGGAAGGGCGGCGGGCTTGGCCGCGGATCAAGCCCCCCTTCCCCGCCGTCGAGGGCCTGTTCCGCAAACCCACCGTGGTCAATAACGTCGAGACGCTGGCTTGCGTCGTCCACATCCTCCAGCGCGGGGCCGACTGGTTCCGGTCGATCGGCGTGCCGCCCGCGCCGGGAGATCTGGGCGACCCCGGCAGTTTCGGCCCAAAACTGTATTGCATAAGCGGGCATGTGAATCGGCCCGGCTGCTACGAAGGCCCCCTGGGTCTAACCGTGCGCCAAGTAATCGAGGAGTTCGGCGGCGGCGTGCGGCACGGACGCAAGGTCAAGGCCGTGGTACCCGGTGGGCTCAGCACCGGTGTCTTGGGGCCGGACCAACTGGATACCCCCTTGGATTTCAATGGTCCGGTGCGGGCGGGCTGCCTGGGATTGGGCACGGCCGGGGTGATCGTGCTGGACGAAACCTATCCCATGGTCGAGTTCCTCTACAACAGTTGCCGGTTTTTTGCCCACGAGAGTTGCGGCCAGTGCACCCCTTGCCGCGAAGGCACCCGCTGGGCCTTGGATATGGTGCGGCGGATTCGGGCGGGTCGAGGACGTCTGCGGGACCTGGACCTGTTGGCGGAAATCGGCAACTCGATCGGTATCATACCGGGCACGACGATCTGCGGCTTGGCCGATGGGGCCGCCTGGCCCATCAAGACCGTGCTGGCCCGCTTCCGCGACGAGTTGGAGACCCATATCCGCACGACGAACCCCTCGGGCTATGCGGCCACTGAACCGGTGCCGGCGCTGGACTGGTCGGATGGCCAGCCCCCGGCAGGCGGGGCGGGGGACGGCGGGCCCAGCCCGCGGGGGCGCGCTTTGGGCCGGGCCGAGACCTCTGCGCCGCCAGTAAGCCTCCCGGCGGCGGCTGACCCGTGCCAGCAGGGCAGTGCGGTTGCGAAAAATGCTCCTGGTCGGTCACCGACAGCGGAGGTGGCGGCGTGGCCTCCCCCATCCCCCGAAAGTTCTCGCGGTTAGCCTTTCCCCAGCATCGTGGCGGCGACTGCCATGCCCATCGCGTACATTGATGGCCAGCAACTGGAGTTCCGCGGCGACGAGCGGCTCAACGGCATCGAGGCCGCGCGGCGCCTGGGGATCGAGATTCCCCATTATTGCTGGCACCCGGGCCTCTCCGTCGTGGGAAGCTGCCGGATGTGCCTGGTCGAGGCGGGCATGCGGGACGCCCAGACCGGCAAGGTGACTATGCTGCCCAAGCTGGTACCTGCGTGTAATACACCGGTTCGCGACGGCACAGTGCTCATCACCCAGAGCGAGAAGGTGGCGCGGGCGCGGGCGATGGTGGAAGAAGACCTCTTGTTGCGCCACCCTATCGACTGCCCCATCTGCGACAAGGCCGGCGAGTGCTTACTGCAGGATTTCCATTTTCGCTACGGGCAGAAGGAGCGGCGGGCCGACCTGCGCCCCTTCACCAGCCGCCGCCGCGATTTGGGCGACAATATCACCCTTTTTGTGGATCGCTGCATCTTGTGCAGCCGCTGCGTGAGGTTTGTCCGCGAAGTCGTGGGCACGTCGGAGCTGATGCTCGTCAACCGCGGCACCCATCAGGAAATCGCGGTGCTGCCGGAATTTCCTTTGAACAACAAGCTTTCGGGCAATGTGGTGGACCTTTGCCCAGTGGGCGCGTTAGGCGACAAGCGCTTCCTGTATCAGCAGCGCGTATGGTATCTGAGGCCCCACGCAGGAGTGTGCACACGGTGCGCCACGGGGTGTTCGACGTGGATCGACGAGAACCAGGACCGCGTGTACCGCATTCGTCCGCGCGAGAACGCGGCGGTCAACAAATGGTGGATTTGCAACGAGGGGCGGTACGATTACCCCCACCTGCACGATCCGCGGCGCCTGGTACAGGCAATGCGTCGCGAGGCAACCGCCTGGCAGGAGGTGAATCACGGGGGCCTGGTGGCCGAGCTGAACGAGCGGTTTCGCCGATGTGGGCGGGTGGCGGCCGTGCTGTCGCCCTTCTTGACGGTCGAAGAGGCGTATCTGCTGGCTTTGTGGGCCCGGCAGGTCGATCCCGGGGCGCTTCTGGCGTTGGGGCCTGTGCCAATTATGGGCCAGGACGAGCGGTTCCCTGGGGGCTTCGTGATTTCGGCCGAGAAATGCCCGAACCGCCGGGGCGTGGAGGAAGTGATCGCTCACTTCATGCGGCGTGTGCCCCCATTCGAGGAGGCTGTCGAGGCGGCCGATCGGGGCGCGCTCGGCGGCGTATGGGTTTCGGGCGGGTACCGGCAGGAGTGGATAGACGCCCCCACGGCCGATCGGCTCGCCCGTGTCCCGCTACTCGTGGTGCACGATTTGTTTCCGTCGCCGCTTTCCGAACGCGCGGCGTTTGTACTGCCTGGGGCGGCATTTGCCGAACGCGATGGCAGCTACGTGAACCGCAACGACCACCTTCAGTCGATGCGTTGGGCCATCCGCCCGCCCGCCGGCGTCTGGCCCGAGGGAAGACTGTTCTGGCAACTGCTTGGCCGGCCAGGCCTGTACCAGGCAGAATCGGTGCTCCGCCAGTTAGCTGGCGAGATTGCGTATTTCTGCGCGGTCGGGCAACGCCCCATTCCCGAAACGGGTTTTAATCTGAAGGTGTACTCGCTGGCCGAGGCGGACAAAGTGTGCGAGCACGGGTGATTTGCAACCGGTCCGAGGCGCGGCACGCCTCCCTGGAAACACGGATTGAACGGCAGGCCACTGGATCATGTTCCCCATAGTTGTTGAAGCCCTGGTGAAGACGGTGCTCATCCTCGGGGGCCTGATGATGGCGGCCGCTTATTTGGTCCTTGTCGAACGCTGGATTGCCGCCTGGGTCCAGGACCGGCGCGGGCCGAACCGGGTGGGCATCCCGCTGACCCGTATCCGGCTGTTCGGCTTGGGCCAGCCCATCGCCGATGGGACCAAGTTTTTGTTCAAAGAAGAGGTAACGCCGGCCCACGTGGATCGCCCGCTGTATTTTGTGGCGCCCATGGCGGCCTTTTGTGCTGCCCTGGCGGTGTACGCCGTGATTCCTTTCGGCAGCGTGTTGCCCGCCAGTTCGGGTGTGCCGGGCGAACCGATCCGGCTGGTCCTGGCGCCCGGCATCGACGTGGGCATGATCTACATTTTCGCCGTGGGCAGCATCACCGTATATGGGGTGCTTTTGGGAAGCTGGGCCAGCAACAACAAATACGCCTTTTTCGGCGGACTGCGAAGCGGTGCCCAGCTTATCTCTTACGAAATTCCCATGGGCCTGGGGCTGCTGGGCGTGGTGCTGGCGTGCGGATCGCTCCGCCTGGATCAGATCATCGCCCAGCAAGCCGCCACCGGGCTGTGGAATGCGTTCGTCCAGCCCTTGGGCTTCGTGGTGTTTTGCGTGGCGGCCTGTGCCGAGGCCGAGCGGCTGCCCTTCGATCTGCCCGAAGCGGAACAGGAATTGGTGGGGGGCTACCATACCGAATACGGCGGCGTGAAGCTGATGATGTATTTGGTAACCGAGGTGATCCATATGGTGACCGCCTCGTTCTTGATCGCCATCCTGTTTTTAGGTGGGTGGCACTTCTGGGGATTGACGGGCAGCGGCGAGGAAGTCACCTGGCTGGAGGCTCTCATCCGGATAGCGGTCCTCTTGGGCAAAGTGGGACTGCTGATTCTGGGCTTCATGCTCATTCGGTGGAGTTGGCCCCGGTTCCGCTTCGACCAGCTCATGGCCATGGCGTGGCGCATGATGCTCCCTTGGGGGCTCGTGAACTTGTGCCTGGTGGCGGTGTTGATAGAATGGGGCGGGCGCTGGGCCGCCGCCTTGGGGGTGCCCGTGGGGGCCATCGAAATTCCCGTGGGCTGGGTGGCCCTGGTGCTCACGTGGGCAGTAACCGCCTGGGCCGACCCCATCGCGACCGATAATACGCCCCTGCCGATCGAACCGCTTAACCAGCGAGGCATCCCATGAACCCCCAGGACGCAGACATCCGTTGGATACAGCCGCCCGAACTGGGCCTTGGCGGCCGGTCGTATTTGCCCCTGTTCGTCGAGGGGCTGACCACCACTTTTCGGCACTTGGTAGGGCGGAAGATCACGGTGGAGTATCCGGAAGAGCCGCACCCCATGGTCCATCCGGAGCGCTACCGGGGCGTCCACCGGCTGAACCGGGACGAACAGGGCCGGGTAAAATGCGTAGCCTGTTTCCTGTGCGCCACGGCGTGCCCGGCCCATTGCATCGACATCGTGGCGGCGGAGAGTCCCTGGCCCGACCGCGAAAAATACCCGCAGAGCTTCACGATCGACCTCCTGCGGTGTATCTTCTGCGGCATGTGCGAAGAAGCCTGCCCCGTGGATGCCATCGAGCTGACAAGCCTGTATGATCTCTCGGGCAAGAGCCGCGAGGAGATGATTTTCGACAAGGAAAAGCTGCTGAGCGTGTACGACCAGACGAAGGACCGCGAGCCGATGCGCAGCCGCGGTTCGCAGCCGATTTCGGGGACCGGTGCATGAGGCCTTTGGAACTGGTCCTGCTGCCGGGAGGAGTAGCGCTGGGCGCTGTGGGCGTGTGGATGATGCTGCCTGGGGCGCCGGCAGAGCGGCGCGCGCCGGGGATTTTGCTGGCAGTAGCCGGGGCGGCGCTGGTGGCCGCCGGTCTTCCGGGGCTCGGGGATCCGCTCACCTCGGCGTTGTTCTTTGTGCTTTGCGGCGTGACGCTGCTCGGGGCGGCAGGCACCCTCGCTTTCCGCAGCCCGGTGTACGCCGCCCTTTCGTTCGGCCTTTCACTTTTAGGCACGGCCGGATTGCTGTTCTTGCAAGGCACGCAGTTTTTGGGCGTGGCCACGGTGGTGGTGTACGCGGGGGCCATCCTGGTGACTTTCCTGTTCGTGTTGATGCTGGCCGAACCGCGTGGCCGGGCCACCTACGACCGGGTGGGTTTCGGGCCTGGGATGGCCGTTTTGTGCGGGGCCTTGCTGGTGGCCACGCTGATCCCCACATTGGCGAGCATGGGTCGGAAGCCGGAGGGGCTTTTGCGGCCGCCCCCCCCGGCCGATGCCCGCCGCCAAGGCGTGCTGGCCAGCCAGCACGTCAAGCAATTGGGCAATGAGTTGTTCGGCCGGCACTTGGTGGCCATCCAGGGGGCGGGGGTACTGCTCTTGGCGGCCTTGGTAGGGGCCGCCGTGCTTGTCGGACAAGGACGCACCCGGTTGCCCGCACCGCGGGCGGGCCAGCCGGCCCAGTCGCCCGGCCCGAACCAGCCCCGGCCGTCCCAGGGGAGCGACATCCATGGCTGACGCCGAAGTGGCCTTGCTGGTCAACTATCTCGTGGTGGGGGCCGCCTTGGTCGCCCTGGGCGCCGTGGGATTCGTCATCCGGCGGAACCTGATTCTCATGTTCTTATGCGCGGAAATGATGCTTCAGGGGGTCTCGTTGAGCCTGGCCGCCTGGGGCCGCTACTATAACGACTTCGGCGGGCAAATACTGGTCCTGTTCATCATTGCGGTCGCAGCGTGCGAGGCGGCAATTGCCTTGGCCTTGGTGCTGGTGCTGTTCCGCCGCCGCGGCAGCCTCGATGTGATGGCCTGGCAGGAACTCCGCGAGGCCGAGCTGCCGCCGGTCGTTGATCGCGAAATCCCGGAAATGCCAGCCGAACCGCCGCCCGCCTGGCCATCGCTGCCCCCGGCCGGCCGCACCCCATGCGTCCCACGGGAAGAAACGGAGTTCCGGCCCCATGTTTGATATCCCCTTTTTGCTGGTGCTCGTTCCCGGGGTGTGCCTGGTGGCCACCGTGGTGACGGCGGCGTTGGGCCCCCACATCCTCGGGCCGCGCAGCCACTGGCCTGTGGTGGTGGCCCTGGTGATTGCTGCCGCCGCCAGCGGTGTCCTGGTGGTGCAGGTGCATCACCAGGCCCTAGCGCAGTGGGGCGAGGGCCGCCCTGCGGACCCCGCGGCAGGTTATGAAAAGATCGTGACCCTCTGGCAATGGGCCAGTATCGACGATGCCCACTACGCCCACCAGGGCGACCGCTTCCGCATCGAAGTCGCGTTGCGGGCCGATCCCCTTACCGCCGTCATGCTCTTAACCGTCACCAGCGTCGCCTTGCTCGTGGCCGTGTATTCCATCGGCTACATGGCCGGCGACCCCGGATATTGGCGGTTCTTCACCTACGTGAGCTTGTTCGTCTTCTCGATGACGATGCTCGTGTCGGTGAGCAACTTTGTGCTGTTGTACGTTTTCTGGGAAGCCGTCGGCCTGTGCAGCTACTTGCTCATCGGTTTCTGGTACCAGAAGCCGGCCGCAGCCGCCGCGGGCAAGAAAGCCTTCCTGGTCAACCGCGTGGGCGACTTCGGTTTCGCCCTGGCCGTGTTCCTCATCTGGACCACCTTCGGCACGTTGAACTTCCACGACACGGTGGATGCGGCCGGCCACATCATCGGCGGCGTGCTGGGGCAGTCCGGCCTGGCCCGTCCCGAGTTCTGGTACGCTCCCGGGTGGACGCTCTCGGCCATCTGCCTGCTGTTGATGCTGGGGGCCTGCGGAAAAAGCGCCCAGCTTCCGCTGCATGTGTGGTTGCCCGACGCCATGGAAGGCCCCACGCCGGTGAGCGCACTGATTCACGCGGCGACGATGGTTACGGCGGGCGTGTACCTCGTGGCTCGCTGCGCCCCGCTGTTTGTGGCCTCGCGCGATGTGCCGCCGATCGTGGCTGGCATCGGCGCCGCCACCGCCCTGGTGGCCGCGATTATCGCCCTCACGCAGACCGATCTCAAACGCATCCTGGCCTATTCCACTATCAGCCAACTCGGATACATGTTTCTGGGCTTGGGGGCGGGCACGCTGGCGGGGGTCTCCGCCGGCATGTTCCACTTGGTGACCCACGCGTTTTTCAAGGGGCTGCTGTTTCTGGCGGCCGGCAGCGTGATGCACGCCATGGGAGGGGTGATTGACCTGGAGCGATTTGGCGGCCTCCGCCAGCGATTGCCCATCACGCACTGGACCTTCCTCATCGGATGCCTTGCCCTGGCCGGTTTCCCATTGCTCTCGGGGTTCTTCAGCAAAGACGAAATCCTTTCCGCCGTGTATGAGCGAGGTCTGGATGGCCGTGATGCCCAGTGGTATTACGTGCTGTTCTGGATGGGCTTGGCCACGGCGGGCATGACCGCGTTTTACACATTCCGGGCGTACTTTCGGGCGTTTTGGGGGCCGGAACGCATTCCGCCGGAAGCCGGCCATCATGCCCACGAGTCGCCGCCGGTGATGACCCGGCCCTTGGTGGCCCTGGCCGTCTTTTCTGCTGGCCTGGGGGCCGTCTTGTGGCTTTCCGGCGCCCTGGAGCAGTTTCTGGAAGCAACCCCCTCGCTGGTTTTCCTGGCCACCCATCCCGCTCCGTGGGTCTACAACGTGGTAGAGGGGCACGGAGTAGTGCCGGTGGCCGGCACCCTGGTTGCTTTGGCCGGCATCGGATTGGCTTGGCTGTTGTACGTCAGGCAGCCGCAATGGCTCGCTCAGACGGTGCGGGTGTTGCACGCCCTGGGCCTCTACCAGTTCTCCAAAGGGAAGATGTTTTTCGACGAGGCGTATCAGGCCTTGGTGGTGGCGCCCTTGGCGGCCTTTGCGCGGACCTGCGCCCGCTGGGATCACGCGCTGATCGACGGCTTGGTCGATGCCGTGGGGGCCCTGCCCAGCACGCTGGGGCGGGCGCTGCGACCCCTCCAGCCCGGAATCGTCCCGTTTTACGCCCTGGCCATGGTGCTGGCCACGTTGGTCCTTCTGGGAGCCATGCTGTGGTAACCGGCGCGTGGTTGGTCACAACCGTGTTCTTGCCCCTGGCCGGTGCCATCCTGGCCGGCGGCACCTTGCACCGGGCCCGGCAAAGCGCCGTGGTCACCACGCTCGTTACCTTGACGCTTGCCATCGGCTTGCTGGCCGCCTATCCGCCCGGCAGCGACGCCTTTGCGTTGTACGACTACCCTTGGTTCGGCGAGAACGCCCCGGTGGACATCCGGTTCAGCCTGGCCCTGGATGGCCTGGGGCTGTGGTTGTTCGGACTGACCGCCTTGCTTTCGGTGGTGGCGGTGCTGGTAAGCTGGGAAGCCATCGACCAGCATCACGCGGCCTACTACCGGCTGCTATTGGTTTTGGAAACCGGCATGCTGGGCGTTTTCGTCGCCCGCGATATCATCCTCTTCTACATCTTCTTCGAGTTCACGCTCATCCCCTTGTTCTTCTTGATTGGCATCTGGGGGAGCGACAAGCGGCGGCAGGCGGCGGTGAAGTTCTTCCTGTTCACCATGGCCGGCGGCGTATTGACCTTCCTCGGACTCTTGGCGCTGGTCTTCTGGAACTACGCGGGCACGGGCCGATTGACCTTTTCCATCCCGGAGCTGACGGCCAACCTGAGCGGCCGATGCCCGGTCGAGCCGCTATGGCTGCAAGTGCTGATTTTTCTGGCCCTGTTTGCGGGGTTCGCCATCAAAGTACCGCTGGTGCCGCTGCACACCTGGCTGCCCCTGGCCCACGTCGAGGCCCCTACCGCCGGCAGTGTCATTCTGGCCGGCGTGCTGTTGAAGGTGGGCACCTACGGCTTCGTGCGATTTGCGGTGCCAATGCTCCCCGATGCCGTGGCCGTGCTCATGCCCTGGCTGCTGTGGCTGTCTGTGGCGGGCATCGTTTACGGAGCGTTGGTCGCCCTGGCCCAGGCCGATATGAAACGGCTGATCGCCTACTCGAGCGTCAGCCACTTGGGGTTCTGCATGTTGGGGGTCTTTGCCCTCAACCGGCTAGGCCTCGAGGGCGGTGTGCTCCAGATGATCAACCACGGTTTATCCACCGGCGGCCTCTTCGCGGCCGTGGGCATGCTCTACGAGCGATACCACACGCGACAGATCGCCGACATGGGCGGGCTGGCCAGGCGCACGCCCCGACTCGCCGCCTTCTTCGTGCTGCTGACTCTGGCCAGCATCGGCTTGCCAGGGCTCAACGGTTTTGCCGGCGAGTTCTTGCTGCTGGTGGGCATGTTCCAGCGAGCCTGGGGCGATCCGTTGCCGCAAGCCGCCGGCCAACTCCGCCTGATTTCGGTTTTGGCCACGCTGGGCGTGGTGTTGGGGGCCTGGTACATGCTGCAATTGGTCGAGCGGGTATTTTTCGGTCCGCTGCGCGAGCCCGGGCAAGCGGCGGCCCCACCGGAAGCGGGCTCCGCCCTTGTGTCTGCGGCCGGCCATCGCAGCCCCGCCTCTGGTGCCTCCCCCGTGGCCGACCTCTCCCTGCGCGAAACCATGGCCCTGGCCCCCTTGGCGGTGCTCATTGTGTGGATCGGCCTGTGGCCGGGCTTCTTCTTGGACCGTATGGGTCCGACTTTGAACCGCTTGGCCACTCCCGCCTTCGCAGCAGCCGGCAAAGAGCTAGTCGTCAGGGCATCCTCGCAGCACGCCCAGGCGGCACACCTCCCGCCACGGAGCGACTTCCCCTATGGCCGCTGACACCGCGATTGCTCTGGCACCTGAAATCCTGTTGGTGGTCGCTGCCTCGGCCATTTACCTTGCCAGCGCGTTCACGCCGCGGGCCCCATGGAACAGCTTGACCTTGGCAGCGCTGCTACTGGCCGGAGCCGTGCTTTTGGCCCTCGGCCCGGTGCAGCCGGCAGGCTTCGACCCCTTGGCCCATGACGGGCTGGCTTGGTTTGGCCGGTGGTTGGCGCTGGGCACGGCCGTGGTCCTGGCGCTCTTGGCTTGGTCGGCCGAAGTGCCCGAGGGCCGGCCCGAGTACCTGGGCTCGTTCCTCCTCCTGACGGCCGGCGTCATGCTGACCGCCAGCGCAACCGATTTCGTCCTCCTGTTCGTGGGTTTGGAGTTGGTCTCTATTCCCACTTACATCCTCTTGTATCTGGGCCGGCGCGATGCCGCCTCGCAGGAAGCGACGGCCAAGTACTTTTACCTGAGTGTTTTGGCCTCGGCCCTGTTCTTGTACGGGCTGAGTTTTCTGTACGGCCTTTCGGGTTCTACCGACCTTCGCGTCATCGCCGCACACTTGGCTCGGGCGGATTCCGGCATCGCTCACGCCGCCCTGCCTCGAATAGGCTTGGTGCTAGTGGTCGCTGGGCTGGGCTTTCGGATCACCGCCGTACCGTTCCATTTCTACGCGCCGGACGTGTACCAAGGGACAACGCACGGCAACGCGGCCCTGCTCTCCGTTGCCCCGAAGATTGCGGGGATCCTCGTACTGGTGCGGCTGCTGGTGGGGACCCTGGCCCCGGTCGCCCCCTATGCCTGGCCGCTCGTGGGGGTCCTGGCCGTGGCCACCATGACCACCGGCAATGTGATAGCGCTTTGGCAGCTCCACCTCAGACGATTGATGGCGTACTCGGCCATCGCGCATGCCGGCTACCTTCTGGTCGGGTTAGCGGTGCGTTTGGGCTGCCACACGCCGGAGCCGTGGGACGGCATCGCGGCCGTGATGCTTTATCTGGTCGTGTATACACTAGCGACCCTGGGGGTCTTCAGCATCCTGGCTGCCCTGGGGCGCCAAGGCCGGCCCGTGGAGACGATCGATGACTTAGCCGGGTTGGCCCGGGCGGGGGGGTGGACGCGATCGTTAGCCGCCTGGTCGCTGGCTGCCTTCCTGTTCAGCCTGGCGGGGCTGCCCCCGCTGGCGGGCTTTTGGGGTAAGTTCGCCCTGTTTGCCGGAGCGGTCAGCCTGGAACAATTCGCCCCGCCGCTCCGCCCGTGGTTCGTGGTGCTCGCTATCTGCGGGGTGCTTAACTCGGTGGTTTCGGCCGTGTACTACTTGCGGATTGTGGGAGTTATGTTTTTCCGGCTGCCCGAGGAGGCCCATATGGTGGGCCCCGCCAGCGGCGAACCTGCCGACGTATCGCCCCACGGGCTGGCCCCGCTGGCGGCCGCCTTGGCGTGCCTGGTTCTGGTAGTGGGAATTGGCCTGCGGCCGGGGGTATGGCTGGACACCGCGGCACGCGCCAGCCTGCCAAGTACATCGCAGGCCATGGCCCGATTAAAATAGACCCGATCGAACATGCCCAAGTTCGGCACGCTGGGGTGGCCGGGAGGCGGTCGAAGGGCCGCCTCGCGCCATTGTGCGCATCGCCCCATCCTCTAGCCTGCCGAAGCCAACGAACTCGCATGGCTCGACCTCGTCCTGGCATTGCGGACTTGGCACATTTATTGGACGCGATGGCCAGCCCCCTTTACATGCTGGACGAGGACGGCCGGTTGGTTTTCTGCAATCAGGCGTGTCTGGATTGGCTCGGGCAAGAGGCGGCGACCCTCCAAGGCATTCGATGCCGGTACCAGCCGCCAGCCAGCGAGGGCACCGAGTCGCTGGCGGCGGGCTTATGTCCCCCTCCGCCGGTTTTTGCCGGAAAGGAAATGGCGGCCATTGTGGCGTGCCCCCGGCCGGACGGCCGGCTCAGCCGCCGCCGCGCCCGCTTCTTCCCACTGGATAGCGAGAATGGCCTGGCAGGAGTCCTGGCTTTAATCGAGCCACAGGAGTATGACCCAGAAGCAGAGGCCGCGCCGCCCCCCGCCGAAACCCCCGAAGCTCTGGCCCTGCACGAACAGCTCCGGGCGCTCCGCCAACAGATCGGCGGGCGGTTTGCCCTCGATCGGCTGGTGGGCATCAGTCCCGCCATGGTTCAGGTGCGGGCACAAGTCGAACTTGCGGCCAGCAGTTCGGCCCGGGTGCTGATTGTCGGGCCTACCGGCAGCGGCCGCCAGCATCTGGCCTCCACCATCCACTACGCGCAGGGGCTGGAGCCCGGCAGCTTGATCCCCCTGGCCTGTGCCCTGTTGGACCCCGAGTTGATCGGGGCCACACTGGCAGCGTTGGCCAAACAAGGTCCCCATTCGCCGGCCTCCTCTGGGACTTTGCTGTTGAACGATGCCGATCAACTCCCTGCCGACGTGCAGCGCGAAGTGGCCCAGGCCCTGGCCTCTCGCTCCTTTCCCCTGCGTGTAATTGCCACCGCCCGGCAGCCTCTAAGCACCCTGGCACGTCA
>Ga0123519_10010154_pt1 | contig 14055 bp, 9 predicted proteins | sample YelNatPaOPRAMG02_FD_87396 | JGI IMG/M metagenome (GOLD analysis project Ga0123519, IMG submission 87396) | Hot spring microbial communities from Yellowstone National Park - Yellowstone National Park OP-RAMG-02 (version 2) | ecosystem: Environmental > Aquatic > Thermal springs > Hot (42-90C) ...
AAACAACAAAAATGGGAAGTTAGAAGTGTAACCAAACATGGAGTATACTTTTGTCCAAGCTATATGGTGGGGTCGCAGCGAAAGTTTAATGGTAAAGGATTTGAGAAGAAGCTGAAAGCTATTTCAGGTTACGTCATCGCTGATGTCGCAAGCTTTCCTAAAGTGCGGTACTGGATTATACCAGCTTCGGTAGTCGCGATGTGGTGGGAAAATGTTGAACTTGGGAGCAAACAAAAGTCACACGAAGCAAAGCGATGAGGCTAATAAAAAGCATTACCCCACGGTCGAGATTACGGACGACATGCTTAGGAAAGCACGGGAGCGGGAAGAGACGGTGCGGGTTGACCGAACTCAAGCGTCGCCGGTCGACACCTTGACAGGGATCCTTGGTGAGTTTGTATTTGCACAATGGTTGTTTGGTGATTGGAGAATGAACCGAGTTGGAAACAACAAAGGTTGTGTTGACTTTCCTGAAATCAATGTAGAAGTTAAAACGTCTGCAGTTCCTATGAGCGATAAACTCCACCTTCTGGTGCGTGAAGAATACGCCGAGAAACGGAAACCTGATTACTACGTCCAAGTCATAATAAGCATCCAGGACAGGAAAAAGCCAGATATTGTTCCGGGTACCAAAGCTTATCTAGTTGGTTGGGCGACCAGCGAGGAGGTAGATAAGGCGATTTCGCGCGATATGGGAACGAAGAGCGGCAAGGAAGCAAACTATAAATGTCGCTGCATTCCCCTTGTCCAGTTGCACTCTATGGAAGAACTTCGGGAAAAACTGGCGAAACGTCACGGAGTGCAGTGAGGCCATGAAGTCTGTTCTACACGTTCAACTAGCCTTGCCCCTAGCGGGTGGCGATATCCGTAAGCAAGCCTATGCGGACATAAAACAGCTGCATTATTTCCTGAGGGATTTTGCGGAATATGGTCGGAAAACGTTTGTAGATTCAATGCAAGGCGTCCCCACTTACGTCAACGAGTTCTGGACGTCAAAACAGCGTCAGGCGAACAGCCTTCACGAAATCGCCTATCGTGCCTGCTTTAAGCCGCAGCTGCCACGATTCTTTATTGACCTGCTCACCCAACCCGGCGATGTAGTGTATGACCCCTTCATGGGGAGGGGTACTACGTTAATTGAAGCCGCGCTGATGGGGCGCGTGCCGTTCGGGTGTGATGTGAACCCCCTGAGTGACATCCTGACTCGCCCGCGTTTGAACCCGCCGCCCCTCTCCGCAGTAGCAGACCGGTTAAGGGAATTGGACCTGAGTCACTGCAGTCACTACCCACAGGAGCTGGAGGTATTCTATCATCCGGAAACGCTCACCGAAATCTGTGCCCTGCGGGAGTATCTGCTGCAACGCGAAAGGGCGGGGGACATGGACGACGTTGACCGCTGGATACGCATGGTGGCGGTGAACCGGCTCACGGGACACTCGAAAGGTTTCTTTTCCGTGTACACGCTGCCGCCAAACCAGGCGGTGTCCATCGAGTCGCAGCGCAAAATCAACCAGCGGTTGGGGCAGACCCCACCTCGGCGCGAGGTGAAAACCATTATCTCGCGCAAAAGCCGGTCGTTGCTCAAGGATTGCGACAGTCTGACGCGCAACCAGCTGGCGTCGGTAGCACCGAGGGCGTTACTGCTGACCCGGCAGGCGCACCACACCCCGGAGATTCCCGACGAGGGCGTGCATCTGGTGGTCACCTCGCCGCCGTTTCTGGATGTGGTGGACTATGCACAAGACAACTGGCTGCGGTGCTGGTTCTGCGGCATTGACCCACACGCCGTGCCCATCACCATCGCGCGCGGGATAGACAAATGGCGCGAAGCGATGCGGCGCGTGTTCCGCGAGCTGACGCGGGTGCTGGTACCGGGTGGCTGGATAGCCTTTGAAGTGGGCGAAGTGCGCGGCGGCAAGGTGAGACTGGAAGAGGTAGTGATTCAGGCGGTGCATGGACTGCCCCTTATGCCGCAGGCTATCGTGATTAACGACCAGCACTTCACGAAGACGGCACACATCTGGGGCGTGTCCAACCGCGTGAAAGGCACCAACACGAACCGCATCGTGCTGATGCAGAAGTGTTAATCAGGGGTATACCCATAACGCTTCGCGTTCTATCGCAGGAGCGAACCTTCCTTCTTGAAGCATTCGCTGCCACTCGTCTTCCGTGTACACCAGCACGTCCGCGCCAATAGGCAGGCCGCGCGTGTCGTAATCCAGCGCGCGGCGGATAAACGGCATGTCGGTGTGGTGAACAATCACCACGAGGTCGATATCGCTGCCGACGCCCCAATCTCCCCGTGCATACGAACCGAAAAGACCGATGCGGGCGACCTCTGGACGCTGCTGCGCTATCTGCTGCACCCAGCGAACCACCGCCTCGCGCACGGTCTGCGCGTCAGGCCATTTGAGAACGCGCGAATTCGACGACCTCACGGGCATATCGGATTGCCTCCTCACTTTGCAATGCACCATAGTGCTCATACGATGCGCCCTCTGAAAAACCGTTAGGATATCGGGTCGGGATGTAGAATGTGTCGAGTACTCGGGCTTTGTCTATCAGGTCTGGCGGTATGGTTATCTCGGCTGGCAGGTCCTCCAGTAGCTTCGCGACCACATGTCCCCACGCATCTTGTCCGTAATGTAGATGCAGGGCTTTCACTGCCTTTTCCGCCGCCTGCTGTGCGGCAAAACAAGCCCACTCGTGCAGCCCTTCCCGCCTGCTTGTTTCCGCCTGTTGCAAGTCGCGCTCTGCCTGACGTAGCCAGTCCAGTGCCCGGTTCATGGTTATTTCCCCCAATGCAATTATACCAGTGTCCGTGCTATAATACTCGTCAGAAGTTATGCGATTACTTGGCTGCCCAAAGGAATGCAAAGCAGAATGACAGCAACTGTCATTCCGAGTGAAGCGAAGAATCTCCGACCCTTCGCGGGGGCTTATGCTCACGCGAGCAACCGAGGTGCTTCGCGTCCGCTCAGCATGACAGGAGGCTGCCTTTGCATGCCATCTGGTAGCTAATCTGTGGCGGCGCCTGTTAACGTGCCGTTGCAGGATGTCGCATGGGAGCGGAGGAGTGGCGAACCATGTCGCAAGCGATTATCAATGTTACAGTGTGGGACGGCAGTCAGGTCATCCGTCCGGGCTTCGTGCTGTGGGAAGGGGAACGGATTGTCGACGTTGGTCGCGCCGACGTGGTTCGCTTCTCCTCGAAGGTGCGCCTCATCGACGGCAAAGACGGATGGGTCATTCCCGGGCTGATCGACCTACATGTTCACGTCGACGAGGTGAAGACACCCGAACTGTTCGTGCGCTATGGCGTCACTTCCGTGCGCGATATGGGTTCCTCACCCAGAGTCATTGCACAGTGGCGGGAAGCATGGCGCAAGGGGGACAGGCGCCCGTACGTGTACTGGATGGGACGCAACATCGACACCGGCAAGCCCTCGTGGTGGGAAGCGGTGGCGGTGCAAAACCCGCGTGACGTACCCGCCTTGCTCGAGCACATGCGCAGGCTGGGCGCGAACGGTTTCAAACTCTACGTGAACGCCGACCTGCCCACCTGTGAGGCGGTGATGGATTATGCACGATGGCTGGGTCTGCCGACGACAGCTCACCACGAGACCATCCCGGCATCGCAGCTCATGCGTCTGGGAATCAGCGGTATCGAGCACGCGCATTGCCTCCTGCATCAGCTGTTGCCAAACCGTCCGTTCGTAAACGACAAGCGCAAAAGCGGCTATCTGCGTGTGTTTACGGGCTTTGACCGTCTAGAACCGAATGACGAGCGAGCTCGCCGGCTGATGGAGCTGGCTTACGCGACTTCCATCGTGTGGACGCCGACGCTGAGCCTGTACGACATTCCCCCCTGGTGGCGTCGGAAGCGTCCGGCAGGGGTGGCGTTACCGCCAGAGTGGCGGCGAGAATGGGCGCGCTCCTATTGGGACTTTCTCTCGACGCGCGGTTGGACATCTGCCGATTTTCGCACGGCGCAACGGGCGGTGGAGGTTTACAAGCGATTCGTGGCAGAGGCGCGACAGCAGGGTGTGCCCATCGCCGCAGGTACTGACACACCCGCCCCGGGTCTACTGCCCGGTGCTGCGCTGCATCACGAGCTGCGTCTGCTGGTTCAATGCGGTTTCTCACCAGAAGAGGCGCTGCGGGCGGCAACGGTCACGGCAGCGCGTGCGTTGAGGCTAGAGGGCAGGGTGGGGAGCCTGCAGCCGGGCGCGAGAGCAGATATAGTGTTGCTGTCAGGGAACCCGCTGGAACGCATCGAGAACCTGATGAGCATCCGAGCGGTTTACTTGAGAGGGCAGAAAGTGTAGGGCGCTACGGTGTCGGCGCAGCGGTCACGTCCCGAGGGCTCCACTGCTTGACTTCCTGAACCGCCAGCAGGCTCATCAGTCTCACCTCGCTTATATCCTAGAATTTGCCTCCCGCCTTCGCAAGAGGCGGAAGGAGAGCACAAGAAGCCTCGAGGGATTTTTCACGAATGCCGATAATCCGAATGAAATCGCATCCGTCTCCTGAAAGTGTTCCTGACAGGCATGGAATCTCCTGTTCGGTGCACCCCGAGATGGAAGGAAGAGGGAGGGTTCAATCATGAACTGTGTCTACTTACGCAGGGGGCTGGGTCTCCTGCTGATGGTGACGCTGGCATTCGCCGGCGCGTTTTATCTCCCACTTCGCGCCTCCCCCAACGACCCCATACTGCTTTTTCCCCGGCTGTTGCCTGACCAGGTGAAGCCTGCCGTTTCTCCGGATGGCAGCCTCATGGCAGTGCCGGGAACGATGGGTTCCGTGCTGGTGTTCAACACCAACGACGGTTCGGTGGTGAAGGCGCTGCCGGGGCTGACAGGCGGCTGGCGTGATGTGGCGTTCACGCCGGACGGACAGTATCTCTTCAGTGTCAGTGCAGGCGGTGGTTGGGAAAATAACTTGACGGCTATCGTCTGGCGGACGTCCAACTGGAGCCGATATCGGCAGATACAGGCAAACCTCCCGGACAGACTACGCGCCGTCGCTATCTCGCCCGATGCCCGCTGGCTGGCGGTAGGCGGTTGGAATTATCTGCAGATTTACGACCTGTCCACCGGTGACAAGGCAGTGGAATTGCCGCAGCCGGGAAGATATGTCTACTCGTTGAAGTTCTCGCCGGACGGGCAGTACCTCGCATCCGCGAACGGCGGTACTGCCGCCAAGCTGTGGCGCGTGTCCGACTGGAGCGAGGTGCGCACCCTCGCCGAGGGACTGCCAGAGAACCTCAGCCTGGCTTACTCGCCAGACGGACGCTACCTTGCCCTCTCTGCCGGAAGCACCGTGCGGGTCTGGAGCACGTCCACCTGGGATGCCCCGCTTTACACGCTGGACAGGGGCAGTTTCGACTCGGACGTGCCTGTTGTTTTTACCGCGGACAGCCAGTTTGTGGTCACGCGGTGGAATACCGGCACGGTCAAAGTGTTCGGTGCCGCAGACGGCGCAGAACAGCGGTCAATTGCGTTAAGCATCACGTACGCACCGTTCTTGTACGGTCTCGCTGTGCGCGGAAGCACCGACCTGTATACGGGCATCTACGACCAGCGGGAATTAAATCTGTATTGCATCGAGCAGTATTCGCTGGAGTCGGGAGCGAGGGTGCGCGTGGTGCTGGCACCGACGACACGCGAAGTGAACTCAGTAGCCATGTCTCCAGACGGCAACTTCGTCGCATACTCCAACTATTACGGGCCGACGCGCATCATGCGGGTTTCGGATGGCACGGAACAACTGAGTCTGGCTGGCGGTTCCAGCGGCACATCCGGTGTGTGGATTTCTCCTGACAGCAGCAAGATACTTGTCTCAGAGACTGGTGGCACGGTGATGCGCTCGTTCCCCGAAGGCGCGGAACTCTGGCGCGGTCCGTCACCCTGGATAAGCGCTTTCTCGCCAGACGGGAGCCTCGTGGCATCTTTGCGTCACGGAGGATGGTGGCAGGACCACAAACTGTACAATGCCAGCGACGGCTCCGTCGTTCGCGCTCTTGGCCCCGCCGGCGGAGACTTCAGCGTCGACGATATCGTGTTCACCCCGGATGGAAAATACCTGCTTGCCGCTGCACGGGCGCAAGGCTGGAACTGGGACACCGCCTTCCGCGTATGGCACGTGCCAACCGGCGAACTGAAACAGGAACTCGGCGGCTGGAATATGCAAACTGTGGACGTCCACCCCAGGGGAAACATCATGGTGGTGGCGGACAACACGTGGTGGTATATCAAAGCCATCCGTGATTTGGGAGACACCCTCGAGTTCACTGATATCTTGAGCAAGCAGGGTCACACGTGGGTCGGCAATGAGAGAGGCATCAATCGCGTTCGGTTCGACCCGTCGGGCAATGTGTTCGTCACGGTTGGAGAAGACGCCGCCGTGAAGGTGTGGCGGCTACAGGACGGCATGCTGGAGCGTGCGCTCAGCGGGCACAGCGAGCCGGTATACGATATTTCCATTGCCCGACAGGGCAATGAACTTATCATTGCCGCCGGGGGCTGGGGCGGTGTCGCGGTCTGGCGGGTGCCCATGACCTGGGCGGCAAACACCCCGCCGAGCGTGCAGCTGCTCTATCCCGAAAATGGGGCCACCGTCAGCGACTGGGTGTTGTCCTTCAAGGCAACCGACCCCGACTCCGCCGACCAGCTGCGTTTCCGGGTGGAGCTGATGACTGAAGACGGAACGGTGGCCAAGTGCTACGACCAGACGGTTGACGCCTCGGCGTTTGATAAGCCCTCCGCCTCCAGCGATGAGATCGTGAGCATCAATCTGGATTCCACTCTGGCGACCGGCGTCTACCGCTGGCGGGTGCAGGTCACCGACGGCTGGGCGTGGAGCAACTGGAGCACAGAACGCACTTTCACGCTGGTCAAACCGACACTCCCGTTAGGGCAGTTCCGCACGCTCACTGTGGCAGGTGGCACCTGGCGCGGGACAGTAACGGTTCCCGAGGGCGCGACCAAACTGTTCCTGACAGCGCGTTCCGTGGAACAGGCACAGAGCCACACCATGCGCCTGTTCTTCGGCAGCACCAAAATCGCCGAGAGCACAGGGGCGGACATTCTAATTGAACGCAATAACCCCTCCGCAGGCGACTACGAAGTGGAGATTAGTCCGGCAGCGGCCGGACAGATTGTCGTCTATGCCGACACCGACCTGCCCGCCGTGCGACTGGGGCAGAGTTACACCGGCAGTGTCTACCACAACGACGGCTACGACTGGCTGCAGCTGGATGTGCCTGCAGGGGTGCGGGCGTTGCAGTTCACCGTGGAGGCTCCAGGAAACATCACCGACCTGGAGGTGTGGCGCGGGTCTATCGGCAGCTACGAGCGATGGAGCGCGACACAGCGGTTCAATCCGCCGGTTCGCCTGACCATCAGCAACCCGCGCGAAGGACGGTATTACATCCGCGTGAAGGACCACGGTCAGCTGCCCCAGAAGCAGGTGAGGCAATATGTGCTGAGCCTCTCGGGGGCACGCGCAAACCTCACCGCTTCGGCGACGCCCGGTATGGCAAGCGCGGGAGATGAGATCGCAGTGGATATCCGCTATGCGAACGAGGGGGATGCGCCTGCCTCGAGCGTGGTGCTGAAGTGCGTTCTCCCTGAAGGGCTCGACGTTGTGGAAGGCTCTCTGTCGGAGGGCGGCACGTACGACTCCAGCACCCGAACGGCACAGTGGAGCATCGGCGACCTGGCGGCGGGAGCAGGCGGTTCTGCCGGCTTCCGCGCGAAGGTGGCGCGGGATGCGGCTCAGGGCAGTAACCTCACCGTGCGTGCGTCTCTGGAGTCCAGCGACCTGCCGGAGAGCGCGCAAACGGAGGTGGCGGTCTGGGTCGGCGCACCGGGAGTGCGCTTCGGCAACGTGTACACGATGTTTGACTATGTGGATGTGACCGTGGGCGGGCTGTCCATCAACCGCGAACAGGGCACGCCTCAGGTATGGCTGCTGTTCCCGGTGGGCACTGCCACCAGCACAGAAATCGCCGCGGATGAGGTTAAAGTATCGGAGGACGGCACGCAGGTGCAGGCGCGCTTCGCGCTGCTGGAGAAAGTGCTGGAAGATGTCGCGCCGACGCTGCGCATCAGCCATCCGAGCGTCGGTACCAAAGAGTGGCAGGCCCCCATGCTGCACGTGTTCGGAATCGAATCAGACCTGCACTATCCCAAGCCGTTTGTGCGGCAGGGACGGCGTGAGACCTTCCAGATACAGGTCACCAACCCGAACGCGGTGTGGGAGACGCCGTTCGTGAAGGTGCAGCTCAGTCTGCAGAACGTACCGGAGGGTGAAAACCCATCCGTCAACTACTGGGTGTATGACCCGCAGGGCAACAAGGTAGCACAGGGAACGAAACCAGCCGGTCTGTCGGAAATACCGCTGTTGTTGCCGCAATTAGCTCCGGGCGCGAGCGCAACCTACTCGCTGGTCATCCAGGTCACCGACAGTCGGTCGCAAATCCGCTCCCGATTCGAGCCGATGACGATGGCGGTCATCACGGTGGTTAGTGGAGCCGCCATTATCAGCTCCTGGGTCGGGCATCGCCTTCTGCAGAGCGGTTGCGAGCAATCCATCAAGCGACGGCTGCGGGAGGACTTCGCGATGGAAGGCGTCGACCTGACGGATGAGCAGATTAACCGTCTGTATAACGCCTACCGTCAGGCAAGCAGCTTCGCCGCAGAATGGCTCTCGCAACTGGCGGCCGGTGCCACCGAACAGGCGTTGAAAGACTTCGTGAAAGCCAAATACGGCGAAAACTTCCAGAAGGCGGCGGAAAAAGCCTATCAGGTGGCAAAGGGAGACCATCCGTTGGAGATTCTGCTGGGCGAGATTGCCAGCCAGCTCGCCCCGGACCTGGACTGGGCGTTGCTCCCCGCCACGGCGGCGGTCAAAGCTTTCCTTGCGGAAGGTCAGGATTGTATCGAAAAAGGAAAGGAGCTCCGCCGCCTCGCGGACAGGCTGCGCCAGCGCAGAGAGAACAAAAGACTGCGTGTGACGAGCGCATGGGACCCAAACGCGAAAAGCGGCTCCTTGGGTGTAGACGGCTTCATCCCCGGCGGGCAGTCCATAGACTACACCATCTACTTCGAGAACAAAGCGGAAGCCACCGCCAGTGCGGAAGAGGTGCTCATCGAGGACGTTCTGGATGGAAGCCTGGACGACAGCACGCTGGAGTTCACCGCCTTCGGGTTCGGTACTCACATGGTGACGTTGTCCAACCCGGTCGGCAGGCTATCGCAGGGCGTGCAGGTCAACGACAACCTCGTGGTGCGTGTGGAGAGCAGCTACGACCCCTCTACCTGCAAACTGCAGGTGGTCTTCAGAGGTATCGACACCCGTACGGGAGAGCATTACGATGACGGCTTCCTGCCTCCCAACAACAACGAGCCGGAAGGCGAAGGCTATGTCTCCTTCCGCATCCGCCTGAAGGCAGATGTCGCCTCAGGCACGCGCATCGTGAACAAGGCGACGATTACCTTCGACCCACACCTCGGCACGAACCCGCCGATGGAGACCAACGAACACGTCCTCACGCTGGACAAGCAGGCGCCACAGGTACGTATCGCCGACATCCCTGCGGTGCAGAGTAAACCGACCTTCACCGTCAACTGGGAGGGCAGCGATGATGCCTCCGGAGTGAAGCAAACGGAAATCTGGTACTCCGCCAACGGTGGCGCACTCCAGCTGTGGCAGGTGCTGCAGCCCGGCGAGGGGCGCCAGGAAACGGGCAGTGCGACCTTCACCGGTAAGTTCGGCTACACCTATCGCTTCTACGCGGTGGGCGAAGATAAAGTCGGTAACCGCATGGCGATGCCGAACGAACCGCACGTGACTACCACCGCAGGCGTCGCGCCTGAGCTGCCTGCGGGTCTGCGCCTGATTGCATTGCCGGTGGTCAGCGAAGAACCGGACGCACAGCGGGTGCTTCGCTTTGAGGGTGACAAGCTGGCGGCGTATCATCCGGCATCGGGCTACGCGCACTATCCCAATGTCGCCCTGCAGGTCGGCAGGGGCTACTGGGTGCAGCTGCCCGCCGCTCAGCGTCCGACTATCCGCGGCGATGTGGCCGACGAATCACAGCCCTACGCGATACCTCTGCAGCAGGGCTGGAACCTCATCGGCAACCCGTGGCTCGAGAGCCTGTCTTGGAATCTCGGCGCGGTGCAAGTCAGTCTGGGCGGTCAGACCAAGAGTTTGGCGGAAGCGCAAGCCGCAGGCTGGCTGGAAGACTACGCCTGGACGTGGGACGGCAGCAAGTATGTGCTGGTCTACGACAACAGCATCGTGCCCGGCGTCGTTTCCGAGTTAGGCGCATGGCAGGGGTGCTGGGTGTACGCGCATCAAGCGTGCAACCTCATTCTGCCCTCGCCAGCTGCGGGACGGGCTGCCAGAGGACGCCGCGCAGAAACGGGACGCAGCGGGTGGAGCTTCCCGGTGCGCCTGCAATACGCTGGCGAGTCCGCCGAAGTTACGGTAGGCGTCTCCACGAGCGGGCGGGGCTTGTCGGTGGGGCTGCCGCCAGCACCTCCGACGAGCAGTACAGGCTCACCGAAGCTGTCACTGCTTCGCTCCGGACAATCGTATGCAGTAGATGTGCGCAGCGGCTCCGGCAAGCAAACGTGGACCGTCTCCGCCGAGTGGACACCTGCTCCGGACGCGGACAGCCCGCTGACGCTTACCTTCGGCAATATCGCGAGCGTGCCACGCGGCACCGCGCTGTGGTTGGTGGATGAGAAGACCGGCAAGCGGCACTATCTGCGCACCACCGCGTCGTATCGATTTGTGCCCGCACCGGGTGAGACCTCCCGACAGTTCCAGGTGATTGCCGAGCCGGAGAGCGGTGTTGGGTTCAGGATAACCGGCGTCACCGCCACCCGCACGCGCGGCGGTGCGTTCCACATCACCTTCCACCTGACTGCCCCTGCAGCGGTGACGGCGGAGATATTGAACGCCAGCGGCAAACCGGTCGCGCAGTTGAACCCGTTTGGCGGTCGCGCGGTCGAGGGTACGCAGTCGCTGACATGGCGCGGTACGGACGATAGCGGTATCGCTCTGCCCGCAGGGGCGTACGTGCTACAACTGCGTGCCACAGATGAAGACGGACGCCAGACGCGGGTGAACATCCCGCTGGTGTTGACGCGATAGGAGGATAGCGATGAAGACAATACGGTTCATCGTTCTGATAGTGGGTTCGGTCTGGGCGTTGACTGGCTGCGGCGGCGGTGGGAGTGCTCCCGTGGTAACGGATACCGCTGCGCCGACCATCAGCCGGGTGGCAGTAGAGCCTTCCACGCTGATTGTGTCCGGTGTCACAAGCGTGCGCGTGGAGGCAGATGTCACAGACGACAGCTCCGGCGTAGATGCCGTTACCGTGAAGGCTACCTATCCGGATGGAAGCGAAGCAACCCAGACGCTTTCGGCAGGCAGCAGCACCACTTATGCGGTGCAGTTCACCCCCTCGTGGGGAGGAAGCCAGCCGGGCAATGTGCAGTTTGTGGTTTCGGCGCGAGACAAAGCCGGTAACTCCAGCAGCGCGTCTGCGGTCGGCGTGCGCGCCGCTGCACCGCCGCCCGGCACCCCGTGGTAGCCTGAAAAGGACACGGCGGCAGGGTTTTCACCCTGCCGCCGTTTTTATGTGAACCGGCTGCGCCGGAGAAGGGCGCTACATCTTGGCGAGCTCTTGCGGACCTATCTGGCGCAGTTTCTTAATCGCACGCAGCTCGATCTGCCGTACGCGCTCGCGCGTGACGCCCAGCTCCTGCCCCACCTCTTCCAGTGTGCGCGCGTAGCCGTCAATCAATCCGTAACGCATGCGCACCACTTCCGCCTCGCGCTCGGTAAGCTTGCTCAGTATCGCCTCGATCTGCTCGCGTCGAATCATCGCATCGGTCACGTCGGTAGGGTGGGGAGTGTTCTCTGCTTCCACGAAGTCGCCAATGGTGGAGTTATCTTTTTCTCCTATCGGCGTCTCCAGCGAAACCGGCTCTAAGGCAACACGCATTACCTCTTCCACACGCCGAGGCGATAACCTCAACGCCATCGCTACTTCCTCGGTGGTGGGGTCGCGCTGCAGTTCCTGACGAAGCATGTTGCTGACCTTGACTACCTTTTGAATAATCTCCGCTACGTACACAGGGATGCGGATGGTGCGCCCCTGATTGATGATCGCGCGGGCAATGGCGCGGCGAATCCACCACGTGGCGTAGGTGCTGAAGCGATAGCCGCGTCGCCAGTCAAATTTCTCCACCGCGCGGATAAGCCCGAGGTTCCCCTCCTGAATCAGGTCGGGCAGAGCGATGCCGCGCGAAGCGTATCGTTTGGCGATGGATACCACCAGACGCAGGTTGCTCTCAATCAGGCGCGTCTTTGCCTCTTCGTCGCCCTGTGCCACACGTTGCGCCAGTTCTACCTCTTCCTCGGGGGTCAACAGGCGTGCTTTACGCGCCTGCCGCATCCACATCTGGATTTCCTCGTCGCGCTCATGTACCTCTTCGCCCAGCTCGTCCGGCAGCAGGTCTGCCTCGTGCAGGTCCGAGACAATCGGTTCGGCAACGAGCACATCCTCATCCAGCAAGGAGTCGAGCACCTCGTTTTCTATCTCCGACACTTCCAGATGCTCGTCCTGCAGAGGCTCCTCCACAACTGGAGCAGTGCTTCTCATTTTTGTGTTGTTTCGCCGACTCACTCTGTTTTTCTCCCTCCCTCGGTGACCCTGCCCGATAATCGGGCATTTACAGCACGTTTACGCTATTGCCATGCCGTTCCCAATAGTTAGACACATATTCGCGCAGAAAGGATTTACTATTTTATCACTGTTGACAACGATTTCAAGTATATTTTTCTCTACGTGTCTGCAAATTCCCGCGCGCCCGCACGAGTGAAACCATTATTTAGCCAATCTATATATATCACAGCATGCACCTTTTGTCAAGCGATTCTGCGGATGTTCGTGGATTTTTTCTCAAATTACTTCCACAACAGAGATGCGAGCGCTGCAGACACTTCTAAATACGTGGAGTTCCTCTACGCAGGTTCCGGATATTGTGGAGAAAGGCTACTCTTTATCACCCTGCTGCGGCATCTCTTCAGAGGTAAGTTGCTCCTTGCTTGGGTCGTACGGGTCCACATGGATGACCACATGTGCCGGCGCCATCTCCTGGGCGATGCGTTTCTCGAGTTCGTCAGCCACCTGATGGGCTTCCAGCAAGGTGGCGTCATTGCGAAAAACGATATGCAGGTCGATATGGCGTGTGCTGCCGGATTTTCGCGTGCGCAGGTTGTGCCAGGAATGGATGCGTGTCTCACCGTTGAGAATACCTTCGATTCGCGACACCTCGGCGGTTGGCAGCTGAGCATCCATCAAGTGGTGCAGCGACTTCATGGTCAGACCCAGGCCAATTTTCAGTATCAACATCGCCACACCGATCGCCATCAGTGGGTCTACAATATGCCATCCGGTCAGCCCGGTCACAGCCAGTCCGGCGACAACCCCCATCGAGGTATACACATCGGTCGCCAGATGATGCGCGTCGGCTTCCAGAGCAGGGGAGTCTTCCTCACGCGCCACCCGGAACAGATAGCGCGATACCATGATGTTTAGCACGACCGATATTCCCATCACTGCCACACCGATGCCGAGGTGTTCTACAGGCTCGGGCTTCAGGAGCCTCCGGACAGCCTCAATGACAATCCACACTGCCGCACCGACAATCAGTATCGCCTCGGCAGCGGCGGAAATGCTTTCCGCCTTGCCATGTCCGTAGGGATGTTCCTCGTCTGGAGGTTGTTCAGAAATGCGTACCGAGATGAACGCAATCAGCGCAGCAATCAGGTCGTTTGCGGAGTGGATACCTTCAGCGATAATACTTACAGAGCCAGACAAAAAGCCAACCACCAGCTTCAGCACCACGAGCGTGCTGTTAGAGGCAACCGACAAAGTAGCTGCCAGCATTTTGCTGGACAACGACGCATTACCTCCCCAGCATGGCTGCTACAATTTGCCTTCTTCAGCCAGCCGTGATTGAAGACTCA
>Ga0123519_10010156_pt1 | contig 14053 bp, 12 predicted proteins | sample YelNatPaOPRAMG02_FD_87396 | JGI IMG/M metagenome (GOLD analysis project Ga0123519, IMG submission 87396) | Hot spring microbial communities from Yellowstone National Park - Yellowstone National Park OP-RAMG-02 (version 2) | ecosystem: Environmental > Aquatic > Thermal springs > Hot (42-90C) ...
AAATGATATTTGGACAAGAGCAGAAAAGAATATGGTGGCCGGAGCTGGAGTAACAATTATAGAAAAAGTTCCAAATATTAATGTTATGCGAGTAAGAGATTGGTTAACTACTGCTCAAAATGGTTTACATTCAAGTGGAGAAATAGTAGATATAATTGATTATGTAATGACTAGAGTAATGAATATAACTGAGGGTGCATTTATTGGTAAACCTTTAACAGATGAAATAATTCTTTTAATTTATGCTTTCATTACTAATTTCTTAGATGGTTTAATATCTAATGGAATTATAAATAGTTACAACAATTTAGTAGTGAAGAAAAATGATCAAGAACCTACTCAAGTAGATGTTTCATTTGAGATTAAACCTATATTTACTCTCAAATATATTTATATTAGGTTTACGATTTAAATAGGAGGTTTTTTATGGCAGATTTACCATTAACTAATGCTAGACTAGCTACTTCAATAAAAATATATTCAATTAAAGATGATTTAGATTTAACTCAAAATCTTTCTAGTATAGCGGGTAATATAGCTTCAGGTAAATATGGGAGTGCTACACCTATAGGAGCTATAACTAGATTAGAGGAAGTTAATAATCGTACTGCTACAGCTCGATATGAAGTTGATGCTGATTCTGCAGGTGAGATAGTTGAAAGAATACCTCAACTTGTAGATAGAACTTTAAGGATAGAAAGAATAGTTCTTTATAGTGGTGATGCTATAAAAGCTATCGCTAATGTAGATGCTGATCTAATAAATCAAACTAAACCTTTCACAATAGCTAAGGTTGAATACAATGTTACTAAAGATGCTAATGGAAATGTAGTAAAAACTCCTCAAGCAGTTACTCTTTATTTAGGTTGTTGGTTTACTACAAATCCAAAATCTTATTCTGTAACAGGAAACATACATATAATTCAGACTGTAGATGTAGGATACGCAAAAAGGAGATATTTTACATTATAAGTAAAAATAATTAGATAGGAGGAGAGATGATAAAGCAAATAGTAAAAGATGTGAAATTAGGAGAAGATACACTAACCCTCACCTCATTAACTTATGGGGATATACTTGATATATCCACTATGTATGAGAAATTGAGTAAAGAGGATGGAGATGCAAATATTAAAGCAATGAAGCAAAACCTAATAAGTTTAGTGTATCATTTGAAGAAAATAAATGGACAACCTATTAATAGCTCGGAGGCTGAAAAGTATTTGAGAGATTTATCTCCAGAAGATGTATTAGATTTACTTAAAATAGTTGCAGATATAGAGAATGAAAAAACTAAAATAATTGATGAGTTAAAAAAAAAATAGATAACGATTTACCTTTCCGGGACGATTATTTATTGTGTAAGTTTTTCAAAAAACCTCTTTCAGAAATTCGAAAATTAGATGATTTAGAGCGACTTTGGTTACTCCATCATATCTATCAAGATGAAAAAGAAAAGTATCATATTTTGGATACTTTAATGAAAGTTATTCGTCCTGAATTACTTAATACAGAAACAACAATTACTAAAGCGGATGATTCCTTATTATTGGAAGAATTAAAGCAATATTATCCAGATAAGAGCGATGAAGAATTACAACAATTGTTAAAGGAGAATGAGGAAGTTGATACTTTAATAGATAGGGTAGATTAAAAATTATGACAGAAGAAGATTTATTTAAAAAATTTGAAGAAATATCTAGTGCAGCTGAAGCTATTTTTAAAAGGTTAAGTGAAACCAATAAAACAGCTACAGAAGATCAAATTGCTTTAGTTAAAAAATTTACTGAAGCTGTTGAAAGTTATACAAATAAGTATCCCCAATTAGGTCAACATCTTGGTAAATTTCAGGAAGATTTAAAAAAATTTAGTGATGCAAATAATATTAATATTAGTGGATTAGGAGATACTTTTAAAGCTTTAACTAATCGAATTGATGAATTGAATGTTGATAAAAAAATTAGGGAATTATTAGATAAATTGGATGAAGGAACTAGTACTTGGAAAGAAAAAATAAAATCAATTCCAGAAAGTTTAGTGAGAGATTTTGGTGATCTTTTTAATTCAATAGTAAATATAACATATCAAATAAATAAATTTGGGACATCTATTGAAGCTTTAACTAGAACAGGAGCAGGAATAGAATTAGCCACTCCCCCAGAACACTTACCTTATGCCGATGTAGCTAAATATGGTGAGTGGATGCTTGAGATTGCAAAAAAAGCTCCCTTATTACTTGAAGGAGTTTCAGCCTCAGGAAAGGAAGCTGAGAAAAGTTTAGTTCATTCTAGAGAGGCTCTTGCTTATTATACCTTAAGTGGTGATGAAGCTAATAAAACGATAGTTCAAATTGCTTCTGGATTAACAAATTTAAGAGGAACATCAACAGCTTTTTATGAAAACTTTAATGATACACTTGGGAAACAAATGGCTTTATATAGTGAAGTTTCTAAACTTTCTAGAGAATATAACTTAAACCAACTTGAAATGATTTCGACTTTAACTGGAGCAGCAACAAAATTTAAGGATGTTTCACAAAGTAATCGAGAACTAGAATATACTATGGCAATAACGGATATGGTTGCAGGTCAATTTAATTTAACTGCTACTCAGACTCAAGATTTATTTAAAAAATTAAGTGAAGGTTTATCCAATATATCTATGACAAGCTATGGAGCTTTAACATATTTAGCTACAGGGGCACTTCCTACTACCGGAGTAGCTCAAACAGGAGGAGAAATTGCTAAAGAATTTGTGGTTGCCTTTCAAAGAATTTTACCCCAACTTCCAACTGGAGGAGCATATGGAGAATATATAAGTCAAGTAGCTGTTCAACAACTTGCGGGTACATTTGGGGTAAACTTAACTGCTCAACAAGCAGTTGAATTTGAGAAAGCCTTAAGAAGAGGTGCTGTTGATGAAATAAGTCAAAGAATAAATGATTTAAAGAAATCGGGAATAGATGAATTAATTACACATACTAAAGAGGGTGTTGGGGTTTTAAAAGCACAAATAGAACCTCTTAAACAAATTGCCAATACAATGCAGACAATAGTTGCACCCGCATTAGGAGAGGTAATTGCAGCTTTACCTTATTTAGCAGGTGCACAATTACTATCCGCATTATTTCCTGCAGGTAGAACAGTTTCATTGATAAAAGGGGTTTTAGCAGCAGGAACAGCAATAGGAGGATATGAATTGGGAAGAATTAAAGCTGAAGAGGCGAGTAAGTTAGGAGGGTAATTTATGGCAAGTTTTTTTCCAGTAATAATTGAGGGAGTAAGATTTTTAGTTAATCCAACTTCTATCCGATTAAATACTACTGCAATTACTCAAGAAGTTAATACTGTTTCAGGTCCAGTTTTACAAATATGGTATCCTAAATTTACTATTATGTATATAACAGGTTATGCTGGAGGAACTAGAGCTTATAGAGAATTAACTTATTTAAGAGATTTCTTTTTTGCTGAAAATAGAATAATTAAAGTATTTTATAAAACTAAACTTTATAGGGGTTCTTTTACTTATTTTGATTTATCTACTGAAACTGCGGAACATTTAAGATTTAAATATCAATTAAATATGTTATTATTAGATAACTCAGATTTCAAATATCAAGATTTTGCTTTAGGAGTTTTTGTAAAACCACCTAACTTATTTGGATTAGAAAATTTGAAGAAGAAATTAAATTTGGGAGCAGATAAACTAGAATCTGCTTTAATGAGAAAAAAATGAGGTTAAATGATTGATTTTAAAAGTAATCAAAAGAAAATAATTCCTTCTTCTACAAAATTTTTATATCCTTCAGTTAGGATTTTTCTTTTTAAAGCTTTCCCTAAATTTGATCCTTATCCAGATTCCTCAGAAAAAATAGATAATAATGAATTAGCAGAATTAAGTAAAAGAAGAGACGATTTACTTAACCAGATTAGGTCAAATACATATCCTTTCAAAGTAGATAAACAAACCTTAATTGATTCATTTTTAAATTTTGCTAATAATAGTGTAGTATATGGAAAAACATCTGAAGGAGCAGGAAATTTTTTTAACCCTTTTGCAGATCGTCCTAGTGAAACTATTATTATTAGTGAAAAACTTAGTTTTTTAGAAGCTAACTTCAAAAACTGGTTAGATAAAATAGAAAGGGATATTTCAAAAAATTCGACTATTATTGAAAAAGATCCTACTTTAGATATTGCGATAAAGAAAAATAAATATTTTAAAGACAATATAAGTAAATTTTTATATGATATACGAAATATTGAAGCTCTTAAAATTATCGAAAATGGAAATGCTTTTTTTGGTAGCTATATAAATTATTTATTTGAGATAGATATAAATAAAGTAAAAAATGAAAAAGATAATTTCTTTATGGGAAATTATAGAGCATTTAATGTATTTTTAATGTATTTAGTTCAATATTATAATACGCTAATAATTGGGAAAACTCAAAATGATTTGCAAAAACAATTAGAAGATATTAACAACCAAATTAAAAATTATCAGTCATTTGAAAAAATTGATAAATATTATCTTACTCTAAAAAAAGAAAATGTTTTAAAATTAGATATAACTCCTTTTTTTATGAATTGCACAAGTACATCTAATATAGATAATGTTTATGCAACTTGTAGTGTAACTTTGTTAGATAGTACTTTAGAGGATAAATTTGAAGATTTAAAACAACCTGTAGAGGGAAATATTCCATTTAGATTAGTAGAAGGTACAAATTCATCAAAAGATGTATATAACTATTTAGAAGAGGATGCTCAAAATGATTTACAATCTTTAATATTTGATAATTTACATTTAGCTGATTTAATTCAACCTAATGATTTTATTGTTATATATGCTCGAAATTCTAGCATTCCTTTAAGCGAAGTAGCTAAAGAAAGAGAGATTTCTTTAGATGATAAAAAATTAAGTTTTTTTCCATATCTTGATCTTTTAGGTTATAGAAAAATATTTGCAGGGTTTGTAACTGAAAATAAATTTAATGAAGCTGCAGGAACTATTCCAACTATAACGTTAACGTGTAAAAGTTCCTTATATCTTTTAGAAGAAACTTTACGTATATTTACTCCAGGATTATTTCAAAAAGCGTTTTATGATACTTTAGAGGTAGGAAATGATACCAATCTTTATACAGCATTAAATAATTTATATGCTGATTGTAATATAAGAGATGCATTATTAAATTTGTTAATAATTAATCTAGGTTTAGAAATTAAGGATATGGAACCAAATCCATCAACTCCGGTTTATAATTTTCCAGACCCAATAACGGAAATAAGATATAATTTTAAGGAATATGATAAAACTTCGCCAAAAGAGCTTTTAAATCCTTTAACAGTTCCTATCTTTTTAATGCATATAGCATTTAAGGAAATGTATGATGAAGACGAATTTCCATTAAAACTTAAAATATTTGCAGGGGGAGACATTTTAAAAAAATTACAAGGATTTCTAATTCATATACGAAATAGTTTTAAGGACTTTAGTCCTACTTTAAAAACTCCTATGGATATTATAAAAGAAATGAGTCGAATAGCTTTTTTTGAATTTTTTGAAGATGCTGAAAGAGGTATTTTATTTAGACCTTTAAGTTATGATGCTGGAGTAGGTGAAGAAGATTCTTATACTATGTTAGATATTTCTGGGGTGATAAACTTTAATAGGTCTCATACCATTAATCAAATTTTTACAAGGGTGACAACTACTTTTTATATGAATATATTACAAAAATTATTGGACTTTTTAAAATATCCATATACTAATGGAAAATTACTATTAAAATATGGTTTAAGAGATGGAGGAGATATTGCTAATCCAAATATAAGATTTGGAAAAGCTGATTTAGATTTATCTAAAAAATATCACAAATTTGCATATTTTTATTTAACTCAACATAATTATTCAAAACAAATAGGTAATATAACTTTTATTTTTAATAGTGATTTAAAAGAATATGAAAGAGCTAATATAGGAATGCCAATAGAAATATATTATGGTGTAGAAGGAACTTCATTTGTGGGATATGTTACTTCAAAAACAGTTACTTTAGCTGCTGGGGGAACTTTAACCGAAAGTTATACTATATCCTATTTAAGAGCTTTTGGAGTTTACTTACCAAATTATTTGAAATTTTTTGAAAATATGCCTAAAGAAGAATTATTAAAAAAATGATAAAACTAGCTCAAATAATAGACGTTGTTCCACCTGATCCTTCATCTACTAATGAAAATCTTCAATTAAGAGTCCGTATTATTCCCACTAATGAATTCACTGTAGTAAATTATCCTCTTACTAAATCTCAGAAATATCCTTCTACGGATTCAATTATTTTAATATATCAACCAAATGATTATCTTAGTTATTATGTAACTACATTAAGAGAAAATGATGTCGAAATAGGTGATTTAGAATTATTTGATACTACTACGTTAAATGGTAAAAATTTATTGGAAGAAGATGAATATGCATGGAGAGCAGGAAACAAAACAACTAATACTTCTACTTTAATATTAAAAAAAGCTTTTATTGATGCATCAGTTTCCACAAGTTTAGGAAAATCAGAATTTAATTTAGGAGCTACTCAAACTTTAATAGATTCACGTTCAATTGCTTTAAAAGGACAGGCTTTAATTGGAAATTTTCTAGAAATGCCTTTATCTACTTCAACTTTCCAAAATTCAACTGGGGGAATAAATTTTTCGTATAAATATGGAACTGACCTTGTAAAGTGTGATTTTAATATAGATAAAAGTGGAGTAAATATTAAGGTAAATACTCCATTAGGTAGTGGAAACATTAATTTGAAAACAGATGGGTGTGAAGTAACTTTTAATAATTCAAAAATAACAATAAATGGATTAGGAGAGGTTACTATAGATGCACAATCTATTAAGATGGGTAAAAATGTGAAAAAATTATTAACTGAAGATTTTGTGGATAAGTTTAATAATCATACTCATAATGTAGTTACTTCTCCAAAGGGTATGACAGCAGTTCAAATTATGCCTCCAGTTACACTAACTGAAGTAACTACCAATATTACAGAAGCAGGTTAAAATATGTATTTAACAAGATTAATATTAAAAAAAGATTTATCACTAGAGGCTCAAAAGTGGGGAATATCTAATTTAATGTGTATATTAGAGGCTATAATAAATGAACCTGAAGTTTCAGCTTTATTACTTTCTTATCTTGAAATACTTGAATCAGCTTTACAAGCCCAAATTGCTTCTTTAACATATTTGATTGCTTCGTCCTCTGAAGCTTTTATAAATGTATTTCAAACAGTTTTTGGATCTTTAAAAAGTGATGTTGAGATGTTAAAAGGAGAAATAGATAATGTTGTTAATCCTTTAAAGAATAATGCCTATTTAAATAACAAATGTGGAAAAACAGTTGTTTTTCAAATTCTTAAATGGGCTGATGATTCATTAAATACTTTATCAGCTAGTATGGATAATGCTCAATTCTTAACTTCTAAAGCTAACTTGGCAGTAGAGAATAATCTAGCTAAACTAAATGATTTACAAGAAAAGTTAAAATTTGTTCAAAAACTAAAGGAGTATATAAAGGATCCATGATAGATTTAATGTGTAAAACTAAAGTGGGTGATTCCTTTGAATTTTCCACTAATAATGATCTTCAAATTGATCCCTTTAATGGGGATTTAATAATGATTAATGGTAAAGATTTATTGGCTCAACTTATTGCAAAAATGTTTTTAACCGAAAAAAATGAAAATCTTTTGAATCCCGATTTAGGATCAACCATTTTTGATATAAATGTACAACTAGAAAATTCAGCCTATTTAGAGGCTTTATTAGAAGATGAAATAGTTAGAGTTCTAGCTTTAGTTTATATGATTACTAAAGATTCAGATAACAAAGATGAGATAATTAGTAGAGTTGATTCTTTTGAAATAACTGATGTTACTTCTAATTCATTTAAGTTAAATTTAAATATAATAAATCAAACTAATCAACTAGTTCAAATTCCTATAAGTGAGGAATAAAAATGAAAAGTTTAAATGAAATAATAGATAGTTTAAAAAATGCTATAAAGAGTAAAAATTCTCAATTTAATGTTAATGAAGGTACAATTATTAATGATATTTTAATTAATGTACCTGCCCAAGAAATAAATGACCTTTATACTGAATTAGGTAACGTTTCCAATAAAGTACTTTTAAATAATTTAACAAGTGATGAATTAGATAGTTTAGGTTCTTCATTATTTATACCCCGAAGAGTTGCTCTTCCTTCAAAAGGTAAAATAATATTTAGAGCCTTAAATGTTACTCCGTCTATCAATATACCTAAAGGAACTTTAGTAGGTACTTCATCTTTTTCGATTTACAAAAATATTTCATTTACTCTAGATTCAGATATTACAATGGATTCAACAAATAGTAGATTTGTGGGAGGATATTATGAGGGTGAAGGATTTGCTACATGCACCTCTAGTGGAACTAGTGGAAATATTCCTGCTAATACAATTTCTTTAATAGTTTCAGCATTAGATAGTAGAGTGGTAGGAGTTTATAATCCAGAAAGTTTTAGTGGAGGAGCAGATTTAGAATCTGATAATGATTATTTAAATAGAATACTTCTTTTGTTAAGAAGTGGTTCTTCAATAGGTACACTATCCTATTTAAGGTATTTAATTGAAAGTCATCCTTCAGCTAGAGTTCTAGATTATCATGTTTATTTACCTAATAATCCCAAATTGAAAAGAAATCCATATGGTGATTCGATAGATGTATATGTTATTAGTAAATTAGAAAGTCAGGTTACTGAAACTCTTTCAACAGATGATTATAACCATTTAATTCCTTCTCATAAACCAGTTTTTTCTTTATCTCCTACTAGTGGAATTACTTTTGTACCCGATTGGGATTCAGATTTTGCTAGATCTTCTAAATCGTTGGATCATTTTGAAGTATCTACAAGTGGAAGTTTTGAAGTAACATATACTTATAACAAAAATATAGAAGATTTACAAAATTGGATTGATGATCCAGATCATAAACCTTTAACATTGGATGTATTGATAAAAGAAGCTAAAATTAAAGATGTAAAAGTTGTAGTTTGGATAATTAAAAAAGGAGGTTATGATACTGATACATTAAGAACTAATGTTTTAACAAGTTTGAAAAATTTTATTAACTCTAATAAATTAAATCAAAATATTTATTTATCGGATATAGTAGGAGTAATTGAAGGAGTTGATGGAGTAGATTATATAGATACAGATGTAAATGGAGAATTGAGAATATCTCTTTATTCTAAATATGAAAAAGATACAGGTTATCCAACTCAGGCTCAACCTGTTCTTACTACTAATGAAATTGAGTATTTTATGCTTGATGAATTAAATTCTGAAATTAATATAAGCTAAATTATGAAAATATATTTTAGTTATTTAAAGGATGTTGATTTTGATAAAGTTAATGGTTGGACTAGTAATTTGGGTAAGCTTATTTTATTTTGGAATATTGTTCCTTGCAATAGTAATTTAACTGATTTAAGAATAGAGATAAGTAATGACATTACTTTTAAACAGTTTGATTCAATTCCTATTAATATAAATGATTGGAATAATAGGGTGGGATTAAGTTATTCTTATAAAATAGATTATTCAGATTGGGAAAATTCAACTAAATTTTTTAGGATATCAGCTAATGATACTTATTCGGATATTTTAAAAATTCAATTTAATGAACCCATAAATTTGTTAACTGTTACAGATTTATTAAATATTCTTCCAGGTAATCGTTATTATAATAAAGAACTAGATTCTAATATAGGTCTTTTTTATGATGCATATACTAATGAATTTAATGATGTAAAACTTGAAAATAATTTAATTAAAAATCAATTTTTATTTGGATTTTGGGATTTAACTAAGTTAAATTTAACTAATTTAAATTCATATGATATATTGCTGTTGAATCATTATCTATATATAAATAGAAATAAGTTAGGTAGTGGGGGTGCTTTGACGGAATTTGGACATTTTTTGACTGGAATGGATGCTACCTATAAATTTAAAAAAGATGAACCCTATATAATTATTGGAGATGATTCACATATTTATTATAGGTTAGATGAAGGAATAGAAGGAACTAATCCTTTATTAAATCTTCCATTAGAGAGTACAAATAGTTTAAGACGAAGTATTTATGTAATATTTAATGACCCAAAAAATATCCTTACTAATTTAAATGATATTAAAGATTATCTTATAAATTTATTACAGGATGTAGTTGGATGTGCTTTTTATTTTCAATTAAAAGTTGTAGTTTCAAGTGGATATACATTATGGAAAAATATTAATAATTGTAAAAGAAAATTGATTGGGCTCTCATTTAAGACTAATGATTTATTTTATCAATATATTGATCCTACTTCAAATCAACCCAATACTTTAGTAAAGTATAATTTAGATGATAATACTTATCAAATTATTACTTCTTCTATTATTGATTTTGGAGAAGCTAATTGGTTTACTGAAGATGATATAAATTATTATTTTTCTAATATTAATCCTAATGCTGAACCTTATATCAATTTTACTTTTAACCTTGCTTTTAATAAAACAACTAAAATATTTTCAAGTCAAGAAGTTGCGAGTGTAAAAAATTTTAAAGTTTTCCCTATTGCTACTCTAGATGATATCTCTACTGTTTATTATTCTACAACATGGGTTAATCCATCCACCCTTGAATCCTCCCTTTCAAAAGATTCTAATGCATTATTTTTTGGTCAACTTGATCCCAATTATTCAAATAATTCAATATCATTTCAAGATCGATTTAATGATTTAGGTATATATGTATGTTCAGATATTGACAATATAAGATATTATCGAATTTATCAAGTATTTTTACCTAATCTTATTGGTTCACTTTGGATGGATTTAGCAGGTAGTGTATCTTCTAATAATGGAATTTATGTTAAGTTAGCTTATGGGAAACTTTTTATGGTTGTAAGTCAAAATTCAACAGATAGTATAGAAGTATATGATTTTAATACTAAACAATTAATAAATTCAATAGATATTAATGGTTATACTTCATTTCATAATAGAAAAGTTATTTCAGATACGGATACAGTAGGTTCTAAATATTTATTATTTGGAGATACAACTAAACCTAGAGTAATGTTTGTTAATATGCAAACTCTTGAAGTTATTTATAAAGATTACACAAACCAAATACCTTATCAAAATTATTCATTTAGTAGAATAAGTTATTCGTACGTAAAAAATAATTTAATAATCTTTTTAGACAAAACAGATTCAGCTGATTCAGGAGACATAAAATGTTGGTTTATTCGAAATATGAATATAGAGTAATTAATAGGAGTTATAATGAGATGGCCTAATTTTTTACCTCAACTTCCACTAAGAAGTGATTACTTAAATGCAATAAAAACTTATTTTGACGAGTTAATACTTCAAAGATTTAAAAGAACTATATTATCAGAAACCTTTGGAATTGCTCCGGGTTATCCTTCTATAAATAAAGAATTTGAAATAACTCTACAAGATTCTCAACATTTAACTATTAAAAAAGGATTGGCTATAGATAGTAGTAATAGGATTATATTATTAGATCAGGATATTACAATTGGATTCAATTTTGACAATAGTTTATTTCCTCTTTCTTCTTACAAAGATTGCTACATATATGTTTATTATAATGAGGAGAATGATACTTCAGTAGTTGATTATGATACTAATGGAAATCCACTTTATCCATATGTAAAAGTGGAATCAAATCTCTATTTCCAATTAGATACTCCAGCAGTTCAGGGTACTTATATTTTAGTGGCACATACTAAATTATATAAGGATGATCAAGGAAATATATTTGTAGATTCATTCGATAATGCAGCAAATTCGAGAATATATTCAATTATTAATATGTATGCTCTATTTAATAATCAACTTATTAATTTCCAAGATCACATTAATCAACATGGACATGGGATAGTTTCTCCAACAAATCCTCATGGTTTATCTTTAGAAGATTTAGGAGTTGATATAGTTATAAATCATGTAGTTAATAAGAATGGATTAATATTACCGTATGTTAATACTAACAATTCAGGTTTTTATTTTACTTTTCATTCAGATACCATAAAAACAAATAATTACATAGATGTATATCCTTTAAATGAGGATGAAATTGCATTTTTGAATAGAGTAGTTTATTCTAGAAGTGATTTAGATATAAGTGATATAGATTTTAATAATGGTTATGTTAGATTGTGGATACAAGATACTACTCCAAATAATACCTATTATTATATAAAAGGACAAAGAAATCCTACAAATAATAAGTTATCTATTAGTTTTGATTCTACGCCTTTTGAAGATACTGATCTAGCTATTGGTACTTTTAAACTAGATAGTAGTGGGAAAATTGATCCTTTTTCAATTAAAGATAACAGAAATATAGGATTTGTAGATGCAAATACTATTGATCCAGTAACAAATGTAGGATATGTTTGGGGATTAAATACTACTAAAGGAAATAGAACCCAAAAGATGTTTTATGTAAAAGTTGCATCAGATTTAGATATAAATCAATCTTCCTTTACTATGAATGGAACTTTAACTATAAGAACACCCCATTTTGATAATGCTTATAATTTGAATGATTTAGAATATCATGTATATAGTTATGCAAATCATCAACTAGGTAATTTAGTTGATTCAGGTTCGTGGGTAACGAAAGTAGGCTCTACTATAAATCTTTCTAACCAAGTATGGAACGGTGTAGGAGAATGGTGGCTAACAATCGAAGGAGAAATTACGTTTCCAACTAGTTTCCCTAATCCTACAATGCTTCGAATAACAACAGATGATGGAGCTAGATTAACTATAGGAGGAATAACTTATTTAGATGCATTATTTGATCAATCCACAACTCAATATTTAGTAGCAATACCTTGGGAAAATGATAAATGGTATTCATTTAAGTTAGATCATTATCAAGTGAATTTACCAATAGGTGAAAGACTTTATGTAGAATATCAAGATAATGTGAATATTTTTCATTCCCTCTATGTAAATAGTAATACTAGATATTTAAAATATATAGATATTCCTTATGTATTTAATAATAATTCATTATGGGAAGTTTTAGATACTTTAAATAATTCGTTAAATCCATATAATATTTATGTAAGAGTAATAGATAATCAACTTGTTTTTTATTCTTATAATTATTTGGAAATAGTTAATGATTCCTCTAATAATTTATTTGGTAGTTCAAAATTGGGTAAATATGAAGAGTATGAAATAATAAAAAGAATAGAATATACTGGAGATGGAATCGTAGGAAAAGAGATTGTAGGTAATTTTTCGAAAGAAAATTTCTATTGGACTGAATTTTATTATGATAGTGACTTTAATTTAATTAAAGTTTATTCTAAATTAAAGGATAAAGAAATAAATATATCTCCACAATTTTTTAATGATTATTTAGTATCTTTAATTGAAACAATTCAATAGGTATAAAAATGGAATATATAGTTTGGAATTTTTTAATTAGGTTTAAGAATTTATTAAATAATATTCTATTTTCATTAAATTCAATAAAACCTGTCGAATATTTATTTGAAACTAGTTTATCTTTTACAGTTCCTTATAATGTAAATCTTATATATATTAATGCTTCTGCAGGTGGAGGAGGGGGAATAAAAATTTCGGGTATCATGATGCCTTCAAATACTCATTGGAATAGTGGAGGAAGTGGAGCTTTTTGTATTAATTTTCCTTTATATGTTAAACCAGGAGATGTTATTAGTTTTGAAGTGGGTGCTGGAGGTAATCAGGGTATAGATAAATTTGATCCTCCAGATATTCCAGCTTCGAATGGAGGAAATACTATAATATATGTAAATGGGTTGTTAGTTATTTCTTTGGGTGGAGGAGGAGCAGCAAATGTAGCTGGTACAAATGGAGGAGTTGGAGGAAGTGTTTTAGGTTATTATGCAAATGCTCAAGAGGATGGAGGTTTATTTTATGT
>Ga0123519_10010159_pt1 | contig 14049 bp, 9 predicted proteins | sample YelNatPaOPRAMG02_FD_87396 | JGI IMG/M metagenome (GOLD analysis project Ga0123519, IMG submission 87396) | Hot spring microbial communities from Yellowstone National Park - Yellowstone National Park OP-RAMG-02 (version 2) | ecosystem: Environmental > Aquatic > Thermal springs > Hot (42-90C) ...
GCCATCATATCCATTTTTCTTAAGATTTAGAATTATTTCCTTCCAGTTTAAAACACCCTTGTCAATTTTTGTAACTTCAGAAGGGAGCCATCCTTCTTCAGTGAAGGTTCCTCCTTTAATTATACAATTTTTAAGGTGGACATTTTTTATAAGGTGTTTGAGCATCTCAATCTGGACATTAACCCTCTCATAACCTTCAAAAACTGTATTTCCAGGGTCATAGACAATACCAATATGTGAGTTATCAATGCCTCTCATTAGGTCTAAAATCTGGCCTGCTGATGCAGCCATAGAAAGGGAGTGTTGTTCAATAGTTACTACAACCTTTACCTTCCTTGCAATATCTGAAACAAGAAGGCAGTCCTCCCTGAAAATCTCTCTCTGTTTTTCATAGCCAGTTTTAAAATCAATATCTGATGCTGATACTCTTAAAAACTTCGCCCCTAATAGGTTTACTATCTCCATTGCCTTTTTTATCTTATCCAGAGTTTTATCTCTTTCATTTCTGTCAGTAAGACCTATCTTATAATAACTTGTTAATCCAGAGATTTCAATCTCTGTATCCTCACACAGTTTTTTAATATTTTTTACATCTTCTTCCTTTACCTCAGGTAAGATATGAATCCCATCATCACACATCCTTATATCAATAGCATCATAACCAATCTCCTTTGAAAGTTTTATTACATCGTTTAATGTATCATTCATCCCTACAAGCGTATAAACAGAAGTTCTCATTTTCCCTCCTCCTTGTATAATGTTCATTATACCCGATTACACAGATTAAAACATTAAATAACATCCTGCTATTTATAGGATGTCTCTTATCTCAATTAGATAACTTCTTCTATATTTTTCATGCGTTGAATCTATTGTTATCTTGTTCCTGTCCTCCCATCTTGGATGCAGGTCACATCTTATTGGAGAATCTTTTATCTCCGGGAGTGCATAAAACCTATCAAGGACTATTTCCTTTTCTTTTTCAATGTTAAAAATTTTAAGATATTGGTAATTATCCAGGGGATATGTATCATACAGAATAAGTTTTTCATCCTTAGAGGATGAGCAGTGTCCATCTTCCTTTTGCATCCTATCACTTACTTTTCTATATCTTTTACTTTTATCCTCAATAATCCAGAACCCTTCTTCTTTTTCTATCTTAGCCCATACAATTATATCTTTCTCATTCTTCCAGTCAAAATGTGAAATCACATATGAATCAATAAGGTCGTAAATTTCTTTTCCGTAAATGTCAGATGTTATAAATCTTGTATTATGCTCCTGGTCTAATCTCTCCTTCCATCTATTTACAAAACAGAACCTTGTGCCGTCTCTATTGAATAAGGTATGGTTGAACCACCCATAAGAGTTTTGTATCTCTTTTTCTTTTCTGAATTCAAGCATTCTAGCAAGGGGTAATATCAATTTGTATTTATTCTCTTTCAAATCAACAAAATATATTCCATCATTCTCCGGCCATCTTTCTTTTTCATATTTATCAATTCCTCCTTCATATCCATAACCAGGACGCCACTTTGCAAGACGGGAGAAGTTTAAACTTAAGGCAATCTTTTTCTCAGGGAAAACACAACTTACAGGTCTTTCTATTATTTTTGTCTTCCCATTTCTAATATTATAAATCTTTGAAAAAAACTCCTTTTCTATCCTTATATTGTAAATTATTTCTTCATCTGATAACCAGCCAAGCATACATCCCTGCTGAAAGTTCCATGCATATGTCTGTTCAATCTTCTCATATTTCCTTGTTGCAACCTCCCCGATAAATATATCTACCTTATCGTTCTCTTTCGGCTCCCTGTCCTGGAAGTCAACCATCAAAAAAAGAAAATATCTCCCATCATAACTTATCTGCTTCTTATCATAATATCCAAAAAAACAAATCTTACCTTCCGGCGTTAAAGACCTTACATCCATCCCTTTCCTCCTTTCTTGGTCTATGAATAGGACCTTTATCTATGTATGTTTTAAAAGAATATTAGATGTCAAATATCTTACCAGGATTAAGAATATTATAAGGGTCAAAAGTTTTTTTAATCTGTTTCATCAATTCTAACTGTATTGGCTTCATAAAGAGAGAGAGGTCTTCTTTTTTCATTATTCCTATCCCATGCTCGCCGGAAATTTTACCTCCCCGGCTTATGGCATCCGAATAAATTTCTTTTCTGATAGATACCACTTTCTCTTTCCATCCTTCGGTTGTTTTCATTAAATGAGTATGAACATTGCCATCTCCTGCATGTCCGTATGTAGGTAACCACATTCCATAATTTCTTGAAATTTCTTTTATTTTCATTACATGTTCTGCTATTTCTGCTCTCGGAACTACAACATCTAATATTTCTAAAGTTTGTGGTTTTAGCGCTTCATATACTTTACTACGAATTTCTAATATCTCATTTTGTTTTTGTCTGTTTTCTGCGACAAAAACATCCACAGCTCCTTTTTCCAGACATACTTCGGCAATGTTTTCTGAAATTGTATCCAGTTCACTTTCACTGTTACTATCAACTATAATCATTAAATATGCTGAAACTCCTTTGTACGGCCATTTTTTACCTGTGAAAGATTCTGTAACGACAATTATATCTTCTTCAATGAACTCAAGCGCCATTGGAATAATACCTTTATAAAATATTTGTGGCACAGTTTCTATCGCTTGGTTTAAATTATTATATGGGATAACTAATGTATATATCTTTCCTGGTGGAGGAGAAAGAGAAATGATTATTTTTGTAATAATGCCTAAAGTTCCTTCTGACCCAATCATAAGATTAAGAAAATTATATCCTGAACTATCCTTAAACAACTTGCCGCCAAAGTTGATTATCTCTCCATCAGGTAATACTACTTCTAATCCACGTACAAAATTCCTTATAGTCCCATATTTTATAGCCCTTGCTCCTCCAGCATTAGTAGCAACAAGTCCACCAAAGGTAGCTGATTCATCCCCCGGATGAGGCGGGAAAAAAAGGCCTGCTTTTTCTGCTTCTATGTAAAAATCTGCCAGTGTAACTCCAGGTTCAAGTACAGCCATAAAATTTTCCCTATCTATTTCAAGTATTCTGTTCATATTCTCAAAACTCAGGATAATCCCGCCTGAAAGAGGGATACAACCACCACTTAATCCTGTACCTCCGCCTCGTGGTGTCACGGGGATTTTTTTACTATTAGCATATTTTAGAATTTCGCTGATTTGTTTAGAATCTTCAGGTTTCACCACTACATCTGGATACTGCCTGATCTCAAGAATAGGAACTTCATCATGGGAATAATCTTCCATTTTCTCTTTTGTAATAATAACATTCTTCGGCCCTGCAATCTTTTCTAACTCTTTAATATCTCTTGCTTCTAACATATTTTTATCCTTTCGTTTAATTTAGGAATAACATAAGGACCCTGAGGAATTACAACAATTTTTGTAGATTCTCCATATTCAAGTATTGTTTCTTTTATTGCTTTTTCAATATTTTTTATGCCTTCCATATGACAAATTTTCATTTCTTCTTCGTTAAGCCCGGTGGAAAACATTTTCACTTTAACTTTTTTCCAAACCTTTACTAGTTCTTCTACTTCCCATTGGTCAACAACAAAATAATCTGGATGGCTTATCTTTTCAATGAATTGTTCAGGACTTTCCATTTCCATTAAAAGTTTTTTAAATGCATCACTTCCTATACCTTCTTGGCAACCAGATACGATAATTATAGTTCCCCCTTCTTTAACTATATTTAAAGCACCCACCAGACCTTTAACCGTTTGATAAAAATTACAATCCAGAGGATAACCTCCACCACTTGTGATAACAATATCAGCCAGTTCATTTAAGTAATTGGTAATGTGTCCTTCACAGAACTTAACTCCTTCCAGATGGGCCTCTTCTAAATCTCCAACGAATATACCTGTAATTCTTTTTTGGCTATCTAATGTTACATTTACAATAATATCCACTCCCGCCTTTTTGGCTATTTCTAATGATTCTTTATGACAGGGATTTCCCTCTAAAATTCCAGGTGCAGAAAAGGGAGATTCAAGAAATTTAGGACTATGATGTACTTTTATTGTCTTAAACGAAGAGATACCCGGGCATATAGATTTTCTACCTCCTGAAAATCCTGTCATAAAGTGAGGTTCAATAAATCCTGTCAGTATTTTAAAACTTGCTCTATAATAGGTGCTGTTGATATATATAGGGGTTTTATTTGATGTCTCTCCCAGAAATATATTTGAATTATCATCATATGCATTATGATTAATTACCTCATATTTACCTGCTATATCTTTTCCAAGAAGGTCCTGTATTTCTTTTTCTTTTAATGGAGGATGCATCCCATTTGCAATTAAAATTGTAATATTTTCTCTTTTTATCCCGGAATTTTGTAGAAATTCTAAAATAGGAGGTAATATTATTTTATTAGGTACAGGCCGTGTCTTATCGGAAACAACAATACATACAGAATCAGATTTTAATGAGCGACTTCTTAATTTTTTAGAAAAGTTAGAGGTGTTTAATTTCTCATTTAAGAGATGTATGGGATTGGTCAGAAAGGGTGTATCTTTCATTTCCACGACTTTCAGCAAATGTTTTTCAGGAATCTCTACGGCTAATTTATCCCGGTCAAAATCTAAATAAACTTTCATTTTCTTATCTCTTGTATTTATTAATCTCTGAAAATATTAGTTTTGCTGCTCCGTAAAGTGGGCTGAAGTCAATGGAAGAAGCCCTGCTAATTTTTTTAAGATGTGGAATGGATTCCAACTCTTGTTTTAGAGTGTTTTCAAACAGTAAAAAGGATTTTGAAATCTGTCCACCGAAAACAATACATTCTACTTTCAGTTCTGAAAGAAATGGTTTCAAAACTTTACCGAGAATACTACCTAATTCTTTAAATACCTGTATAGCAAAAATATCTTTTCCCTTTATGGCTCTTTCCGCAATTTCTTTTGCAGTAATTTTTACCGTGGTATTTTCTCCCGATAATTCATTATATCTGCTAACTATACCTCGCTGTGATACTCTATCTTCAACAATTCCATCACCATAAGGAACATTCCACAGAGTTAATAAGGGGGCTCCTGAATCATCCTTATGAATTATTTGTCCATCTTTCATAAAAGATACCCCTATTCCAGTCCCGAGGGTAATACCTAAAACTCTATTGAAATTTTTAGATGCTCCTTTCCAGCATTCTCCTATTAAAAACACTTCTGCATCATGAGCAAAACGAATAATATATCTTTCATTAAGTCCTACCATTTTTATAATCTCTTTTTTCAAATTTACACCATAAATTCCACTAAGTTTATGTTTCATTAGACTTATTCCATTCTTAAAATCAAATGGCCCGGGGATACCAATGCCTATCCCAATAATATCTAACCTCTTTGTTGATGCTTTCTGGAATCCATCAGATATCACCTGGGCAAAATTATTTATAATCGCTTTTTGTTCTTCTTGTGAGCCAACCTTTTTTTTCTTAAATGTATCCTTTAGTATTCTTCCATCCGACGAAATAATAGCAGTTTTTATAAATGTCCCTCCGATATCTAATGCTAAAGCAAACTTATTATTAAAACTTTGGGGTTTCATCATAAAAATTCTCTTTAAGTTGTGTTTTATGAATGTATACCGGCTGATTGCCTAAATTCTTGATTACATATTTCCCAACACAGGCCGGAACAACCACAATATCAAGCCATCTTTGGTCATAATATCTTTCTGGGTCTTCCTTTGACTGCACTCTCACCTTTTCTCCATCTACAAGTGTTAAAACATTAAACATTCCCTCTGTATCACATTCAATTTCCTTTTCAAATTCAAGCCGTCTTAAACTAAAGTAGATTAAGTTATGTTCTCCAACAATATACTCTGCCCATCCCTCTCCTTTACGTACCAACTGTGGTTCCTTTACTAAATTCTCCTTTACCCATCTTTCCCTTCTTGAAGTTTGTAACACATTTAATCCATGATAAGAATGAATAGGGCGTGGTTTTTTCCCATCTAAATCCATCCTTAAATAGTCATACAATTTGAAAGTATAAGAACCCACAGTTAAACTTCCTATTTCCAGAACAACTTGATTTCTACCTGAGGCATGGATTGTGCCAGCAGGTATTAAAAACTGCATTCCCGGCCGAGAAGGGATAGAATTTACATATTTGTCGTATTCTACTGGTATTCCTTCATTTTCAGCCTTTTTTATGGCATTGGCAAATTCTGTGAGGTTAATGTTTTCTTTTAGCCCTAAATAGGTTTTTGCGTCATGTCCTGTAACAATAACATAATAACTTTCATCCTGTCTTCCATGCTCACCAAAGTTTTCCTTTGCATAAAGGTCTGTTGGATGAACCTGTATGGACATATTCCCATTGCTATGGTAGGTATCATCGTAATTGAATCTTATCGGGAAAAACCCATGAAATTTTTCTACACACTTCTGTCCCATTAGGGCAATTCCCTCTTTTTTAACAAAGGTGAGATAGGGTATCTCTATTAATTGTGCACCTATCTCTATCAGGATACTTACTTCAAGAGGTATGAGGTCAAAAACCCAAGCACAATTTCTCATTCCATCTGGCAATCTGCGTATCTTTTTTGTAAAATAACCTCCCCAGACGCCTTCAAGATATACTGGTTTACATCTAAAAGGAGATTTAACAAGTTCATGACATATTTCATTGAAGGTATCTCTGGGTAATAAATGAATTGTTTCTGCATCATCACTTGCGATATAATAATCCTCTTCATTATTATTCAAAATCTCTTCTCTTAATCTGCCAGCAACTTCAAAGTCAACATAATAACATCTTCGCATAAGAGAAGTGAAAGGTCGTGCCTGTTTATCGCCTATATTTCGCACCAGACCTTTTTTAATTCTTAATATTGTTTGTTTAGGGGTTACATCATAATACAGTAGCATATTATATATAGCGCGCAATCTTTTTATACCTGCTCCACATCCTTTAACTATAACCACTGTTTCTTTATTTTTCCCCCTTTCTTTCAATGATTTAATGTGTTTTTCTAATTCCTTTATTTTTATTTCATCCATCAGGGATTCAAATCCATCTTTGTACAATTTCCCGAAAAGTAAGACAGGATCTTTTGTCTTATCTTCTGGTAGATATTCAGCAAGCATCCTGTCTATCATATCGGAAGATTTATAACACTCTGTGATATCAATAATCTGTATTTCTATTTTATTGTCTGTTAAGGGCTCTCTTAAAAGTTCAATCGTCCTTTCCCATTGAGCACTTATGTACCCATCCATTCCAATGACAATAGTTTTATTATCAGATTGCTTTAATTGCTCTTTTAGAATTTCTGTCAGGTATTGAGCGACATTTCTGACACCACTTATTATAGATTTAGAGACCTCTGGGGAAACTTTCGGCCTATTAATTGCTGAATTATCTTCGTATGGATAAGGGTTAAACATAAAACTCATCTGTTTTCCTCCTTTTTTGTTTCAATGAAGTTTATACAAATTTTCTTAAATGATTCACTTATTTAAAATCCTCCTAACAAGTTCTTTTGTAAAATAAGGCAGGTCAGAGGGCTGACGGGATGTTATAAGGTTATCATCCACAACAACGGGTTCATCTATATATTCCATCCCTGCAGCAATTAAGTCATCTTTGATACTTCTGTAACAGGTGCCTTTCTTTCCCTTTAAAACTCCTGCTGATACAAGGATTTGTCCCCCATGGCAGATGCATCCTACTATTTTATTACAATGGAAAAATTCTCTCACTATTTTTAATGCTTTTTCATCCTGACGAATAATTTCAGGGGAATGTCCACCAGGAATAATAAGTGCCTGATAATCATCAATATTTACATTATCATAAGTAATGGATGGGATTATAACTTTGCCTCTTTTTCCTGTTATTGGTTTTATCTGGTTTGAAGCAATATCACACTCAATACCTTCTTCTATAAATCGGTACCAGGGATAAAATAATTCAAGCTCATGGTATCCTTCATCCGCAAGTAGCAACACTTTTTTCATAAAATTACCTCCTATAACGTATAATAATCATAATTTGAGATAAAGGCCAATTCTTCTAATTCTTTCCTGATATCCCCTTCAACTATAACAAAATGCTGGTTTGTGCCTATGTCTATAATCTTTTCAAAAAGTTCTGTTGGTAAAATTCTTGTCTTGAAAATTGAATGTGAATAACCTGCTATCATATGAGGTCCTTCAATTGATTCTACGATTGTGGTAACAATCTTGTATCTATCATTACATTCCGAAAAATGAACCATTGTTTTTTCCCCTGATGGAAATCTATACCAGGCAAAAGGAGCCCCGGCAAATTTAAAAGGTCGCCCTTCATATCTTGTATCCGGAGCAATCAAAACATTTTTTTTGAATCTGCTGTCTGTATGGTCATTAGGCCCAGCATGACCCGCAGCAAAAACATTTCCTTTCGTCTCAATATAAAAGGGCTCAATAAAGTTAACACATTTTTTGGTCATTACTTTTATTGCAAGCATCAGGGCTGCTGTGGCAGTATCTGCTTCAGGAACAAGAACGGATAGATGCTTATTAAAATCTGGATGATAGAAGCCCGGTCTTAATCCTACCTGCTTATGAAGTGCAACATCTATGTCTTTTAAAACCACTGCATCTAAACTATAATCTAATGCTAATCTGGCAATTCCAATTGATGCCCTGGCAGAAGCAGAGAACTTTTTCTTATCCACACTGTCTAAAACCTGGTAATTTTTTTGAAGTTGATTAAGATAAAAATCAACCTCTTTATCCGTAACTTTATCTATTTCTTCTGCTAATTGATTATAAGATATAAATTTTATCTCCGGTCCCACTTCCACAAAAAATCTGTAAGGGTCTATATAAGTAGACCACATAAGTTCGTTAAAATTAGCCAGAATACCAAATTGAGCATTTCTCAAAACATTCTTTGCTTTAGATGCTAATCCAAAAGCATTTATACGCCTAGTAGTTTCTTTATCCTGAATGTTCCCAGTTATTACTCTGACTTTTCTGCCCATCCTTTTGATTGATCCAGAGCCTTCTAAAGTACCTACAATCTGACCTGAAGTGAGAAAATGAAGAAGAGCATCTGCCGACTTATAGTTTTCAAATTTGACCTCTTCTTCCACCGGGAGAAAAAGTATTAAAGGTATATCTGGTATATCACGTAAAAACCTTATCCATGCAGAATCTTCAGTCCATGACATAAAAGTTGCTATAATGAAATCAACCTCTTCATTTACAAATAATTTAATAGTTCGTATTACATCTTCTTTTGAATAAACTATTCCGGGAAATGTAACATCAAAGGATTTAGATAAGTGATGAATTATTTCCATAGTTTTCTTTTCCAACCTGTCCGCATAGGTTCCGCCAGTAGTGTTCTTTCCTGTAGTTGTATTTTTAAACCACTGTGACCCCAATAAAAGTAATCCACATCTGGGCATAGCAAATTTGTTCATAGGTCTCCTTTCTGCCTTGACAGTATACGCTGGATAGTAAGTGCGACAGGAGATGTTTTTACATGTCCTTTACTATAAGAATTTTCCATCTCGCCTATCGTTTCATATAAGGCATAACAGGCATCAGCATAAGGAATACCCGTTAATTCGCTTATTAGCCGTATCCCACGGTCTATAAGTTTTTTATTACTGACCTCCACATAGACCATCCAGTTGTCAATTATTCTTCCCATAAGTGCCATCGTTGCAGTGGAGATAGTATTAAAGACCAACTTGACTGCAAGATGTTCCCATATATTTAATAGTGATGGTTCTATCCGACATGGTATACGAATAAAGTGTAGCCCATTTTTCTCTGTTAGTGTTTTTGTACCAATGAGTAAAACAACTCTTTCAGTGAACCTATCTGTCTGTTCTTTAAAACTCTGATACAGGTCTTCTGCGTAAACCCCTTCCTTACCGACTAATACAAGTATTGCTACACTTCCATCTACTTCATAACGAGAAGGGTCGTTCTCATTACCAATCTGAAATCTCATCAATTCATTAACACCTAATTTCAGTGGTTTTTTTTGCCATGATATAGGTGCATCAAGTTTTTTATATACATCGCTATCCCATTCAATACATCTGGGTGGTCTTCCAAGCACTGCTTGCCATGCCTGTATTGTTGGGAGCAGAGGGTCTTTTACAAATGCCCATGATGGATGTGCCTTCATATCATCAAACTTTCGGAATGGAGGTAAGGAGAATGTTGGCGCGCGTTCTGTCGTATCAGTGAAAATATCAAGTAGACAGGAATGGGCAAAGTAGGTTACCCTTGCCCCTTTCCGATAAATTTTTTCCTCCAGTTCCACCATTTTAGTTAGGCCATTAAGGCATTCTTCCTCACCAAGATTGTCAAGCATTTGCAGTAAAAAGTCAGTGTAGTATTCTATATCATATAACTTAATACCTTCTATTTCCATCGCTTCTCTACCAATATATGCATCCAGTATTCTTGTAAACGAGATTTCTAAAGCAGCGCCTATTACTACCAGTTCTATGCTTACTGCCTGCATACGCGTAGAACCGGCTATAGCCATAGGACCAGAATGAAGATAAATCTTTGTAATACGTGATTCTTCTATTATCTCTCTTGAACGTTTCACCCATCTGGCAAGTATGTCAGGTGGGTTGTTGCAGACAAAGAATGTTTTTGCTCCTCTTTCCAGTGATTGCCATGCAGTGCCAATAACAAAAGATGTTTCCCCACCTTCTGTAATTGCTACAACAACATCATTTTCAGAAATACCTGTTTCAGTAAGTTGTTGTCTACCAAACTGAACATAATCTTCATAACCCTCAACTGAACGAATAAGGGCATAATCACCACCTGCCATAACGCTAAAAAAACTGTTTTCCACGTCAGGTATTTTCGGATATTTTTCGCGAATGTTTTTCCAGAATTTCCTGCAGACAGATTCCAGAAGTATACTTAATCGTCCCGTTGCGCCACAGCCAGTGAAAACAATTCTATGGCCTGTTCTAAGAGCATTTTCAAATGCGACTACAAGTTTATTAAATTCATCCCCGGGTAAGACCCTTTTTAACACCGATACTAAATCGTAATCTACTGATTGAAGCATACGAATTCCTGCCCGTATATCTGCCTTAATAACCTGCGACAGATTTTTTGTCTTGGGATGGGACTGTTCGGTAACAAGAGCCCCTAAGTGAAATTCGTTTTCTTTCTCTAAAAAACGCTTTGCTCTTTCTTTTACTGTTTGGTTCATTATTTAAACTCCTCTAATTCATATAGAACAGTAGAAGGTGCATTCAAATTATCTTCAAATTCAGATGTATCTTCAGCAACAACCTTACTACTAAATAGTTCTATTATCCTTTTGTATTTCTTTCTTAACTTGAACTTTCTTTTACCTCCTACCTTTGTATGTAAAGAAATCAGATGACTGTTTGCATAAAGTGGTTCTTCTGTTTCACTATAGATATGAACACCGGCACTTATAGCCAACTTCCGCAGGATATCTGCGGAAAGGTTCGGCGTCGGTGAAAAGACAGATATCCATCTACCCATATTTTTGGTTGTTAATTCCTTTATGTTGAGTGAAATACCTGTGGTCTTTTCAACATTTGACGGGATATATTTACCATTGTTAATAATACCTGGGGCATATACCCAGATGACTGTTTTCCTATCCGTGCAAACCTTTTTCTCAAGTAACTCTCTTTTTTTATCGTCTACAACAAATAGATTGGGCAATAAGATAAGTTTATATTGAGATAAATTTAATGTATTTAAGTCAGCAAAGGAAAACACATCATATGGTGCGCCTATACGACCTAAACCATATCTCTGCTTATAGATAATTTCATTACAAATATCAGAATGAAAATCAATATAAAACATACTTTCAGCATCTATCAGGATAGCAATCTCACTTACAGATTTATTAATATATCCGGTAAATTTATCCCAGATCTTTTTCATCCTGCCTATTTCATTAACAACTCTCTCATCGTCATACCAGTGCCCAAATAGGTCACACCACCATAGTGAAGCACCTTTTATTAAAGCCAGAGCGAATTCACGCCGTAAACCTGCAATTGTTTCCTTTACATTGGAAAATCCACTTTCGTGCCCTGGTATGGGAGAACCAAAAAGGACTCCCCGTGATGTATGTGTTCTATGGTCAATCTCTTGCAAAAATCCTTTTTTATGATGTCTTATAGAATCAATGCAGGTCATAAAACCACTTGCTCCACCAATCTGGCGGTCATAATAAGTACCAGGTGCAATAAAAAAGTCCAGATTGTGGGAAGAAATAACACGGTCAAAATCTAAGTGGCCCTCATAAAGCAATCTTTCTTTACCATGTTCCATTACATATCCATAAAAAACACCTAAAGGAACACGATGTTTAATAATCTCCTGTGTCTTTCTGGCAAAATAAAGTATTGTATCTCCAATTAGCCAGGAGTTGAATTTCCAGTAGTTTATACTAATATAATCCTTAACAGGGTCACGGAAAATATCATAGGATATATGTTCCCTGACAGAATATGGAGGGATGTCAATAGGGTCTGAAAATCCTTGTTTTTTCATCCATTTACGCCATAATTCACGACGACTTAAACTTTCTTCTCCTTTATTGAAATCCTGCCATTCAAGTGTCATACCACAAGTAAGAACATAGGCAATAATGTTTTTTCTATATTTTGACTCGGTATATCTCAAAAAGTTTTGTAAATATAATCCTGTTTCTTTTCGCCATTCATCACTGGCAGCAATACTTCCCAATTTAGTAAAACTGTTATCGCGTGTATATGCATATCCTAACCATCTTGGCCACCACTCAGGTGTATTCAGGTCTATATTGCAGATTAAATTTGCCTCTGGATTCACATTTACAATATCCGCTATTTGTTTATCCAGAAACTGAAATTTATATTTGCCTGGGCCAACCCAGATAGAAGGATAAGGGCTGTAAGAGAGTCCTAAAGAAGATAAGACATTTCCGGGAATAATGCTGATTGTATTTACACCTATCTTTTTGAATTTACTTATTGTTTTTAAATTCCCCTTCTTATTAATTGACCCATATGCTAATTTTATACCGAACAATTTATCCACAAGCAACTCCTTATGTTTTGTCTTACTGCAATAGCAGGTATAATTCTCTCTTCTTTAAAAATTTCATTTCAATATCTAACTATCTTAATTATTCTTCTGACACAGCAATATTGTAAAAATACTCTTTCTTTTTTACTGTGCCTTATTCATAAAAACTTTCTTCTATTCTGGCTATCAGTTAGTTTAAATACTTTGTTATCTCTCCGGCCCTGCATTAAATTGAACCTTAAAGACAGTCGGCACAGGAAATGGAAATGTTTTGAGGTTGAGACCAATATAGCCAGTCCCCACTGTTCCGTATTCATGCGCTCCAATATCCTGGACACCAACTCCATGCAGTGGTCTTGGACCATTCCATGCATCTATCTGGTTATCACATGCCCCATCAAAAACCATTGCTTTATCAATTGCAGCTGATTTATCAGTTAATCTATAACCTTCAGGAGTGTATGAGCCGGGGTCTATAAATAGAGGGTCACCTGTTACTGGATGGGTATCACCTGAATATGGTGTATCCCACAGGTTATTGACGAAATGAACCTCATTGGGGTCAAGTTCATTTCTATATTTTGCATGATCTTTGTCTCTAAAATCTTCCTCCTGAATAATGCCTGTGTTCTTCCAGAATATATTGTTGCGGAACCAGATATCTCTGTAATTGTCCTGCGGATAGACATTTTTAAGAGCTCGACGCTGCAGGTTGAACAAGACAGGGCTATTGTTAAATGCAATTGTATTATTATCAAAATAGACATTTCTGGTATTACTTGAAATTATTATTGTGCTTTTTCCATATGTGGGCCGTGCTCCAGTAACAGAGTCAAAAATTTTGTCAGGGTCATTGTGCACTATTATATTATTACGGATAGAGACAAAGTTAGTTAGAAAACGGTTGCTGCTATCTTCACCTGATAACCAGATTGCTACATTA
>Ga0123519_10010160_pt1 | contig 14049 bp, 11 predicted proteins | sample YelNatPaOPRAMG02_FD_87396 | JGI IMG/M metagenome (GOLD analysis project Ga0123519, IMG submission 87396) | Hot spring microbial communities from Yellowstone National Park - Yellowstone National Park OP-RAMG-02 (version 2) | ecosystem: Environmental > Aquatic > Thermal springs > Hot (42-90C) ...
CGCGGTGGAATTTTCCATCCAAGGCCTGTCAGCAGGAGGGGCTACTTCCTTGTTTCGAGAGCTCTGCGGCTGTGGTGATGGCTTTCAAGAGGTTCGTTGGGTCGGCGAGCCCCTGGCCCACGATGTCGTAGGCTGTTCCATGACCGACAGAGGTTCGCACGAATGGGAGACCCAAGGTCAGGTTGACGGCCTCGCGGAAATCAACCATCTTGATGGGGATGAGACCCTGATCATGATACATTGCCACAATGACATCGAAGGGGGTTTCGGTCGAAAGATCGAAGAAGGAATCGCCTGGGAAGGGGCCTTCCACATCGATGCCCTGCTCACGGGCCTCCTCGATGGCGGGAAGGATGGCCTGCTCTTCCTCCTCGCCTAAGAGTCCTTCTTCTCCGCAATGAGGGTTGAGACCCAGGACTGCAATCCTTGGGTGGGAGAGAGAGAAGAACTGCTGGAGCCCTTCCTTGGCCATTTGAATCGTCGAAAGAACCCTTTCGCGGGTAATCCAGCTCGCAATCTCCTTCAGGGGGAGATGGGTCGTGACAAGGATCACCTTCCACCTCGACCCCAGAAACATCATCGCCGTCCGCCGCGATTGAGCCAGGTGGGCCAGAAGCTCCGTATGACCGCAGAAAGGGTACCCGGCAAGATTCATGGCCTGCTTGTTGATCGGGCAGGTCGTGATGGCCCGAAGATCGCCCTCTTTGACCCAGCGTACGGCGTCGATGATATATCGAACCATCGCCTCCCCGCAAACCCGATCGGGGTGGCCCAAGCGAATCGATTCCGGACGAAGGTTGCTTGAGGCAACGAGGAAGAGCTTCCCAGGGCCAAAGTCCGTCTTCGGAGGAGAGGAGACCACCTCGATCGTGGCGGAAAGCCCCAGAAGTTCCAGCGTTCTCATCAGGACCGCCGGGTCACCAAAGACAATGGGCCGACATACCCGATAGGGTTCTTCTTTGAACAGGGCTTTGGCGACAATCTCAGGACCGATCCCTGTTGGATCGCCCATCGTAATGCCGATGAGAGGAAGAGACATATCGGACCTCGCAGCAAAACTCCTTTACTTGTGAATGGGTGCATCGAGTCCTGTTTCTTTGAAGAAGGATTACGACAGGATTTGCTATAAGCGAATCTCAATGACCGATTTTTCCCGAAGGTTTGAGATAAACTGTTTGAAGGCCTTTTCGGACTCTTTTTCGTAGAAATCCTTTCGAACCTTCTCCTTCACCTCCTCAAAAGGAAGGGGGGCTCCGCCTTTACGATCCATGAGTTTGATGATGTGAAATCCAAAGTCGGTCCGGACTATGCCACTGACCTCTCCCACCTTGAGCCGTAGGGCTTCTCGTTCAAAAGAAGGCAGAAGCTCGCCCTTTTTGAAATACCCGAGATCGCCGTGATCCTTGGCCGAGAGATCCTCCGAGTAGAGAAGGGCCATCTCCCCGAAGTCCTCTCCCTTTCGGATCCTTTCGAGAACTTGCTGACAACGCTTTCGGGCCTCCCGGACCTGTTCGGGAGAAGCTCCCTTGGGGACGACAAAAAGAATGTGGCTCGGCCGATAGAGCTCGGGGCTTCGATAGCGGTCGATATGGTTCCGATAGAAATCGAGAAGCTCCTTTTCACCCGGTTTCACGTCGATCTTGACGACACTCTGAAGGATTTTCAGTCGCTGGATTTCCTTTTCGAGACGCTTTGTAAAGGCTTCGAGGGTCAGGCCATCTTTTGCCAAAGCCTTTTCGAGTTCCTCCTGGGTGACGTGGTTCCGTTCCTTGATTTCTTCCAAAGCCGACTCGATCTCCTTCTTGGTCACTTTGATGCCGGAACGGTTCGCCTCCTGATCAATCAGCTTTTCTTCAATCAGCCGATCGAGGACGTTGCGCCGAAGCTCCTGCAGACGTTCCTTCCTCTCCAGTCGATCTTCGGTTTGGATCCCTTCGAGAAGAGGATTCATCCAATGCTCCACTTCGGAAAGCATGATGATCTCTTGGTTCACGACCGCCACAATCCGGTCGACCACAGCCTGACTCGTGGAAAGAAACGACTCTCCGATTCCGAACAAGAAAAGAAAAAGGGCCGCAAAGTTCAGCCACCTCATGAGTTTCACCTCTTTTCTCCCTTTCCTCTTGCCTCTATCCTCCAACCTCTGCCAACCCGAGCGAAGCCTGCGGCAAGGGACAAGCCCTTGCCCTTTCACTGCTTTTCTTTCGGTTCCGGTTGTTTCTTCAGGGCCTCGCCACCCCTACCGTTCCCTTTCGGTCTCTCCCCTTTTTCTTCCTCGGCTTTGAACGGCTTTCGGATTTCCTCGGCCCAGAGCCTTTCGTTGATGACGATCTTGGCCCTTGCTTTGGCCTCCTTGACGTATTGGAGGTAAGCCTCTTGTCTCTTCTTATCCTGGAGGTAGAAGCGAATCTTCTCCTTGACCTGTTCATAAGGCCGTAGCGCCGTGCCCCGCTTATCCTCGAGCTGAAGGATGTGATATCCGTAGGGCGTTCGGATCACCTCGCTTCGATCGCCCTTCTTACGGAGGGAGAAGGCCGCCTCCTCAAGGGCCGAAAACGTTGGAGCGAGGTGACCGCGGCGGAGATATCCGAGATCTCCTCCATCTTCCCGCGTGCGATCGATGTTGTAGAGGGCAGCCAATTTCTCGAAGCTTTCCCCTCTCGCAAGGCGGGCCAGGACCTCTTGAAGAACGAGCTCGGAGGCCACCAGGATATGTCGGACCCTCACCTCCTGGGGTTCGGTGAACTGTTCCGGGTGATCCTTATAGTATTTCAAAATCTCGCTTTCATTGACCTCCCCTTTGTCTTTCAGAACCTCCTCCAAAAGGGCGTCGATGATGATGGCCCTTCGAAAATCCTCCACTTTCTGCCGAATCTCTCGGTTCTTCTCAAGGCCCTTTTTCTTCGCTTCCTGGTAAAGAACCTCGCGGGTCACAACATAGTTTTCGAGAAACTCCCTCAGCTCCTCTTCGCTCAGAAGTTTCAATTTCTTTTCGAGGGGCTGCTGTTCGGAGATCTGCCGAAACTCATCGAGGGTAATGGAAACGTTGTTGATCTTGACCAGCTCTTTTCCGCCCAGTTGATTCCCGTTCGATTTCTGGCACCCTGAGAGGAGAAGCCCCAAGGCCATTGAAACGATCGCCAGAAGCAGACCCCTTTTCGCCATCGTTTTCCCCTTCTTCCTATGGAAAGGCCCCAGATCCCTTACGCAACCGTCTTGCCGGAGGCGTTCGAGCCCTCGAGACATCGTCCTCCAAGATTACAGAGAGGATAAGAGGACCCTCATATTTCAATAAATCCTGCTTCAGGGCCCCGATGAGGCCGCCTGAGAGGGCTTGTGGCGGCACCTTAAGGAGAGGTTACGTACCAAGTTCCGTTACCTCTCCTTGACTTCACCCTTGGTGGCGTCTGCGATAACCGCTCACCTGTCAACAAAACCCGCTTCACAAGGCCTCTGGGGCATCCTCGCCGGCGCTTCGCTATGCAACGGACGGGGGAAGCAAGCCCGCTTTGAACTCTATCACATCACATCAAGGCATGCAATAGCCGTTTGGCGGCGCCGAAGGGAGCCGTGCCTTCTTCGCGCCATCCCTCGGCGACCAGCTTCGAATCCGGAGTCAGCCGATAGCGGCCCTTGCCTCGGCGGACGAGATCCAGGATCTTTTCAGGCTTGACCTGTGTCGATTCATCGAAGGTAATCACCAGAGAGGAGGTCGTCTCTTCAAACTTGCGGATCGAAAGTTTTGTAAGAAGGATCTTCAGCTTGATCACCTCGAAAAGATGATCAGCCTCTTGGGGTGGCTTCCCAAATCGGTCAATCACCTCCTCCCGAATCGCCTCCACCTCTTCATCCGAACGACAGAAGGAAAGCCTTCGGTAAAGGTTCAAGCGCTCTGCCGTATCCTCCACGTAGTCCTCTGGAATGAAAGCGGGTAGCGGAACATGAATCTCAGGGGTGATTTCCTCGACAAAGGGTTCGCCTTTCAGTTCCTTGATCGTCCTTTCAAGGAGGTGAATGTAGTATTCCAGTCCCACCGCATGGACATGTCCCGATTGAGAAGATCCAAGAAGGTTTCCGGCGCCTCGGATTTCAAGATCGTGGAGGGCCAGTTTGAAGCCCGAGCCGAGCTCGCTCAGCTCCTGGATGGCCCGAAGCCTTTTCAGGGCGTCGGGAGAGAGGGCCAGGTCGCTGGGAACTAACAGGTACGCATAGGCCTGCTGGTTTCCACGGCCCACCCGACCCCGAAGCTGATAGAGATCGGCAAGGCCGAAGCGTTCGGCATGGTTGATCAGAATCGTGTTGGCAGCGGGTATGTCGAGACCCGATTCAATGATGCTTGTGCAGAGGAGCAGGTTATATTCTCCCTGAACAAATCGAAGCATGACCCGCTCCAATTCCTTTTCCTTCATCTGGCCATGGGCAATGGCCAGGGAGGCCTCCGGCAAAAGACGCCGCAAATGGTTGGCCACGGCCTGGATATTGTGAACCCGATTGTGGACGAAGAAGACCTGTCCCCCTCGTTCGAATTCTCGAAGGACCGCTTCACGGATCACCTGGTCGTCGTAACGGACAACAAAGGTCCGAATGGCCAGACGATTCTCCGGAGCGGTCTGAATGAGACTGAGATCGCGGATTCCGGAAATGGCCATCTGAAGGGTTCTCGGAATGGGGGTGGCCGTCAGGGTCATCACGTCCACCAGCTTGCGAAGTTGTTTCAGCTTTTCCTTGTGGGAGACGCCGAACCGATGTTCCTCGTCAATGACGACCAATCCCAGGTCACGAAAGGCCACATCTTTCTGAAGAAGCCGGTGGGTTCCGATGACGATGTCCACCTTACCTGCTTTGAGGCGCTCAAGGATCTCTTTCTGCTCACGGGCACTCTTGAAGCGACTGATCATTTCGATGACGACGGGGTAATTTTTGAACCGCTCGAGAAAGGTCTGATGGTGCTGTTGGGCCAGAACTGTCGTGGGGACGAGGATCGCCACCTGTTTCCCGCTCATCACGACCCGGTACGAGGCCCGGATCGCCACCTCGGTCTTACCGAAACCCACGTCGCCACAAATCAGCCGATCCATGACCTTCGGCCGACCTAAGTCGCTCATCACCTCTTCGATGGCCCTGAGCTGATCGGGTGTCTCCTCATATTCGAAGGAGGCCTCGAATTCCCGATAGAAGCGATCCGGTGGCGGGAACGGGAAACCCTCAAAGGCCTGTCGGGCTGCATAAAGGTCGAGTAGCTCTTTGGCGATCTCCTCCACAGCGGCCTTCACCCGCTTCTTCGTTCTTTGCCACGAGCCGCTGCCGAGTTTGTCGAGACGGGGAGGCTTCCCGTCGCCTCCCGTGTAGCGCTGCACGAGATTGAGGCGATCGACGGGAACATAGAGACGATCTCCGTCGTGATACTCGAGGAGAAGATAATCGTTCGATACGCCCCAGATGTTGAGATGCTTGAGCCCCCGGTAGATCCCGATCCCGTAATCCAGGTGGACGACGAAATCGTTTTCCCGGAGCTCCCGAAGGGAGGAGAGAAAGGCGCCTCCCTGCTTCTTCCTACCGGCGACCCGTCTTCGTACTCCAAAGATCTCCTCCTCCGTGAGAAGCACCCAGCCTTCGTAGGGATTTCGGAACCCCGAGGAAAGGGCACCAACAAGAAGTACCGGAGCGATCGTCTGATCTTGCAAGACCTCAACGAAGGTTCGTTTCGTCTCGAGCACGGGCCCGATCTGATACTGGGAAAAGAGCTCCCGGAGCCTTTCGGCCTGAGCTGGGGTGTGGGAGACCACAAAGACCTTCATTCCCTTCTCTTGCCAAGACACCATCTTTCTGAGCAAAACGGAAAAGGGAGACGCTTCGTCGCCGGGGCTGGTGACCGGAGAAAGAGCGGCTTTCATATCCTTTCGGAGGGCTTCGTGGCCCTCCATCTCAAAGGAGAAGACCTTTTGAGATGGGGTGGGCGCAAGGGGCCCCTCGGTTAAGAAAACGATCTGGAACGAGGCGAGACGCTCCTCCAGATCTTCCTTCTCCAAGAAGGACGATGAAGGAGGAGGAAGATCGCCTTTCCGGGCGAGGGCACGGTTATAGTGTTCCCGGATCAGACGACAATAGTGTTCGCTCTCCTTCAGCACCTCATCCCAAGCATCGACGCAAACGAACGTCTCCTCGGCCAAATAGTCGAAGAGGGTAACGAGAGACGACTCCTCGGCCCTTTCCAAAACATCCTTGGCCGGAAGGAGAAGGGCCTTCTCGAGCTCGCTTCCCGCCAGGGAGCGTTGATCCTCTGTTTCGAACCGTCGGAGCTTTTCGAGCCGATCGCCATCGAATTCCAGTCGAAGGGGCTCCTCATAGAGGGGGCCATAAATGTCGACGATCGCGCCTCGAAGGCAAAACTCCCCTCGCTCTTCGACCCTCCTGGTCTGCCGATATCCCCCCCGATGAAGGTAATCGACGAGGCGATCGCGCTCGATCTCCTCACCGACCACAAGGGGGAAGATCGTCTTCTTCAGCACCGATGGAGCCAGGACCTTTTGCATCAAGGCCCTCACAGGTGCCACGATCGGTCGTCTCTCTTTGTTCAAAGCCGAAAAGAGGACACTCACCCTCTCTCGAACGATCTCGGGGTGCGGGGCTATGGCATCGTAGGGAAGGGTTTCCCACGGTGGAAAGATCCGGGCAGGTGGATTCAGATTTCCCTGGAAGAATCGGAGGTCATCGCAAAAGGTCTCGGCTTCTTCCATATCCGAAACGACGACGAGGACCGGACGCCGGGCTCGTTCTATCCATCTCCAAAGAAGGTATGCCTTCGACGAGCCCTGTAGTCCCGTGAGGCCCAGGCACTTCCACGATTTTTCGACCTCCGAGTCAAGCCACCTCCAAAATGCTTCCAACTTGTCCTTCACTTGCTTCGTTCCTCTTAGGCAAGAAGCGGGCAATTCCTAATGTGTCGATAAATCCTGGTCCAGGGCCCCGGTGAGGACGCTGAAGAGGGCCTGTTGCGGCAAGTTAAGGAGATTAGATACCAAGTTCCGTTACCTCTGCCGGACTTCATTTTGGTGGAGCCTCCGATAACCGCTCTTGTATCAACAAAACCCCCTTGACAAGGCCTCTGAGGCGTCCTCGCCCGAGCTCTGTTACGAAACGGACGGGTAACCCCGTTCGGGTCTCCATGCCTGGCAGAAGGGAGCCCCGAAAGGAATCCCGATCCCTTCTAATTCTTCTATCTCCGGGCAGGGGGTGTCAAGGAGCCGCGGGCCTCGGAAGTTTTTGGAGAAGATCGTCTTTTTTCAGGCAGAAGGCTCGGAGGGAAGCCCTCTTCTCCTGCGATAAAAGAGGATCCATTTGAAAGAAAGGGGATAGGCTGCAAGAGCCAGTAAACCTGCGAGCAGGAGGGATCCCACATGGAAGGAGACGAAGAGTCCCCACTGAGAAGCAAGGTGTTTCCAGAAGGCCGAGGCCAAGAAGCCTCCTTCCTTTCCTAAGCGGAAAAGCTCCCCAAGGGCGGAGCCTTCGAGGCGAAAGCCTGTTAGGGCCATACCCAAACCTGTTGCAACGCTGTAGTAAGGAACGATCCAGAGGGGCATGTTCGACCAGACTCCAAGAAGGATTGCGGCCCGGTTCAAACCGAAGACGAAGGCGATGGCCAGACCGAGTAGGGTGTGAAAACCCAAGAAAGGGGAAAAGCCGATGAAGACGCCGATCGAATAGGCGAGGGCTGTTCTCCGGGGAGTATCGTCCACGTGAAGGAGCTTTCGAGCCAGTTCTCTGATAGTCGGCCGCTTCATCAAGGTTTCCGATCCACACCAAGTTTTTCGGGCTTTCTCACGAAGGTGTTGCACGCCTCCTTGAGCAAGCAGGTTTCGCAGCGAGGATTTCTCGGCCGACACACGGTTCGTCCCAAGCGGATGAGGTGGAGGTGGAGGGAAAGGGATCGGCCTTTGGGAACGAGAGGGGCCATCCACCGGTGAGCCTCTGGAGCCGCCATTCTTTCCGGAATGAAACCGATTCGTTTGCCCACCCGCAAGATATGGGTATCAACGGGAAAGGCTTCTCGTCCAAGGCCAAAGAGAAGAAGGCACGCAAGGGTTTTGGGCCCTACGCCCTTAAGCGCTCCGATCCTTTGTTCGATCGCTTCGTTGTCCATGGTTCGTAGGCCTGTGAGATCAAGTTTCCCAAAATGTTCCTCAACCCAGCGAAGGGTTTCCTGGACACACTTCGCTTTTTGACGAGCCAGGCCGCCGACGCGAATCGTCCGAGCCAAGACTCCTAAGGGAGCCCGCAATACGGCCTCCCAGGTGCCGAACTTCTTTTTCAATCTCTCATAGGCACGATCCCGGTTCCGGTCGAGGGTGTTCTGGGAGAGAATGGTGAGGATCAGCGTTTCAAGGGGGTCTTGCCTTCTTCGCTCGGGAGGAGGGCCATATGACTTCTCCAAGAGACGGGCGACCTTCACCACCTTTTTCTCGATCTCTCTGATCTTACTCGGATCCTGGGTCAGCAAAGGCCCTTTTAATCCTTTCACTGAGGTGCCTCTTGAAGAGCCCCTTCACTCGTTGCTTTACATGGGCTACGAATTCCTCATAGGACTCACTCCCATCCAGAACCCGAAGGTAGACATCGCCGATCTCAGGATGGCGTTGGAGCGTGTAGTAACAAAGCTTGGTGAACTGGAAGACGAATCGCGAGAACCTTAAAGCCCATCTCAGGTTGGGGAAAAGTTGGACTTCGACGGCTTTCTGGTAAAAGGAAGCTGGAAGGACTCCCGTGGCCTCCGAACGAACGATGGCTTCGGCCGCGAGGAGACCGCTTCGAAGGGCATAATAGATCCCTTCTCCTGTCAAGGGGTCCATCAAACGGGCCGCATCGCCTACCACCATACGCCTTCCCTGGGCCACTTTCTGGTTCCAATCGTAAAACGATGGGAGAAAGTGGCCTGTGAGCCGACTTACCTTCTCCCTGGAAAGGTAAGGCAGGCCCTCCACGAAACGATCGTAGTACGGAAGAGGATTCAGCCTTCCATTCTCTCCGAACATGCCACCGATCCCTATGGAGAGCCATTCCTTCTTGGGAAAGACCCAGCCATACCCTCTTGGAATCCCCCCGAAATCGAGATGGACGGCGTCTCGATCCTCTGCCGGGAAGTGGGGAACACTCTCCAAGGGGACCTCAGCCTGGACGGCGAAACCTCCTCTTGAAGGCGGATCAGGACCCTCGAGCGATCGGGCTACGACACTTCTGGGTCCATCCGCTCCAATCACGGATTTGCAGGTTAATCGCACACCTCTTGCCAGGACGACTTCGACCCCTGCCTCTTTTTCCAACACGCCCTTCACTCTTTCCCCTTCGTGCAACGTGGCTCCCGCATCGAGGGCCCTTCTGACGAGGAAGTGGTCAAAACGCTCTCTCCTCACCATGTAGGCTATAGGAGCCTTGGATTGGAGAACGAACGGGTCCTTCAGACGGTAAGTGAACCGAGCCCTGTAGATCGTGTTTTCGAACACAGAGGACAAATCGTCTCCAAGGAGGGCGATGCACTTCAGAGGAAGACAGCCTCCACAGGGCTTGTATCTCGGCAAAGGGTCTTTCTCAAGGAGAAGGGTTCTCAAACCCTCTCGAGCACAGGCTCTCGCCGCACTCGATCCTCCTGGGCCTGCTCCGACAATGATGACGTCGTAATCGTATTTCATGGCGAAGGTCCCACTAAAAAAATCGAGTGGGATTGATCCTCTTTTTGATCCGGTGCCCTCCGGCGTGGCCTATAAGGGACAAAATAACATGAAAGGCCGTTTTGTCAAGAGACGATGAAATACCTTCGGGACCTTGAAACTGAGGAAAAGGGGATTCGGTAGGAGGCGCTGTGGGTGGAGAGCGGTTTGGCTCTGGTATTCTCTCTTGTTCGACGCACAGGTAGAGGAAAGGCTCCAGGGTTCTGGAGCCCTTCCTCGTTGTTTCAGAGGTGGTCTGACGAAAAACTCGTGAGTTTACTCTTTAACGGCTACGGCCTCAGGGGCTGGAAGAAGAACTTCCTCCTCGGCCTTCTTTCCCTTCTTAAGGGCCATCGCCGCAGTCGTTCCGATGAAGCTGAAGAAGAGGATGGCAGCCGGAATCAGTTGGAGAAGGACAATGATCGCTCCGATGATCACAAAGATCCAGAGGCCGATGCCTGCATCCTTCATGCTGATCGATCTTGCCAGCGCCGGTGTGGCGATCAGACTAACCATTCCTGCCATGAGCGCAACCTTCAGTGCTTTACTCGTCTTTTCCATCTTCTTTCTCCTTTCCTTCGAGGTTTCGCCCTTATTAGGAGCATTTATCGTGCCGAAGATGGGCAGACGAGCTCGCTTCGCATAACTTACTGAAATCAAAAGGGTTTTCAGTAAAAGCTTCGGAGGTCGGAACCGTTCCCGATTTCAGAAAGAATACAAAAAATATGCGCTTTATTGAGAATAGGCCTGTACGACATCGTAAGGTCTTGAAATTATTAAATTTAGAATCGAATGAAGAAAATATTCAAAATGGCGCCAAGTGTATATCAGGAATAAGCGTCTTGAGAGCAGGTCCCTCCGTGTTTCCAATCCTTTCTCCGTCAGCCGGAGGTATTCTTGAACCGTGAAAATCAATTTGTTTGGGGTTGATTCTCTTGAAGGGGCAATCCTGCGCGGTCGCGTGGGGGGCTGGTGCAGGGATGAATTCTTTTTCGCCTTTCTTTGGGCAAGCCTTGGTGGTCTGTCATGCAGCGTTGGCAGCGGCAAGGGGTTCATCCTTTATATTCTCGATTTTTTAGCCTCTAACCTTCAACCTCTAACCTTAAACGTCCAAAGGCTATCCCTACGCCCTACGAAAATGGACTGACCTCTGCCGACGCTGCCCAAGCCTTCGCGCCCCGATTTTCTGTTAAGAAGCCCAAAAAAGACGAAGACTTCTGAAAGGGTCCTTATCCCAAGTTCTTAAGGCGCTTGATCATGATGACCAACATCAACGGGATCAGGGCTCCAACAACGATAACCGCTCCGCCCACGATGTAGATGGCGGGGCCGATATCGCCAACGGTTCGAACCACCTGCATGACAGCGATAGAAACCATGGCTGCCACGACGCAGATCAACACAAATATCCCGACGACGGTCGATGCGCTGAGCTTTCCCATCTTGACCCCCTCCTTTTGGCTTGGCCCTTGGCCTGTGGTTTATTTGTAGAACTTCAACAAGAAGTCTTCACATCGGTTTATTGCACAACTTGTGCCAAAAGGAGGGTCAACTCAATTCGGATGAAAGCCCGGCCAGAAGGTTTCAAAAATTTCGGCTAAATGGCCCTTGGGCGGCTGGAGAAGGACCGTCGAACCACGAAAGTCCTTTCAGTCCAATCCCAGCCTCTCCGGGCCCTCCCGCAGGGTTGGTTCGTTGTAGGGCCAACGCCAGTCAACCCTTCGCGAAGAACTTTCTATCCAATCGACGATAACCTATTCCCCAACGACCTTGATCTTATGAGGCTTGATCTTCTCGACCTTGGGTAAGACAAGCCTGAGAACACCATTCTCCATGTGGGCCGTTATCTTGCTCTGATCGATCACGTCCGAAAGGGTGAATCGACGATAAAAATCGCCCCATTTGAACTCGCTGTAAAGGGGAACTTCCTTATCCGATTCCATACGATCGATCCGTCCCGTGATGGTGAGCTGATTGTCTTTCAGATCGATATCCACATGCTTACTGTCCACGCCAGGCATATCCGCGAGAACAATGAGCTCGTTGGCGTTTTCGAGAATGTCGACGGCCGGGATATAAACCGGCCCGGGCCGGGTACCTTCTCCAGCGACTTTCTTGATCTCCTTCTTCTCCTTCAATTCCATTTCTTGGTCTTTCATTTCGTGCACCCCCTTTCCTCGTCTCATGTGGTTTGGACGGCAATTTTTCGGGGCTTAGCTTCTTCGGGTTTCGGCAGGACCACGGTAAGGACTCCGTTCTTCAAATGAGCCGAAACCTTGTCGGGTGCCACTCTTCCGGGAAGGTTGAGACTCCTTCTGAAAAAGCCCGATTCCCGTTCCCGACGGTGGTAGTAAACCTCCTTTTCTTCGGGGCTCTCTTTGCGCTCGCCTCGAATGAGCAGTCTTCCCTCAACCACGGAGATGTCGAGGCTTTCGGGCTTCACGCCTGGAAGCTCTGCCCGGACATAGTAATGATCAGCATCCTCCGAAAGATTGAGCGCGGGATAGACCCGACTGAAAAAAGGCTCATCCCCGCCCGTGAGGGAGTTGAACAACTGATCCACTTCCTGCCGGAGGCGATCAAGGTCCGAAGCCCCTCTCGGTCCACTCTGCCATCGTATCGTTGCCATATCCATCCCTCCTTCGAAATGTTCACGACAAGAATTTCAGGTTTTCGTCCCTGACTTTTGTCCCCCCTGTTTCCTTGGCCTTGGTCGAAACGGTGAAAAATGTTTGGACTGAAGCATTCTTTCCTTCAGCCTTGACCCTTCCAATCTCAACCACCTTAAACCTTGAGGCTCAGTCAAAAAATAATTCCTTTTCTCCCGTTGTCAAGGACTTTTTCTGCTCACTTAACCCTGATGTTGCAAAAAACCCTCCCTTTCGGGTGGTCGGTCTTATTAGTTTGCTCATATCACTCCGGACAAACAAAGGGAAAAAGAATCTTCCTCTCCCCTTGGGGAGAGGATCGAGGTGAGGGGGCAATTCCAAGGAAACACCCTCACCCCAGCCCTCTCCCGCCAAGGCGGGAGAGGGAGATGTCTGTCATTTCTATTTTGAGAAGATTAGTACCTTTTTCTTAAGGCGCTTTTGATTCGTTTGTAGTCGTCGAGGGTGAATCCTTCCCAAGCGCAAGGGAGTATGGAGTTATTATGAAAGAGCGGTTCGTTTTCGAGATCGAAGGGCGAGACCCTCTTGGCCTGCTCAAACAGGGGTGTTCCGGGGATCGGAGAATATTCGACCAACATGGGCCTTGCTCCAATTTCCCGCACAAAGGCGACGCTGGCTTCCACCTCCTCGGCCCTTTGCCCGGGGAGTCCGGCCATGATGTAGACCCCGATCTCCTCATTCCTGTATCCTGCCTGGGTTAGATATTTCACGGCCCTGCGGAGGTCATCGTTTCCGACTTTCCCTCCTGTCTGGAGCTGGGTGGCCTCAATCGATGTCTCAAAGCCAAGACGAATGGTCTTGAATCCTCCCTGATAGAGGAGCTGGGCCAACTCTTCGTGGATCTCACGGATATGAAGTCCGTTGGGGGCATGAAAGTAACAACCCAGGTTCTCTCGGATCAGTTCCTTCAAGATGGGAATCATATGGTTTTCGGAGTCCAGAAGAAGGGCATCATCGTAGAAGGCGAAGTTTCGGACCCCGTGGTGAAGGACCCAATAACGGATCTCCTCGATCACCCGATCGGGTTGCCTCCTTACGTAGCCCTTCGAAAGGAGATGGGAGGCACAGTAAGTGCAGCGAAGCGGACACCCTTTGGAAGTGGCGATGCAGACGTAAGAAAGTTGAGGATAGAGATCAAAGGCAGGAAAAAGGCCCTCCATTAGGGGATCCGTTGTCCCATGAACCGAAGGAAGAGAATCGACATCGAGAAGCCCGCAGATCGTCCGGAGAGCGTCCAGGATTTCGCCTCCCTTGAACACGAGATCGGCGCCGCTATAGCGTTTTGCATGGTCCTCGCAAAGGGTGGCATAGATGCCCCCGAGAACAACCGGAACCGCTCCGAAGGTATCTTTCACCCTTTCGATGACGGCAAAAAGGCCTGGATACCAGTAGGTCATACCCGATGTGATGGCGACGAGGTCAGGTTTTCCTACGGAACGAAGCCTTTCTTGAAAGGCTTCCTCAGAAATCCCGTATCGACTATAATGCCTCGGAAAGAATCGTAGGGGTTTGGGTTTTTCGATAATCGTTCGCTTGAACTTGCCGTCTCCGTAGGGTTTGGAGGTGGCCGGCTCGTCCAAACAGTCGATCAAGCTGACACGCAATCCGTGCGCCCTCAAAAGGCTTCCAATCGAGAGGAGGCCGAGAGGCTTAACCCAGAAGTTGTAGGCAGCAAAGTC
>Ga0123519_10010162_pt1 | contig 14047 bp, 8 predicted proteins | sample YelNatPaOPRAMG02_FD_87396 | JGI IMG/M metagenome (GOLD analysis project Ga0123519, IMG submission 87396) | Hot spring microbial communities from Yellowstone National Park - Yellowstone National Park OP-RAMG-02 (version 2) | ecosystem: Environmental > Aquatic > Thermal springs > Hot (42-90C) ...
AGTATTGACGATGATGGTCAATACCAAGATAATTCATTCGTGCACCTCCTTGTAAATAGTTTCCAACGGGGAGTCTATCAAACTCCCCGCGGAGGTGCATCACGTCATCATGTTATCTTATTTTTACCCACAAGCAAGTCGGAAGAAACATTTTTAAAAACCCGGTGGCGACGAGGAAACAGTAGGTTAGAAAATCAAGGTCTCTATGATATAATATCGGCAATGAAAAAAAGGCAGAAGTTAGCTGAGGAGGGGGAAGTTGCTTCCCGTTCCGGCTCAAGAAGAAAGCGCCTCTTTCTTGAATTGGTCAGCCTCCTCACCCTGGCTTTAGCCATATTCATCGTCCTCAGTCTTTTTAGCTACAGTTCTTTGGACCCATCCTGGTCCCAGGTCAGCTCAGAGGAAGGAAGAATTCATAATTATGGAGGAAAGGTCGGCGCCTATTTAGCTGACTCGCTGCTGGTCCTTTTTGGCCTATCCGCTTTTCTCATCCCCATCCTTCTCGGTTTCTGGTTCCTGCGAGTTATCCGCCAAGCCACGTGGTCCCGCTGGCTGCTTTCCTTCCTTACCGGCCTCATTTTTCTTCTGATTATCAACCCCCTTTTTAGCTTGGTTTTGTCTTCCTTTAGCTGGGGCGGAAGCCAAATTCAGGCCGGTGGTCTTTTCGGGCATCTGGTGGCTTTGTTTCTTCTCAGCCTTTTTAACCGCACCGGCTCCCTGATCTTCTTGGGCTGTTGCCTCATAGTATTTTTTCTCCTGACGACGCAATTTTCTCTCCAAAGCTTGGCGGCCTCCCTGCAACAGTTCTTCCGTTTTGCCTTCAAAGAAATCCATATTCGCGTCAGCCGTTTTCAGCGGGTTAAATCCAAGGAAAAAATGAGGCAAAGAATTCTGGAAAAGTATGCGCCGCCCAGTCAGGTGAAGGAAAAAACTAAGGCCAAAGGAAGGGAAGAAAAAAAACCTCAGGAAAAAGCCAAGGAACCGACCCCCCAACCTAAGGAACCTGGCCGCAAAGAAGCGGTTTCGCCGGCGCCGCCGGCCGCAGCCACGATGCCGCGAGCCCCTGTTTCCCGGCCGGAAGAAAAGTATCTTTTCCCTGAGCTTGCGCCGCGAGGCGGCTATCGCTTCCCACCCTTTAACCTCCTGGAATTAGGCACGCCGGCTGACGAAGTAGATAAAAACGAACTCTACGACAAGAAAATGCGCATCGAAGAAAAGCTGCGGGAGTTTAGAGTGGAAGGCGAGGTTCGCGAATATCATCCTGGGCCAGTTATCACGACTTATGAGTTCTATCCTAACCCCGGGATTAAAGTGAGCCAGGTCGCCAGCTTGGCCGAAGACCTTTCTTTGGCCCTGGGAGCGGAATCAGTCCGGATTCAACGCATTCCTGGCAAGAGCTCCCTCGGCGTGGAAATCCCGAATAATAAGCGGGAAATCATCCGCCTGCGCGATATCCTACAATCCGAAAAATTTATTAAATCTCCTTCTAAGCTAACGTTTGCTTTGGGGAAAACCGTCCATGGAGAAGTCTATGTAACCGACCTTTCCCTTATGCCTCACCTACTCATTGCGGGAGCTACCGGGACAGGTAAAAGCGTCTGCCTCAACGCTTTAATCGCCAGTATTCTCTACAAGGCCACGCCAGAAGAGGTAAAAATAATTCTCATCGACCCCAAGAGACTCGAATTCACCCTTTATGACGGCATCCCCCATCTTCTCAGCCCGGTAGTTAACGACCCGAAGAAAGCCGGCGCCATTCTACTGGATGCCATCCGCAAGATGGACGAACGCTTCGACCTGATGAATAAGATGCGAGTGAGAAATATCGAGCAGTATAACAGCCTGATTAAGCAGCTCCTCCAAGAAAAGAAGGGCCGACTTAGCCAAGAAGAAAAACAAAAGCTCAAGCCGCTTCCCTATATCGTCATCATCATCGACGAGTTAGCGGAGTTGATGATGGTCGGGGCCCAGGAAGTAGAATACTGTATCACCCGGCTGTCCCAATTAGCCCGGGCGGTGGGCATTCATTTAGTCATGGCCACGCAGCGGCCGTCGATCGATGTCATCACTGGCACCATCAAAAATAATTTCTCCTGCCGGATTGCCTTCCGGGTGCCGTCGAAAGTTGATTCCAGGATTATTATTGATACTGTCGGGGCAGAAAAGCTTCTGGGCTTAGGCGATATGCTCTTTCTCCCCCCCAATTATCCTCGCCTTATCCGCCTTCACTGTGCCTATATCTCGGTGTCGGAAATTACTCGATTAGTTAAATATGTCCGGGAGCAGGGGACCCCCGCTTATGATGAACGTCTTATCCAGGTTATTAAGAGTTCAGCCGAGGAGCTGTCCTGGGAATTCGGAGAAAAGGACGAGCTTTATGAGAAAGCCGTGGAATTGGTCCTGCTGACAGGTCAGGCTTCGGCTTCCTACTTACAACGTCGGCTCAAACTCGGTTATAATCGGGCCGCCCGGATTATCGACCAGATGGAAAGGGAGGGAATTATCGGCCCTTCTGAGGGCAGCAAGCCTCGAGAGATTCTGGTTGATGCCCAGACTTATTTAAAGCAGCTAAAAAAGAGCTCCTGATGTGGCCTTTTCGGCGTCGCTCGCGTTTGATTCGCTCGGCTCTTCGTGACCCAAACCTCCAGCGGGCCTTAGAGCGAGCTTCTAATCATCACCGTCGCCAAGTAGAAAACCTTGAGGCCGCCATTCCTTTAGAAGAATTAAAAGCCAAAGCCCGTTCTATAAGAGAAGAATGCCTGTCTAAGCTACCAGCTTTAATCAAGGAATTCAGCCTTAGAGCCATCGAGGCGGGAGCGCAAGTTCACTTAGCGGTTACGCCCCAGGAGGCTCTAAGCCACGTAAAGGAAATTATCGACCGCCATCAGGCCAAACTCCTTTTAAAAGCTAAGAGCATGGTCAGCGAGGAAATAGGCCTCAATAGTTTTTTAGAAAAACATGGCCTGGAGGTAGTAGAAACAGACCTGGGGGAATGGATTGTTCAATTAGCCAAGGAAAGGCCATCCCATATAACTGCGCCCGCCCTCCATAAAACCAAGGAGGAAATTGCCTCCCTCTTAAGCCGGCATCTTGGCCGGCCCATCCCCCCTGACCCCAAAGAAATAACCAAGGCCGCTCGCGAGTACATGAGGCCGCTCTTTTTGCAGGCCGATATCGGCCTAACAGGGGCTAATTTAGCCGTGGCCGAATCCGGAACTCTGGTAATCATCAGTAACGAGGGCAATGCCCGCTTAGTCAGCTCGTTGCCTCCGGTCCATATCGCCATTATCACGGTCGATAAGATAGTGGCCACTCTGGAACAGGCTACAACGCTCCTCAAAGCTCTGGTCGCCTCGGCCAGCGGTCGACGCCTGACCTCTTATGTTTCTTTTATTACCGGCCCAAGCTCAACTACTGATATTGAAAAGGAGCCAGTAACCGGCGCTCATGGGCCGCGAGAGCTTCATATCATCCTTCTGGACAACGGCCGGACGGCCCTGTCGGAAGACGCTAATTATCGAGAAATCCTGACCTGTTTAAAATGCGGTGGTTGTATGCTGGTTTGCCCTGTTTTTCAAGCCTTAGGCGGCCATGTTTTTGGCGGCCCGGTTTATCCTGGCGGCATAGGGCTTTTGCTAACATCCATGACCCGCAGGCCAAAGGAGGTCTCCCGCCTCCTTTCTCTTTGTGCTGATTGCAAGAAATGCGAAAACTTCTGCCCGGTGGGCCTTCATTCTGGGGAGCTAATGGCTCGGCTTAAATCTGATTTAGGCCCTTCCTGGCCGGAAAAAGTTCTGTCTCGACTGATGCCGAGGAGAAGGCTTCAGGACCGAGCCATCCGCTGGCTGAGCCTGGCTCAAAGGGTCTGGGCCGAAAATAATCATCTCCGACCTCTCCCCCTCGCCTGGACCAAAGAAAAAAGACTGCCGCTTCTCCAGCCTCGGTCAAAAAAGTTCCTTAGGGAAGAAAAAGAGCCACCAGAACCGAAGAAGGGGCCAAGGGTTTATCTTTTTGAGGGTTGCCTCGGAAGATGGTTTTTTCCTGAAATCAGAGAAAAAACAACGCTCTGGTTAAAAAAAGCCGGTTACGTGGTGGTCTCGCCTGATGACCAGGTTTGCTGCGGCGCGCCCAACTTCCATCTCGGCGATAAAAAAGCCCTGACCCAACTGAGCCGCCAGAATCTTGCCTCCTGGGAAAGGGAAAAACCGGAAGCAATTCTTACCTTTTGCCCCACCGGCCAGCATGTTTTAAGCAAGGTTTATCCAGAAATAGAGCCTGCTTCCCAAGCTTGGTCTTCTCGAGTCTTTGACTTTATTACCTGGATTCAGAAATCAGGTTTAAGTTTAGTACCGGCTGCTTTCTTAAGAGGGCAAACAATCTTTTATCACGCCCCCTGCCATCTTGTGGCCAATGGCCAGAAAGTGGCCGAAAGAATCGCCCTTTTCCAGAAGGCCGGTTTAAATGTTGTGGCTGAAGGAAAAGAATCGAGTTGTTGCGGGTTCTGCGGTATTTTCTCCTTCCGCCACCCAGAAGTAGCGCACCGACTTTGGACGAAGAAAAAGACCAAAATAAAAGAGAGCGGCTCCCGGATAATAATCACTGAATGCCCGGGCTGTTTATTCCAACTGCGAGCCGGTTTAGCCCAGGAATTCCCACCTTTTCAGGTCTTTCATTTAGCCGAAATAGTAGAAGGGGTCCTCCCTCAAGAAAAGGGCCTTTCTCTTTCAGGGGGTCAATGAATCAGGGGAAGGCGAAAAGTTCTCAGCGCCTCGGAGCGAGCTCTTTCCCATCTCTCCTGGGGTATAGACAAAAAGACATCGACGACAGAGGGGTCAAATTGAGTTCCGCTCCCCTTTATTATTTCTTTAAGGGCGACTTCGAAGCACTGACCACGGCGATAGGGTCGGTCTGAAGTAATGGCGTCAAGGGTATCAGCCAAGGAGAAAATCCTGGCCGCCAGCGGAATCTCCTCGCCTTTCAAGCCAAAAGGATAACCCTGGCCGTCGTACCACTCATGGTGATAAAGAACGACTTCGCTGGCACCGGCAAGAAAGGCATAATCTTGAAGCAGCAAATAGCCAAGCAAAGGATGCTCTTTAATTATGGCTCGCTCCAGTAGGGTGAGGGGCGTTTCTTTCCTGAGCACAGAAGAAGGAAGCCCGACTTTGCCTATATCATGGAGCAGCGCTCCCCTTTCTAAGTCGACAAGAAAGTTCTCGTCCTCAATGCCCATAGCTCTGGCCAAGAGGAGAGCGTAACTGGCCACAAACTGACTATGGCCCACATTATTTTCGCTATCATCCGTAGCGGCAATTAGATAAATCAGCTGGGAATTGAAAAAAACTCGCCGGTCAAAATTTTTATAAACAGAGATATCCGAATCTTTCTCCAAGAGGGTGGCATACCATTCCTCTAAAGACCGGAGAGCCTTGCGGGCTTTCTCCAGCCTGGCCACTCTGAAGTTAGCGCCGTCCCATTGGCTAAAACTGGGGAAACTGGTCTCCTGGTCATAGCCAACCGTTGGCCCCGTTTCGTTCGAGGTCGCCCAATTATAGGGGTTTAAGGATAAAGAGCGCCGAGCTCGCGAGGCGCTTAACCCGCCGTTAAACACCGAACGCTGGCCAGAAGTGTCTTCCAGGATAAGGGAAACGAAATCGACTGCCGTCTCTTTCGATTTTCTATCTCGCTGCGCCATTTCTTTCACCTTCGTTCCCTTCAGAGGGCATTGGTTTAGTCGAGAAGACCGGCGAAAATTCGGAATTTCTTTGGCGGGGAAGAATATTCATCTTTCTCTCTAAGGGGCAGGTGTTGAGGATTTCAAACCCCCACTCACTTATCCGATTCTCGATGAGGGCGAAAAAAGCTCTTTCCTGATGAACCACTAACCTCAGTCGCGCTATGTTTCTTTTTATTCTCATCCTGACTCCAGGCAATCTATTAGTCGAGCTTAATCGCTGGAAGCAGGAAAAAGAATTACCTAACCGATTAATGACCCCAGCCTAAATTAGACCAGCCAGCTGCTTAGGCAGCTATCGCCTTTCCCCTCCTTCCGGGCTCCCACCGCCCGGCCTTTGATTAACCCCCGCTTTTAAAGCTGAGGAAAAAGCCTTTTGCTTTTTCTTGGCCGGCGTTTATAATAAGGCAGTAATGTCCAAACAGTTTTCCTCCCAAGAACTGGAAGAAATTATCCGCCGCTATCGGCCAGTCGTCGGCTTTAGTGTCAAAAAGGCGCTGGGTCCAAATTACCCCGATTGGGAAGACGTCGTCCAGGATGTTCTAACTCAAGTAATAACCAAACTCCAGACTGGCGAATTCAGGGGAGAATGCAGCCTGGGGACCTTTATTTACACGATAACCAAGAGAAGAATCGTCGATTGCATCCGCCAAAAATCAAAGGTGAAGGTGGAAATGACTGAGGTTGCCACGAGCGCCTCTGGCCCTGAGGAAAGCCTGATGAAAAAAGAACGGGCGGAACTCGTTTCTCGGGCTCTTTTCAAGCTCAAACCCAAATTTAGGGAGATTCTCTATCTTTATTATTATAAAGAATTAAGCCGGGAAGAGGTGGCAGCCCGGCTCGGCCTATCTGAACGGCAGGTGAGCGAGCGGCTTTATTATGCCCAGAAAGTCCTGAGTAAGGTCCTCCGCCGGTTTTTTCCCGAGAAAAATTCCAATTTTTCGTCCGAGCGACGACTAAAAGAATGAAACGATGGGCAAGGAGAATCCCGATGAGTAAATGCCGGTTTGAAGAGCTAATCGATGGCTACCTTTTAAATAAACTGGACTCGGAAGAGGCCGAACGATTTGAGGAGCACTTTTTTAACTGCTCCCGGTGCTTTTCTCGTCTTCAGGAAAGAGAAGCGTTAATCCAGGCCATTAAGGCTCAGGGTCCGGCCTTAGTTCAGGGCATCGAACCCTCCCGACCTAAGGTCCTTAGCTGGGCTGAAGATGTCTGGACCAAGCTGGCCCTCCGGCCCTGGATTCTGGCTCCAGCCGCGGCCGCCCTGTTTCTGGTTGTTGTCCTCATCTTCCAACCCTTCACCAAAGAAAAAATGCCTACCTTTGTCCTCAACGGTGATAATGTCATTCGTGGTCAGGCGGTAAGCCTCATTTCGCCCATCATTGATGTCTCTACCCCTCCTCTCTTTTTTGAGTGGAAAAAGCAAGGAGAAAACATCGAATATAAAATCTCTGTTTATAATAGCCAACTTCTCTGGACAGCAACCACGCGGGAAACACGGATTCAAATTCCCGAGGAAATTAGGCAAAAAATGGTGCCTGGAGAGAGGTATTCTTGGCAGGTTAAAGCTTATGCCGCCAACGGCGTTTTAATCGCTGTTTCCAGCCGGGTTCAATTTATGATCAAACCCCAACAATAACCCGCCTCAGTTCTCTTTTTCCTTCCCCTACGTCTAAGGCTGATAAAAAGTCTAATCCTCGATCAGATTTTCTTCCTCGCTGTACATCCGGCCGATGGATTCTTCCTCAAAGGCTAAACAACACATCAGCCGGCCGCAAAGGCCAGATATCTTGGTGGGGTTGATGACAATTTGCTGACGCCGTGCCTTTTGAATGGTGACCGGCTCAAAGGCTTTCATAAAGCTAAAGCAGCAGAGGAGCCGACCACAGACGCCTAATCCTCCGACTAATTTGGCCTCATCACGGACCCCAATCTGGCGCATCTCGATCCTCATCTTCAACTCTCGAGCCAAATCTTTGACTAATTGCCGGAAATCAATCCGGCCCTCAGCTGTATAGTAAAATATTCCTTTTTTCTCGTTAAAAAAATATCTTACCGCGACTAACTTCATCGGCAAGCCGTGAGCTTTGATTCTTTCCAAGCAGAATTGAAAAGCCTCCTTTTCCTTTTCCCTCAACCAAGCCAGCTTATTCTTATCCTCCTCTGTGGCTAAACGAATAATTTTAACCAAATCATTCGCCGGCCGGCAGTGGCGACAAACTTCGCTTTCGAGGTCGATAACTTCGGCCAAATCCCCACCTAACTCTGATTCGATGAGACAAATATCACCGGCGGAAACTTCCACCTCCCCTCGCAGGGCTCGGATGATTTTCCCGGTGGTCAGAGAAATCAGTCGAACAACCTCAGCCATTTTCTTTCCTCCTCACTTGAGCGTAAAAATAGGCCGTCAATAGCTTGGGATTTAGATTTCTTTCCAGGCCAGAAAGAACTTCTTCCGCTAAAGCGATACCCTGAAGGCAGGCTTCGCTTGTCAGCTCAACACTCAATTTTTTCAAATCTTCTTTTAAATCGGGGTTCAACAGCCTGTCTTCGTCGCCTTTTTCTTGGAGAAGCAAAAGGTCGCGCCAAAAGGTTAAAAAGAAACGAAATAAAGACGCCAGGTCTCGCCTTATTATTTCTTGGCGGGAGGAAGATAAAATTTTAAAAAAGCCTGAGGCTTCGGCGGCCGTGACCAATTGAGAAAAATAATGCCAAGCTAATTGTCGTTCGGCCATTACCTGTTCCCAATCGAGGCTCAAAGCCCGGTCCAGGCTTCCCTCAGCTAAAATAGCCGCCAGCCTCGCTCTCTCGGCCGGCATCCCCGAACTTAACAAGGCTCTTTCAATTTCCTCCGGGTTTAAGGGCTTAAAAGAAATTAACCGACAGCGAGATTGGATGGTGGCCGGCAGGAGCTCCGGGTTTTTAGTAATCAAAATGAAATAAGCATGCGCTGGTGGTTCTTCCAGAATCTTGAGCAAAGCATTAGCCGCTTCCAGGCTTATTCTCTCCGCGTTTTCAATAATAAAGACTCGATGTCGGCCAGTCATCGGCCGCAGGAGAGCCAACTCTCTGATTTCCCGGATTTCGTCAATCCCGGCGCTTTTTTTCCCCGCTTCCTTATCCAGGCCAATTTCCAAAACATCAGGGAAATTACCTTTAGCCAAGGCCTGGCAAGGGGAGCAGCGGCCACAGGGGTCGTCACTTGAACCAAGACAATTCAGGGCCTGAGCTAAAAGCCGCGCCATCTTTTCCATTCCAATTTCATCGGGACCGACAAAAAGCAAAGAATTGGGTAAAGTCCCGGAGCGTAGCCCCTGCTGGAGCGTCTTCTTCACTGTCTCCTGGCCATAAAAATCAGCCCAAGGCATTGACCTTTCTCCCTTCTCTCCTTTTGGCCAATACCTTCCTCAGAAACTGCCCCGTAAAGGAATCGGCCACTTCGGCGACTTCTTCGGGAGTACCGGCGGCCACCACCCAACCCCCTTCTTCGCCGCCTTCAGGGCCCAAATCAATAATATAATCGCAAGCCTTGATAACCTCAAGGTTATGCTCGATGATCACCACGCTATTGCCTCGGTCAACCAAAGCCTGAAGGACTTCGATCAGCTTGCGGACATCATCGAAGTGCAGCCCGGTAGTCGGTTCATCCAGGATGTAAAGAGTCCGGCCGGTTCCTTTCCGGGACAATTCCTTAGTCAACTTAATTCTTTGCGCCTCACCACCAGAAAGAGTGGGCGCGGGCTGGCCTAAGCGAATATAACCAAGACCCACCTGTTGGAGCGTGGCCAGCTTCTTTTTTAGGATGGGATGAGCCTTGAGTTCCTCGTAGGCCTCGTCCACAGTCATGTCCAAGAAGGAGGCAATGTTCTTGCCATGATAGAGCACAGCAAGGGTTTCTTTATTATACCGGCGGCCGCCGCACCGGTCGCAAGTAACTAAAACATCGGGCAGGAAGTGCATCTCGATTTTTTTTACCCCGGCTCCCTGGCATTCTTCGCAGCGGCCACCAGGCAGGTTAAAGCTAAACCGGCTGGCGGTGTAGCCTCTCATCCGAGCCTCGGGTGTTCGGGAAAAAAGCTCTCGCAGCGGGGTAAAAAGCCCGGTGTAGGTAGCCGGGTTAGAACGCGGAGTGCGGCCAATGGGCTTCTGGTCCACCGCCACCACCTTATCCACCTGGTTTATCCCGTCAATCCTTTCATGTTTTCCTGGTCTCTCTGTTGAGCGGTAAAGCTGCCTTTGCAGCGCCCGGAGCAGAATGTCGCTGACTAAGGTGCTCTTACCCGACCCAGAAACACCGGTTACTGCGGTCATCACGCCCAAAGGAATCTGGACGTCAATCCCTTTGAGATTATGTTCCTTGGCCTGACGGATAACGAGCCAGCCGCGCGGCTCACGCCGCTTACTGGGCACCGGGATTTCCTTTTCACCTCGAAGGTATTGAGCGGTCAAGGAATCAGGAGAAGCCAAGATGGCGGCCAAAGGGCCCTCAGCGACCTTATAACCACCTTTTTCACCCGCTCCCGGCCCCAGGTCAAGAATATAATCAGCGGCGCGAATCGTCTGTTCATCATGTTCTACGACCACCACTGAATTCCCTTCGTCCCGGATGGCCTTGAGCAAAGAAATCAGCCGCCGATTATCCCGCTGGTGAAGGCCAATTGTCGGCTCATCCAAAACATAAAGAACACCCCGCAGGCGGGCGCCTATTTGGGCGGTTAACCGGACTCGTTGGGCTTCACCGCCCGAAAGAGTTGAGGTGGGCCGGCTAAGCTGAAGATAGGCCAGACCGAGCTCCTCCATGACCTGAAGCCGGGAAAGTATCTCCTTGATTATTCTGGAGGCAACAACCTGCTGGGAAGGGGGAAAGGAAAAAGACTTAATGGTCGGAATCAGCTCACTGGCCGGAAGGGAGCTCAGTTCGTGGATATTCTTGCCGCCAATCAAGACGGCCAGCGATTCCTTTTTCAACCGGCTTCCCTGACACCCGGGACAAACTTCATCTGTTAGCTCCAGACCACCCCACTCATCCAGCCGAGTTTTATAGCCAAGACCGTGACATTCAGGGCAAGCCCCATAAGGGCTATTGAAGGAAAAATGGCGAGGCTCGAGCTGAGGCAGGCTGATTTCACAAAAGGGGCAAAGCAATTTGACCGAAAAAAGCATTTTCGCCGCGTTTTCCGGGAGGACCAGAAGGTCGCCGTTGGCTAACTCCAAGGCTTGGCCCACGGCTTCTTTAAGCCTTTTTTCTGAAGCCGGCCTGACAAGCACTTCATCCACCAAGACCTCCAAGTCATGTTTCTTAGTTCGTTCCAGCCAAATCTCTTCGTCCAGTTCCCGCCACGAGCCATCTATCCTGACGCGGAGAAAACCTTTTCGCCTTAGCCGTTCCAAAAGCCGCGAGTATTCACCTTTGCGGCCGCGCACTAAGGGCGCCAAAATCTTCAATCTCTTGCCCGCAAAAAGTTCTTTCAGTTTTAAAACTATATTTTCCGGGTTCTGGGCTTGAACTGGTCGGCCACATTGCGGGCAATGAGGCACTCCTACCCGGGCATAAAGAAGCCTTAGGAAATCATGAATCTCCGTAACCGTGCCGACAGTGGAGCGAGGATTGGTCGTAATGGTTTTTTGGTCGATGGAAATGGAGGGCGAAATGCCCTCGATAGATTCCATCTCTGGCTTGGGCATTATTTCCAGGAATTGCCGGGCATAAGCCGAAAGACATTCCAAATACCGGCGCTGTCCTTCAGCAAAGAGAGTATCGAAGGCCAACGAGCTTTTGCCGGAGCCGCTGGGGCCGGTGATAACAATAAATCGCTGCCGCGGCAGGTTAACGTCAATACCCTTCAGGTTATGCTGCGCGGCTTTTTTTATCCTGATTTCCTTCAGCATATCTTCATTTTACCCCTGCCTAAGCTAACTGACAAATTATCTTTCCCTGCCTCTTCGCTCTCTGAAAGACCTGGTTTGGGCTGAGAAAATCTAAATCGCTTTCTTTTGTCTTATATTGCTTAGGCAATGACGTGTTTTGAGTGGCTGGCTCAGCTCAAGTTCTGGACGCCGTTTCTTTTTCTCCAAGCGTGAAGAGGCTCGGCTCCCTGTTTATTGAAGTAATCTGGAGGCCACCTACCTCCTCTCGCCCCCCCTTTTGCCCAGGTTTATAAAAAATGGGTAAATATGTCTGGTGCTATCAATTTTAAAGCTCGACCCCTTTGACGCCAGAGGTTTTCTCGGAGAGCGATTCCGAAGCTCTAAACCTCACGTATTCACTTCCGCTGTCCTCAGCTTAGCTCCCGAGTAGGCTATAAATGGGAAAAAATTAAGTAAATAGGTAAGACCGTACCTATTTAAGTGAGGGACGGCATGAATTTGAGGCGATTTCAGCCTGCCAAAAAATGCTAACGAAGATAACTGATAGCTGACGTTTATGAGCAGCCAAGCTACTTTTTCAATTTGAGAGAGAGGCGGAGGCGCCACAGCGTAAAAAAACCGAGCAGGACCGAGACCATTCGGCAGGCCTTATTTTCTAACCCCCACGGGATAAAAGAGTACCAATAATTTATTTCCCTTTTAAAGGTTATAGCTGAGGAATGGCGAGGGAATAAAGTCAGCCTCGGCGGCGCCGCCACACCAAATAAAACGGCAGGCCGCTGGCAATAAAGGCCAGGTCAACCAAGGTCCTTTGCCATTCAAAAAAGGAACGGAACAAGATAAAAGTGAGCAGCAAGGCTAAAAATATTCCGGGAAGAACGGGAAAAAAGGGCACTTGGTAGCCAGAGGTTTCGCCCATTTGGCGGCAACGGAAACGGAAAAGCGCCATGGTGCTCAGGGCCAGAAAGATGAGGATGCCGAAGACCATACCGGCCGCAATCACTTCAAACTTAGCACGGAGAAAAAGGATGACCAGCGCCCAGCCACAATGGGCCAGCACAGCCCGAGAAGGCGTACGAAAGCGGGGATGGACATAATCTAACCAGCGGAAAAAGAGGCCATCTCTGGCCAGAGCATAATAAACTCGTGTCGCGGTCATCATCGTCCCGTTAATGCTTCCTGTGGTGGACAATATAACCAAAATGGCCACAAAGCTGGCGCCCACAGGACCAGCCAAACGGACGGCTGCGGCCGAGGCAACAATGGTGTTTCCTCTGACGCCCTCCATCCCTAAGGTAAGATGATAAATTAGGTTGGTCAGGCAATATATGGTTACTATGGCGCTAAGGCCAAAAAACATGGACAGAGGGATGGTTTGCCGCGGGTTTTTCATCTCGCCAGCCGAATAGCCCAGCCTTTCCCATCCCGTGTGGGCAAAGAAGACCATCATCAAAGCGGCCACGATTCTGGTAATCGGATTAATATTCACCAGCGGTTCAGCCTTTTGGCCCAGGCCGCTGGCCTGACCGTGGCTAAGAATTAAGCCGCCCATGATTAAGACTAATAAGCCTAAAACCTTAAAGGTGGTCGTAAATTTCTGGAAGGCGCTGGCCCATTTCAGGCCGAGGATGTTTAAGGCTCCCAAAATTAAAATCACGGCTACGGCAATTAACCGATGAGCCAAAGGCGTTAAGCGGACAAAATAACCTAAATAATCAGCGGTGACGATGGCCAGACCGGCGGCCGGACTGGTTCGAATAATAAAAAGCTGGGACCAGCCAAACATAAACCCGGCTAAGGGGCCAAAAGCCCGACTAAGGTAAACGTACTCGCCTCCGGTGTGAGGCCATCTTGTTCCCAGCTCGGCATAAATAAGGCCGCCGATAAAAACAAAAAAACCGACCACTATCCAGAGGACAATTATCTGGTTAAAGGAAGCTAAGTAGCCGGCAATAATTTGAGGTGTGGAATAGATGCCGGCGCCTATGGTGATGCCAATCAGAATGGCTAAGCCGTCGAGGACTCCTAAGGAGCGCCGCAGCGTGGGCCGGGAAAAATCTGATTCGCCTTTCATGACCCCAGGAGTTAATTCCGCTTTTTCCCTTTGTGGCTGTTTAAGAATGAGTTCCCCCCTCTCTTCCCATCCTCCCCGCCCCTCTGAAAATCATCATGATCAAAAACCAATCAGAAAAGCTTTCTGAATCCAAGCCTCTGCCTTGGGGTAAGCAGAAAGAAGCGTCGCCCGCTGGCCTGCTCTTTGCCCCCAAAGATTTATCTCTTGTCGGCCTGCCTGTCAAGAGAAAACACCTGGAATAATTTGGAAGCATCTCAAAAACCGTGATGGAAAAAAAGGAAGGCTCACCTTATACTGTTGTTTGAATCAAAAACACAGGAGGTGAGCCTTGAAGGAAATCAAAATATCCTTCGTTATTAATTTAGCAT
>Ga0123519_10010165_pt1 | contig 14046 bp, 10 predicted proteins | sample YelNatPaOPRAMG02_FD_87396 | JGI IMG/M metagenome (GOLD analysis project Ga0123519, IMG submission 87396) | Hot spring microbial communities from Yellowstone National Park - Yellowstone National Park OP-RAMG-02 (version 2) | ecosystem: Environmental > Aquatic > Thermal springs > Hot (42-90C) ...
AGGCTGGGTGCGTGGGGGGCGTGGAGGTAAGCCGGGATTTGCGGCGCGCCCAGGTCCGCGTTACCGCTGCGGGTGATGCCGAGCGCCAGCGGGAGGCCATGCGAGCCCTGGAAGGAGCCAGGCACTGGATCCGCCGGCAGATGGCGGGGCGGATCAGGCTGTGGCGCATTCCGGAGTTTCACTTTCGGGCAGTCAGCGGCCAGGAGCAAGAGCCTGGGCTGGATGAGCTTGGGCGCAACGGCCAGGCAGGAACCGAATGAGAAGCCAGGGATTGCTTCCGATCAAGCGCACAGCGGCAATCGTTGCTGCCTTGCTGGCTGCTTCGCTGGGGTGGTTTATAGCCATAGCGCGCGCTCAAGCCCAGGAGCTGTTGCGGCTTGAAGCCAGCCAGGACGCCATGGGTACCACGTTTACCGTGACCCTGTACGGAGAAGACCGCGACCGCATGGAGGGCGCCGCGGAGCAAGCTTTTGCGGAACTGCGTCGGCTGGAGCGGATGCTTTCCAATTACCGTCCCAGCAGCGAGCTGAGTAAAGTCAACCGCGAAGCGGCCGAGCGGCCCGTTGCCGTGAGCCGCGAGTTGTTCGAGCTGCTGGCGGCGTGCTTGGATTACAGCCGGGCCAGCGAGGGCGCCTTCGACGTGACCGTCGGCCCGCTCATGAGAATCTGGGGATTTTACCGCGGCAGCGGGCGTGTGCCTTCTAAAGAGGAGGTCGGTGCGGCGCTGACAAAGGTTGGTTACCGCCATATCGTATTGGATTCGGAACAACAGACCGTGCGGTTTACTGCGCCGGGAGTGGAAATTGACCCCGGTGGGATCGGAAAAGGTTACGCGGTGGATCGCATGGTGGCTATCCTCAAAGACCATGGCATCCGCGCAGCCCTGGTGTCCGGTTCAGGATCCAGCATATACGCGCTGGGCGCGCCACCGGGTGAGCCGCGCGGGTGGGAAGTGCGCATCCGGCATCCCCGCAATGAAACCCAGACCGTCGAGACTCTTTTTCTGAAAGACCAGTCTCTGTCGACTTCGGGCAGCTACGAGAAGTTTTTCGTGGCCGAAGGCAAGACTTACAGCCACATAATGGACCCGCGCACCGGTTATCCGGCCGAGGGAGTAGTCTCGGTCTCCGTGCTGGCTCCCAAGACGCTGGATAGCGAGGCGTGGACCAAACCCTTCTTCATCCATGGCCGCCAATGGGCGGCGCGACATAAACCCCAGGACTTGCGCGTATTCATGTGCGAGGACAAAGCGGAACTGCAATGCGCGTGGCTCCCATGAACAGTCGTTTTTTGGACGCTTGCCGGCGCCGTCCCACCGACGTGCGCCCGGTATGGTTCTTGCGGCAGGCGGGGCGATACCTGAAACCTTACCGTGCGATACGGGCCAAACATAGCCTGCTGGAAATCTGTAAGAGTCCGGAGCTGGCCGCGACGGTGACCTTGCAGCCGGTAGAGATCCTGGATGTAGATGCGGCCATCATCTTCGCGGATATCTTGCTGCCGGTGGAACCGATGGGTTTGAAGCTGCGTTTCGTCTCCGGCGAAGGTCCCGTGATTGAGAACCCCGTGCGGACTTCCGAAGACATTGACGCCCTCTCGATTTCCAACACTGATGAGCTAGGCTACGTGGGCGAAGCCATCCAGATGGTGGTCAAGGCCCTGGCGGGACGAGTGCCGGTCATAGGCTTTGTAGGGGCGCCCTTCACGCTGGCCAGCTACATCATTGAGGGCGGCCCCTCCCGGAATTTCCTCAAGACCAAGCAGATGATGTACTCGGCCGAAACCCTTTGGCGCCGGCTGATGGGCAAGCTGGTGGATGTGCTGGGGGCTTTCGGCTTGCTGCAAGTGACGGCAGGGGCGCGTGCCATTCAGGTCTTCGACACCTGGGTGGGCGCGCTGGGGCCGGAGGATTATTCGCGCTATGTAGCCCCTTATTCACGAGCCCTGATTGAGCGGCTCCGCTCGAGCGGCGTGCCGGTCATCCACTATGGCTCGGGGGCAGGGGGCTTTTACCGGGAGCTGCACGCAGTCGGCTGCGACGTGCTAGGGGTTGACTGGCGCGTGGCCATTGATCAGGCCTGGATGGATGTAAGTTATCGCTGCGCCATTCAGGGCAATCTGGACCCGGCGGTGCTTTTTGCGCCGCTGCCTGAGTTGAAATTGCGCGTGCAAGAGCTGCTCAAGCGAACCGGTTCTCGCCCGGGGCACATCGTTAACGTGGGTCACGGCATTCTGCCGGAAACGCCAGTCGAGCACGTCAAGGCGGTGGTGGGCTACGTCCGAGAATTCAAGCTGTGAAGCAAGCGGTACTGCTGCTGGCGTTCGGAGCGCCGGAGCGCATCGAGGATGTAGACCCGTTTCTGCATCTGGTACGCGGCGGGCGTCCCGCACCCAGGGAGCTGCGAGAACAGATGCGCCTTCGGTATCAGGCCATCGGCGGCGGCTCTCCTCTGGGGGCGCTTACCCGCCGGCAAGCTGAAGCGCTGGCGGAGCGGCTAGCCGGCAGGGGATGGCCCTTACCTGTGTACTGGGCCATGCGGAACTGGCGGCCGTTCATACAGGAGACTTTGGCCCGCGTCAAGGCGGAGGAAGTTGAGCGGCTCATCGTCATCTGTCTTGCCCCGCAACAAACGCGCGCCAGCCTGGGGCTTTATCACCGCAGAGTCGAGCAAGCGCAAGCTGATTTAGGCTTGAAGGCTGAATTGGTGTGGGCGACGGGGCTTCACAATCACCCGCTGCTGGTGGAAGCATTCGCAGAAAAGTTATCACCGTTGGCTGCGGGGCGCCGCGTGGTCTTCACCGCTCACAGCGTGCCGGTGCGGCTGATCGAGGGCGGCGATAACTACGACGAACAAGCCCGCGGTACGGCCGCGGCGGTAGCCGAGCGGGCGGGACTGCGGGAGTGGGACTTCGCTTACCAAAGCCAGGGCAGCACGGACGAGGCCTGGCTGGGGCCGAGTGTGGAATCCGTCATAGACGGCTACGCCCAGCAAGGCCTGCGGGAGTTCGTGCTGGCGCCTATAAGCTTCGTCGCAGACAATCTGGAGATCCTTTACGACGTGGATATCGCGTTGCGCGATTATGCCCTGCGGCGGGGCCTGCGGCTACTGAGACCACAATCGCTGAACGACTCGCCCACGTTCATTGCTGCCCTCGCTGATATAGCTCTGGCCAGCCTGCGAAGGGGCTGAATGCGGCGGGTGGCGATTATCGGCGGCGGCATCTCGGGCCTTTCCGCCGCCTATTACCTTTCGCGGTTGGGTGCGGCTTCCACCTTGATCGAACGACAGCGGCGCCTGGGCGGCGTGATCCAGACTGAGCGAGTTCGGGGTTGCTTGGTCGAGAACGGCCCCGATAGCTTTCTGGCGCAAAAGCCGTGGGCGTTGGAGCTGATCCGGCAATTGGGGCTCGAAAGCGAAGTGATCGGATCCAACGACCATTTGCGCGTCACTTACGTGCTGCGGCGCGGTCGCCTTGTGGCCTTGCCCGACGGGCTGATGTTGGTGGCGCCCACGCGTATCGCACCGGTGCTAACCTCCGGCCTGCTGAGCTGGAGGAGCAAGCTGCGCTTGACGCTGGAGTTGCTGCGCAAGCCTCCCGCAAGCCAGCCGCCCGACCAATCGGTGGCGGATTTTCTGGCCGAGCACTACGGGCAGGAGGCGGTTGATTATATCGCCGAGCCGCTGCTGGCGGGAGTTTACGGAGGTGATGTGAAGCGATTGAGCGCCGCCAGTGTGTTGCCGCAATTCCTCGCGTTGGAGCGAACCTACGGCAGCCTGACGCGCGGTATGCTGGCCTTGCGGCGGAAAGGGCTACGGCGCAGCGGACCACTCTTCCAAACCCTGCGTGACGGCTTGGGGCGGCTAGTGGAAGCGCTGGCGGCGGCGACGAGGGCGACAGTGGAGCTGCTTGGAGGGGAGGCGGAAGCAATCGAGCGGCGCGGGGAAGGGTACGCCGTGCGCTTGCAGGGCCAATGGCTCGAGGCGAATCAGGTCGTGCTGGCCTGTCCGGCCTGGGAAGCAGCGCGGCTGCTGGAGGGTGTTGACCGAGAGGTTTCCGAACTGCTTGCCTCGGTGCCCTACACATCTTCAATCACAGTCTCGCTGGGTTACCGGGTAGAGGCGCTCAATCGCCCGCTGAAAGGTTTCGGCTTTCTGGTGCCGCAGCGCGAAAGACGGGCTTTAGCCGCCTGCACTTGGGTGGGTAACAAGTTCCCGCACCGCGTACCAGCGGGCATGGCGTTGTTGCGCTGTTTCCTGCTAAATGAGGCGCTGCTTGAACAGGACGATGCGAGCTTGGTAGCCCTGGTGCGAGAAGACCTGACGCGCATCATGGGCTTGAAGGCAGCCCCGGAATTTGCCCGCGTGGCCCGCTGGCCGCGCTCGATGGCCCAGTACACGGTGGGGCACCGCGAGCGCCTGGATCGGCTGCGCGCCCGCTTGCGGAATCTGCCCGGCCTCCACCCGGTGGGTAACGCTTACGAGGGCGTCGGTGTGCCGGACTGCGTCCGCCTGGGGCGCGAAGCGGCTCAGGCGATCGCAGCCGCACTGGAGTAAACTCGCATGCCGCCCGGGGCCGCTCAGGGCTCGGCCAGCAGCCACCGCAGGAACTCGCGATCGCCGGGCAGCAGGTCGTACTGTTTTAGAGACTCAGGACGCTCCCACTTGATTTGCTCGAACACCTTGTTCTCAAGCTCACCGCCGATCAGTTGAGCTCGATAGAAAATCAGCGTGATGGGCTGACGGTTCTGATCGTGGCAACCCAAGCGAACGAGCTCTTCCTCAACGGCCACCTCTATGCCGAGCTCCTCGCGCAGCTCGCGGCGTAGCGCTTCGCGGGGATCCTCGTCGGCCTCCACCTTACCTCCGGGGAACTCCCATTTGAAGGCTTCGATCTCATCGCGAGTGCGCTGACAGATTAGCAAGCGCCCTTCGTGCTCAATAACTCCGGCCACCACCATCTGCATGGCGCTTGCGGCTCAGAGACGGGGCAAAGTCCAAGGCGAGCGGTAGGTTTTGGTCAACATCGCGTTAGCTTCTTTGTCGTCCGGGAAGGTTTCGGTGCGGGGATCGAAGCGCAGATCGCGCCCCAAGCGCGTAGCGATGTTGCCCAGATGACAAATCATGGTTGAAAGCCTGCCTACTTCCACATCCGCATTGGGGCGCTTGCGCGTCTTCACGCATTCAAGAAAATTGCCGGTATGGGAACCGCCGGAAGCTTTGGCGGAGGGCCCCGGCTCTCCTTTGGGGCCGTAAACCGCCCAGCCTCGCCCGTCCACTGTTAGCACGCCCTCGCTACCATAGAAAGCCGTGCCCGCGGCGGTGCCCTCCAGGGGATGCCCGCGCTGGAAACTTTGCAGCTCCCAGACCAGCATGAAATCTCCGAAGTCGTAACTGGTAACTTGGGTGTCGGGCACTTCTTTGGCGTCATCCAGCCAGTAAATGCCGGCCTGGTTGCTGACGCGGCGCGGCAAGCAATTCTGCGGGCCGCGCATCAAGGCTATGGCCCACATGGCCACGTCCAGCATGTGCACGCCCTGGTTGCCCAGCTCGCTGGTCCCGTAGTCCCAGAAGAATCTCCAGTTGTAATGAAAGCGGTTGCGGTTGAAGGGACGCTTGGGCGCGGGGCCCAGCCACATGTCGTAGTCCACGCCTGGCGGGACCGGCTCATCGGGCGGCCTGCCGATGGAGGGCCGAACTTGATGCATCCAGGCGCGGATCATGCAAATCTTGCCCAGCTTGCCCGAGGCCACGTACTCCACGGCGCTCCGGAAGTGCTCGGCGCTGCGCCGCTGAGTCCCCACTTGCACCACGCGATTGTGCTGGCGCGCCGCGTCCCGCATGAGTTGGCCCTCACGTATGGTTTGACAAAGCGGTTTCTCTATGTAAACGTCCTTGCCCGCTTGGCATGCCAGGATGGTAATGATGGCGTGCCAGTGATCAGGCGTAGCGATAATAACCGCGTCAATGTCTTTGTCCTCGAGAACGCGGCGGAAATCCTTCTGCGCAAGAGGCTGCTTGTCCTGGGCGCGGGCCAGCTCTCCGCCCACTTTGGCGATTATGGCGTCGTCCACGTCACATATGGTTTTGAATTGACCGCCGGCCTTGATCGCGCTGAGAGCATCATTGCGGCCCTGGTTGCGAGCGCCGATCAGCGCCAACACCACGCGCTCATTGGCGCCTCGAGCCGAGGGATTGAGATTAACAAAGCCGGCCGCGGCGGCCGAGCCTAGCAAGAACGACCTGCGATTGCCTGCAAGCATTGCATACTCCGTTGCCGCGCCCTGTTTCTGCCTGTTTACGGCAGAGCGGGCGCCGGCGATCATTTTATCTCGGCCGCGGATCGGAATGCTGGGGCGGCCCGCGGGCTATCGTATAATAAGCCGAGACACGCCAGGGAGGCGAGAACAACATGAAGGCTAGAGCAATTTTGTTAGTGATCCTGATGTTGGCCGCGGCGGCCTTGGCCGCCGATGTAGCCGGCAAGTGGAAGGCAGAGTTCACCACTCCGGACGGCCAGACGCGAACTAGTTTATTCACGTTCAAAGTGGATGGCGGCAAGCTGACAGGCACGGTTTCCAGTCCGCGAGGCGAAGCCCCCATTCAGGACGGTAAAGTCAGCGGCGATGAGATCAGCTTCGTTGTGGTGCGCGAATTCGGCGGCAACGAAGTGCGCATAAAGTACACGGGCAAGGTCTCCGGGGACGAGCTCAAACTCACAGTTGAGTTTGGCGAGCGCAGCTTCGAGATGACAGCCAAGCGAGTCAGTGAGTGAATGGCGAAGCCGGCGGGTTGGCCGCGCTGGATCCCGCCGGGCGGCAGCGGGGGCGAGACAACGTGGAGCTGGGTTGCCTGTCGTCCCGCTGGAGGCCGCCTTGCAGAGCCGGCAGCGGAGGCAGCGAGGGAACCAGCTCGCACCACTCCATAGCCGCAAGGTCAATCGCCTGCGCAATTTCCCCATCCAGGTAGCCGGGAGGCATGTTCTTGGCCGGCCGGCAGCCGGGCAGGCGCGCAATGCGGCGGAAAGCCTGGGGATGGTCAATCAGCAAGCAGGGCCGCATGCGATCTGCGATGCGGGCCTGCTCCTGGCGGTAGGCGACGAATACGGGATTGCGCTGAACAAAATCGCGCAGGCTCGCGTATTCGCTGCGACCGGCGATGATGTCAAAGATATTGCCACAAGCCACGGGAGCGAATACGCAAGGACTGATGTCGCCGTTGGCGTAAATGTGGAAATAATAGCGGCCCCCGGCGATACAGCCGCCCACCAGCGGGCCGTCGTTCCAGAAGTCGCCCAGGAAAATGGGCAGGTCTGCTTCGCGCCAGCCAATGATAGCCTGGCGCACCATGGCACGCTGCCGAGCCGTGGGAATCAAGTCCAGCCGCGGCGCACGACCGATTGGTTGCATCAGGAAGAACCAGCCGAAAAGGTCGCCCTCGGCCAGGCGTTGCCGGATGAAAGCGTCGCTGGCCACCGCCTCCGCGTTCTGCCGGGTCACGGTCACGGAGAAGCCGGTCATCACTCCGTAGCGGGCCAGGCGCTCCCGCGCGCGCCGGATCTTGGCATACGTGCCCTCGCCGCGCCGTTCATCAGTCTGATGCTCGAAGCCTTCCACGCTGATGGCGGGGAAGACATTGCCCACCTCTCCCAAGCGCCTGGCCGTATCTTCGTCAATGAGGGTCCCATTGGTGTAAACCAAGAAGCCCTGATTTGGGAAGCGTTGAGCCAGACGCGTTATGGTTCGATCGGCGCGCTCGCGCAGGAACGGCTCGCCTCCCGAGAGTGTGACTAGTGTCACGCCCATGTCAATGACTTGCTCGACAATCTGTACGATGCGCTCGTAAGGCAGATCTACGCCATCGGAACTGCTCTTGGCGTAACAGCCGGGGCAGCGGAGATTACACCGGTCCGTGGGCTCGATGACCACGGTGGAAGGCGTTACAGCCCCGCTGTGTTGATGCTCGGTGCGCCGGTAAACATCCTGGATGTAGGTGGCGAGAAAGCGCAGAATAGCGCGGGCGGCCGCGGGCCGCTCGTGCAACACGCGGAGCAAGAACGGCTTCAGGTGCCGACCAAACCAGAGGCTGTGGGCCCGTATGTGCGGGTCCCCTTCATTTTCTTCAATGGCATGGCCCAGAGCCTCGATAAGGTAATCAACGAAGGGGTTCCAAGCCGAACTCAAGCGCAGCGACAGTCTAGCAGCCTTAACAGCAGCCAGCAGCACGGCAACATTCCAGCTTGACAAGCCAGCAGCCATGGTACCTCCCGGCTCTGATGAAATCTGTCCCGTTCTACGCCCAATTTAAAATTACACCCAGCGTTTCTTTCTGTCAAGGGTATGAGATTAATAACAATCAAGACTAAGGCCTGCCCGCGGCGCCCGACCGCAAGGCAGCGGCGGCAACCACCCTAAACTTCCAGCTTCCACGGGGGCCGGTACTCCCGCCACAGCAACTTGCGGGCCTCCGGTTGCACGGTCGTTTGAGCCTGGAAATCCCAGTCAACCCGGATTCCCGCCCGCAGGGAAACGTTGCCCAAGATACAAGCGGCCGTAGTCTTGTAGCAGGTTTCAATGTCGGAGATGGGTCGCTGGCGCGTTCGGATGCACTCAATGAAATTGGCCCAGTGATCCACGTTGGCATTGTTGGATCGCTGGACCTCCACTGGCTCTAACTTGGAACCGCGCTCGGGAATGATGCGGTAAAAGCTCCGGTTCACGTAAAGCGTTCCCTCGGTCCCATGAAACATGGTTCCGTAGCCCTGAGCGAGCGGGGCTTCGGCGTTGCAAAGCCGGTTTTCGTAAGTGGCAATAAATCCCTCGGGATATTCCAGCGTAACCAGCAGCGTGTCCGGGGTTTCGCGGTTATCCGTCAGCCAGTACTTTCCGCCCAACGCGGTCACCGAACGCGGCATGGGCTCGTTGAAGGCCATGTGGACGATATCCAGCACGTGGACTCCCCAGTCGGTCAAGGAGCCACCGGCATAGTCCCAAAAATACCGGAAATAAGGGAAAGGTTTGCGCGGCAATTCCGGGTGAACGCCCCAGCGGTTGGCGTTAAACCTTCGCATCGGCGCCGGGCCCAGCCACATGTCCCAGTCCAGCCCTTCGGGGATGCGCTCCTCGTCGGGAGGATTGCCGATGCCTTCCCGGGGCGAATTGCCCGTGTTCCAAGTACGGCAAAAAGTCACCTTGCCCAGCTTGCCGCTGCGCACTATCTCGACCGCCTGCTGGAAATGCAAGCCCGAGCGCTGCATAGTGCCCGCTTGCACCACGCGCCGGTACTTGCGAGCGGCTTCCACCATTTTCTGGCCTTCGACCAGGTAGGTGCAAAGCGGCTTTTCCACATAAACATCTTTGCCCGCCTTGCAGGCCTCCACCGTCATGTAAGCGTGCCAGTGATCAGGGGTAGAAATGCAGACTGCATCAATGGAGCGATCGGCAATAACTTCCCGGAAGTCCTTGATCGCCTTGGCTTGCTGCCCGTTCTTGCGCACATAAGCCGCCGCTGCCTCCAGGTGCGGCTGGTAGCAGTCGCAGACGGCGGCGATCTCCAGGTTATGCCGGATGGCGAAGCCCAGATTGGCCATTCCCATCCTGCCCATGCCGATGAATCCGATCCGGATGCGGTCGTTGGCGCCGCGCAGGCGACCCGTGAATATATTAGCGGTAAGGGCGGTCGAAACACCCAGGAACGTTCTCCGATCAGGCATGCACACCTCGCTATCTGACCACTATATTCACCAGCTTGTCCGGCACCACCACGATCCTCACAAGCTGCTTGCCTTCAAGCAAGCTCTGAATTTTAGCATCTTGCAAAGCGCAACGCTCCAGCTCCTGGCGGGAAGCGCCGAAGGCCGCCCGAATGTGCGTGCGGACGCGACCGTTAACTTGTACCACGATTTCGGCTTCTTCCTCGCGGGCCAGCTCCTCGTCATAGCCCGGCCAGGGTTGCTTGAACACGGCCCCTTCGCGGCCCAATTCCTCCCACATTTCCTGGCTCAGATAGGGGACGAAAGGCGCGAGCATGAGGGTGACCTTCTCCAGCGCCTCGCGCAGCACCGAACCGGAAAGGTCCGCTTCCAGCCCTTGCAGCTCGTTCAGCAACTCCATAATGGCGGCGATTGAGGTATTGAAATGCCACCGGGTTTCCAGATCCTGGGTGACCTTGCGTACGGTCTGATGCAGCTTGCGCAAAGCCCTAGCGTCGGCGTCCGCGCGGCCCGGCGCGCCCGCCGCGATCCGCTCCAGATTGCGCGTGAGAAAGCGGTAGGTGCGGGCCAGGAAGCGGTACATGCCCTCCACGCCGGCATCCTGCCACTCCAGCTCCTTTTCGGGGGGAGCAGCGAAAAGAATGAACAGGCGTCCGGTGTCCGCCCCATATTTGTCAGCCAGCTCGTCGGCGCCCACCACATTACCCCGCGATTTAGACATGGCCACGCCGTCCTTGAGCACCATGCCCTGCGTGAAGAGGCTGCGCACCGGCTCGTCGTGCGCTATCAGACCCAGGTCCCGCATAACCTTGCAGAAGAAACGCGAGTAGATCAGGTGCAGGATGGCGTGCTCGATGCCGCCGATGTACTGGTCAATCGGAAACCAATAGGCGATTACGTCAGGATCGTAAGGCGCGCGATCATTGCGGGGGTCGCAGTAACGGTAAAAGTACCAGGACGAGTCTACGAAGGTGTCCATTGTATCTGTCTCGCGGCGGGCCTCCCCCCGGCACTGCGGGCAGTCCACGCGGGTGAATTCCGGAACCGTCTCCAAGGGCGAACGGCCGAAGCCCGTTATCTCGACGCGAGCCGGCAGGAGCACAGGCAATTCTGTCTCGGGCACCGGGACCACGCCACAGCGGGGGCAGTGTATGACGGGGATGGGCGTTCCCCAGTAGCGCTGCCGGGATATCAGCCAGTCTTTGAGCCGGTAGGTCACGGCGGCTTTCCCGAAGCCCTCGCGCTCGGCTTTGGCGCTCATGCGCCGGCGCGCTTCCGCGCTTTCCAAGCCGGAAAATTCCCCGGATTTTTCCAAAATGCCATCCTCGACAAAAGCGGCTTGCATAGTGGCCGCTTCAGCCAGCGCTCCGTCCCTGGGGCGGATCACAGGACGGATTTCAATGCCGTACTTGCGGCAGAAATCGAAATCGCGCTCGTCGTGCGCCGGCACCGCCATGATCGCGCCAGTGCCGTACTCCATCAGGACGAAGTTGGCGATCCACACCGGCAGGCGTTCCCCGTTGAAAGGATTCCAGGCATAACGGCCAGTGAACAATCCTTCCTTTGCCGGCTCCTCGCGCTCCTTGTAAGCGCGCGCGTCAATCATGGCTTTCAAGCGGCTGCGGTCTTCGGGCCGCACCAGCTCGGCGCTCAGGGGATGCTCGGGCGCCAGCAGCACGCAGGTGGCGCCGTAGATGGTATCTACGCGCGTAGTGAAGATTGGGATGGGCCGGCCGTCGTCCAGCCGAAACAGAATCTCGGCTCCTTCGGAACGCCCTATCCAGTTGCGCTGCATGGCCAGCACGCGCTCGGGCCAGACGCCTTCCAACTGGCGCATGTCCTCCAGCAACTGCTCGGCGTAAGCGGTGATCCTTAGAAACCACTGCTCGAGTTGGCGCTGTTCGACGGGTGTGTTCTTGTGACGCCAGCAGGTGCCCTCCTTGGCCTGCTCGTTGGCCAGCACGGTGGCGCATTCCGGGCACCAGTTGACCCAGGCTTTCTTGCGGTAAGCCAGCCCTCGCTCGAGCATTTTCAAGAAGAACCATTGATTCCAGCGGTAATATTCAGGCTCGCAGGTGGAAATCTCGCGGCTCCAGTCGTAGCTGAAGGCATAGCGCTCCAGGGTGCGTTTCATTTCCGCGATATTGCCCAAAGTCCACTCGCGCGGGTGGAGTCCCCGTTCGATGGCCGCGTTTTCGGCCGGTAGCCCGAAGGCGTCCCAGCCCATGGGGTGCAGCACGTTGAAGCCGCGCATCAACTTGTAGCGGGCCAGCGCGTCGCCGATGGTGTAGTTGCGCAAGTGGCCCATGTGCAAAGTCCCGCTGGGATAGGGAAGCATTTCCAGCACGTAGAACTTGGGCCGCGAAGGGTCAACCTCGGCCCGGTACAGTGCAGCTTGCTTCCAGCGTTCCCGCCATTTGCTTTCGATCTGCTGGGGATCGTAATTCTTTTCGGGCATAAGCTTTCTAGTGTATTGATCCTGCTGGTGGCCGGAACGAAGCCCCGCTGGCAGCAGAGGACGCGGGCGGCGCCTCAGCCGCCAGGCCCTTGGAGCCAATCAAGCTCGCTGCCTTGGGGCCTTTTTCCAAGGCGCCGGCGGTCTGGGAATAGGTTTGGCTGCGTAGACCACTATCCTAGCAGCCTGGCGCGGAAGTTGGCCAGCGCCCCGTTCAGCTCCGATAATCCCCTTACGACCCGAGATTGGGGCAGTTAAGCCCAACTTCATAGGCGCCGACGGGGCGGCTGGCTATAATTCATGAAAAAGGGGCGAGTTGCCCCGTTTCTCGTGCGGAGGACTTGCGTTGAGCACAACGACTTACGCCCCGTTCCCCATAAAGGTCAAGGGCTACCAGATCATCCAGCCAGAGACTACCTTCACCGGCGCGCGCATTGAACCGTTGCGCCGGGGCCTGCCCAAGATCACCCAGTCGCTGTGCCCCGAGTGCGTGCGCGTGATCGAGGCGCGCATTTTTGAAGAAAAGGGCAAGGTCATGATGGAGAAGACCTGCCCGCAGCACGGCTATTTCAAAGACGTCTATTACGGGGACGTGCGGCTGTACCTGAAAATGGAGAAGTGGAACTTCGGTGACAACCGGGGCCTGAGCAACCCGCAAATCCCTAACGCCACACGCTGCCCGGACCAATGCGGCCTGTGCTCTATGCACACCAGCCATACCTCGCTGGCTAATATTGATCTGACCAACCGCTGCAACCTGACCTGCCCGATCTGCTTCGCCAACGCCAACGTTACCGGCTATTGCTACGAGCCGAGCCTGGAGCAGGTGCGGCGTATGCTACTTACCCTGCGCAACGAGCGACCGGTGGCGGGGCGTCTGATCCAGTTCTCGGGCGGTGAGCCCACCATCTACCCCCACTTCTTTGAAGTGCTCAAGATGGCGCGCGAGATGGGCTTTTCCCACATCCAGATCGCCACCAACGGGCTGGCCTTCAGAGATCTGGAATTTGCCCAGCGCGCCAAAGAAGCCGGGCTGCACACGCTTTACTTGCAATTCGACGGCGTCACCGACGACATCTACCTGCGCACCCGCGGGCGGCCCTTGCTGGAGGTCAAGCTCCAGGCCATCGAGAATGTGCGCAAGGCGGGCATGAAGATCTGCTTTGTGCCCACTATCGTCCGGGGCCTTAACGATCATCAAATCGGCGACATCCTCAAGCTGGCCTTGCAGAACATTGACGTGGTCAGCGCGATTGCATTCCAGCCGGTTTCGTTCACGGGCCGCATCTCCCGCAGAGAGTTGGAAGCCAAACGGTTTACCATGGCCGACGTGGCCCTGGCCATCCACGAGCAAACGGGCATATGTGATGCGGTCGAGGATTGGTTCCCGCTGTCTTGCGTTGCGCCCTTCTCCCGGCTGGCCAGCGCCATCCGGGGCGAGCTGACCACCACGCTCACCTCGCACCCCCATTGCTCGATGGGGACTTATTTGTTTGTGGACCCCAACAAGCGCGGCACGCCGGTGACCCGCTTTGTGGACATCGGCGGTATGTTGCAGGAAATGGACTTGCTGGCGCGCAAGACCACCAAGCAAACCGTGAAGCTTTACACCAAGATCCAGGCTTGGAACGTGCTGCGCAAGTACTTTTACGAAGATCGGGCTCCGGAAGGCTTGACCTTCCAGAAGTTCCTGCAAACCTTGCAGGGCCTGATGGACAAGCGCTACGGGCGCGGCGAGGCGGAAAAGCGTGGCTTTTCATACAAAACCCTGATGGTGGCGGGCATGCACTTCATGGACCTGTACAACTACGACATCGAGCGGGTCCGGCGCTGCATCATCCACTACGCCGCGCCCAACGGCATGCTCTATCCTTTCTGCA
>Ga0123519_10010168_pt1 | contig 14041 bp, 13 predicted proteins | sample YelNatPaOPRAMG02_FD_87396 | JGI IMG/M metagenome (GOLD analysis project Ga0123519, IMG submission 87396) | Hot spring microbial communities from Yellowstone National Park - Yellowstone National Park OP-RAMG-02 (version 2) | ecosystem: Environmental > Aquatic > Thermal springs > Hot (42-90C) ...
CGGCTGTGGCAATCATGGTATCCCCGCATCTGTACGGTTCCCCCCCCCTGCCCTCCTCCCTGCCCGCGGGCGACATGCCGTCGCCCCTACCTGCGGGGCGGATCAGGGGGGCAATCCAACGACAGTCTCATTACCCCAACGGTGAACAGTTACTCAGAGTTCTACTCCCTTGACAGCCGTCTGCAATGGCGTATACTTGTCACCGGGCCAACCAATGCATTCAAAGGGTGCAACATCTTCCGATAGCGCACGGGCATCAACGCCTGTGCGACGCGCACAAAGCCCCTCTGAGGGCTGTAGCTGGCCTCGACCGGCTTCATCACCGTAGCGTAGGGGTATTATCTCTGAGCAACCGGTGTTGTCGCTCACGGATCACGGACGTGCCCGCACGGACACTGCTCGCGACTATGTCTCGACTATCTAGCCAAACAAGGAGGCATCCATGTCTGATACATATCTGCACCTGGGCGTCTATAGCGACTGGGTGGCAGAGGCCCGGCGCCAGCAACCACTCTATCCTCTGGCTGCGCCGGGCCCTGAAACACAGCGCAAGGCGCGCGAGGTTCTGGGTTTCTGCCACGGCCCGGAGGTGCCACTAAGTGTGCGCACCGAACATCGCTGGGAACGCGACGGCCTAATCGGCGAGGAGGTTTCGTGGTGGGTGGGCTATGGACCGCGCACGCATGCCTATGTGCTCAAACCTTCCGATGCGACACCCCCGTTGCCGGGCGTCGTTGCCTTGCACGATCACGGCGGATTCAAGTTCTATGGCAAGGAGAAAATCGCCGACGGTCCCGACAACCCGCCGCTCTTTCTCCAGAACTACCGCCGGCAATACTATGGTGGCCGCGCCTGGGCAAACGCTCTGGCTAAGGAAGGTTTCGTTGTCCTCGTCCACGATACGTTTCTCTGGGGTAGCCGTCGTTTTCCCTATGAGACCATGCCGCAGGATGTGCGTCAGGTGGCCGCGGCCGTGTTGGCGGCCAACCCGCCGGATCCGGCCATCCCGCGCGAGATTGCCGAATACAATGTAGCCGCTGCCCAACACGAGCATTGGATGTCCAAATATGCCAATATCCTTGGTACCAGCATGGCCGGCGTCGTCTGCCATGAAGACCGCATTGCGGTGAATTATCTCCTCTCCAGGCCCGATGTGCTCAGCGACAGAGTTGGCTGTATGGGGCTGTCAGGAGGCGGCAACCGGGCAGTACTCTTGCAGGCAACACATGATCGTATGGCGGCGACGGGGGTCATCGGCCTGATGAGCACCTACCCGGGTCTGCTCGACCACAACATGTCACACACCTGGATGTTCTTCCCCTTTGGCTGGGCGCGCTATGGTGATTGGCCCGATCTGGCAGCATGCCGTGCTCCATCGCCCCTACTTGTGCAGTATGATCTGGAGGATGATCTGTTCACGCTCGAAGGCATGAAAGCTGCAGATGCTCGCCTGGCGGCCCTGTATCAGAGTGTTGGACATCCAGAAGCCTATGTTGGGCAATTCTATCCCGGTCCGCACAAGTTTGACCTGGAGATGCAAAGCGCAGCATTCGGCTGGCTCAAACGCTGGCTGGGCTGATACGGATGTGCATTGGTCCCCATAAAAATCTGCTTCATGTGGCCTCCTGGGCATGTACAAGTAAGGGCATGCAAGGTTCAGGCGCGGTCAGGAGTGCAGGTGTTAGCCGGCACACCTGACCTTATCTGAGCCAGCGACACACTCGCTAGAGTCCACCATCAACGTCAACCAGCCCCTTACGAATGGCGTACTTGACGAGTGCCGTGCGGCTGTGTAGGCCGAGTTTCTCCATGATATTGGCACGGTGACGTTCCACCGTCTTGACGGAGAGGACCAGGGCATCGGCGATTTCCTTGTTCGAACGACCTTCGGCGATCATACGCAGCACCTGGCGCTCACGATCGGTGAGGCCGCCCAGGCTTTCCTGTTCGCTGCCCCCCTCGGCCCGGCGCAGGTAGTCATTGACCAGCGAGCGAGCGACGGTGGGATAGATGAAGACGCCTCCCGCATAGACAGAACGCAAAGCGCTAATCAGGTCGGTCGGTGCAGCTTTCTTCGGTACATAACCAACCGCGCCGGCTTTGAGGATCTCGAAAAAGTGTTCCTCGCTATCATACATGGTCAGGACGAGGACACGAGTATTCGGGCATGATTGGCAGATGCGCCGCGTGGCTTCAAACCCGTCGAGGTCGGGCATAGAAATGTCCATGATCACAACGTCTGGGCGAAGCGACTGGGTCATCTCGACAGCCTTCAGTCCATTGTCTGCCTCTCCCACAATATCAATATCAGACTCATTCTCCAACAGCAGGCGAATGCCTGCCCGCATGATTGGATGATCATCCGCCAACAGCACGCGCATATGGCTCTTGCTCCATTTGCTCAACAGGTAGTGGAATAGTGACGGTTACCTTCGTTCCCTTCCATCGCTCGGAGCGGATGTTGACCGTGCCGCCGACCAGAGCTGCCCGCTCCTGCATACCCAACAGCCCCCACGGGCGGTGGTCGCCCGTGGCGGCGAAGGTTTTGACCAGGTCAAAACCGATGCCGTCATCTTCCACCTCAAGGATGACCTGTGCATTGTCTATCTTGAGGCGAATGGTTGCCTTGTTGGCTCTGGCGTGGCGAACGACATTCGTCAACGCTTCCTGAGCAATGCGGAAGAGGATGATCTCGGCTGCGGAAGATAGGCGACGGGGCAAACCTTCCACCTCGGCGTCAACCGAGATAGGTAACGTCTCACCGTAATGCCTGGCATACCAGCGGAGGGCGGCGACAAGGCCTAATTCATCCAGCAGTGACGGTCGCAGGTCGGTGATGACCCGGTGAAGTTCGTCCAACGATTGTAGGGCGTACTGCTGCAAGGTCTCCATCTGGCGGTGAATGTCGTTGTTCTGGTTCTGGCAACGCGTCAACAGGGCGGCCAGGCCGGCGGCCAGGCCTGAGAGAGTCTGGCCGACGCCATCGTGCAGATCACGAGCAACGCGCCGCCGCTCTTCTTCCTGTGCTCTGACTACTCGCTTCAAGAGGTAGCTGTGTACTTCATCTCGCTGTCGCAACCGCTCGTAGAGCGCCGACATCTCTTTGGCCGCCTCGCGCAGTTCGCGATTGAGTGCTTCGCTGCTGGCCTGCAACTGGCGCTGTGTGGCCAGTGCCTCCTCTAGCTGGCGCCGGTCTTCGCCGGCGAAGATGCGCAAGGCACGGATGAAGAAGAAAGCAATGACCAGGGCATTGGCCGCACGGAAGAGCTGGATGGGGATTCCCACAACACTGATAAAGAGCGCAGAATTGATGACCGACGCCGGGAAGTAGGGGACACGGGGCACGAAGACGGAATCGAAGACAGCATACCAGCAAAAGGCAATTGCCGCCCCGGTCATCTCACGGCTCAACTGGGGCATGCTGCTGGCACGGAATGCCCTGCTCTCCAGAATAAGCCCCCATATGGTGAGAATGAAGGCAGGGATGGCGCAGTAGCTCGTCCACACATCGGCCACGCTGAGCCAGAGCACCGATGTTAGCGGAATACGTGTTGAGATGGTAATTATCCCCACCGCATAGACAACCAGCACGATTCTGATCGCAGGTACCCGGCACAAGCGTGATGGCTGCAAATCCACCAATTCACAGCCAAACCTGAGCAGCCACATGAAGGAGATGAACTCGACGCCAATGCCGATTGCTTCGCCAATCGGCGGAGGAGGGAGACCGTTGATCTGTTGACCGATGACCATGACCATGTCGCACCATTCAGCGACAGCGTGAAGCAGGCCAAAGCCGGCCAACCAGGGCGCGGCGCGCGCCAGAGGCAGGGCGCTGGCGTGTCCAGACTCAAGGGCAACGGCCATGCCCAGGATGAAGAAGCCGAGCCCATAGACGAAGTAGATGGCGATGATATGAGAATTCAGGAAGTCGGTTAGCCAAAGCATAAGTTTTTCACGCGGATTCGCTGACGCTCTCCAACGCCGGACCGGTGCTCAAGACCAGGAGAGCAGCCATGATCACCGCCGATGCCAGGCACCAGATGCAGATAGCATGGATGACTTTTAGCTCAAGGTATGTCAGGTAGATAGAGAATACCACGCCAAATAGGGTCATGGCCAAAACTGACAGTGGGGCGTAGATCGCGACGATGTCATCGCGTAGCCGCCCCCACACCCAGATGACGACGATGGCTACGTACCCCACGACGCCAAGCACGCCGACAGGCAGAACGCCAAACAGACGGGCATAGGGGCTTGCCTGCACAGCATTGCAATCGCCCACCGGCCCACAAACAGCCTTGGTCGCCGTCGTTTCCACATACGAAAGATAGAATGAAATGAGCAGCCCGGCTACGCTCAGCAGCGGGACAAGCCAGGCTATGCGATCTGACCGGCCTGGCAGGATTCGACCACGACCGAAAGCCCATAACCCGCCGATGACTGCATACAAAAGAGCGCTGATGAGGATAGCCATCACTGCCCAGGCAAGGGCAAAACCGTTCGCAGGAGCTTGTCCGGTCGGCGCGGACTGCTGAGCCAGTTTCTCAAGGCCGGGAATGTTGGGATAATCAACGCCGCCGCGCGCCACGTACGTCTCGATCAGCCCAGGCAATTCTGCCGGAATCTGTAGCGAGCCCATCAGAACATGGTCGCCGATGATGAGGAACGGTACCCCATATTCGCCAGGCTTGAAGCCCATGGCGGCGGCTGCCCGGTCGAGCAGGTCGGCCGCTTGTGGGTCCGAGATCTCGATCAGTTTGATGTCCAGCCTGTCACCGTATTGCTGTTGGAGAGGTGGTAGAACCTCGGTCATGACTTTGTGGCAATGACCGCATCCTTCCATCCAGAACATGATGGCTCGCACCACACCTGACTGTGGCGTGCTAGAGGCGAGCATCTGGGTGGGGCCGCCCGCCGCTGCATCAACGCTACTGCCTGCCGGTAGAACGATCAAGGCGAGTAGCAAAAGTACACAGATAGATAGACGTCGATGTATCAATGTTAATGTCCCCATGTCTCTTGTCAATATAGATGGTCGGCCTACCCCAGCCGACGGCATGGCAGTCGTCTTTGTTTTGCCTGTGCCGTGATCCGCCCCCCTCATGGCAATGTGTGATTATGTCTCCGCTGCTGCCAGTTGGATGTGTGTCAGCCGCAGACGTTCCAGAGCCGCCTTGGCCATCTGCTGCATCAGGCAATAGCCCATGGAGCAGTCGAAAGCCATCAGTTTGCGCAGCTCCGCAGCATCAATCTTGATTACACGGCAAGGAGCAGTCACTTCGGCGCAGGAGGTGTAGGTCTGGTTGTCGAGCATGGCCGAAATGCCGAACGGTTCACCTGGATTGATCTCGCCAACGTGCAGTCGTTGGCCTGGGAGATGTTGCTCACCTTCGCCTTGGATGCAGAGAGCAACGCTGCCCTCCAGGAGCAGGTACAGAGCATCTGCCGGTTGACCCTCTTGGAAGATGGTTGTTCCTTTTGGGTAGCTCACCTCCTCGGCAATCATGGCGACTGCTTTTTGCTGAGCATCATCAATACACCAAAAGAACGGATAACGGCGGATCAGCTCGGGCGAGATCATAGCTCCCTCCTCATTGGTCATTGGGTGCCCGCCAGGCCGCTGTATGTGCATGAAGCACTACGCGGACTGAGAGGCACACGACGAATGAACTGCCTCAACAACGGCCTCGATGGCCGCGGGCACAGCCGCGGCCACGGCCTCTGTAAGGCCTTCGCCAAAATCGAGAACCTTCTCAGCTTCAATGGCAATGATGGTAATCTCCTGCGGTATGGTCAACCCCATGCTCGTTGCCAACTGCAATGCAGTCGGCAGATTCACATCGTGAGCCGACGCCGTATGTTGCGTCGGCAGATCATTGGGACCAAGATGGAGCAGCGTCCCGGCGGGATGGTTGCCGGTGCAGATGGCATCAATGATGATAGCGCGATCATAGCCGATCAGCCGCTCCATCAAGCGCAATCCGCCCCAGTAGTCAACATCAACCTCGATGTCTGGATCGGCCGATAGTCTTTGTCGCACACCTTCAGCTACCTTGAGACCAACGCTATCATCGCCGAGAATGGGATTGCCCAAGCCCAGGATGAGTGTCCGCATATCGTGCTCTTTTACCACAGAGGGTGCAGAGGCCGCCGAGTTTACCTCTGTTTGCTTCTTATGCACGTCTCTGCGTCCTCTGCGCGGCTATTCGCAATGCTATTGTACACTAGTCCACGTATTGTGACAACTCCTTGACCACCTTGCCTTGGGCGTCACGGATGACAACGACCAGTGGCATCTGTCCCGGCAGGCTATGCGTGGCACAGCCGAAACAGGGATCGTAGGGACGGAAGGCCATTTCCACGCGGTTGAGCAGGCCCTCTGTAACAATGGTGCCCTGCTTGATGAATGTCTGCGCTGCTTTCTTGATAGACATGCTGATGGGTGCATAGTTATTGGTTGTGCCAACGATCAGGTTAGCTTTAGTCACGATGCCCCGCTCATCCGTCCAATAGTGATGGGTCAACGTCCCCCGTGGTGCTTCGACGATGCCGACGCCCTCGGTCGGCTTCTCGGTTGGGATGGCGCGGAAGTTGTCAGACGTGATCTCCGGATCGGTTGCCAACTCAACCCAACGCTCGGCAGCGTAGAGTAGCTCGATCAGCCGGGCCCAATGGGTGGCCAGGCGCTGATGCACCGGCTTGCCGCCCAGTGTGCTGAAGAATCGCTCGTACTCTTCTTGCGCACGCGGGGTTGCCATGCCATCGGCAGCATTGAGGCGCGATAAAGGTGTGGCGCAGTAGACGCCGGAGTCTTTGCCGTCCACAAAGCCCTTCCATCCTACCTTCTTGAGGTAGGGGAACTTCAGGTATGTCCATGGTTCGACGCGCTCGGCAATCCAGTCGCGGTACTCGTTGGCAGCGTACGTGCCCAGGCGCTTGCCGTCGGGATCAACAACGCTAACCCGGCCATCGTAGAAGTTCACTTTGTTCTGGGCGTCCACCGTGCCGATGTAATAGGTGCGGTGGGTGTAGGTGTCGCTGAGGATCAGGTCAACATACGCCTGGTTACCGAGCACAACGTCATTGAACAGCTTGAGGCTGAACTGAGCAAAGTCAATAGCCCAGCGCCCCATGCTCTCGATCTCCTGCCGTTGCTCCTCGCTAATGCCTTTAGTCAGGCCGCCGGGAATAGAGGTGCAGGGGTGCACCTTGCGCCCGCCGATCATTTCGATAACGGCGTGTCCATATTTGCGGGCTTGAATGACCTTTCCGCCGATCTCCAGGCCAACTTTGTGGATGACGCCCAAGATGTTGCGCTCGGCCACCGGCGCATCGGGCCCCATAATGAAGTCCGGTCCGCCGAGGGCGTAGAAGTGGGTGGTGTGGTCGGTCACGTAGAAGGCGCTGTAGAGTAGTTCGCGCAGTTTCTTGGCCGTTGGCGGCGGATCAACATGGTAGACGGCGTCGGCGGCTTTGGCTGCGGCCATGTGGTGAGCCTCCGGGCAGACGCCGCAAATGCGGTTGGTGATGATTGCCATTTCCTCCACCGGCCGCCCTATGCAGAACCGCTCGAAGCCACGCAGCTCGGGAATCTGAAAATAGGTGTTGGCGACGTTGCCTTCGTTGTCAAGGAAGATCTCGATCTTGCCGTGGCCTTCCAGACGTGTAATCGGGTCTATGGTAATGCGCTGCATGCGGAGCCTCCTATGTCCACGCGGCCTTGCTGCCATGCAGTAGGGAGCCGGCGAGGTTGAAGCGATAGAACGAGCCAACCGGGTCGGGGATGCCATCCAGGATGCGCTCGATCTCCTGGGGATCGTTGCTGTCAATCACCGATGCGACCGCCGACATCAGGCGGGCGCCGTAATCCAGCGTTCCTGCCGCCGGGCCGTAGCAGCCGACGCAGGGGGCACCGGCTTTGGGGCACAAGGCGCCACAGCCACTGCGCGTGGCCAGGCCGCTGCACAGGATGCCCTGTTCGAGCAGGCAGAGGTCAGGATCGGGCCGAATATCTTGGATGCGCACGAACTTCTTGATCTTCTTGATGTTGCGCTGGCGTGGGCACTCGTCACACACCGTTGATCCACCGGCGCCGATCACAGACTTTGGCAGCGGCAGTTGGGCCTGCCCTTTGAGCGCCTGGATCACCAAATCAACCACAGCCGCGATCTGGCTCGATTCGGGTGGGCAGCCGGGCATGTAGTAATCCACGTCCACCTCCTGGTCGAGTGTCTTAAGCCAGGGCTTGAGGGTGGGAATGTGGATCTCTCCCTCAGGCGCTTTCCAGGAAGGCTGGGGTATGATGTTCTGTGGGTTTTCGGTGCTGGGTGACTGGTAGGCAGCAGCCAGCACATCTTTGATGCTGCTCAGGTTGGCCAGCGCCGGTACGCAACCCTCGTTGGCACACGAACCAAACGCGACCAGTATCTTGGACTTCTGGCGCAGAAGATGGGCCATGTGCTCGTTCTCGTCGTTGCGGATGCCGCCATTGAACAGGCAGAGGGTGATCTCGCCATCGGCCATCGCCTCGACATCCTTGTACTTGGCATCCATCGCTACCGGCCAAAAGACGACATCGAAGTTGGCGTCTACGTCGAGAATCTTCTCGTGGATATTGAGAACGGCGATTTCGCAGCCTCCACACGAGGCAGCCCAGTACATGGCGAACTTTGGCTTGCCACCCATGCGAGGCTGCTGGCTGGCCTCCCGTGCCCGGTCTTCCTGCGGCGTGGCAGCCGCACCTGCTGATTGTGGGGAAGGGCTGGTGGTGTTCTCACTCATGCTGTGACCTCCTGAGCGGCAGCCTGTTCAACCGATTCGGGATGGAGCCCGTCGGGCCACTGCAATGGCCCCAGGGCGCGAACCTCCTCGACCATCTTGGTGATTTCGTTGGCAAGGCGCTGGCCCTCGGCGGCACTGGCCCAAACGAGTTTGACGCGCTGTGGCTCGATGCCGAGTTGCGGCAATGCCCGCTGCAGCATCTGGAAGCGCCGCATTGCCTTGTAGTTCTGCTCGATGTAGTGGCACTCACCCGGATGGCAACCACTGATGAGAACGCCGTCGGCTCCACCGGCGAGGGCCTTGAGCACAAAGGTCAGGTCCATCCGACCGGAGCACATAAGGCGGATCAGGCGGATGTTGGGTGGGTATTTGATGCGGGCCGTCCCTGCCAGGTCGGCCGCACGGTAACTACACCAGTTGCAGGTGAAACCAATGATGACTGGCTCGAATGTTTCGGCCATGATGTACCTCCGCAAGAGGTTGATCAACACGTTCTATGCCGGTACGGACGATTTGCTGATGTTGTTCATCAGCAAGCCATCCAGTTGGGCGAATATCTGTTCGTTGCTGAAGCCGGTACCACTGATTGCTCCGGCCGGGCAGGCGGCCACGCAAGTGCCGCAGCCCTGGCACAGGGCCGGGTTGACCTCGGACACGCCGCGATCGGCGTGGAAGACGATGGCGTTATAGGGACACAGCTCGTTGCAAACCCGGCAGCCGGAGCATTTATCTTCATTCACGGTGGCGCGTATCGGCTCCAGAGCGATCTGCTTCTGCTGGATGCGGCCGAGCACGCGGGCGGCCGCGGCTGCACCTTGCGCCACCGACGCCGGTATGTCCTTGGGCCCCTGAGCACAACCGGCGATGAAGATGCGCTCGGTCATCGTGGCAATGGGATCGAGTTTGGGGTGCTTCTCGATGTACCAGCCATCGGCACTGCACGAGATCCCGAACACCTTAGCCAGCTCCTTCGCTCCCCGACGCGGCTCCAAACCACAGGACAGGATGACCATGTCAACGGGGATGCGGCGTTGTTTGCCGGCCAGCGTATCCTCGACCTGAACAATGAGCTTGCCCTCCTCGCCGGGCAGACGAGCAGCATCGGTGACCTCGGCCACGCGCCCACGCACAAAGAGCGTCCCTTCTTCTAGGCCGCGCTGGTAGAACTCATCATAGCCCTTCGATGGTGTACGCATGTCAATGTAGAATTGGTAGACGGTTGCACCGGGGCAGTGCTCCTTGACCAGATGGGCAAACTTCAAGCTCTGCATACAGCAGATGTTTGAACAGTAGTTATTATACTTCCTGTCTCGGCTACCCACACAGTGCACGATTGCTACCTGCTGCGGCTCAGTGACGCCATCGCGCAGGACGACGTGGCCATTGGTCGGTCCGGCGGCGTTGGATAGTCGCTCGAACTCGAGACTGGTGAAGACATTCGCCAGTCGCCCGTAGCCGTACTGCGGGATGCGCCGAGGGTCGAACAGGTCAAAGCCGGTTGCCAAGATGATGTTGCCCACATTGATGGTGACAATCTCATCTTGCTGCTCGAAGGCAATCGCTCCTGTCGGGCAGAACTTCTGACAGGCTTTACATGTACCACGTTCGAAGAAAATGCAATTCTCGCGATCAATGACCGGCCACTTTGGCACAGCCTGCGGGAACGGTGTGTAGATGGCCTTGCGGTAGCCCAGGCCGGCCTCGTAGACATCGTCAATGACCCGCCGTGGGCATTTCTCCTGGCAGACGCCGCAGCCCGTACACAGATCGGTATTCACCGAGCGAGCCCTCTTGCGCACGGTGACCGTGAAATTACCGACGTAGCCCTCGACCTTTTCCACCTCGCTCCAGGTCATCATGGTGATGTTGGGGTGAGAACCGACCGAGACCATTTTGGGCGTCAGGATACAGGCCGAGCAATCGAGGGTGGGGAAGGTCTTATCGAACTGGGCCATGTGGCCGCCGATAGATGGCTCTTTCTCCACCAGGTAGACCGGGAAGCCGGCGTCGGCGATTTCTAGGGCGGCCTGGATGCCGGCAATGCCACCGCCAACGATGAGCGTGGCTGGATGGATGGGAACGGTGAGCGGCTCGAGCGGCTCGTTGTAGCGTACGCGCTCGACGCCGCCGGAGACAATTGCTTTCGCCTTCTCGGTAGCTGCCGCGCGGTCGGTGTGTACCCAGGAATCTTGCTCGCGAATAGAGACAAGCTCGCAGAGATATGGATTTAGGCCGGCATTGGCGCAGGCCTTGCGGAAGGTGGCCTCGTGCAGATGGGGAGAGCAGGCGGCGACAACGACTCGTGTCAGGCCAAGGTCTTTGATGTCCTTTTCGATAAGCTCCTGCCCCGTGCTTGAGCACATGAACTTATAGTCGCGCGCGATGACCACGCCCCGATCCTTCAAGTGCCCGGCGGCCCATTGCGCCACGTCGGCCACATCAACCATGCCGGCAATGTTGCTCCCGCAATGGCAAACATAAACTCCAATGCGCTGTTCACTCATGGCATACTCTCCTACTGCTCACCCATCTTGGGCATGGGCAGCGACTTATCATCGCGCCGCGATTTCTTGGGCGCGGGTTGCTCTGGTGGTGCTTCGACGCCGATCTTGGCCAGCACCGGGCGAGCGCTGATAAATTCGCTGCCGAATCCCAGTGCTGCCGCGTCCATGCCGAAGGCGATGCCCATCATTTGGGTGAAGTAGAGTATGGGCATCTGATAGGACGTTCTGAAGAAGCGGTTCATGTTGGGCTGGAAAGCGTCCAGATTCATCTGGCACATCGGGCAAACGGTGACGATGGCATCGGCCCGATAATCAACTGCTCCTTTGATGAGACGCCGAATCATTTCCATGCCGGTTGCCTCACTGACCTGAGTCATGTGGCCGCCGCAGCAGTGGGCCTTCATGGGGAAGTCAATCACCTCGGCGCCGAGCACCTTGAGCAGCCTGTCCAGCGAGGTTGGATACTCCTGGCTATCCCACTCGCCAAAGCCGGGACGAACGATGAAGCAGCCATAGTAGGGGGCCAGGCGTAAACCCTTGAGTGGCTTGGTCACCTTAGCCTGGATGGCGCTATAGCCGACATCGTTGATGACGATGTCCAACAGGTGGCGCGCCGTCACCGAGCCAGGCTGATAGGATAGGCCGCCAGCGGCGAGCGCCGTGCTGACGTTTTTGTAAAGCCGGGCATCCTCGCCGAGATACTTATCAACCTTACGCAGGTTCAGGTAACAGGCACTGCACGGGACGGCCATTTCCTTCAACCCATCTGCTTTGGCAGCTTGGGCCAGGTTGCGGGCAATCAAGGCAAAGGCGGCCGTCTTGTTGAGGGAGATATATTCCGTTGCCCCACAGCAGTTCCAATCCTCGACCTCCTGAAAGTCGAGGTCTAGCGGTTTGGCAATGGCCAACGTGGATTGCAGGTAAGCCGCTGCGTTGCGCTCAAGCGAGCAACCGGGGAAGAAGCTATACTTCATTGCTAACCTCCAACTCCTTGGCCTTGGCCAGGATAGCCTTGAGCCCATCAATCCCCTTGATGCTCTTGGGCGTGAAGTCAAGGCGGCCCTTGGTGACCATGCCCATGCCCATAGGCGCCATTCTGATCGCACCGAAGGGATTGTGGCGCAAGATGAACAGCGACATCAGGCCCAGCTCGTAGGCCCGGCCATAATTCTCGACCCAGGTGATGAACTGCCTGGAGAAGTCGGGGGCTCGCGAGTCATCATACTTGCGGGCCTGCACGGACAGGCGCTTGAGGGTGTACATAATGTCGGTAATGTGGATTTCCTGAGGGCAGCGCACCGTGCAGTAGTAGCAGGAAACGCAGAACCATGGCGTGTTGCTGCTGAGCACCTCGTCGCGCAGGCCGGCGCGAATCATGGCGAAGATCTGGCGTGGTGTGTGATCCATATCGGCGGCTGACGGACATGACCCACCACAGGTGCCACACTGGATGCACATAGAGAGACGGGAATTGCCAGGCGTTGCTGCTTCGACTTCCTCAAGGAAGGTGAGCGGTTTGCTGACAGCTTGAGGCGATGCCGCGTGGCTACTGCCAACGGTTAATATGGTCAAGGGACACCTCCTTATGGAACAACAAGTTGCGCGGAGCCAGCTTCTGATCCGGTGTCACAGGAAGTGTGTGGCAGCGAGATCTGGGGTATGAGCATCATGCATGAACCCATACGTATTATAGCAAATCGTGTGGAGATTGTAAAGGATGTCACAATTAAGCTTTTAAATAAATACATCAGTATAAATGAGAACAAATAAACAGATACGTTGCAAATAAGCGGGACATGTAAAGCGGGTTTTCCTTCCGAAGCCTGGCGACGAAGGTCGGCATTGCTCCATCGTAGGTGCGACTTTGGTCGCCACGTAGATGTGTCCACTTACTAAGGATGCCAAACTGGCACGCCGCGACGCTTGTGTGCTATAATACAATCAGCTTAGCCAACACTGCGTCTACCCTGCCTGCTGTCTTCATGCCCTGTGCGAGTGTTGATCCTACGTCTGGAGGGGTGCACATGATCGCACTGGAAACCTTGCGCAAGAGCGACGTCTTCAGCGGCCTGCCCGATGAGGAACTGATGATCATTGCCAAGATGGCCCACGAGGAGACCTACGAGCCAGGGGTCCAGATTTTCAATGAGAACGACGCTGCCAAACACCTGTACATTGTCGTGGAAGGACGCGTGGTCATTATGATTGACATTGCACGCGGCCGGCAGGCTGTCATTGACACGGTGACCCGCGGCGGATCGTTCGGCTGGTCTGCCCTGGTGCCCCCTTACATCTTTACGGGTACGGCGCAAGCGGTGGATAGGGTGCGATTGATTGCCGTTCCCGGCGATGAATTGAAAGGGTTGTGCAAGGTCAACTGTGCCATGTGCTATACCATCATGGAGAGGCTGGCAACGATTGTATCGCGCCGACTGATGGAGACGCGCCTGCAACTGATTGCACTGATGTATCGCTCCTAGCTGCCCGGCTGAGGTCAAGACAGATGGTGTGGCCGGCCCACCAGCGGATGCCCCGCTCAGGAGAGAGCAGCCTACTGCCTTCACCTGCTGTTTGGTGGGGGCGTTTTTCGTTTGCCTCAGCTCTGGTTTATAAAGATGGTCCGTGAGTAATTGCGCAATTCGTCGCAATGTAGTATGATTAGTACGAAAAGAGACAAAAAAACATCTAGTTATTGACAGAAAGCATTAATTCGTGCAATACTTCACAATGGACGGATGGCCATGACCCATAAA
>Ga0123519_10010171_pt1 | contig 14039 bp, 13 predicted proteins | sample YelNatPaOPRAMG02_FD_87396 | JGI IMG/M metagenome (GOLD analysis project Ga0123519, IMG submission 87396) | Hot spring microbial communities from Yellowstone National Park - Yellowstone National Park OP-RAMG-02 (version 2) | ecosystem: Environmental > Aquatic > Thermal springs > Hot (42-90C) ...
GTCACTGGAGTCTGTAGCGGCCACCAGAGACGCCCCTGTACATGAAATGAACCAGGCGTCGAGCGCTACGCACGCTGGACCTGAAAGGACAACTCACATGCAAATGTGGGCGTTCCACACCAGAGAAAAGTGTGTTGCGGGCCGTGTCCCAGACGCAAGCAGGGTCCATCAATTTTCCGACCAGTAACGCCCGTGCATCCAGTAGATCTCTGGACAGGCTCCATAATCGCACGCGGAATAAACATCGAATTTCCGTGTCTCTGGCATCTGCGTGCGCATCAATCGATGTGCATTTAGATTACATGTAAAGCACCTAAAACAGCTGACAGACTCAAGAAATATGAGCAGCAGTGTGCATACTCGGGGCACCTCTGCGTCCAACAGCGTCACCGATGGCATTGTTCCAGCGCTGCGATGCATCGGTGCGAGAGCCAGGCGCTATTCCAGAATTCCTCTTCAAGAAAATGGCCGCGGGACTCGGCACAGAGGCGGAATAGTACGCGACATGGACAACTCTGTAGAACAAAGGCGCGCCGGGTATCTGAAGGAAGCATCCTTTTGGACTGTCTTTTGGCACGGATACCATTTTCTCGTGGCGGTGAGAAAACCGCCGCCCGTTGCAGTGGTACATGATGATCCGTGAATCGAACGAGGTGTATAATCCAAATGCGGTATAGCCTTACAACTGAATTCGGTTTACTCACGATGCAATGTGCCGTATAGATTGCTCACGATTTGCCTTTAGGATATAATCTTTACTGAAGAGTGTAAGGAGGACTGCATTCCTCTTCGGTTATTCATACGACCGTACTCAGGTGGTTTAGGAACACTGAAAGAAAGAAAGATATGCGTTCCGCGAAAAACAAACCGATACTCTCAAAGCGCGCTTGATGTCAATGGCGGGAAACGATCCTTTGAACAGGTAACGGAGAGCAAATGCGACAATCGTCGCATCCAAGGCCATTTCCGTTCCGGTGCACCTTATTCGTACGGTCCTGAAATCACTCGGAAACAGTCGCAAAAAAAAGAGTCCTCGTTCATTCACAGCCATCTTTCACCGAGGTCGCAACGACAGCGTTCCTGGAATGTCGCGATCGTTATGACGCACAGCGATGTTCGTATTTTGTTTCAGTCAATGGGACTTGCTTCGGACGAAAGTGTCGGAGCGTACATGGGGATTCGCGGCGAGGAAGCATGTTGTATGTACGATCGAACTCGAATAGAACGACGACATCCTCTGTTCGAGCGGCAATGGATTCATTTCGTGGCCTCGGTTTCGCTCGTGGAGACGGCTCAAACGACGGCACGCACTTTGTCCAATCATTGAAGACTATTCCCCGATGTCTAACGACGTCCTTCTACTGGACAACGTGGCGTTTCACCATCCCCCGTGCGTTTGGGCTTTTGCTGATTCTTTCCGGGGTAGATCTGCTTTTCATTCTCACATGCTCTGCGTGATTCTACCCAATAAAGCGGAGTGATTTCTATCGTGAAATATAATGATCGCTACACAGAGTGATTCGCTGAAATGTTCAGCACACGGTGACACCTGGACACGTGTCGTCTTTCTTCTTCCAGTCGCTCTCCCTCGGGGACGGTCCTCACCTAAGGCCATAAACAATTTCATTGCTTTCAAAGAAACCTAAAATCCGAGGGATGAGCTGGGGCGCACACTTCAGAAATTCGAGATGGAGAAAAGCCAGCGGAGTGCCTCAACGATTGAAAAGCAGGTGGCGCTTACAGAGCAGAAAACGGCACAGCGGGCACGAGTTCTCGCAATTCTCGCATTCATGAGTTCCACCAGCGACAATCAACACATGGAATTCTCTAACCGGGGCTTTAATACCGCCATCAATATCAGGCGATGTGCAGTGCTGAAGAAAAGACCTGCGGAGCTGATGCTAGCCATCTTCGTGGGGTAGCCTTCCAGTCTCGAAGTTTGCCAGGACAAACTGAAACCGACGGCAGTCTGCGGGTCAACAAAACCGGAGAAGCGCCAGTGAGCGGGTATCAGTTTACGCGCTCGAGCTGACGCACTCTGGGGCGCGCCAGAGTCGTTCTGTCTCCGTGCTGCATCCGCACCGACGGTACGGGCGCTATATCGCGGACGATTACGCCAGGCACGCGGCACACGATAGTACGTATGAGACGACTAGTATATCCGAGATGAAGTATAGGTTATTGAACCTGGAAGTAGTTGGATCAATGGATGCTTTACCGCGCGCTGATATCAGGCGCACCGTCGAGGAACGCTGGCCTATGTCAACATCTCGTGAAATCGAGAAAAAATGAAAAAAATGCTCGTGGTTGTACCAACCGCCGCCCAAGTACATAGCGCTCCAGGCCTTCGCCGTGCCTTCAAGGACGCGTGCCAAGTACGTAAGTATGCGATGAAGTCGTTCCGCTGCCAGTTGGGCGTTCTTTCCAGGCCCGAGGGCAGCGCTGTTTGCCAGTTAGGGAAGACAAAAGTCGTGGCTGCGGTATTCGGACCGCGGCCGCCCCAGGGGAGCACCGACACCGACACTGAGCTGGCAACCGTGGTCGTGGAGTACCGCCAGGGGCTCTCAAGCCGCCCGTTATCAATACAGACGCTAGAATCAGATACGATATCCACTGGACTCCAGTTTGCCGGTGGAGAATCGGACGAGCAGCGCTGGGCACCCTCGCGCGGACGCGCTACGCTCAGCGAAACGGAGCGAAGGTTCGCAGCGGCGCTAACGCGCTCCCTCGAGTGTGTCATCGCTCGCACTGAATACCCACGACTACAGTTCTGGGTATATATCTGGGTTCTGGAGGAGGGTGGCAGTGAACTTGCGCTTGCAACAACCGCGGCCTGGGCCGCTTGTCTAGATGCCGGGGTCGCGCTCGTTGATGCACTTGTCGGCGTCTCTGTCGCCGTTAACGCGACACCGGGGTATGCAGGCACAGAGCAGACCTGCATCGCTTTTCCAACATCGGAAGAGGAAGCCAGCGCCCACGAAGGGCGTCTATGGGTTGCTCTGTTGCCGAATCTGGGCCTAACTGCAGATCTGCAGTGGCGTGGTGCCACGAGCCAACGACGTCGGGATGACAGCACAGTCGACGATATTCGTGCTCCGGAGAGCTTCTCAAAGGCATTTTGCTGTGCGCAACAGGCTGCAGTTGCTATGTATCCCATTCTGCGCGAGCAACTTGTGGCACAGCTTGGCGAGAAGAAGCCATCAGCAACGAGTGCTTGGTTCACAGCGTGATTGGTGCCACGACATCGCGCCTGGAGGGCGTATATACTTCCTCCGGTTCGAAATGGGACGGATTCGGTACGCAGATCATGTCCGAAATACCTTCATGCCGTTTATCCTGGAGTCATGCTGAGTCTGACCCCGTTGCCCATTCGTCCGGCGCACGAACGCGCAGACTGGCTCCGGTGCGTACGGTTTGCCGCTACGCACGTAAAACTGTGAAGCTGTCGCCGCCAGACGGGCCGCTGGTCCTGGGTCGAAGGACCTAAATCGGCCTGTTTTTTTTGGTCGGAGTCGTGATCTCCTGAACCCACGGGCATCGTAGACGTCTCAGGTGGAGGTGGTGTGACTTCCACCAAAAGACCGGAACCTGTTCACGCGAACACAGCACGTGACAAAGCAGTCCTTCACTGGCAAGTTTTTCTTTTAGCCCCAAAGTGACAAACTAGCAAAAGTGCCCGTGCGTTATTGGTTGAGGACTTTGTTGTTGGCTCTAGCCCCACTGAAGCATCGGCACTGGAGCGACGTGTTGTTGTTCGGCATCGTATCTTGGTGAATCGGGGCTTGATTCGGAGACCACGCTACCTGTTGGAAGCGCTGACGATGCAACCGGATCATCAGCGATTTGGGTCTGTTTTATGGAGCGCTTGCACATGGCCTTGTGAGAGCACTGCGCATCCGGCGGCGTCATCACAGATATTTTCGTCTTTGGTGGAACGCTTGTACCTGGCGATCTCTGATTCATCGTCGTCTAAGGGCGATCATGTAAACTCGTCGCAAAACGTCCGCTCAGCGACTCCATATTCAGTCACGAAGGTGAGATTCGAGCCCTGCCTGCCATTAATAGCTCCCACTCGCCTTGCGTTTCGTCACGTATCTGGACAACGCCCGCCACTTAGTCCGCGCAATGACGTTTACGATGAATGCCTATCTCTCTGAAAAGCTGTTCGAATTTCCGTGACATGGTGCCGCAGCATCCACCAGAATGTACCCTTTTGCGGAAACAGTGCCCGTAGTCTGGTGAAGAGCTCGCCTGCTCCATGACCATATTCATGTCGCAGCACTCGCACCGCAGCGTTCCATGCGCTCGGTTGAAGCGCTGCCCGCAAAACACGACCCTGGGCTCTGCATACGAGCTCGAGATGCCAGTGAATACTGCTCGGTTGCTGTTCACCGAGAACCCGATCTCTGCATATGTACAGTCTCTACATCACTGCAGCGTTGCGCAAACTGGACTAGGTGTCCCAGCGGATTGCTGCGCTTCATCCAAGGCACTCGATCGATCTGGTTCCCTGCCGAATACCGTACCTTCTGCAGTTGCCATATGAAGAGAGGATGGCTTCAGCATACGCTCAGCATTGCCTGCTCGAGGTCCTTATCCATGTGCGGATTTAGGGATTGCACGTTTTTCGAAAAACGAAAGCGCAAGCCACGAATATCTTCTTGGAAAATGAAAGCAGCCACGTGCCAAACAGCGCGCTGCTTCGACATTAACAGTGAAAGCAGCTCGCATCTTTCCGGGTAATGATCTGGATCACAATGGGACGGCTCAAGCGCTGCCATCCATATCCGTGCATTCGTCAATCGTGCTCCATCATTGGAAGCAAGCCGATATAATCCATCCATATAGGACGATGGACCTGCATTTCTGCATTGCTTCCTGCTTCCGGAGATTTCGATGTCTGTGGCTCAAAGTCATTGCGCGGGAAACCGCTGGTGAAGAAAAGCGCCACCAAGCTATCCGCGTAATCTCTCATAAGAAGCGCTTCAAGCGAATGGTGTTGCATCCATATGTGGCGGAAAATCATTGGAGGCCTCGGAGAGTCATCGCTTTTTAGCGGAGCGCTCCGGTAGGTCCTGGAAGGAACCTCCGCGGCGCACACAGCTCCGGGTACGACGGCCACGGGTGTTGGACCCTGCGCGACTCGTCGTCGATGACGCGGGCTCTGCCGCACCCACGGATTCTTTCGATAAAGTAGGTGACGGTGATGGGCTCGACTCTTCCTGAGTCAGTGGTTGGCGTTCACGAAGGAGGCGTTCTATCACACGAGTTGCGGCCTCGACCCGCATGAGCGCTGCAGCAAGCTGGGCCTGTGTCTGTGCGAGTGCCTCGGAGAGTTCGTTCCGCTCTTTGAGCAGGGCCTCTATCTGTTGGTTTCCCTCGTGTCCGATCCGGAGCTCTGTTTGATCATTCACATTCTTTGCCATCAAGAGCCTGAAGATATGCGTAGCTCGCTGCGCGAGCTGCTAGCTCACCGCGTACCGCAACAGCGACACGCCTACGTGTGTGAGTTTTCCTTGCAGGTCTTTAGCGAACCTTTCGCGATGAACTTGCCTTGGTGGTTCTTCTTTCGTTAGAGTCGGTGCGTGGCTGTCGAGACTTGGCCTTATATCTAGCTGGCTCGAAAACACACGCCAGAAAACCTGGTCAGAAAATGGTGCTCCGCGATAGCTGCGCTGATCGTTGAAGCGCTTCTAAGGTCATGGTCGTGCGCTGCGCCCTGAACCCATGTCTAGCGCGAGGATACCAGTCAGGCTTTCTGCCGGCAGAGAGAGCAGATGAACACAGAGCTGATCCTGAAATCACGGTGAATACGGCCGAGTCAGCTAAAGCAGTCCAGTTTGTCGGTTACAGAGCGTAGCGCAGCGAACGGGTTTGGAGCTGGGGGCGCGAGGCTGGAGCTTCTCTTTAAGGTCAAAGTGCCAAGCGTGGTAGTTGTCAACGCCGGCAGCGTTCCGGGCTTGCTAGCGTCAACTCGCCGAAACCAACCTGTGCACTAGCTAGCGACCAGTAAACAGTCGGTGGAGGATGCTCTTGTCCAGTTGCTCTGCTCTGTTTTTTACGAGAGCAGCGGCCGGCTGAGCTGCTCGCAACATTCGAAGCACGATAGCTAGGGAATCAGGGATGTCAGGTCCAGCGGTTACATATTGTAAAGCAAATGAATGAGTTCAGGCTAGGTAAGATTTTCAAGCAGCTATATGCGTTACTCCTGTTAAAGAACCGTGGGTCTAGCGCGAATAGACGAAGCGTATTTTATCGATGACGCGTCACCACATCCTCGCCTGACACATCTTGATCCTATGGCGTTGTCGTCCGAATATCTTGTTTCAGGCTCGTCGTCGCAGACCAGCTTTGGACAATCCAAATCGTAGCTCCCATATTGCTAGCCTGCATCCATGTCAGAATAAGAAATGGAACGGGTTCAGTAACTCGTGTATGCATACTAAAGTTCCGGGTCTCCTCTGTGTGTCGTCATCATCAGCTTCGTGCGAACTTTTGCCATGACTGCTTCGTTTTATTCTCTCGGATCACCGGCTTTAAATATGCTGGTCGCTCGTCTCCGTCCCGCTTCGTGATAAGCAGTTGCAGGATGCTGATGTCAGCGTTCAAGCTCCGTTTTCGTAGCTTCGATCTGTTTTCAACGCATTCCATGCAGAGGCGGAAGTTGCGATCTATATTTCGCTTGTTTTTTTCATCTCGTTTGTATGCATGCTCGGTGAACCCTTGGCAGTGGTGGCAGTTGACTGTGATCTGGTGTTCCCATCTGTCCATAAAAGGTCCTCCTCCGAGTTCCGCCATGTGGCCCACAAACGCTTACTTTACCGCACCTTACATTCCCTCGACGGGTGCCTGACGATAGGTTGGGCGCGCTTTCTGCATCGGCGTCTGGTGCCGCACCCCGCGTTCTGCGGCCTCCTCTAATCGCTACGTTCGGCAAGTACTCGGTCGGCTGCACTTGCGAGCGCACGCAACACGGTTCGGTAGAGGATGTGCAGGGCACGGCGTTGCCCGTGATCAAACACAGCACCGGAAGGAATATCCAGGCCGGGGAGCACGTCGAGCAATGTCGATGCTTCTAGGTTCCCTTTGTGCAAGGCAGTGACGTACGCTGCACTCGACGCGCTCGCTCCGATGGCTCATGTCCGGGCCCGACGCGCATTTCCAGGCAAACAGAAGAGATGGAAGCACCGGGCAGCATCTGCCTTGAGAGATACCCAAGTGCTGTTGAAGGCCATTTCATCGATGACCACAAAGGTACCCAGATTTATCCTTCGAGCCGGATCGATTATTTAGCGTCAGAAGTTGACTCACATTTCGGCGTAAGCAGGTGTGAATGCTGTCAAGATACGATATCGTGTATGTTTTCTCGTCAATAAGGCGACCCGAATTGCAGCGTCCAAGAGATGCCTTGAAACAGAACGAAAGAGGAACTTGGAAAATGCATGATTTGAACATGCCATACCTGTACGGAAAGGAGCAGACTGGACGCTTGTACATTAAAACCTGGTAGTGATCTCAGGTATTTCACGAACTCTTGTACGGGTACGTTGCGGATCATCTTGATTCTGTTGTGTTCATCATTTCCAACAGCAGAGATCCAAAGAAGCCATTCGTAAATGACGACCATGACTCCCTATAACTACACATGAATCCATAAGCCCGTATTGATGTACTCCGAATAGCGATGCTTTACGTCTAGGAAAATGTTCGGAAACAAAATCGAAAAGCAAGATCAGTGCGATCAGTTCAGAGTGAAATGTTCATTGGATACGATCCTACAAGAGCGCGACGTGGCGAGCGATCGCCATCCCATGGCAACGGAATCGAAGCAGCGTTGCACGCCTTGGGCCGTTCGTACCAGACGCAACGTGCCGCAACGGAGTTTCCAGTTCCAGTATACTGAACTTTATGCGAGTTTGATGAAGAGTTTGTGCACCTGAAAGGTGCTGGATAGCGGCTTTCATATTTGAACGGGGCAAGAAACGCGTTGCCGTCAACACAGCGACCTGCTGAGACCGGCGCTCGCTTGCTCGCTAACGGCCTCCTGCAGTCGTATCAGCGACAGCAGCACCAGCCGCCATGCCTCAGCAGAACGTTCACCAAATTATAGCAGACGATGCCGAATCTGGTGTTTATGCTGAAAAAGAGCATTCTATTGCATCTGGAGCGCATAGCGAACGAGCAGCCCCCGCGGCGTTTGCTGCAGACGCACCGGTCTATCGCCCGTCACCGCAGGACCTCGAAAACTTTGTGAATTATGTCCATCGTTCTTTCACCGAATGGGAAAGCCACGGTATCGTGGTGCTTTCGATTCCACCGGCTTGTCTGGAAAAATACGGCGTCTCCGAAATGGAGCTTACCGAGGCGCTGCATCAGACCATGGTGCAGCCTCGCGTGCAACGCTTCCCGCAGTTCGCACCCAGCGAGCGTAGCCAACGTTCACCGCAGAAAAGAGTCCGTCGAACATGGTCTAACGCTGGTTGGCCCTGCTTTCCCGAGAGCAATCGCTCCATGAGTGCAGCAGCGTTTCGCGATCAAGTACGAGCACTCGATGCCCAGCTCGTGGATTGGCTGCAGACGCACGCGCGTGCTTCGCTCCCCGCAACGAGCGAGCCAGAAACGAAGAGCATCCCACTAGAAACCAGACTGAAGTGGCAGAAAAGTATCATCCCCGAACGGGTGCAATGGCTCGAGGCTTGTTTCTGGGAAGCGCTGGAGCACGGCTTTGCAGGTCATCCTCGCTCTGTCCAGTACGCAATAGATATTGTTGGCCTCTCGGGTAGTGTCAGCGACACTGAACTTCCACCATGGTTACCGCAGGGCCTGCATTATCATCGCCACCATCATCAGGCAACAAGTTGCGAGGGATGCACAGGCGCGGGTACGTCGCCCGGGGGGCAGGCAGTACCCCTGAAACCTCTCTCCCTGTTGCGCTTTTGGCCACGAGCAGGAGGGATCAACGTACCTATGGCGTATTTGGGGGGGTTGTTCACTCGCTTCGGTTTACACGTCGAGGATATGCATCTGTGCTCGTTATCGATGCTCTGGTTCGGTGAACCCAAAGTTTGGTACGCGATACCAGCAAGTTTCGCGGATCGTGTCGAGCACCTGATCATGGAGCGCTGGAGCGCGGCGTCCTTGAGCGGGGCCAACGCTTCGTGCTCGGGGGCGCTGCGCACCCCGCACACCCTGCCCTGGGCTCTAACGAGCAAGTCGCTGTTGATATCGCCGGCGTCATTGGCTCAGCACGGCATTCCCGTGTATCGTGCAGTGCAAGTACCGGGTCAAATCGTGCTGACCATGCCGCGAGCCTATCACTGCGGTTTCAATTGTGGCTGGAATGTGGCAGAGGCAGTCAACTGGGCACCACTGGAGTGGCTTGCTTTCAGCCGCAGAGCCATCGGCTGGGAACGTGCGCTCCAGAAAACAGGAACCGTGAATGACGTGTTACTTGGATTTGTGCAGATGCTGGCTGCGCTGAATCAGGCGGGTGCTGCGCTTTGGAGCAATCGGGAACGCAGTCTGCTGCGGCAAGCGCTGTGTCCCTGTGTTCGTGCCAACCTGCTTCTCATTGAACTGTTTCGGCGAGAGCAGACTCTAAAATGCCGAGCAGACAATCCTGCAAGTTGCTCTCTCGTGTACTGGATTCGTTCCAGTGCAGCGTGCTTGGAGGCTGCAGCTGTGCTGCATCACTGGCGACGAAAGTTGCGCCTTGAACGCCTGCATCGCTCGTGGACGACCACGCGACAGCGGGCTTGGAATAGCGTGACGAATACCCTAGCCAATGCGCAGGTTTGGCGATTTCCGCGAATGGCAATCGATCGACTTGTCGCAGGGCACAGCTGGTGGCAAGAGGCAATCTGTGTTTCGACGCTGTTCTGTAGTGTATGCAGAGCAGCTTGTGGCATCAATTTCGCCATCTGTCTTGAGTGTTTGGAGTTCGAAGGCAATCTCGTCAAGGGTATTCGCTGTGAAGAACATCTCATGGTTCCGTGTCACGCGGAATTTGCTTCGGGAGTGCTGATGCCGCCCCGAACTGAGTGTCAGCGCGAAGCATGCCGGCCTTACGACCAGCACTCTGATCCTGTCGACCAGGAGGATGCGCCCGCGCGTCAACAGCAACATCAACAGTTACCCATGTTGGTGGTCAGTCATCTGCCACCAGCGAGACTGCTTGGTCGTCTTCTACGTTATTGGAACGAGTCAACCACGATTTTCCGCGCATGCGATGATTCGTTGTCGGCTTGGCGGTAGCAGAACGCACCTATCCATGATTTTCGAGCCGCAGATCACGGTTATGCTCACGAAAGCATCACGGACAACTCATCCACGATAGCAAGTTCCGAGGTCACTTCTCTGTGCTTCACCAACCGTGAACACATAAAATTTGGGACGCCTTCGGTGCTGGTCACGCATGGCCACTCAGCGGTGAGCAGGCACTGTCGTGAGCAGTGCTGCATGGAAGCGACCCCCAGCTGGATAAGCATAGGGCCGGCGCTTCATCTATACGGAGCTTTTCAGGGCGTAGAAATTTGTTCGAGAGCGGCTCGACGCGAACACCGGTGGAGTCGTCTAAGAACTCGCGTCCGCGGCAAACGGAAGCGCAGGGTTTACCCACTTGCTCGCTTGGTGCGTGCCTTCCCCGCTCGCATCTGCAACTTACATAAAGCACTGCTAGAGAATCCGAGTGTCGTCTTTGCACGTTCCCGTTAACGACGAGAACCGCATGTCGTGCATATGCACAAGTCGCTCGATCGACGCTCGTGTTTCCTGCGAAACCTGGCAAAGCCGTTCCAAACGACGGGTGTTCTCTTCGATAGCTTGACGAATCTCACGCTGTTGGGTTTTTCGTAACAGCGACCAGTCTTCCCTGATATCAAGCTCGGGCAGCGCCCTGCTTCCTGATTGCCGCGCCGCTGCAGCCTGCCGTTGTAACTGCGTAAGGCGCTGCTGGAACTCGCAGAGGCGTTCGCGATAGCGCTCGAGCTGGCGAAAACACTGGCGCTCCAGCGGAGTGATCATAGGTTTCCGATGCAGCAGCAGCTCCGATAGACCTGCAGCGCGCTTTTGGAGATTTTCATTCATTCCTGTCGCCAGGATACGAATGCGATGATCCAAGTCTCTTGCTCGACTTTGCAGCATTTCTAGGCGGTGTTGGAGGTAGCTGTACTGACGTGCGTTCGTTTCCAGTCTCAGAGGAAGCTGTTCTATAGTCGATGATAGCGTTTGTGCATAGAAAAGTCGCAGCGGCTGGATAATCGTCTGTATCATCTGCCAAAGGAGAACGAGCGTTCGCGTCTGTTCCCAAAGTTCTTGCGCGTCGCCTGTCGCTGCAGCATGACTGACTCCGGACGTGTGCCATGGCACCAGGGAACCGAATACCTGCGTGAGCTTTTGCTCCAAAGGCGTTAGCCCCGATGCTGAACGTATTTTCGTCGCTACTGTTGTTGTTGTTGTTGTTGATGCTGCTGCTGCTCCTGCTTTCACCGCCGGCGAACATGCGTGCACCAGATCCGTGTATTCGAGTTCCCGCGTAGTCATGGAAGAGCGCGGGAAACGGAGGCTCGCGCCCACGCTCGGTAAGCGCCACCAGTGCAATGCCGCTGCTCGCAAGTGCTCTCCATCAGCATCCATTGCAAGCAGCAGGTTCGCGGCTGGGCCATTCACAAGTGTCACTGTACTGGGGAGGCGCAGCTCTGCGAGGCCCAGCGGAGCCGCCTCTGACGCCAGCGACTGCACAAGCGTGGAGCATGGCAACTGCTCCAACAGCTGTTCAAGCTGCTCACTTTCCATAAACTCGTCATTGGAATCCGGTTCGGAATGGAAAAGCGAGCTAGACGGCCAACTTCTCGGGGAAAGCACGTGGCTGATCATATCCAGCCACGTCAAATAGAGGGCCGAGACGCCCTGGTGGCTGCGTATGAGCAGCACACTGCGTTGCAGACGGGGCACTGCCTGCGCAGGTGACACCCATGGAAGTGGTAAATGCTCATCGTTTGCTGCACAGGACGTGGAGAGCCCTGTGGGGCTCTCGCCAACGATCGAATGAGCACAGGGAGCGCCCGTGAAGATGCGCTCATAGAGAAGCAGCGATGGCGCAACATCCTCCTCTGCGGGCAGCTGTTCTGAACACTCTGACGACGGGGCCCAGACAGGTTCCACCTTTTCCATAGTGACAAGCACGTCTAGAACACCGTGCCACCAGGTACGGAGCAGGAGCGGACCTAGCGGGCTCGGAAGAACCTGGATGCCGCACGCGGGTGCCCAATGACTCGCTGCTGTTGCAGCATCATGCTCGATATGGACCGGGCCCTGCAGAAGCGGCGTCCATTGCATGTTAAAGGTGCGTGGAGGTCGAAGCAAACGATATACGGGAGGCGCTTTTTCGGAGTCTGCGCGGTGGCTCTCGAGATCCATACGAGCTTGCCGACTGGTGCAGAGTGCCAGCCATTCTCGTCGTAAACGCATCTGTAGTTCGGCCCATGTGGTCGCGTCTGCTGCCGAAGAAGCTGCTGTATCCGCGAGCGCTCCAGTCTCCAGCTGACCATGAACAGCTTCTACCCACACTGCGGGCAAGCGCAGTCCAGTAGGAGCAAACGGACAGAGAATAAACAGCGCTCCATCAGACTCTCGCAACAAATACAGCGTGACAAGCTCCCAAGGATATTCCGATGGTTCCGTTAATGGGCCGAAAGCGAATGCCGCTGGAGCTTCAGTTTTGACCAATGTGCGCTGTCCTGCGGTTTGCTCCAGCGCACCAGAGACGTTCTGGATACTGACTGATGCAACAGTGGTGTCTTCGACGCCTGTTGCGGCAGGTGCTTCACTCCCCGACAGCGGCAAGCGAATGCGCAAGGTCTGCTCCGGTAGCGTAGCTTCCAAGGTATCGTAAAGCTCCAGCATGCCATCATCGTAGAGGATAGCGAGGCGTCCATCACTCCAGGGATGCCAACTTACCTGGCGAATGCTTCGTAGCGTGAAAGCAGCCCTCTGACTAGTTCGACTACCTAGTAGCACCGCGGGTGCAGTCACAGGTGCGGGGGCTATTTGATCCAGCCAAGTCTGCGAACTCGGCACTGTTTGGAGGTCCACAACCGCGCAAAACTCCTCGTCATAAAGAGCAAGAAATCGATCCGAGCTCGAAAGCGCGCAAGCGATCGGCTTGAAGCGCAGCGCTGGAGTCAAGTGTACGGGAGTCCCCAGCGTTCCAGAGCTGCTCACGAAGAACTCCGTTCGCGACTCTTCGCCGAGCCGCTGTGCAGAACGCCACAGTTCCTCGGCATTCGTCAGCCAGAGCCCGCCGTCTGCCCCAAGCAAGAAAAGGCGCGTACCGTCACTGGTACTGCATAGCGTCCGCGAAAGCGCCGCTGCCGAAGACTTCAGCTGGTGGTCAGCCACCGAACTGACCTGGGGATGCGTGCCCAGCTTCAATCTTGAAATGGCGGCCAGCAACCGCTCCATTCTCTATCAAAATCGCGTGTTAGGCTGGGACGCGTGTCCAGAACACCTACGGCTTTTTGGAAGAGCGTCTCACACGAACGATAAACATCGGCAAAGAGGCAACGCCGGTTTCCGGGTGGAGCCGGTCGTCAGCGCTGCAGCGCTCAAAGAACGACCCAGTAACATCAGGGGGCGTTTGGGCGAGATGTGGGGGCCCATGCCAACCGGATATTGTGATCGTATCTGGTCTCTACGGGTGTCATCTTATGGACGCATCGTCACCGATATCTGGGCAAGAAAGAACGGAACGGTACGCGCTTTTCACATCAATGTCGGAAAGCGAAGAACGGTATCCCGGCTGATCGAAAACGGGCCCACACACGACACTTTGGGTCACTTGCCAGAGCAATCAGCACCGGCCTCTGCGACGTATGTCTCTGGTGGCTTGCTTTCCCTCCATCTGATCTCCAGCTTCAAATACGCCGGTCGCTCGTCACGCTCCAGCTCCATGCACAGCAGTCGACGGTTGTCGATGGCAGCGTTCAAGACCCGATCTCGCTGGCTGCAGCTGTTGTTTACGCATTTCATGCCGAGGCAAA
>Ga0123519_10010183_pt1 | contig 14031 bp, 12 predicted proteins | sample YelNatPaOPRAMG02_FD_87396 | JGI IMG/M metagenome (GOLD analysis project Ga0123519, IMG submission 87396) | Hot spring microbial communities from Yellowstone National Park - Yellowstone National Park OP-RAMG-02 (version 2) | ecosystem: Environmental > Aquatic > Thermal springs > Hot (42-90C) ...
CGCTGGGTATGTTTTGTCGGAACAAGTTGAAGGGGCGCGATTCATGCGCTCAGCAAAGATGGAGGACCCCTTTGAGCGATTCGGATGGCAGTCACAGTTGCCTGAGAGTATTGCAAAAATCGAATCAAGGTGAAGTTGAAGAACCCGGCCTGCGACCTTTGTACATCGCGGCATATGATGTGATCCATCGGAGCGTCTTCCGAATTTAGAGCCCCCTGGTTCACCTCCGACCGCGACGTCTTCCGTCGGGGTCAAGGGGAGGTGAACAATGAACAACAAGAATCCTTCGTTTGTCCTCGATCTCCGCCGCGTGCTTGGGGGCGGGGCGTCAAAAACTATTTCCCGTTTCTGCACACACATTCCTTGGTGTAATTACGCAGGTGATTATGTGGGCTTCTGCGCACGGAAAGTGGGCAGCGATAGACAATCTTCGACTACCTCTGCCACAGCCCAAGACACCGCGAGGAGAACCCGTGGTAGCGCCTCGCCTTCCATGGAACAGGCGGATTAATCCTAAGGAATCGGGAGCGCAGCGATGACAAAAGGAATTCTTGCACGGTTAAGGCGACCACGAGAGTCGACGCGCCTTATCGCACAAAACCAAACGGAAGAAGAACGTCGATTGCTGGGACTCTGCCAGTTGCCCATCCAAGAAGCTCTCGACAGGCTCGAATCCTCCCCCCAAGGGCTCAGCGCAGAAGAAGCCGAGCGGCGGCTGGAAGACTATGGTCCCAACGAATTGGCGCATCGCAAACGGCTGGGGTTCTGGGCTGATTTGTCCCAGCGTCTCAGAAATCCCCTCGTTATTCAACTCTTGCTCATCGCGGTCATCTCGGGGGTCATGGGCGAGTCGAAGTCTGCGAGCATCGTTTCGGCCATGGTCATGCTGAGTCTCGGCTTATCCTACATTCTAGACCGGCGTTCGAACGCTGCGGTTGAGTCTCTGGGCAAGCGCGTTCAGTCACGCTCATTCGTTTTGAGAGACGGCCAAGAGGCCGAGGTCAAGGTATCTGAAATCGTTCCAGGCGACATCGTGCTGCTCCACACAGGGGCAATTATTCCCGCTGACCTACGCTTAATAACCGCTAAGGATTTCTTCGTCACTCAGTCGGCTTTGACTGGCGAAGCCATGCCGGTTGAAAAGACGTGCTCAGTCGCGGCGTCGTCCATCCAGTCGGCGCTGGATCTGCCAAACGTTTGTTTTTTGGGAACCTCGGTGACGAGCGGCACGGCTCGCGGAGTAGTCATTAACACAGGCGCACGTACTTTGTTTGGCGCCATTTCCACGCGCTTGAACGAAAAGCGTGAGGAAACGAGTTTCGACCGGGGAATTCGTTCTTTCACCTGGTTGATGATTCGGTTTATGGCGGTCATGACTTTTGGCGTGTTCTGCATCGTGGGTTTCACCAAGGGGAACTGGCTCGAGGCGCTGCTCTTCGGCCTGTCCGTTGCAGTCGGGCTCACCCCTGAAATGCTCCCCATGATCGTGACCGTCAATCTGGCCAAGGGCGCTTTGACCATGGCAAAGAAAAAGGTCATCGTCAAGCGACTGCCTTCCATCCAGAACTTTGGGGCCATTGATATCCTCTGTACGGACAAGACAGGCACCTTAACGCAGGACCGCGTCGTCCTGGAGCGCTATGTGGATATTGTTGGGCATACGAGCGAAGAGGTTCTGAGCTACGCATACCTGAACAGCTACTTCCAGACGGCTTTGCGTAGTCTTATAGATCGGGCGATTCTTGAGCACGCTGACCTGCGCCCCGAGCATGACTGCCGTTTGGTCGATGAACTCCCCTTCGATTTTCAGCGTCGTCGGATGTCTGTCGTGGTGGACTACGAAGGGGAGCATCTCCTTATCTGCAAAGGAGCGGTGGAGGAAATCTACGCATGCTGCAGTCATTACCAGATAGAGAACGAAGTATATCCCCTCATCGACATGATCCGTGCGGACCTATTTGAAGAAGTAGAGATGCTCAATCGCGACGGTTTTCGAGTCTTGGGCATCGCTTACAGGAAGTTTCCTCGGTCCGACAAAACAGACTACACAGTGGACGACGAGAGTCGGCTCACCCTGCTTGGTTATATTGCGTTTTTCGACCCCCCAAAAATCTCTGCGATGGCAGCAACAGAGCTTTTGGCAAACGCAGGCGTGAACGTGAAGGTGCTCACCGGCGACAACGGCTTGGTCACCGAGAAAGTCTGCCGGGATGTGGGGCTCAAGATAGATCGGATCGTCACAGGGTCGGAACTCTCGGCTCTTAGCTCTGAGGATTTAACTAAGGCTGTACAAGAAGCGAATGTATTCGTAAAACTTTCTCCGACACAAAAAGAACTCATCGTGAGGGTGCTACGTGATAACGGCCATGTGGTCGGCTTCATGGGGGACGGAATCAACGACGCTCCGGCCATGAAAGCTGCAGATGTGGGCATATCGGTTGATTCCGCCGTGGATGTGGCCAAAGAGGCTGCAGACATAGTGCTGCTGGAAAGAAGTCTCTTGGTGTTGGAAGAAGGGATCATGGAAGGGCGCAAAGTCTTCGCCAATATCGTTAAATATATCCGCATGGGCGCCAGTTCAAATTTCGGAAACATGTTTAGCGTAGTTGGGGCGAGCTATTTGCTACCATTCCTTCCTATGCAGCCCGTGCAAATCCTGACAAACAACCTGCTTTATGACTTCTCGCAAACTGGAATACCCACAGACAACGTCGATGCCGAGGTCGTCGCCACGCCCCTCAAGTGGAACATCGATAACATTAAGCGTTTCATGGTATTCATTGGTCCGATCAGCTCTATCTTCGATTACGCTACTTTTGGTTTGATGTGGTTTTTCTTCCATTGCAACGCCTTTCTCGAGCCTGGCGCCACGGCGTTGGAGCAAGATCACCTCGCTCGATTGTTCCAGACGGGCTGGTTCGTGGAATCTCTGCTTACCCAGACATTGATTGTTCATATCATCAGGACCAGGCGGATACCATTTTTCGGAAGCCGTGCGTCCATCCCGATGATGCTGACTACCATTATCATAATGCTCATCGGTTCTTGGCTGCCCTATTCGCCGCTGGCTGAAAACCTAGGAATGGTACCATTGCCTCCAATCTATTGGGCCTGGATCGCTCTGTTTCTTCTGACATATTCGGTTCTCACGCATATCGTAAAATCTTGGTTTTTTAAGCGCTATGGAGGAGATTGATCATGGACACTATTTTGGACGCCCTGCAGGAGGGTAGATTGTTTGAGCTGCCTGAAAATGACAAAGAGCACGCGTTGCGATTCCTCGCTCATGTAATTGAGGCATTTCCTGAGACAGCGCCGGGTACCGACGTGGTGGAGCTGGTCATGAACAGAGAGCAAGCGACCAACACCGCCATTGGCAAAGGCTGGGCGTGTCCACATGCACGCGTCCCCTATGAAGAAGACCTCATGTGTGTTGTGGGCTGGAGTCCAACTGGAATTGATTACGGCGCGCCGGACGGCAATCCGGTGTCGTTGGTCGTCATGCACGTGGTGCCGGAAAATCAAAGGAATCATTACCTCCGCGAGGTGTCGCTTTTGGCGAAGGCCCTTGAAGGCTATTCGACCTTTGAGACGCTTGCTAAACTCAAAACATTAGATGAAGTCCGCAATTATTTGCTCGATCTCATTGCCCAGACCAAGACAGCAGTGGGCCCAGACACTCGGGTTAAGATGATCCGACTACAAACCAGACCAGCTCCTGAGCCGGTTGTCATTCAAGACCTTTCGAATTTGATCATAGAGCCTGTGACGCTTATCACGGCGCCCGGCATGAAGTGCGTTGCCCTCACACAAAATTTGAAACTCTCGGACTGGCTCGAGTCTGAGACCGAAGTCATCAAAAAGATTGAAACTGAAGGCGTGTTTCAAGGAAGCGGCTGGCGAGTTTTGTGTAGGAATTCTACTGCCTATCCAGGAGGTAGGGCTGCGTACGACTGTATCGCCTTGAGTCTTTCTCCCAACAACTCACGTTTGAAAAAATAGCGCTCAAAGAAGCATCGCACAGCGACGAAGCCCCCTCAGCATTGGAAACCTGCCTCTCGGATCATCTGTAAGTCGTGCGCGATGCTCCTGCCCGTGGTGGTGAGGTAACCTCCTATAATCATGCCGTTGGCGCCGCTGCGGAGCGCCATCCCCTGGAAATCCCTCAAGTTAGCCTCTCTGCCGCCTGCGATCTTGATGGTGGCCGTGGGAAGTATAAATCGAAAAATCGCAACGGTTCGCACTATGTCCATTGGCATAGGAGGGACGCAGTCGGCGAGTCTCGTACCCGGTCTCGGATTCAGAATATTAATAGGAACGCAGTCAACTCCCAGCTCTCGAAGCGTGAAGGCAAGAAGCATGCGTTGGCGAGGCGTCTCCCCCATGCCGATGATCCCGCCGCAGCATATCGACATGTCATGGTTTTTCACGGTAAGGACCGTCGCCACTCTGTCGTCAAAGGAATGCGTCGTGCAGATATGAGGGAAATGATCTCGACACGTTTCCAAGTTGTGATTGTAACGAGACACTCCGGCGCTGTGCAATTCTTGCGCACGGCGGTCGTCCAAAAAACCCAGCGATGCGTCGAGGGCAATGTCAACCTCGCGGCTTACCCTGCGCAACGTCCCGAGGAGTTTTTCAAATTCACCGTCAGACAAAGCCGGGCCGCTCGTCACGGTGCAAAATCTTCCGGCCCCGGTTTGGAAGGCATGTTCTGCCGCTTTCAGAATGTCTTCCTCTGACTTGAGTGGATATACGTCGCAATCCGTTCGATGTCGGGCAGACTGGGCGCAAAAAGCGCAGTCCTCAGAACAGCGGCCAGATTTGGCGTTAATAAGGCTGCATGCATCGAAAGAATAGCCTTTGTAATGGATTCTGATCCTGTCGGCTGCCGCGGCAAGCTGCATGAGGTATTCGTCAGGAGCGTTCAAAAGATGTTCGGCCTCTTCAAAGGTGAGCGACCCATCTGCCAACACTTTTTCCTCTGCTTCTGCTATGGCATCCAAATAGCGCAACTTCTCCGTCTTCATCCCTCGCTCCAATGAGCTCTGCTCATGTTTTGCGACATCTCGTATAAGTGGTGTATGAGGTACAAGAACCTGACAAGAATTGCAAGGCCGGAGAGAAAAGTGCGAACTTTTTTGGCTGTTGGTTGACAAAATAGCAAAAGAAAAGATCACGGGCTTGACAGAGCGTGAGACCGTGATTAAACGTTTTCGGGGTAAGTCGGTAACGGTCAATCATCACATTGACCGCGAGAAAGTCTAAGGGCATGGAGAACGTTCAAAGAAAGGGGGGCAAGCGATGAACTACCCAGTCCTGTCAAACAATCTGGAGTCATTTCTCGCCCAAGTCAGGGAGATTAAACCTTTGTCCGCAGAGCGAGAGTTCGAGCTTGCGGTTCGTTATAGAGAACACGGTGACATCGAAGCGGCGCATGAACTTGTGGTGTCGCATCTGCCTTTTGTGGTCAAAGTCGCGTTCCAGTATCGGCATTACATGTTACCAGTCCAGGACTTGATCCAGGAAGGGGCCATTGGGCTCATGAAGGCGGTAAAGAGGTTTGACCCCTACAAGGGGTACAGACTCGTGTCATTCGCGATCTGGTGGATAAAGGCATACATCAAAAATTTTATTCTCAAGTCCTGGAGCCTGGTGAAGCTTGGTACGACACAAGCGCAAAGAAAGCTCTTTTTTAGAATAGGAGATATCGGCGAGCACCTCGATGACGCTGAAAGAGAGGCGCGAATAAGCGACTTAGCAGAAGAGCTTAAAGTGAAGGAAGATGAAGTCATAGAGGTAGAAGCTCGTGTGAAAGCTCGTGAACGCTCCTTAAACGAAAGTTTTGGCGAAGACCGTGACATGACGCCCTTGGAGCTCCTTGAGGACACGGCCCCAAATCAAGAGGCTGCCCTCATAGAGAGAGAAGAAATGGTCAACTTGGAGAGTGTCACGAAAAAGGCGTTGAAAAAGTTGGATAGTCGGGAGCGGTTCATTATCTCCAAGAGATTCATGGAAGACGAGCCTTGGACGCTCCAACGCATCGGAGACCACTTTGGAACGAGTCGGGAGCGGATAAGGCAATTGGAGTCACGCGCGCTTTCTAAGCTGAGAAAAGAGATAGGGCCTGTTCTCCTTGAAGGCGCCCCAGCAGCCGCTTGATGATTGTATAGTCACTGCCAACAATATTAATGAAATGCTCCGCCGTGTCGCACGAGCCAGCCCCGTGTTATGATGAGCATTGACATTGTGAATATGGGGTTGTAGGAAGTGCAACTTTTGTGTAAATGTTCTGCGGAGGCTAACAGGAGGCTGGCAGAAAAGGGGCCGAAAGGCTCACGAGTCGTTAGCTTGTGATGGCATGAACCCTGCGGCTGGCCCTCGAGGAGGTTGTTGTTGATGCGGGCAAGACCTACGGCATGGCTGTTGCGGCTGGCTGTCATACTATGTTTTTTCATGGTTGTTGAGCCTTTCGTTCTTTCGGCGCACGCTGGTTCTAGGGGCGGCGGCTTCCGCTCCAGTTCTTCCTTCTCCCGCTCATCATCGTCGCACTACAGTTCAGGTCATTCTTGGTCTTCACGGACACACGATACGTGGACGCGCAGTGGAGGCGGCTTTTTTGGGTCGGGGGATAAAGGGTCCGGCTACACAAAACCAGTCTCTCCGTCTTCTCAGCCGCCGCAAGGATCGCCGCCTGCTTCAGGGACTGGATCGACCGGTTATACAAAACCCTCCTACAGTCCTGACCAATCCAGTGGTTATTCAAAGCCTATCCCCTCGTCGGGCGCGCCGGCGGAGCTCAAACCGTCCTCTCCGTCAAGTAGTTCGGCAGGATACTCAAAACCCTCGACAGCGCCCGCTGGCTCTCAGCCTTTCCAAGGAGGGACTAGATTTGACAAAGAGACGATCAAGGGGGAGCAGAAGAAGGCTTCTCAGCAGGCTTTGGAAAAGTATAAGGCCGAGCGTTCGTCTTTTTCTAAACCTCCGTATCAGGAGGGGCCGTTTTCAGGACCCTTGGCGGATCGGGCGCGGTCTCAGACAGGTTCTGATTACGGCAACATCGCGAGGACGAGGGACTTTTATTATAGAAGTCAAGGGTACCAGCCGCCTCCTTACGTCTTCGACACTTCGCCCAGTTTTGGGATATTTAATACGCTCTTTCTTTTTTGGATGCTCGATCACATCACCAACAAGAATGTCGCCAAAGCGGCGTACAATTACTCTGATGATCCAGCATTCCAGAAGTGGCGCCAGGAAGTAGAAAATCTGTCAAAAGATAATGCTGAGTTGCGGTCGAAACTCGCGGAAATGGACAAGCAGATCAAGGCGTTAGAGGGTTCTCCAAAGGATCCTGCATATCTCCCCCCGGGCGTCCCTGTGGAAGCTGCTCTGGCCCCGGGGGTGTTTGGCAAACGAGAAGGTGAAAAGCCTGTGCTGCGATTCGCTGGGGGACGACCCGGGGGATGGTACGATAAGTATGTAACATTAATAGAGAAGAATTGTTCCGCCCTTGCCATCAAACCGATCTCTACCTCGGGGTCTGTGGAAAATCTTAAGCTCCTGGCAAGCGGTCAAGCAGACATAGCTCTCGTTCAATCAGACGTCCTTGCGATGCGGGAGTTGGAAAACCCAGGGCAAAACTTGGTAACAGAACAGACGACCCTGTTCCTCGAGTATGTGCAACTTTTGGCTCACCGGGATGGGGGCGTCAAATCTTTGCGAGACCTCGACCCTGCCAAACACGAGATTTTCATAGGCCCCAAAGACTCCGGCACTGCCCAGACGTGGCAGTCTTTATGCAAACTGGATTCCAGCCTTGCTCGCATCAAGACAAGACACGCTGACTACTTTGAAGCATTGGAGAAGGTTGAAAAGAATCCCAATGTCCTGATGCTTTTTGTCGGGGGATTGAGGAGTGATTTTCTAAAAAAAGCAGAGGAGGCGGCTTCAAAAAAAGATCGACTTCGTCTCGTTCCCATCGATGACAGGCGTTTTACTGAGCTTCGTGACAAACACGGGAACACTGTATATCATCTTTCGACGATCCCGGCCCGCATATATCCGAACCTGCAGAGCGGATGGATATTCGCTCATGATGTCAAGACGTTAACTGTTCAGGCTGTACTCGTGCTGAGGAATGAATGGGCGGGAACCTTTGGAAGCGAGGCCATGGACGCCCTTTCATTAGCGATCCTCGAGACTCGCCCCAAGATAGAAAAAATGGTGAATGGCTGACTGCGGCGTCCTATGACGAAGGCCGTTCACGGGGCCACAGCCGCTGCATAACAAGGGAGGTAGGGAGATATTATGGCCTCAACATTCGACATCTTGCGACATTTGGGTCAGAAGAAATATGAGGATCTCAAGGGGGCATACAAGCGAATCGGGGCAAAGAGGATTGACGAAAACTTGCCCTTGGGGTTGCGGGTAAACGGCATGATTGAGGTAGATGAGGTAGATTTTATTCTGGGGGGGGCTGATCTCAAGGTGAAGCAGCCGAAAAGTTCTGAAATCATTCTATCCTATGGGCGTTTTGTTATTGGTTCGAGCACAGTCCACAGATGTTATTTTTCTTCCGGAGACATACCGTACATGTTGCAGATAGTCGTTGATGGGCAACAAGGAGCATTGGAGGAATGCAAACTCTTCATGGCCCATGATGAGATATACCCTCAGGATTGGGACTTCTGGCTCTCCGAGAAGGACGGATATATCGGTCTTAGCGTTTTTCAGATCAAGGACGGCACGCTCTATTGGCGCGTCTGGGAGAATGACGACGCGCAGGTGGTCGTTCAGCAAGATTCCCAAGGCGAACCCATCACTCATATTCCGCCTGTCCAGTTTATCGAGACGATGTATTATGACGCTTACGGGGAACGGACAGAGACTTTGAAACATGATGCAATGCTTTACGGCCGTCATGTGAATCAAGAGGTGGATGAATATCTTCTCATTTCGGCAGTCAACGAGAGAGATGGGGCGTCGGTACAGATTTGGCTTGGCCTGGAACTTTCTCCGTCGGCGCTCAAGATCATCTGATAATAAGTAACACACAAGGAGGCTACAACAAATGGCTGGACTTTTTGGATTCTTACGATCGTTTGGCAAAGAAAAATTAAGTCAAACAGGCGAACTGTTGACGCAGGCTATTGTTTCTTGGGACCCTGAAACGGCGTCAGAGGCAGAAATCCAAGAAATGATAAGGGAACTGGACAAGATTACCGTGGAGGCCGGCAAGGCCAAAACCATGTTTGAAAAGGAAAAGGCCGAATCCGAAGCCGCCGTCAAAAATTATGACCGACATCTCGCTGCTGCCGAGTTGCTTCAGAAACAGTATGAAGAAGCGCAGTCTGCCGGAGACCAAGCAAGGGCTGCGGAGCTCGAACAAAGCTTGAATAAGCTGCTCCAAAGATTGGAAGAGTTGCAGCCGGAGGTAGAACGTGAGAAGACTGAAGCAGAGGAGGCGCGGGCCTACTACGAAGAAATCAAACAGTTGGCAGAGTTGACTGCGCAAAAGGTGAAAACAGCCAGGGCGCAGTTAGAGCGCGCGCAGCGGGACATGAAGATGGCCGAAATAGAGCGAAAACGGGCAGCCGAGCGCGCGTTGCGTTCCGAACAGCTCGCTGGCCTCAAGAAACAATCCTCGAGCCTTGGGGTCGCTCTGGCTGCCATGAATAAAAAGGCGGAGGAGGCGCGGGCATCTGCTTCGGCATCCGACATGAAAGCCAAGCTCTTGACGCCGGAAAAGGACAGCCAGGATCAGCACATCGAGGAGGCCTTGCGAGAAGTCTCAGGCGAGAAGCCGCGGGAAAACTTGAGCATTGCAGACCGCTTGGCAGCGCTGAAACGTAAATGACATCGGACTATAACACACCCGAACGGCGAGGAGTGTAGTATTTGGATTACGGCCAAGACCCGGCGCCGGGGAGTTCCCGACGCTGGGCTATTTTTTTTATTGGCAGCGCGAACTTCGTGCTGTCAATGTTTACTAGGGTCTCAACCACGGTCATCAGCGTCCCTTTGGGCGATGAGATGGGGCTTACGAGCTCCCAACTGGCTGGTGTTGCGGCGGCCTTTTATTACGCATTTGCCTTCAGCCAAATTCCGCTTGGCGTGGCGCTCCGACGAATAGGACCGAGGCTCAGCGCAGCAGCGCTGGTATGCATTGGTCTGGCAGGAACGATTTTCTTTTCGATTGCAGCCACCTATTCCGGTCTGGTAGTCGCCCGAATCCTCATGGGAATCGGGATGAGTGGTAATCTTATGATCGTTCTTGCGTTACTGGCTGCATGGTTTCCGGCAAACCGTTTCGCTTCCCTCAGCGGAACCGTAGTGTCAGTCGGAGTGTTGGGAAATCTCCTTGCAGCGACGCCGCTTGCGCTTCTTAGTCAATCCATCGGGTGGCGTGGGAGCTTTTATGTGGTTGCAATGGCCCAGGCTGTCGTAGGCTTTGTTTTTGTTCTCACTGCCCGTGATAGTCCCACGATGGCCTACACGCTGTTAAGTCGGGACCATGGGACATCCTCGCGGAACTTCGGACATTTCTTCCTTACGTATAGTTACTGGGCTATAAGCTTCAGCAGCTTCGTGCGGTATGGTTATTTCGCGGCCCTGCAGGGACTTTGGATAATGCCCTATCTCGCCTTCGGTCTAGGTCTTGGGGAGATTGAATCGGCCAATGCGCTTCTTGCCATGGGACTGGGCTACATGGTCTCATTGCCAATATCAGGAGTTTTGAGTGATCGAGTTGTGAAGTCGAGAAAATGGGTGGTCTTAGCCACGCTCGTGGGATTCTGTTTGCTATGCGTTGTCATGGATGTATGGGGTCACGTCTTAGTTGGTTGGGGGATAGTGCTCGTGCTGTTTTTGTTGGGGATGTTTGCCGGACCCGGCCAGATTATGTATGCACACATCAAGGAGCTCGTCTCCCCAGAATTCACGTCTCAGGCGATCACCGCAGTAAATTTGTTCACCGTATTGGGGGCCGCTGCCATGACCCAAGTCATCGGTCTGGTCATGCCGTCTCAGCCGTCCAATCTGAACGCCGCTCTCGACTTCTCACCTATGTGGTTGGTCGGGATAGTCGCCTTGGCGCTGGCATGCGTTTTCTATGTTCGTGTGCCAGAAAGCGCTATGTTCAAGACACGTTAGCTCCCTCTCCACCCTCGCGCATCACCCTTCCTCATTATCAAATTTGTATCAGACCCCATTCCCGCTCTATGGCGTAGTCGATGAGTTTGTTAACGAGCTCTTCGCTAATGGGCGGTACGTTTAATCCAGGAACCGCGTGATCTGTGTTTGTGCGATCGAAGACCGGGTTGTTTGCAAAATGGAGCAATATAGTTTGCATTTGTCTCCAAGCCATCCGTTCAGTGCGATTTCGGGGTTGCATAAACGGCGCATTCGGACCAGCAAAACCGAAACCTCCCAGACGAAATCGCCGACAGATGAGTTCGAGAGTCCATTGGTGATTGGGAGGGTTTGGATGTGTAAGGTGAAAAATTTTGTTGTGATTTTTGGGATCCTCGATGATGTCTATGGCGGCTCTGGCAACGTAATCCACTGTGATAACGTTGCTCGTCGCCTGGGGATCCGCAGGTATCTCGATTCCCAGACTGAATCTTGTGGTTTCAGAATTCTCTTGCATAAGCCGATCCAATAAATGGGCTGCCTGGAAAAGGATGTACCACCCGCTAAAGGACGTACAGCGAGCCGTTTCGCTATGTCCCAATATGATCGACGGCCTTAGGAAGGTAGCATGTCCCTCCCATATTCGTTCGGCCTCCCATTTGCTTTCTTCGTAAACAGTCAAGAAATCCCCTTTGGGATGAATGACCTCTTTCACGAGTTCCCCTTGTTTGAGGCCGCAGACATAGGCGGTGCTAATGAGGTGCACTTGTACAGGGTGGACGTCATAAAGCCTTCGCAATGCCTTTGCGCTGCCTACATTTGTCTTCAGGGGGTCTCCACATTCATCCATGTGCAGACGAGTTGATGCTGCGCTATGAATGATGGTATCTATTTCGCGGAGATGAGCAAATTCGGAGCAGAGTTGGGGCCATTCCTCGTCTATGCGCAAAAGGTCTCCTTTGATCCAACGGAGACTGTCTGCGCTCCGTGGCAAACCGAGACTACCGAGAAACCTTATGGTGTTCAGCCTCTTCATGTCGCTCCTGAAGAGAGCCGACACAAGATGTCCTCTTTCGAGGAGCTCAGCGATAAGATATTCACCGAGGAAGCCGGTTCCACCTGTAATAAGGACGTTCATAAAACTAATCGCTCTTCTCCATTATGTGTGAACCGGATATTACCTGCGAACTGTAACGGACATATCACCAGCCCAATCACAATCGATCAAATCACTATAACGCCTCGCAGGGAAAAAGTAAATTCTGAAGTTATTATTGGAGCTTTGGAATTTCTGTCAGAAAAAGAAAAAATGTGCTATTTGATAGGATTGATTGCTGACTTCCCCACGGGTACTAAGGAATGGATGTTTCTGAAATAAAACATTATTTTGGCTTCGTGTGGCCGCGTTCGTCAATTTCTCCGGCGGTAATAAGCACGGCAAAAAACGCCGGCTCTTCTGTGATCTTTGACGTGTCCAACGAAAACCTCTCTGATTTTACGAAACAACTCATGAAATATAACGCATCTGCGAGGGTGGTAGATATAAAAATCCCCCCGGCTCTTTTGGCATCGCCGGAGTTGCCTTCGGTTTTGGCAGATACCCCCATCGGACATGTGTGGGTTGAACTCGGCCCTCTCGATACGGCCGATACCCTTTATGATATGACGAGAGCCTCAGAGGCACTTTCCGAAACGATTGACATCATCCCGGTTGTATCGTCCCTCGAAACGGTTTTCCACATCATTGATGATATGTCTATGCTAGGCAGCCTTGCCATCAAAGGAAACGAGGCAGGCGGCTTTGTAGGAGCTGAGACTACCCTGTCGCTGCTCTGCGCGGCGCGGACTCGACTAAAGAAGGTGGAACGACCGCTGGACGTTTTCGTCTGGGGAGCGGTCGGAACACCGGAAGCTGCTGCCGGTTTGCTCATTATGGGCGTCAAAGGCATTGTCTTTGAGACACTACATTGGTTGACAGACCTGCCTGGCTTGAACCCTGATTTGCGTGACCGAATCCGAAAGCTACGGCCCGAGCATACTGAGATTGTGGGCGCGGGCTTGGGCGCTCCTGTGCGTCTCTTCAACAAGGGCAATTCGGTTATCGTCAAACGCCTCAAGGCCCTGTCCCATAGACTGCTGGCCGAAGGAAGTCCAGATCAGGCCAGGCGCGCATTTGTAGCCGAGATGACGCGATGCGCTGTGCCTTTGAAAAAAAGCGCCTTGGGGCCGGAGGAGGCGGTTCCATTGGGCGTGGAGACAGCCTTTGCGCAGCAGTTCGCAGAAAGGTTTGGCGAAGAAACAGGCGCCGCAGTGCGGTATTTTCTCGAAGCTGCCTATGAGTCTTATACGCGAGCATTGCTTTCGCCAGACTCGCTCAAAAATTCTCCGGCAGCCAAGCATCTTGGCGTTCGATATCCCATTATACAGGGGGCCATGTCCTGGATAACAGACGAACCATTGTTCGCAAAGGCAGTCGCAGAAGCAGGGGCGTTGCCAACTATCGCGCTGGGCGTCCTTGACCCCACGACTGTCGAAGAGAAACTCGGTAATTTACATGAAATCATGCAAGGCCGTCCCTTCGCAGTCAATATCGTGACGTTGCCCGATAATCCGTACCGAGACTTTCATTTCGACTGGGTGCTGAAAACAAAACCCAGTTTCGTAGTCATCGCTGCTGGGGACCCTTCTCACGCGCCTCGATTTCTCCAAGAGGGCATCGAGGTAATTTATGTCACGCCAAATCTTGAGCTCATGAAATTGGCGTTTGACTTGGGAGTGAAGTTCGTGGTGTGTGAAGGCAACGAAGCCGGCGGTCATGTGGGGGCGAACAGCACGCTGACTCTGGCCCAAATGATCGTGGGACTCCGTCGCGCCTCTCCCCAGTTGTTTGAGGGGAAAACA
>Ga0123519_10010184_pt1 | contig 14027 bp, 13 predicted proteins | sample YelNatPaOPRAMG02_FD_87396 | JGI IMG/M metagenome (GOLD analysis project Ga0123519, IMG submission 87396) | Hot spring microbial communities from Yellowstone National Park - Yellowstone National Park OP-RAMG-02 (version 2) | ecosystem: Environmental > Aquatic > Thermal springs > Hot (42-90C) ...
AGTTTATCATATTGTAAAGGTCGGCGGAACAACAGTTGACGTTTTTGAAAGCCCATTAGGAATTAGAACCATAACATGGGACAGAGATTATCCTTATATCAATGGCAAAAAACATTGCTTATATGGAGCATCCGGCCGATACGATTATCCTGCATTGGGAACAGGTGTTCCAGCCGAACTTGAGTGGAGAGATGCAAAATTGCTTGCAGATATTGGAGGAAATTTATGGAGACCCGGCCATTCTTCATGCAGTAAAACTTTTGTTGAAGCCTGCGATGCTTTTGGAATTATGCTTGTTCAGCCCAGTGGTGAAGGAGAAGGTGCATTTAGTTCAACAGCAATAAATAATCCTTCTTCTAAACGCATTCTTAAAAAAGAACTTCACCGTGATATGATTATACGCGACAGAAATAATCCATCAATACTTGCATGGGAAGCAAGCAATGCTGATATAGATTCTTTATATTGTGATACATTAAGAATGATGGGCAGAGTATGGGATTCTTTGGCTCCAAGAGTAATGGCGGTTCGTGGAAAGCCTTATACAAATGGTTCTGGAGATATACATGGCTGTACGCTTACAGGCTGTGATGCCCAGCAAAAACCACTTGGAAATAACATAAATTTCCCATGGTGGGGTTCAGAATACTGGGGCAGACATGCATCACGTTTTGCCTACGATTACGAAATAGCTTTTTCCGCAGAATTTCTACGCGATTGGGCTGGAGGAATTAAAAATAAATGTTTTGGAATGGTTCAATGGTATTTAAGAGAAACCCCGGGAGAAGTTGGACCATATCTTGAAACCTCGGCAACCGCAAGATCTTTTGGCTCTTCTATGATGGATTTTAATGGAATTCCAAAATTTTTGTATTATCAATATGGAGTATGCTGGATTCCATATTCAATTCAGCCAAGAATTGCAATATCAAATCACTGGAACCGTTCTGGAACAGTTAGAGTAGATGTATGGAGTAACTGTCCAAAAGTCAGATTGCTTGTTAATGGCGTTAGTCAGGGAGAAAAAGTTCCAAATGGACAGCTTGGTGCATCGGGTGGAATAAACGATGTAAGTAATGCAACCACACAACTTCCATTTCAATGCACTTGGACAGGAATAAATTGGCAGGCCGGAACATTGAGAGCAGAAGGCTTAAACGAATCTGGACAAGTTGTGTGTTTCGACGAAAAGAAAACAGCAGGTTCACCACATCATGTGGTTCTAACAAGAGAAGGACCTATTGTAAAACCAAATGGAGAAAAATTTGAAATTACTGCAAATGGAAGTGATGTTGCTCTAATACTTGCCACAGTAGTAGATCAAAATGGTATCTGGTGTCCAACAGCAACCGGAACAATTACCTGGAGTGTTTCTGGCCCTGCTGAATATAGAGGGGGATGCGATCAATTTGTTACATCGGGTCAACCTTATAGTTATCATGGTCCAGGCGATCCAGAATTAGCAATAGAAGGCGGAAAAGCAATGGTAGCCGTAAGATCTAGATTTACAACAGGCACAGTAACTGTAAGTGCTAATGTAGCTGGTCTTGCTCAGCCTTCGGCCTCAATTACTTACGAAATAAAACCTGCTATAGATATTGTTTCTTATAATGCCAATGACCTATTAAATCATTCTATTAGTCCAGAGAAAATCAACGCAAATTTTATTGTATCAGGCGAGCAGATAAAGTATTACATTTCTAATAAGGCAGATATTGCTTTTGAAATTCTAAATGCTAGTGGTAAAATAATAAACAAAATAAATTATTCTCAACAACAAGCCGGATGGCATAAATTTACACCAATAAATATGAAGGCCAACAATAGTTCTGGAAAGGGTGTATATTTTGTAAAAATGGCTGTAAATGGTGATTACTTACCGGCAAAAAAATTAGTAATTATTAGATAAATTTAATAATTATCTTTTAAAGAGGCAGAAAAGATATTTAAATCTTTTCTGCCTTCTTTATTTTAAAAAATATTATATATTAAAACTATAGGATTACATTTATGAACATTAAAAAAAGTATTACTATTTTTCTGGTATTGTTTTTATTTAATTCATCTTTTTCACAAATAGACAGTATGCAAATTGAAAATTTGTGGAGAACTTTTATTGTTTATGCTCCAAATGGTATTTCAAATCCACCTCTTGTTGTAAATATGCATGGACTTGGCTCAAATGCATCTCAACAGCGTATTTATACTCAATTTGATGTAATTGCAAATAGAGAGAAATTTATTGTTGTTTATCCAAACGGTATCAACAATTCCTGGGATCTTTCTGGCACTAGAGATGTAATCTTTATTTTGGCTCTTATTGACACCATTGATCAAAAATATAAAATTGATAGAAGCAGGATATATGCAACTGGATTCTCTATGGGTGGATTTATGAGTCACAAACTCGCGTGTGAAGCTAGTAGCACTTTTGCAGCAATAGCCTCTGTTGCTGGCCTTAATGTTACGTATAATTGTTCTCCTGTTCGATCTATTTCTGTGATGCAAATTCATGGCACTGCCGATAACATTGTTCCTTATTCTGGTGTTGCGGCTACAATTAATGGTTGGATTTCAAATAATGGCTGTACAAATGCTCCTCAAGTAATATCTCCATATCCTTTAAATAATTCTAATTCTAATGTAACAAAAGAGTGGTATAAAAATTGTAAAGATAATAGCGAAGTAGTTTTGCTTACGATTGAAAATGGTGGGCATTCTTGGCCCGGTGCTTTAGGCCAATCGTCTTCTATTAATGCGTCGGAAGAAATATGGAATTTTTTTAAAAATCATGCGACTTCCTCTAATACAAAAAAACATGTATTTAATAATAATATTTCAAAAATAACTATTTTTACAAATGTTAGTGCTAATAATAGAATTTTAATTCCACAAATAACTAATAAAATAACAGAAATTTATATTTTTAATTTAAAAGGACAAAGAATAAAAAATTTTTTTATCAAACAAAATAATCAACAAAATATATATATTGATATTTCTATGAAAGAAAAATGCAAAGGAACATATTTTGTTGTTTTTAAATCAAATGATAGGTTATATATACAAAAATTTATTTTAAATTAGCAATAATAATTATAAGATTTATAAATTTCAACTTGATCGTGGGTTGTGTCAAGAATTTTTCGCACATTTTTTACAGGGTCCCTTAAAACCTATATCAATTTTTTAAATAAATTAGAATAGCACGAATTTAGTGATTATTTACTAATTTAATCTCTATCATATTTTTTTTCAGCGTCCTAACTCAATTGATTTATATCAAGTTATATCTCCACATATTAGATAGAAACATATAAACCATTATCCTTCTTTATTCTCACGCATTCTTATTTGCTTCATATAATCTGCCCTGGTTTTATCCAAAAAAGTAAAAAATTCATTTGTTTTATAGTCGGGATAGGTCCAGGAAAAATATCTCCAATGACCTTTTCTATAATGTAAAGTTACCTCTGCAAAAATGCCATTGCCAATATAAATACGATGATAAAAATCTTTTGTACTTGCCAATACAAGTTTATCGGATGCTAAATAACCCGGATCAATATTTATAATTCTTTTTTGGTTTTCTGAGTTCTGTTGCTCTAAATGATTGGTATAAACCTTTATTTCTGATAGCTCTTCCCTTTTAATTTTTTTTACAAAAGTCATATATGCTTTTTGTAATTCTTTACCCATTTCATCTTCGTAATAATTTGTAAAATTAAAAGCAATTGGGCCATAATAAAAATCAATTTCGCCAAATTTTATTTTTAAAATGTCAATAATTTTATTATAACTTGCCTTTTTATTAAATGTTATAGCAATAAATAATTTAACTAATACTGGTTCACGCGCAATACCCATTTTCCCTCTTTTTTATTAAGAAAATAATTTTTCCCTTTGAATTTTATTTAGCAAAAATAATTTTAAATATATAATTTTATTATCTTTTTTTAATAAATTATATATGAATTTCTATCTAAGAAACAAAAATGAAAAAGGATATACTATTATTTACATTGGCGGCAGCCTTGGCTATGATGGCGCCTGTAAGCTAAACGAACTGGTTAATAATGAACTTAATTCTGGTGTAAATAAAATTGTTTTGAATTTAGAGGATCTTAAATTAATTGCCAGCTATGCTCTTTCGGTAATTCTTAAAATATCATACAATATAAAAAAGAAAAACGGATATTTTGCAATAATATGTCCAGAAGGAAATGTTTGGGATGTATTTTATGTTCTTGAGCTTTATAAAGTAATTCCTTTTTTTGAATCAGAAGAAAAATTTTGGGAAAACGAAAAAAAACAACAAGGTTTGTCCTAACAACTAAATACGAAAAAATTACTGTTTTACATTTCTATTCCTTTTCTTGCCTTTATTCCTTTACTATAATAATGCTTTATTTCTTTCATTTCTGTAACAAGATCTGCTATGTCAATAAGTTCTTTTGGAGCATAACGACCTGTTATAATTATTTCACAATCTTTGGGTCTTTCATTAATAACTTTTAAAAGGTCTTTTATATCAAAAAGTTTAAAATTTGTAGCAATTGTTGCCTCATCAAGAATAACAACCTTGTATTTATTAGATTTTATTAGCCTTTCTACTTTTTTTAATCCTTTTCTTGCGATTTCTATATCTTGTTGTTTTGGCTTGTTTTTTATAAAGCATCTACGTCCATATTGACAAATAGTAATAAGTTTATTCTTTTTAAGTTCCTTAATTTCACTATATTCTTTCCCTTTAACAAATTGTACAAAAAGCACCCTAAAACCTGCACCCATTGCACGTATAGCCATGCCTATTGCCGCAGTAGTTTTTCCTTTTCCATTTCCTGTATATACCTGTAAAAATCCCTTGTTCACTTAGATTTATCTTTCTTCTATTTTTTATTTTATAATATTATTTGATTTTTCTCTCTAAAAAGCATAATTAAAAACAATGGGCCACCAATTATTGATGTAATAATGCCAACAGGGATCTCAGATGGAGGCGCTACAGTTCTTGCCAAAGCATCTGCCCATACTAAAAATGACCCACCTAAAAGAAAAGAATAAACCGAAAGCATACGATGTCTTATTCCAGGCATAATAATTCTGCAAGCATGAGGAGAAATTATTCCAACAAAACCTATAGGCCCACATGCAGAAACTAAAAAACCAATGGTAATTGCAGTAATTATTATAAAAAAATTTCTTGTTTTTTTAACATTAACACCACGCGAATGGGCTATTAAATCACCTGTAATAAGCAAATCTAAAAATGGCATAAAAATTTCTGTTACAATCAAAAAAATAGCGAGTGGAATTATTATAAAAATAAGTAAATTATAATTTGCACCATCAACACCTCCCATTATCCATCTTATAATTCTGTAAGAGTCGTGTTTATTCCCGACATAATAAAGAAACATGATACAACCACTGCAAATAGTAGCAATAACAACGCCCGCTAAAATAATAGTGTTTGAATTATTTTCTTTTAAACAGGCAAACAAATATACAAGCACAATAGATGCAATTGCACCTAAAAGCGCACCCAAGGTAACAAAAGATAAGCCAAAGGCATTAATTCCTACACCAGCAATAATACTTAATGCAGCTCCTAATGATGCACCAGAAGAAACTCCCAAAGTATAAGGATCTGCAAGAGGATTTCTAAATACAGCCTGATAAATCATTCCAGAAACAGCAAGACCGCCTCCAACAAAAAAAGCAAGCAGTGTTCTTGGTATTCTTATTGAAAAAAAAATAAACGCCAATTCTTGATTTTTAAATGCATTTTCATAAGATATAAAATTGATACCAATCATTGGACAAATAATAAGGCTAATTAATGATAATGTTATTAAAACTAACAAGGTCTTAATTTTGTTATTTGTTTTTTTCATTCTTAATTCCATGCACCAAATATATAAGTATTTTTATTCTCACATTTATAGCAATCAAAATCAATTCCAAATATTTCAAACAATATTTTAGGGCATAAACCTTTAAATTTTTCTTTTGTGCCAGAAAAAAATATTTTTCCATCAACAATAGCCGCAACATGAGAGCATTGCGACATAGCAGTATTAATATCATGAGTAATCATCAGCATTGTAAGTTCTCTTGTTGATTTAATGCGTTCTATAGCATCAAAAAATTGCCTCTGGTGATAAGGGTCAAGAAAGGTTGTCGGCTCATCTAAAAGTAATATCGGCGTTTGCTGTGCAACAGCACCAGCAAGAACTGCTCTCTGAATTTCTCCTCCACTTAATGAGTTCATAAGACGATTTTTAACATGAGTTATATCACATAACTCTAATGCCTCGTTTACAATATTTATGTCTTCACAAGATGGAATCCCAAAAATCCCCATGCTTCTAAATCTGGCCAACATTACAAAATCAAAAACCGTATATGGAATTATTATTTCTAGATTTTGAGGAACATAAGCAACTATTTTAGAACGTATTTTTGCACTACATAAGCTAATGTCTTGATCTAACAAAATCAGCTTCCCGTTTGGTATCTTTAAAAATCCTGCTATTATTTTTATCAATGTTGATTTTCCTGCTCCATTTTTACCAATTAATGCCCATTTTTGATTTTTCTCTATTGTTAAATTTATATTGCTTAAGACTTTGTTATTTTTATATGAAAAATCAAGATTTTTTATTTTTATAGCATTCATTTTATTTTTTTGTATGTTATTAATAATTTTCTGTTATAATTTTTTTTATATCTTCAAATAAAAAAATTAATCTTGGACCGGGTATTGTAGTATAATCTTTATTAATGCAAAATATTTTATTATTTCTAACGGCTGGAATCATATTTAAACTTTTCCAGTCATTTATAAGAAGGCTGCAAGGAAAATTTTCCATAGTTATTGCAGCCTCTATTATAAGATCTGGTTTTAAGGCTATTATTCCTTCCTTTGATAGTTTAAGATATTCTAATTTTTTATTTTTTATTATATTACTTGCACCAGCGGCTTCAATTAAATCATTGTAATAAGAAATATCTCCAGCTACAAAAACCGAAGAAATATCTCCGGTACCTGGCATATCGTGCCCCACACAAAAACAAACTTTTAAATTAGTCTTTTTAGTTGTTTTTTGATCAATAATCTTATTTTTAAATATATTAGAAAGGCTTTCTGCCGCAGATAAAACATTACATCTTTTACCTATTAATACAAAAGATGTACAAATATTTGCTATAGATGATAAATCTACCTGCAAAACCGCAATACCCATATTTATTAATTCATGTTTTGTTTTATCGTGTTCTTTTGAAAGAATGACAAGGTCTGGTTTAAGAGCTATTATTTTTTCTATATTTGCATCAATATATCCACCAACCTTTTCTATCTTATTTGCCTGCGGCGGATATTTGCAATATGTTGTTACTCCTATTAACCTATCACCTAATCTCAATGCAAAAAGAGTTTCTGTGATTGCTGGTGCAAGTGAAATAATTCTTTTAGGCTCTTTTTGATATTTTAATTCATCATTATTATTGCAGGAAAAAATAACAACAAATATCAATAAGATAGCCAGTAAATATATTTTTATGTTTTGTTTACTAATTTTCATTATTGCCTATCTTACAACAATAAGAGATGTTGGTGGTAAACTTTTATTTGATTTTATTGAATTACCCACTGTTTGATTATTCTTAAAAATACGTATTCCCATTTCTACAGAATCTCTTTCTCCAACATAAAGAAGACTATCTATAGAATCATAGTAAATTCCACCAAAAGCATCTTTTACATTAGGTAATGTTTCTAATATTTGACCTTGTTCATTAATTTCTATCACAGCAACATCTTTCCAGCCTTTATACAATGTTAAATAAAAATTTCCATTACCTTTACTTACTATTTGATTTGGATTACCGCCTAAGGTGCTTTCATCTATAAGCGTTGTAACACTTTTATCGGAGAGATTTATTTTTTCTATTGCCCCATCGCCTTTATAAAACATACTTCCGGGATTTGATACAAATATAAACCCATTATAATATGCCATACTATATCCATTTTTATATTTTAACGATATAGTATCTATTATCTGATTATTAGAAATGTCTATTTTGAGAATTAAAGTAGATGCGCCTGGCATATAACCATCCCGCCTTTGCAAAAGAACATATAAGTAATTGCCAGCAATTAACATATCTCCTGCATACGGAGAAATATTGCTATCGGGATTGTAAATATAAGAAGAAATATCTATATAACTTTCTATTTGTGATGATGATGGGTTAAAAACTGCAATTTTAGGAACATTTGAATAAGAAATATAAGATTTTGTTTCATTCACAAACTCAATATCCATTGGGTTACAATTATCTTCTAAATGAACCTGATACAATATTGCATTTTGCCCTTCTTTTTTAGGATCATATTTTATAATATTGTCTGCACCATATTTTTCTAATATATAAAGATACCCTTTATAGCTGTATAGTGATGCATCATTGTATATTGCCAAATTGTTAGAAGAAATTGCTGATGCCCCAACATCCATCCACTCCAAAAGTCCCGACATATAATCGGATTCTGCAATATAAAGCCTTGCTGTTTTTTGGGGTGATTCATTTGAAACTGGATTCTTAGAACAATTTGAGAAAAAAATCAACAAGACTGTAAAAATTACACTAAGTATTAATACTTTTTTTAACATATAAACCTCCTTTAAAATTAAAAAAAGTTATTTTTATTTTTTCCTTTTTGTCAAAAAGAATATTTTACGGTTATGCACCATTCATTTTTTGGATATAAAATCCAAGAGTAACCGCTTTCGTAAGATTTAATTAGCTCTTCGTATCTTAAAGAAGTATTCGTAAAATTTCTAACAGAAAAAGAAATCTCAAATTTTTTATTAATATTCCAGCACAAAAGGGCATTGTGGAAAAAGCTTCCAACTAAATCTTCGTCTTCTGGGACCCTTAACGTATTGGCAAAATCCCTAAAAAATGGAGATTTAAAATCAAGCCAATATTTTGCTGTAATATTATAGGGTAAGAAAAAAGAAATAATATTAACCGACGAAACCATTGGCTGGTTAGGCATTTTTTTCCCATAATAATTATAAAGATGAGCACAATTTATTGAATTTTGAAATGTATTTCTTGTTTCTAATTTCATTAAATTTGCAGGCTGAATAGAAAATAAAAATTCTAGTCCATAGGTCAATGCCGAGGCTAAATTTACTGGCTTTATCATAATTCCATCCGACAACATTACTATTTCATTTTTTGTTTGATTTCTAAATAAAACAGCCTCCGCATAGTATTTTTTATCACTAACTTTTACACCGCCTTCAATAGCTATTCCTGTCTCCTGCATTAAAGCGGGATTTGGAAGAATTAGACCATTTTGGCCATATTTTTCTCTTAAATCGGGAATTTTGCTATACCTTGCAGCGTTTATAAAGGCTGTAATCTTATCTTTAAAGGTGTAATTTATTCCTCCATTTACAGACCAAGGGAATTCAAAAGTATCTTGTTTAGGCACTGTAATTTCTATTACTTTATTTTCTCCGCCTTCTGTTGCACTTCTTATTCCTTTTATGCTAGCGCCAGCACAAATTCCTGTTGTAGCCAAATTGAGAACTAAAGAATATCTAATTTGAGAAGAAATACTAATCTCCTGTGAATTACCCGGCCAATCTCCCTGAGGGAAGCCTACAACATTAGACCATGTTTTTATTTGTGAGTGTTTTGCCAATATTGATGCCTGAGCAGATAAATCTTTTTTAAAATTTAAATCTGTAATTCCAGAAAAAGACAGAATATATAAATCAGAATTGGTTTCACCATAAGAGTTTGGTAATATAGATATTGTTCCATGGTTGGTGCCCATGCTTTGATCTAAACTTGTCCAGAAAATATTATCTTTTAAATTTGCAAAGCCAAATTCGGGTGTAAAATTTACTAAATTTTCTTTAGCAGAAATATTTTTAGGTATTCTAAAATTCAAGAGTATTAACTTTTTGCCATGTTTTGCAGTTTTATTTTCTAATCCTTCTACTGCTGGGATTCCAACATCAGAATTAGTATACGAAATTGCGCTATAAATTATTCTATTATCTTTCAAATAAAAAGATGGGTGTAATCTAACTTCAAAAAAATTGTAACCATGATTTTCTAATTCTTTTATTTTGTCATCAGTAGTGTTATAAGGAGTATTATTTCTATCTAAATATGGCCAATTGTTTTTTGATTCTATGTAAGTTAAAGAAGAAAATATTTTTAATTTCTCATAAATAAAATTTAGATTTTCTATTCCAATTTTTTTATAGCCGTAGGCTCCAATAGAAGCAAAAGAATTAAAAGTATTTGTTTTTAAATTGCTTTTGCTTTTTAAGTTTATTACTCCCCCAATAGAATTACCACCAAATTGAGCAGGTGTTATTCCCTTATATAATTCTATTTCTTCAAGTCTGTTAAGGTCAATTAAGCTTAAGTCAAAGACTTCTCCCATTATTGAGTTAAGAGGTATGCCGTCTAAAAGAACAAGAACTTTATCGCCTTCTATTCCCCTTATAGAAACACTTTGAAAGCTGCCTGTTCCTCCATAACGTCTTGTTTGAACTCCTGTTTGTTCAGCTATAAGATCTGCAATGTTTATATTAGTACCTTTCCAGTCTTCTGATGTAATAATAGAATAAGACTGTGGGGTTTCTAGTAATCGCCATTTTTTTCCTGCGGTTACTATTATCGTATCTGTAGCTTTCAAATCATTTTTTTTTGCCAGATGTAAAATATCATTTTCTTTAATGGAATCGGCTTTATTATGAGTAATGCTATCCCTTATTGCAATTTGAATGTTTTGATTTGATTGTGCAAAACAATATATTAAAGGCAAATAAATTAACAAAAAATGCAATATTTTTAACTTCAAAATTATAACTCCTTTGAACCTCAAACCATGAAGGTTCTAAAGCATTAAGAAAGCATTTTGGGCAGGTTTCCTGGCTTTCCGCATTCTGTCGCCTTCCCATTTCGCTATTGCGAAACAGTGGCTTTGTTAGACAGAGCCTGTGGTTTTAAACCAACAGTAAAGGATTCACAGTGGCAGGTCCGCTCCGGATTTTTACCGGCATTCCCTGACACCCTAAATGCTTTTTGAATAATAAAAAATATTTAAAAAAAATATAAAAGGCAAAAATTTATAAAAATATTTCTTAGTAAACCTAAACTATTCATTAGAAATTCATTTTATTTTATATTTGTTATAATAATGCTAATTGCGTTCTTATTTTAGAAAAATATCATCAAATATTGATTTTAAAATTGACAAATAATAATAATCTTTTTTGGGGAATAAATATTGAATATCAGAAATATATTGCTAAAAGAATATAAAATTTTTATTCTCTAATTTTTTATGGCAAAGCCACCAGTCAAAGAATTCAAATTCGCCAGCTTTAGTTTTTTCTAATCTCTCTTTAGCAGTTTTTACATCCTTAGCATGTAGAATGATTACATTGTTTTTAATCAGTTCATTGTTATACCAGTTTGCTGGCATTGCAACACCATACTTATCTGAACTGCCATTTGTGTAAAATCATCCCCTAAAAGAGGCATTCACTTTTAATTTAAGTTTTTTATAACTTTATATTTCCTTTCCTTTAAATCTAGTTATATCTTTCTAATGATTTATTAATGCAACTAAACCTCCAATTATTGCGCCATAAATTGTACTTAATATGTAATTGCTTGTTAATGGGCATGCTCCACTAGAACAACCTATTAATCTGTTATATGCAAATCCAATTATAGCACCAATTAATATCCCAATTAAAATTCTTAATAACATAATAAAATAATCCTTTATATTGTTTAACACTTATCTTTACAAGTTGAAATGCCCAATAAAGAATATAATCCGCAATAACCTATTAAAGCTGTTAAAAACAATATTACAGCCAATACGCTAATAATAATTGCAGGAATTCCAGTTACAACCTTAAAAATTACTAACAATGCCAATGCTACACTTAGGATAAACCTTATTGCTCTGTCTAATATAGATTCATTCTTTTTCATATAATCTCCTTTATAAATTTTTTTCAAATTTTTTAATTAGTTTATAGTCTTAATTAATTCCTAAGGCATTAAATAAACCTCTTCGGTTTGAACACCAATAAAAGTTTTATATATTTTTTTGTTTTTGAATATTATTACAGTTGGTATAGCAGTTATTGAATAATTTGAAGCTGTTATTGGATTTTCATCAACATTTAATTTATAAACTTGTGCTTTATTTTGAACCTTCTCACTAATTTTATCAATTATTGGACCCAAAATTCTGCAAGGACCACACCAAGGTGCCCAAAAATCAACTAAAACAGGTAAATCTGATTCTAAAACATCTTGCTTAAAGTTTTGATCATTTGTTTCTCTTGCCATAATTTAACCTCCTATTATAAAGTTTAAGTTTTTAAAAAAATTTATTTGTTAGAATAAAATAAATGCAATAGTTATGCCATAATTAATTATGTTTATAAATTTAATTTATAAATACTTGATTTATAAAGTAATAACAAAATTATAAACAATTTATATTTCAGTTGTTAATTGCCAATATTATTTTAATTTTATGTTGCAATGCAACATATATTTTGTTGCATGCAACATAAATGTTTCAAACAAACTTTAAAAGGAATTTTAAACATGGATTGTTTTGATTCATCTAAAATACTTTCAAAAGAATGCTTACATACAATATTTCAAACAATGGCAGAAGGGTTGATTATAATTGATTCTTCTGGAATAATTAGATTTTGCAATAAGTCTTTTGAAAATATGACAGGAACGACTAAAGAAAATATTTTGGGAAAGCAATGCAAAGATTTTATCAATTGTAATAATAAAGAATTCTTTAGATGTTTGTTATTAAAAGACGGATTACCTATAAACAATCTAGAATGTCAATTAAAAACTTCAAAAGGAAGTATATTATTGGTGCTATTAAATTCAAGGCCAATAAAAGAAAACGATTCTATAATAGGTGCAGTAGAAACTCTTAATGATATTTCTCAGCTCAAAATTTCCCTTTGTAAAAATGCTGTTTTAGAAGAAGAAATTAAAAAAATTTCTGGCAATTTTTCTTTATTAATAGGGAAAAGCAAAAAAATGCAAGAAGTATATGAATTAATTCAACTTGCTTCTGCCTCAAATGCAACGGTGCTTATTACAGGAGAAACAGGAACAGGAAAAGAACTAGTGGCAAAAACAATTCATAATAATAGTATGCGCAAAAATGGACCCTTTGTAAAAGTTAACTGCTCTGCATTAACAGAATCTCTTCTTGAGAGTGAATTGTTTGGACATGTAAAAGGAGCCTTTACAGGAGCAATAAAAGATAAAATCGGCCGTTTTGAATTGGCAGACCAAGGTACATTATTTTTAGATGAAATTGGAGAGATTTCACCTTATATACAGGTGAAATTGCTTAGATTTTTACAGGAAAAAGAATTTGAAAGAGTTGGCGAAAGCCAAACAATTAAAGCAGATGTAAGAATAATTGCTGCCACAAATAAAGATCTAAAACAGCTTATAAAAAAGGGTGATTTTAGGGAGGATTTATATTATAGATTAAAAATTTTTCCAATTCACCTTCCGCCTTTAAGAGAACGCAAAGAAGATATAAGACTCTTAATTAATCATTTTATAAATAAGTTTAATAAAGAAACAGGTAAATCTATAACTGGTTTATCGGCAGAAGCGGCTCTTATTATGATGGATTATTGCTGGCCCGGCAATATAAGAGAACTTGAAAATGCAATAGAACATGCATTTGTAACATGTCAAGAAAATGAAATTGGAGTTTTTGATTTGCCAATAGAAATAAGACATGTTGAATTAAGAAAAGAAACTTGTTTTTCTAACGAAGCAAAAACAGATAAAAAAGAATTAACAAAAGATAATATTATTTATGCTTTATCAAAATATAATGGTAACAAATTAAAAGCAGCAAACGAATTAGGAATCAATAGAACTACATTATGGAGATATAT
>Ga0123519_10010186_pt1 | contig 14027 bp, 12 predicted proteins | sample YelNatPaOPRAMG02_FD_87396 | JGI IMG/M metagenome (GOLD analysis project Ga0123519, IMG submission 87396) | Hot spring microbial communities from Yellowstone National Park - Yellowstone National Park OP-RAMG-02 (version 2) | ecosystem: Environmental > Aquatic > Thermal springs > Hot (42-90C) ...
AGACAAACACCGCCTGCACCAGTCGGGGGAGACGGCTTCTCCTGAATAGCCGCGCCTTTTCGGGAGGCGACGAAGTTATCTGCGGGGGATGTGCTCCAGTCGGCCGGCACGTGCACCTTCAGCGATGGGGGATGGAGAGGCGAGCAAGGGGGCGCTGTGGCAATTGGTTGCTCACGTCGAGCCCTGCAAGGGGGTCTGGCAGTTGGCAGCGGGACCCAAGTTCGCACTTTGGTGGCGTGGCGGCGGAGTGGCTGGCTACTCGCCTATCTCGTAGAGACTCATCAGTCTCCGAAGTCGGTTAGTGGCGGCACTGGGTCGTTGGTGTGGTGAATCGCGGCTTTGGTCTTCTGGCGCTGTTCGCTCTGATATGCGTCCTCTTGGGTGGGCCCTTGGCGGCGGTGGTGGGAGCGGACCTGCTTTCGCCGGCGAGGCCTTCCGATATCGAGCCTTCCTCAGTCGAGCTTTCGGTGGCGAGCGTGCTGCCACCAGTCCCGGCCAATGACCGCTTCGGCCTAGCCTGGATCAGCAGCGCCGAGATGAGCTCGGTTCCGGACTCTCGCTACCAGTTGGCGCTCAATACCGGCGCGCGCTGGAATCGCTGGGTGATGTACTGGGACAGCCACGAGCGCACCAAGGGGGTCGTGGACTGGTTCAGTTGGGACGCTAACGTGCAGCGCGACCGCGCTCACGGCCTTAACGACTTGGCCATTCTTCTCAATACCCCTAGCTGGGCCGCGACCACGGCCGGGCTTCAGGCCAGCGACGTGGGTTGGCGTGAGAACCAGTACGCCGGACCCAAGCTTGCGTTCCCTGGTGGAGTCAGTGGGGCAGCCTGCGGCGATGGCGTGCCCCGGTCGCCTATTCCCCAGAACCTGTACGCTCCCGTTTTCAACAGCGATGGGAGCATCAACCAGGACAATTACTGGGGCTATTTCGTGTGGCGGGTGGTCAACCGCTATAAGCCTGGTGGCGAGCTGGCGCGTCGGAACGGCTGGAGCGATGGGTGGGGCATCCGATACTGGGAGATCTGGAACGAGCCCAACTTCCCTTCCTTCTGGGGTGGTACCGTGCAGCAGTATTACCGCCTGCTGAAAGTGGCCTATCAGGCAGCAAAGGCAGCGGACCCTAACGCCGTGATACTCTGGGGCGGCATCGCTCATTACTGTAATAGCATCGACTGGCCCGTTGCCCTGATGAACGAGATGGTAGCGGATACGCAGCGGACGTCCGGGTGGCCGTACTTCGATGTTTCGAACTTCCACTGGTACAGCCAGCCCGCCGCGATCTACGACCAGACGAAGGTAGTGAAGGACCAGCTCGCCAGCCACGGGCTGGGGGGGCGGCCCATGTGGATCACGGAGACAAACGTCCCTGCCTACGGAGATACGGTGGGGGGGCCATTCTGCGGGAGCAACCTGTGCCACCCGAGCTGCGAGGGCTATCCGTACAGTGCGAGCGTCGACGAGCAGGCATCCTATGTGATCCAGGCCTATGCCAATGCTTTGGCTGCTGGCGTCGATCGCATCTTCGTGCATCAGCTGCAGGACGACCAGTACGGGGTGCCTTACCCGGAGGCCTGGGGCTTAGTGAGCAACCCATTGCCTAGTACCAACTACCAGCCCTGGCCCCGTCCTCTGTACACCGCTTACCAGGTGGCGGCCAAGTACTTCGCGAATCCGCAGCAGGTGACGCGGGGCGCGGCCAAGAATGCGTCGCACGTAGACGATACGAGGACCGTGCAGGTGACGATGTCGAACGTGCTGGTGGACGGGCACTATCATCGGGTGACGGTTCTTTGGAATCTGAGCGGAAGCTCCCTGACTGCCTACGTCCAAGCCGCCGCTTCTTCGGCCCAGCGCTTGCGCAAGGACGGCACAGTGGACACCCTGCTGCCCGCCGGGGGATGGTACGCGGTTTGGCTTCCCCCGGCGACCGCCAAGTTCAATTGCAGTGATTCCAGCTCCGGCTTGATGATCGGCGGCGATCCTCGCCTCCTGGTAGAGGACGTGGCCGGCCTATCCCTGCCCGATACCACGCCGCCGACGACGTCTATGGCGGCGCTGCCGACTCAGTCGGACCCGGCGTTTACGGTGTCCTGGTCAGGCTCGGACGGGCCGCAGGGCTCAGGGGTGAAGAACTACGACGTGCAGTACAACGATGTGACCGCGGGGACGGGCTGGCGGGACTGGCTCCTGGCCACCACGGCCACCTCCGCCCGATTCGTTGGGATCTCGGCCTATCCGACTCATACTTACCAGTTCCGCACCCGCGCCCGTGACAACGCCGGGAACGTGGGCACCTACCCGGCCACCGCCCAGGCCTGGACGATGGTGAGGTACGTGCCGCCTCCGACCGGCCTGATCCAGAATGGCGGCTTCGAGGGTTCGGGCAGCCTTGACGACGCGCTGTCGCACTGGTCCGTCTCGGGCAGTGTGCAGGTATCCCCAAGCTTAACGCATAGCGGCCAGTCCTCTGCCTGGCTGGGTGCGAACACGTCTGGTAGTGGGAGCGGCGGCACGGCAACGATCTGGCAAAGCTTCAACCTTCCCGCCAGCGCAAGCACAGCCAGACTCGTCTTCTATGTTTTCACGACCACGCAGCCGACGGCGTCTGCCTATTTCGAAGCGAAGGTGGCGTACGGTGGCGGCGCGATCCTTATCCCGATTCCGTCCTCCAGCGGCTCCGGCTGGCAGCGGGTGGAGTTCGACCTGATGAATGCCGGCGATGCGCACCTGGACCTGCGCGGCCAGACGCTCACGCTCTCGTTTTCCGCCGTGGGAGGATACCAGGCCTACGTGGACGACGTAGAGCTGTGGCCGGAGCATGGGTGGTTCCCACTCGTGGGCGCGGCGCGCTAGAGCCAGGGATTCTGGCGCCGCTCGGCGCCGATGGTGGTGGCCGGCCCGTGGCCGGGATAGACGATGGTGGCGTCGTCCAGTGTCAGCAGGCGCGTGCGGATGCTCTCCATCAGCTGCTGGTAGCTGCCGCCGGGGAAGTCCGTGCGGCCGATACCTTGGGCGAAGAGCACATCGCCGACGAAGGCTGCCCCCGCGGTGAGCAGGGTGATGTGGCCGGGGGTGTGGCCCGGCGTGTGGATGACGCGCAGAGTGATGTCTCCTACCCTGAGCTCGTCTTCTTCGTCGAGAAGCAAGTCGGGGACGAAGATAGGGAGCTTCACTCCCAGCCAATCGGCCAAACCAGTGGGATCGTTCGTCAGCAGAGGCACGTCGAGCTTGTGGATGGCGATCTTGGCTTTGGTAGCCGCCTGCACGTCCGCGGCCGCCAGGACGTGGTCGAGATGGCCGTGCGTGTCGACGATGTAGTCGACCGTCACGCCGGCTTTGTGGATGGCGCTGAGGATCAGGGGCGCGTCGCCGCCCGGGTCGATGACGGCTGCCCGATTGGTATCTTCGGAGACAACCAGATAGCAGTTGGTGGACAACTCGCCCACGACAAGCTGCTGGACCTGCATTCGGCACCTCGTCGCCGGCGCCCGTCTGGGCGCATCGGCCGGGCAGCATTCTAGCTTCTCGCAGCGGTCGCGTCAACTGCTACCGAAGAGGGTGGCCGGCCGGGCCGAATCGGGTGGCTTTGCCGGAACGCCACCAGGCGTGTTATAATGGCTTAGTTTGTCTATGAGCGAGCAAGCGAGAGCTTGAAGCAGAAGAAAGTTCAGGACTCAACCAGGGGGAACGACCGTGGTCGATTTGGTTCGCTCCGTGCAGGAGCAACAGCTAAGGGCGACGCCGCTGCCCGATTTCGGTCCTGGCGACACCGTACGTGTCAGCAGCCGCATCATCGAGGGCGGGCGAGAGCGTACTCAGGTTTTCGAGGGGGTGGTCATCCGCAAGCGGGGAGGTGGCGTGGATGCCACGTTCACTGTGCGTCGCGTTACGCACGGGGTGGGCGTGGAGCGCACGTTCCTGCTGAATTCGCCGCGAGTGGAAGGCGTGGAGGTAGTGCGGCGCGGGCGCGTTCGACGGGCAAGGCTCTACTACCTGCGCGAGCGTATCGGCAAGGCCGCGCGTATCCGAGAAAAGGGACGCCAATAGGACTCGTTCGGCACTGAAGGGGCGAAGCGTGAAAGCGCCGAGCCCCGTTTTCGTGTTTCCCCTTGGGTTGGTGGGAATCTCGAGTTCATGCCTCTGCACGACAGGTTTGACAGCGTGTGCGACGGGCGGCAGGAGAAGGGGCAGACGCCGAACGTGGGGGAGCGAGCGGCGCGGCGGCCGAGCCTGCAAGCGGAGCAGGCGCTCTGGCAGGCCGGGAAGCTGAGAGTGGTCGGCGTGGACGAGGCTGGGCTGGGCTCGCTGGCGGGGCCGGTGGTGGCCGCCGCCTGCCTGCTCCCTGCCTACTGCTCGATGATCGATGGCGTGTGCGACTCGAAGCTTCTCTCGCGCGAGCGGCGAGAGAAGCTGTTCGAGCAGATCCGCCAGCAGGCGGTGTCGATCGGTGTGGGGGCTGCCTCGGTCCGTGAGGTGGAGCGTTTCAACGTGCGGCGCGCCTCTCACCTGGCTATGCAGCGGGCGCTGGGGCGAGTGGGAGCCTTCGATTTCGCACTGATAGATGGGCGCGAGATCGCTCACTTCAGCCCGGGCGGTGAGAGCTGTATCAGTCACCGTTGCATCATCGACGGTGATGCCCTGTCCTATGCTATCAGCTGCGCTTCGATCATCGCCAAAGTGACGCGCGATCGGCTGATGTGTCGGTTGGCGAAAAGGTATCCGGTCTACGGCTGGGAGCGCAACGCTGGGTATGGCACGCCGGAGCACCTAGCGGCACTGCAACAGTGGGGGCCCAGCCCGCACCACCGTTTCTCATATCGTCCGGTGAAAGGCGTCCTGTTTTCGGAGCCATACGAGCCATAAGTGAACAAGCGAGAGGTCGGGCGGAGGGGCGAGCAGATAGCGGCCGCGCATCTGCAACGTCTGGGTTATCGTATCCTGGAAACCAACTTTCGGTGCGCTTGGGGAGAGATCGACATCGTGGCCGAGGATGGCGGCGACCTGGTGTTGGTCGAGGTACGCTCGCGCCAGGGCGGCGAGGAGCAGGTGCCCGAAGAATCGATCGGCCCGCGCAAGAGAGCCAGGATGCGTCGCTTGGCCGAGGCCTATCTGCAGGCTCACCCCGCCCGGGGCTTCAGCTGCCGATTGGACGTCGTCGCTGTCAATCTTTCCCCTGCTGGCGCCCCTCTTCGTGTGGAGCACGTTAAGAACGCCGTGACCTGGTAGCCGCCTGGCGCCCCGACGGCGGCCAAGCCTAGCCCAAATTGGCTACACCGTGCACAGCTTAATAGTCTTCGTTATTCGGGTATAATAGGGAGGCAGGAGCACCGCTACTTGGCAGAGTGGGTGCAGCGGTCGCCGATCGGCGGCCGGTGTGGTGAGTGAGGAGACAGTCGAGGTTACGAGGTTGGAGAGCGTTTCTTCGAGGCCTCGCGGAGGAGTGTTCAGGGGGATGGGGGGCACGTCTGTGCAGGCTAGGGCGGCAGCAGAAGCATCGGCAGGGGAGGCTAAGGCCGGAGCCCCGGTGGCGGTAGAAGTAACGTCCCTTCCGGATTGGCTATTGGCCTTGCAGTCGGTAGGCGCAGGCTTGCGGGACGCGCTCCTGGTGGTGGATCGAGCACATCGTCTGCTCTGGATGAACCGGGCGGCGGAGAAGTTCGCCGGCCGAGCGGCCGAGGATTGCTTGGGGTGCCACTGTTATGAGGTGATGCAATGCGCGGGCAGCGGACGCGTTCGCGCCTGCACGGGCCTCCTTCGGGGGGGACCGGCCATCCATCGTACTCTGACCGGCCGCGATGCCGCTACTCTGCGCGTGGAGGCGAGCCGCTGCGCTGTGGGCTGCGCTGGAAAGCCGGCGGTAGGGGCGGTCTGCTCGCTGGTTCCCTATGATCCCGATGCCAACCTGGACCGCACGCGCACCGAGTTTCTGTCCAACGTTTCGCACGAGCTGCGCACGCCCTTGACCTCGCTGGCCGCCTCGATCGAACTCTTGATGAATTACGATGAGGGCATTCCTGAGGACGTGAGCGCCGTCTTGCAGGTGATGCATCGCAGCACTTTGTGGCTGCACAACCTGGTGGAAAACCTGCTCTGCGCTTCCTCGATCCAGGTGGGTCGCTTCCAGGTCGACCCGCAGCCAAGCAGCCTGAGGGAACTGCTGGAGGAAGCCATCGCTTTCGTGATGCCCCTACTGGACAAGAAGAAGCAGACCCTGGACTACCGCTGCGCGCCGGAGCTCGAGCCGGTGATGGCTGATTCTCAGCGTATCAGCCAGGTGGTCATCAATCTGCTGCATAACGCCAGCAAGTACGCTCCGGCCTACGACACCATCGGTCTGATCGTAGAGGACCTCGGCCAAGTCTACCGGGTCAGCGTCTCCGAGCACGGCCCTGGTATTGCGCCAGAGGAGGCGGCGCACCTATTCGCGCGCTTCTACCGCCGGCGCCCTGCGGAAGGAGATGGGCGGCCGGGCGTTGGCCTGGGGCTGGCCATTGTGCGCTCGATCGTGGAGCTGCACGGTGGGCAAGTGGGCGTCAAGACGGCCCCTGGCGAGGGTTCTACGTTCTGGTTCACTCTGCCCAAAGCCTCGGAGCGCGATCTGGAGCGAGCCCGGGAGAGAGGGCTGGCAGAGACGGGCGTTCCCGGGTTGGACGTCGCCGGTCCCTAGGGCGTTCTCTGGAGGCGTTCGCGGCCGGGGCAGCCTCGCCAAGCTGGCCCTACCAGGGTGGCACCGAATAGGTTCCACGGCCTGGCGCGTGGAAGGGGTCGCAACAGTGAAGATACTGGTTGTTGACGACGACACGGATGTGGTCGACATAACTACCTACGCTTTGCGTCGGAAGGGGTACACGGTCGTGGCCGCCTTCGATGGGCAGCAGGCCCTGCAGCGCTGGAAAAGCGAGTCGCCGGACCTGGTGCTTCTGGACGTGAACATGCCCAAGGGCAATGGCTTCGACGTCTGCAAGGCCATTCGCGACCGTTCCTCGACCCCGATCATCATGCTGACAGCGAGAGACTCCGAAGATGACGTAGTGCGTGGCCTGCAATTGGGGGCCGACGATTATCTGGCCAAGCCCTACAGTCCGCGACAATTGCTGGCCCGCATCGAGGCCGTCCTGCGGCGTAGTCGAGGGCAGGCGCAGATGAGCCCGGCCGAGGAGAAGCTCCCCGTCGGGCGCCTGATGCTGAATCTGCAAACGCACGATCTAGTGGATGAAACGAGCGGGCAGCGATCGCATCTCACACCGCTGGAGTTCCGCATCTTGAGCGCGCTAGCCGCCAATCGCGGCCGCGTGGTGTCGGCTGAGTCCCTCGTGGAGAGGTGTTGGGGCGATCGGGGCGGCGGCGACCCGAGCATGCTCAAGAGCCACGTATGCCATCTGCGCCGCAAGATCGGCGCCCAACCCGGCCAACCCGGGTACATCAAGGGCATACCCGGGTTAGGATATACTCTCTCCGAGTAGGCCATCTCGACCATTTCTCAACCCCAAATCCACCTTCTCTCCACTGGCTGGGCACATAATTCGGGCGAGACCAGACGAGATCAGGTGGATAGTGCGCAACTACGACGAGGGGCAGCTCTTCTTTCTGAAGCGAATGTACCGGCTGACAGAGCTGAGGCGTGCTCGCAACCTGAGTGCAGACGAAGAGTGGAAGGTGCAGCTACTTCGCCGAGCCATATACAGCACGCTTTGCGACTGCCTCGAGCTTGAGGTTGGCGCGGAAGCTCTGCGGCTTCTGCGCCGGCGGACGCCGACAGCTAGCCGGTGAACGCAGCATAGCCTTGTTGCCAGGTAGAGTAGACCGACCAAGCTGCTTCTTCCCCTTTTGTGAGCGATCAGCTTAGGCTGTGCCAGAGGCGATCGTCCCGCGTCGTTCTGAGTCTGCCTTTCATCTCCAGCAATTGCTTCCCCCAAATCTTCCCGCAGCAGCGCCAACTCCAGCAGACGTCCCCTCGGGGAGGGAGGTCCCCGGTGGCACAGGTATTGCTTCTCACCGGACCGTGGAGTCAGGTGCCGGGTTTGGCAGGGTGTCCAGCCCGATGGCAAGGCCGGCGTCTGTGGCTCCAAGGCGGAGCAGCTCGCGATGGCGTGCTGCTCGAGGACCCGAAAGTGGACGTCGCCTCTAGCCGACGACAATGCAAGAGAAGCATCAGCGGTGCAGGGCTGGTCGTCTGCCTTATGATTTACTTGATGCTAGCTCGGCTGCTCGCAGGCTGGCTAGCGGGGCCGATGCTAATACGAAGCTAGGCAGACAGTCGGGAGGTACCTCCTATGGATTTGCTCGGGAGATTGGAAGAGTATCGGAAAGAAGAGGAGAAGCTAGCTTGGCAGGGTACCTTCAGGCAGTACCTGGACCTGGCCATCAGCAATCCGACCGTTGCCCAGCTCTCCCATGCCCGCATCTACAATATGATTGTGCACGCCGGGATCGGCGAGGACGAGCTGGGGCGCAAGGACTACAAGTTCTTCTCCGCGGACCTCTACGGGTTGAACAAGACGTTAGAGCAGCTAGTCGAGTACTTCAGCTCCGCGGCTAAGCGCCTGGAAGTGCGCAAAAGGATTCTGCTCCTGATGGGCCCGGTCGGTGGTGGGAAGTCCACGATCGTCACGCTGCTCAAGCGCGGTCTCGAGGCCTACTCGCGAACGGATGAGGGTGCCCTCTATGGCATCAAGGGCTGCCCTATGCACGAAGAGCCTCTGCATCTGGTGCCAGAGCGTCTGCGGGCAGACCTCTACAAGAGCTATGGCCTCTACATCGAAGGAGACCTTTGCCCGCATTGTCAGCAGATGCTACGTGATGAGTACCAGGGCCGGGTCGAGGAGGTTCTGGTCGAGAGGGTTGTGCTTTCCGAGAAGAACCGGGTCGGCATTGGCACCTTCTCGCCCAGCGACCCTAAGTCGCAGGACATCTCAGAGCTCACGGGGAGCATCGATCTATCCACCATTGGCCGGTACGGCGTGGAGTCGGATCCGCGGGCCTATCGGTTCGATGGAGAGCTTAATATCGCCAACCGTGGTTTGATGGAGTTCATCGAGATGCTGAAGAGCGATGAGAAGTTCCTTTATGGGCTGCTCACGCTCTCGCAGGAGCAGAACATCAAGACCGGGCGTTTCTCGATGATCTACGCGGACGAGTGCATCGTCTCGCACACGAACGAGAACGAGTACAACAGCTTCGTGGCCAACAAGAAGTCCGAGGCGCTGCAGGACCGCATCATCGTCATCAGAGTGCCGTACAACTTGCGGGTGGCGGATGAGAAGAAGATCTACCAGAAGCTGCTCAGCCAAAGCGCTTTGCAGGGAGTGCATATCGCTCCTCATACGCTCGACATTGCCAGCATCTTCGCCGTGCTCTCTCGCCTGGAGCCATCCAAGAAGGCGGGCATGAGCCTGATGAAGAAGCTGAAGCTGTACAATGGCGAGGCGGTGGAAGGCTTCTCCCTGAACGATGTGAAGGAACTACAGGAAGAGGCCGAGCGCGAGGGCATGGATGGTATCTCGCCGCGCTACATCATCAACCGGCTTTCTAGCGCTCTGGTGAAGGATAACGTGACCTGCATCAACCCGCTGGATGCGCTGCGGGCCCTGCGGGATGGCTTCGAACAGCACACCAGTATCTCCAAGGAAGAGCGAGAGCGCCTGCTCAACCTGATCGCCGAAGCCCGACGCGAGTACGATGAGATCGCCAAGCGCGAGGTGCAGAAGGCGTTCGTCTATGCCTTCGAGGAGTCGGCGCGCACGCTGTTGAACAACTACCTCGACAACGTGGAGGCATTCTGCAACAAGACGAAGCTGCGGGATCCGATCACGGAAGAAGAGGTAGAGCCGGACGAGAAGCTGATGCGCTCAATCGAGGAGCAGATCGGGGTCGCCGAGAGCGCCAAGCGGGCTTTCCGCGAGGAGTTGCTCATACGGCTCTCTTCTCTGGCCCGGCGCGGTCAGCAATTCGATTACACTTCCCACGACCGGCTGCGGGAGGCTATCGAGAAGAAGCTATTCGCCGACTTGAAGGACGTGGTGAAGATCACTACTTCCACCAAGACGCCAGACGCAGAGCAGTTGCGTCGCATCAACGAGGTGGTGGAGAGGCTCATCAGCGAGCAGGGCTACTGCGCTGTGTGTGCGAACGAGCTTCTGCGGTACGCAGGCACCCTGCTCAGCCGCTAATGGGCCCTGTGGGGCGAGGAGGTGATGGAAGTGAATGCTCCCATCACGTTGTCGAAAAACGATTGGTCTCTGCATCGCAAAGGTCCGGCCGACCAGGCGCGTCACGCCGAGAAGGTCAAGGAAGCTCTGAAAGAGAACCTGGGCCAGATCATCAGCGAAGAGGCCATTATCACGTCTACTGGGGATAAGATCGTCAAGGTTCCCATTCGCTCGTTGGAGTTGCCCAAGTTTCGCTTCGACTTCGGGAAGAAGAACCAGGCTGGGCAGGGGGGCGGCGAGTCAAAGCCCGGCGATCCGGTGGGCGCGGACCCGAACTCGGAGGGACCAGGCCAGGGCAAACAGGCTGGCAACGAGCCGGGCGTGGACTACTACGAGGCGGAAGTCTCCATCGATGACCTGGCACAGCTGATGTTCGAGGACCTGCAGCTCCCTAACCTCGAGCAGAAGACCAGGGATCTGATGGAAGTAGACACAATCCGGTTCCGTGACATCGCCAAGAAGGGCATTTTCGCCAACCTGGACAAGCGGCGAACGGTGATCGAGAGCATCAAACGTCACGCTCTGAAGACCGGCGAAGCCCGCTTCGATGCCATCCAACAGGATGATATGCGCTTCCGCACTTGGAAAGAGGAGACTCGCCGCGAGACCAGCGCCGTGGTCATCGCCATGCGCGATGTGTCGGGCAGCATGGGCGAGTTCGAAAAGTACATCACCCGCAGCTTCTACTTCTGGATGGTGAGGTTCCTGCGGCAGAAATACAGCAACGTGGAGATCGTGTTCATCACTCACCACACAGAAGCCAAGGAGGTAGACGAGGAGACGTTCTTCAAGCTGGGAGAGAGCGGGGGCACGAGGGTGTCCTCGGCCTATAAGCTGGCGCTGGACGTGATACGAGAGCGCTACAACCCGAACGAGTGGAACATCTACCCCTTCCACTTTTCCGATGGCGACAACTGGGGAGACACAGACAATCGAGTCTGTGTGGACCTGGTTATGAAGCTGATCGATATCTGCAACGTTTTTGGCTATGGCGAGATCAGAGAGGGCGGGGTGCGCTCGACCAGCACTCTCATGTCGGCCTTCGCCTCCATTCGCGATCCGAAGTTCAGAAGCGTGACTATCACCGACAAGAAAGAGGTCTACCCGGCTCTGAAGAGGTTCTTCTCGGTGGAAGAGGCGTGCCAGGAGGCGGCCTAGATGAACGACCGCGACCTCCCCCGGATGGCAGAGGCACTGGAGAAGATATGGGAAGTGGGCCAGAGCCTCGGGCTCGACCCCTACCCTATTCACTTCGAGGTGGTGCCTGCCAGCATAATGTATGAGGTTGGCGCCTACGGTATCCCCGGTCGGTTCTCGCACTGGACGCACGGGAAAGCCTACCACCAGCTCAAGATGATGTACGACTATGGCCTGAGCCGGATCTACGAGCTGGTGATCAACACCGACCCCAGCTATGCTTTCCTAGCCGAGGGCAACTCGCTGACTCAAAACAGGATGGTGGCCGCCCACGTGCTGGCCCACGTTGACTTTTTCAAGCACAATGCCTACTTCGAGCAGACGAACCGGCGGATGGTGGACCTGGCCAGCGTCAATGCCGATCGCATTCGCAAGTACGAGTTCCAGCACGGTCGGGTGGAGGTGGAGAGCTTTCTCGATGCCGTTCTCTCCATTCAGGAGCACGTCGACCCCAATGTGCACATTCGCCGTCAGTCCGCGGAGGAACTGGAGGAGAAGCACCGGGAGCGAGAGGCGAAGGCGAAACGCCATTACCAGGAGCCCACTCCGTACGATGATCTCTTCGAGCTTGACCCGGTGCCTGCTTCGTCGGGGGGCCAACGAGAGCCGCCGGCGAAGTTTCCGGAGGAACCGGAGAGGGACTTGCTGCTGTTCATCGCCGAGAACGCCGAAGGCTTGCAGGATTGGCAGCGAGACGTGATCCGAATCGTGCGCACGGAGATGCTGTACTTCCTGCCCCAGATGCAAACCAAGATCCTAAACGAGGGCTGGGCCACGTACTGGCATCTGCGAATCATGCGCGAGCTGGACCTCACTGAGGACGAGTACATCGAATTCGCCGAGCTGCACGCTAACGTCGCTATGCCCTCGCGCCGGCAGCTGAACCCCTATTTCGTGGGGCTCAAGCTGCTGGAGGATATCGAGAGGCGATGGGACAACCCCACTGAAGAAGAGCAGCGCCGGTACGGCCGCCGGCCGGGCCAAGGCCGGCAGAAGCTCTTCGAGGTGCGGGAGATGGAGAGCGATGCCTCCTTCATCCGCAACTATCTCACACGGGACCTGGTCAATGACCTCGATCTCTACATCTATCGACAGGAAGGCGATCAGCTTGTCGTCGTCGAGAAGGACTGGGAGCGCATCCGCAATGCTCTCACCCGCAGCCTGGCCAGCATGGGCATTCCATATATCACCGTAGATGACGCCGACTACCACCACGCCCGCGAGCTGTATCTGAAGCACCTCTACGAGGGTGAAGAGCTTGACATCGCGTACGCCGAGCGGACCTTGCGCCATGTTTTCATCCTCTGGGGGCGGCCGGTGCACCTGGAGACCGTGGTGGACGGTAACCGTGTCGTGCTCTCCTACGACGGGGAGAAGAACGAGCGAGCGGTGGTGAAGTGACAGATGAAGGAGAGGCGGCGATGCCGGCGCTTGCTTCGGCCTCTAGTTGGCGAGCCGGCGCGCGTCTGAATCTGGCCTGCTGAGCAAGCGAAGCTGCCTCTCTTTCTCCCTGCCCCTAGCCGACAAGGCCCTGGCAAAGCGTTGCCCTTGCCGGCTGACTTGACAGCAAGCGGACGTGGCTGTAAAGTAGAGCGACGGAAGATCGCCTCGTGAGCGCGGATGACTGCATTCGACTCATTCCAGCCGGGCCACACGCTGTTCCTTGCCCCCATAAACGATGTGCCACCTGCTTGTCATAGGGAGAGGGACGGGAGAGAATGGAAGAAGCAGCATACTACATCAGGTTGGCCACCCCCGCCGACGCAGCTAGAATACGTCAGGAGGTTCGCTACACGCTGGCCAATCCAGAGGGGCGAGGGCAGCGCAAGCGCTTTGAGGACGCCATCGGGCGGGGAGAGGTGCTGGTGCTGGAGCGTTACGATGCCAAAGAGCGCGCGCTGAGCGTGCAGGGATTCGTGGAGTGGCACCAGCGGCTGGACGGGATGGTTACGATCAAGGATGCCGGCTCGGTAGGCGAGGGGCTCAACGTGGGCATCGTTCGCCGCCTCGTTCGTGAGCTTCTTTCTCTGCTGAATCCCACTGGCGTGCAGGTGAAGGTTCGTGCCGACCAGACGGCGTGGAACGAGCTGTTTCAGGGCATTCCTGGCTTCCAGATAGAGGGACAGGAATACACGCGGCCGCACTGGCGCAATGTGTGGAGCTGGTCCCCCGAGCGCGCTCGCGCTCAGGCCAAGCCAGCCTCGGCTGGGCGAAGGGGAAGACGAGGGCGACGGTAAGCATAGTCGTTGAGGGTGGGCCCGGACGGATTCGAACCATCGGCCGTGGAGTTATGAGCTCCCTGCTCTGCCGCTGAGCTACGGGCCCGAAGCGGCCGCCAGCATCGAGTGCGGCGCGCTATAAAGTATAGCAGATGTGCCTGGCCGGCAGCAATCCCGAACTGAGGCACGGACGCTATCGCGACTCCACCACCGCTCGATCTTGCTCCGAGAGATGCTCGAAGGTTTCCCCGGTGGCCACGATGGTGCGCGTTACCCTGGCGCTGCTGTAGGTCCAAAGGATGCGCATTCGGGCTGAGCTGGTGTTGCGAAAGCAATGAGCTACGCCGGCGGGAGCGAAAGTGGTGTCGTAAGGCTTGACGGGATAGGTCCTCCCCTCT